>ERZ1370068.2761-contig-1891_pt1 | contig 13663 bp, 18 predicted proteins | sample MGYA00561227_ERZ1370068 | MGnify/ENA primary metagenome ERZ1370068 (study PRJEB38410, sample SAMEA6850437) | metagenome | study: Metagenomic assessment of the ecological functions of the soil: analysis of the soil microbiota associated with the...
TCAGTTACGTATTGCTAGGCGACCACTTCTCCAATATCGCGACTGCCGCTCTCCTCGGCACCCGGTATACAACGATGGTGAGGTCATCGACGATTACCAGATCGACGGCGTCTCGACGAGCCCTGGAGTTTGTTTGAACTTTCGTCACGCAGGTTCACCGGCACGGGATCGTGTGGAAAGGCATCGCACGTAGATCCGCCGTGCCGTGCTCCGTCGTGCCCACGCACGCACGCAGGAGCTTGAAAGCGCTGCCACTGGCTGCGATATAGATCACCGAGCCGTGCTTGATACCGGGTAGGCCGAAAACTCTTGGTTTCTCGAAGCAATGGAGAGTCCTAGGTGGATAGCGAAGGATTTCAGTTGGCTCCGAATCGCCGACGAGTTCGCCGAGCGCACCTTCAGTAGTAGCTCATCGACCAGGTAATCCGTTGACGGCTGCGCTGAACAATTCCGAACGGCGAGACAAACCGCTGGTGGGTGTTGGTGGGCGTTATTTTCAGGCTTCGACTAACTTCTGGGCCTGCGTCAGCACGCACTGGCGCAAGGCTTTTCGTCTGCAGCTTGTGGAGGTAGCCTTCGTCTTGAACTCCGCAATTCTTCTTCCCCTTAAGTCTATCGGCTGTCTATCTGATCAGTTCGGCGTTACGCTGCGCACTGCCATAAGCACCGCCTCGATGGATAAACTAATCTCGACGAGCCTGCCGGGCCAGCCTCCCACCCTCTTTCGGGGAGCGACAAAATCAGCGCGGTCCTGCAATACGCGCGTTGAAGGAACGCCGTGAGCTTCGCCGTTTACTGTCGGAGTGGTGGACGACAACGCTCGTGGTTCTCACCGCGTAGCAGACGCCCAGCGCACCGGCGAGCGGACGTGTCAAAAGCGACGAGACTGCATTAACTGGTGCAGCGTCGCGGGCGAAAAACGATTCGATTACACCCATTCCTGCCATAATGAATGCGCCATCGTTTCTTGCGTCGGTCGTCGCCGCAGGGCCCGACCCATCGTTAGTGCTGCAAAGTCCGCGACCGGAAAGAACGGCACGTCCAGGCGATGTTCAATCAGTCGTCCGCCCCGTAGACGACGCCATCCGGGCGACGCGAGCCCGGCCTGCGAACGACATACTGGCTGTGGCCTTTACCCGGATTTGGCGAGCTTTCTGAGCCAGCGATAAATGTAGGCGCGCGCCGTCGAGCAGGTAGTAGCGATGACGACCGCGACCGCGCGCCGTTGTGATAGGGACCGTGGGTGGTGAATCTTTAAAAGGTATCCGCAGGTGTCGGCGTTCCACGCTTCGGCCTCGGGAGTATCGCGCACAGCGACGGCGAACTCGACCGAGCGGTACGCCGCACTCGCGCCACTGCGCCGCCTGCCCGCGCATCGAGCGGTAACCCTTTCCACGACGCCCTGGGCATGGCGGGCCTGTTCTCGGTTGGAAACACACCGATGCCGTGGCTATGAACCAGAGGGCGGGAATCATTCCTCCACCCCCAATCGCTTCAATATCCAGCTCACCCCAGCGCTGCGCTTCTCCAGTCCAGAGCCACTGGACGGCGAAGCGTCGAGGTCCGGGTAGTTCCACTGGTCGTGGCTGACCTTTACCGGTACGCGAAATAGACACGGCCGACTCCCGCGCTTCGCGCACATTGAAGCCGCTACTGGGCGACACCGGTCAAGCGCGCCTTCGCCCAGCACGGCACCGGAGATTTACTGCGGCGGTCATCATGGCGGTCAGCGGGCCCTAAGTGGTGCCGCGTTGTGGATGCCTTGCCGTCGGCGGCGGGCTCGACGACGGGTGTAGATTGGCAGCGACCACTTCTTTTCCAAGAGCACCTGGCGGGGAGGTCCAGCGCACGCGCTTGCCGTTCGTGCTTGACTGTCGGAAGGAATCGACGCTTCCGTTCAAAAGAGATCCACGAGGGCCAATCCCTGCTTTGGGACCTCGCTGGTCGAAAGCGTCCAGGCTGACATCGCGGCGCGCAAATTGAGGTTCGTCACGTTCAGCCTCAGTCAGGGCAATGGCGCGAGTTAGGCGGCCCGCGCCAGATTTACATCCAGCGCGAGCCCTTGAGATGCTCGTACAATCGGGGGCGCTTAGCCTGCCTGAGATCAAGTCACCCATGCTTAAGTACGAGTGCGGGCCGCCGACCTCACTGGTAAGATTCGCCAGGTAGCCGCGCGTTACCGCTCGACCTCCCGCTTCCAGCGCCCCTTTTTCGAACCTCCCCGAGGATACGCCTCCTGAAGCGAAAGCAGAGCGACAAAGCTAGATTATCTTTCGGTAAAGGACAGAACTCCGTTACGCCTAATGGTAACGTTACGCCACTGGCGTAATTTGGTCATTTCCCAGAGAATACGCGCGCAATTACGCTTCCTTTCGCGTTCTGGGGCGTATACTCGGAGAGGTTACGGAAGTAGCGAAGGACGGGAACGATGTCCATACAGACCATTTCGATTACCAAGCTCCACTGCGACCGCTGCGACCACGAGTGGGTGTAACGAAGAAGATGCGCGCCAAAGTGTCCACGGTGTAAGTCAACGTATTGAACGAGCCGAAGGTGGCGAAGAAAGGAAAGAAGCGATGATCGCCGCCATCTACGCCTCGCCGCCCACGGCGTGATGATCGCGTCGAGGAAGCCGCAAATCCGTCACGCGACAGCCGAGAACGCTCGCGCCTCGCGCTCGCAAGGGCTGACCGTCTCCTTTGCCACCTATATCTATGTCGACGACGGCATCTCCGGTGCCGAGTTCAAGTGGCGTCCGGGGCTTTCAGAAGCGGCCTCGCCCAACCGCCCCGCCCGCCGTTCCAAGTGCTCATTGTCTCGAGCAAAGTCCATCGGCCGCGAAGCCAGCGAGACGGGCTGGGCGGGATTAAGCAACTGGCGCAGGCGGGCGTCGAGATTTTCGAGTACATGCACGGCCGCCCTTGACGCCGAAGAACTGGTTGACAGCGATGTCGGCGGCGCAATCGGCAGCCGACGCTGAGGCTCACCGGCGAGCAGACCGCTGAGCGCGTCCACGAGTCCTGATACCCGCCCGCCCGCGCTGGTCATGTCGTCGGTGGCCGCGTTCGCTGGACGAATCAGACGTCTGCTGGGCGGTGGTCAGATGCGCACGGCCGTCCATTGCGGTCGCATGTCGAGCGTGTGATCAATCCCGCCGAAGCAGCCGTTGTCCATCGCATCTTCGCGCTTTCCACACGACGGGGTGGGGAGGGGGCTGAAGGGATACCGTGAAGCCGTTATTTCAGCGAAGGCGCCGTGGCGCTGAAGCCCTTGTATCCGGCGCGACCTGGACGTGCAGCTGGTGGCGTCGGTGGCCTTCGACGGTGCGCGCGGGTCCTGACGCGCGAGCTATACGCGGGCGTTATCGTGGAATAAGTCGCGAAAGCGACCGGATAGCTTGGGCCAAGTCGATCAGCGTCCGCGCCCAGTCGGAATGGCTACGAACCCCGGCCGAGCACCTTCTGCATCGTGGACGAACAGGCCGCTCTGGCGGCGTTACCAGTCGTGGGCGGCAGGACACCGAAGGTCGCGCCGTCTCGGTTTGAGAGGACGCATGTCTGGGCGTCCGCCCAAGACGCCGACGCAGAACCTACCGGCGCAGGACTCCGCGACGTGTGCCCCCGTGCGGTGGACCAATTGTCGAGACGAGCCCGGGCGAGCGCGCGCTGGGTGCCTTGAGTATGTCTGCCACCGGTACCGCGCCACCAGCACCTGCTCGAATGCGCCCGATGCCGGTGGCCGATAGCGCAACGAAGCCGTGCTCCAAGCGGTCGAGGAACACGCGCTGACGCCAGAAGCGATTGAGCTGGCCATCCGAACGCGATCGCAGAGCGTGACGAGGTGGCCGACCGGCAGGAAGCCACGCTGGTGCGCGAGCAGAAGGGCGATTGGCCAAGCGCATCGCGCGGCTCGTGGCCGCCATCGAGGCGGGCGGCAACGCGGCATCCTTGGTCGCGAAGGTGCGCGAGCTGGAGGCGCGTCGCGCCGCCGTGGACACTGAAGGTGGCCGCACTGCGGGCCGGTCCACTCGGCCTCGCTCCATCGGTCATCGGGAGGCCTGACCTGGCCGAAGTGGCGTTGCGGCTCCTGCGCGCCTCGACACGACGCAAGGAGCGCGCGGGTGCTCCAGCGCATCCTGCGCGGGCGGCTGACGTTCGCGCCCCGATTGAATCCGATCAGCGACGAGCCGGATGGGCTACGACTCCCGAGGCCGACACGCTTCGACAAGCTGTTCACGCGGGCATCGCGGTCGAGCGGCGCTAGCAGGCATCGCATGAAGCGCCGCTCGGTTATGAGGGCACGGCCCCAGGGAGGATACCTCGACGGCGACTACGGGCGACTGCTCGATCAGCTTACAGTAGTCCCCAGCGGGATTCGAACCCGCGGTCTCTGCCTTGAAAGGGCAGCGTGTTGGGCCAGCTACACCATGGGGACGGTCATGGACGGCCAGAACCTATCGATCATAGCGTATCCGTTGAATCCGTGAGCCCAGTGCGAGAGGTGCACGCCGCACCCCGCACTTGAGCCACTCTGAACCTTCTGAACCTGACTGAACCGATTGTGAACCCCGGTTAGCTGGAACGCCGGCGCCCGCCTGCGTTGCCACGAACGCCGCCGCGCGAGCGGGTCGTGCCACGGCGCGCGTGCCGCTGCCGCGCGAACCGCGCCCGGACGCCACCATCCGGCGCGCGCCGCGACGGGCCGCACGTGGCATCGATGACTCCTCTTCGTCCTCGGTCCCCGCGCCGATCAGCGCGTTGCGATTGACACTCGACTTCGCGATCGTCGTGAGCGTCTCGTCGGCCGCCTTCTCCTCGTCGAGCGTCTGTCCCAGCAGGTCCTTCGCGCGTTGGTTGCCGAGCAGCTCCGCGAAGTAGGCGAGCGTCCCGTAGGCGGCGATCTCGTAATGCCTCGGCTTCCGCTGCGCGCCCGCGATGAGCGCCGCGTCGAGCACCGAACCCTCCAACTCTTCCATCGCCGACTTGCCTTCTTCGATAATCCCCATCAGCCCGTCGCATTTCTTTCCACGCACGGGGGCTCGCCAACCGTCCGGAAGGACCTGCTCGAGTCGCTGAATCTGCCGCTCGGTTTCGCGCAGATGATTCGTAAACGCAGCGCGCAGCTCGTCGGACTCGGCCGCCTTCGCCATCTTCTGGAAGCGCCTTCGTCAGCCGCTTCTCCCCGTCATACGCGTCGCGGAGTTCTTCCACGAACAGTTCCTGTAACGATTTCGCTGGCATGTGGGCTCCTCTTCTTCTGATCCGGATCCAGGCCTCGTGATGCAGGAGCGATGCCGTAGGTGGCACCCGTAGGGATCAGGGATCAGGGATCGCGGGATCAGGGATCAGGGACTCGGAGTTCGGATTCGGAGTTGGGAGTTGGGAGTTGGAAGTTGGGAGTTGAGGATTTGGGATTTGGGATTTGGGATTTGGGGATTTAAAGAATGGGCCCCCTGGGGATCGAACCCAGGACACCGTGATTAAAAGTCACGTGCTCTACCACTGGAGCTAGGGGCCCGCGCGAAGAGAGGACCCAGATTATCTCACTTCGATCTCGATCGCGTGCGCATCGACACCCGCGGGCGCACTGACGCTGTGGGCCTGGAGGCGCGGAATCGAAGCCACTGTCCCACTTGCTGAATGCGAACGGGGTCGGTGCCACCGATGCCGCCCTGCTGCAACGTCCCGCTGATCAGGATGATGATCGTGGCGCCGGTGTGGTCGTGCGTGACGTCGGGCGCGTCGGCCCGGAGGACAGGTCGTAGACGGTGAACGCGCGGCTTTGCTTCAACACCGACGAACCGGGCGCGGTCAACGGCGTGCGCCGCCGGCCAGTTGCCTTCGTGCATGTTCTCGATCTCGAAGGCGCGGTACTCGGTCGTCCCGCTGTTCTCGATGCGATAGGTCCCGGGCGCGCCGGTATGTTCGGCGACAATCACCGAGCCGCGGGCGTTCGGCGCGGGCGGAGTGAGCGCCTCGCCGTTGCGCTGGATGTTCAACGTGCCGTCGCCGATCACGACAGTCGCGACATCGTAGTCATGCACGAACGGCTGCGTCGCCTGTCCCGGTGGCAGCGTCACGTCCCAGAACCGGAGGTCATTCGTGTACAGCAACCGCTTATGTGGTGCGGCTCGCTGTTGATCGAGACCGCCTGCTGAGCCAACAGTGCGGCGGCGCAGAAACTTGCAATCACCAACGAGGACATGATGAGGCGGCTCATGCCGGGATTATAGATTCATGCTGAACGACTTCCTCCGGCATCGTCGATGTGACCGCCCACCGGCAATGGCCGTTGCCGCAGTCGCCGTGGCTGATGACGCAGAGCTGGCACCAACCTGCTCTTCGCGCACTGGCCGGTGGACGCGGCGCAGCTTCGCAATGCATCTCCCGCCGGGACTTCCTCTCGATCTGTACGAGGGACAGGCATGGCTCGGGGTGGTGCCCTTCCGGATGACGAACGTCGCGCCGCGGTTCGTCCCGGCGATTCCTCTTCGTATCGGAGTTCGCGGAGATTAATGTCCGCACGCGCGTGACGATCAACGGACGGCCCGGCGTCTACTTCTTCAGCCTCGACGCGGAAAGCTCGATGGCGGTGGCCGCCGCGCGATCGATGCTGCATCTGCCCTATTTCACCGCGCAGATGCAGGTGAGCAGCGACGGGCAACAGGTGCATTACGCCAGCCGCCGCACCGGCAGGCGACGTGGCGCCGGCCGAATTTGTCGCGCGGTATCAGCCCGTCGGCCCGCCGTTTGAACCCTCTGCCGGGCACGCTCGACTACTTCCTGACCGAGCGGGTATCGCCTGTACAACGTGGACACGCGGTTCCGCGCCTATCGCCTCGACATTCATCACGTGCCATGGACTCTGCAGCGCGCGGAGGCCACTCTCGAGGTGAACACAATGGCCGAGGCCGCGGGCATCCGGCTCCCGTCAATGGCCCCGCTGCTCCACTTTTCGGCTCGACAGGACATGCTCTGCCTCGGCCTCCTGAAACTCTTGAGTCCGTGAGGTCGTCCTAAGGAAAAGCCTTGCTGCGCCCAGGCAATTGGGCTGGGGCGCGAAGGCGAGGAAGTTGCACTTCCGCACAGCATCATGCCCAAGCCGGGACATCTTAAAAACGCTAGAGTTCACGCCGACAAAACGGCGAAAGGCCCTCATCGACTGGAATGATCCGTCCAAGCAGGCGCATGTCCTCGACTGGCGCCATCGGGCGCAGGAGTTCGGTCTCGCTGTCGATACGCACGGAGGATGTCGAAGACGCCGGTCAGCCATTTGCGCCAAGCGCGGAGCAGATCCTCCACGATGAGGAGCCCGAGGCATTCGACGACCAACCCGTCAGGGCCGAGGTCGAGGAAGAAGAACAGGTCGAAAACGGGCATACCGGCCGGACGCGAGGAAGTCGATCTCGTCCGCGTCTACCTGCAGCACATCGGCAAGCGAAAGCTGCTGAAGGCCGCCGACGAGCGCGCACATCGGCGAGCGCATCGAGAACGCCCAGCGGGATCTGGTGACGACGCTCGGCGACGTTCCGTCCGCGGTCCAGACGCTGCTTTCGCTCGCGGACCGTATCCGCACCGAAGGGCGACCCCGCGGCTGAACTGATCCTGCTGCCGGAAGGCGGCGAGCTGAAGCCGGAGCACGTCACGCCGGTGCTCAAGGCGTTCGCACCGCATCAAGCGCCGCCGCTGCATCATCGACGGCGCGACGCGAAAAGCTCGCGAACCGCGGCTTGGCGTCAAAGCGAAGTCGGACATCGAGTCGCAAATCGCCCGCACCCGGAAAGCGATTGCCGACGACCTGGCCGCGCAGCCCATTCGTCCGTCGCTCATCGACGACATCGTCGCCGAACTGACGCACATGGACGAAGAGTTCCGCGTCGCTCGAGCAGATGCCGCGCGAACAGCGCGCGCAACGGTGTCACGAGCTCGAGGCGCACGTCGGGCTGCCACGTGCCGAATTCACGCGGCGCTTGCGCGCGCGTGATCGGCGTCCGAAGATACGGTCCGCGAGAGAGAAACGCTTCCTCATGGAGGCGAACCTCCGGCTCGTCGTGTCGATCGCGAAGCGCGTACTGAACCGCGGGCTGTCGTTCCTCGATTTGATCCAGGAAGGCAACCTTGGCCTGATGAAAGCGGTCGATCGCTTCCAGTTCCGCCGCGGCTTCAAGTTCTCCACCTACGCGACGTGGTGGATCCGCCAGGCGATTACGCGCGCCATCGCGGACAACGGGCGGACGATTCGGCTGCCCGTCCACGTGATTGAATCGCTCAACCGCCTCGAAAAAGAGCGCAAGGCGCTGCGCAGCGAGCGCGGGCACGATCCGTCACCGGACGATCTCGCCGAGCGCCTGAAGATGCCGGTCGCCAAGGTGCGCCTGCTCCTCGACGCCCAGAAGACGCCGTACTCGCTCGAGATGAAGATAGGCGAGGACGAGAACACCGAGCTCGGCGATCTGCTGCGCGACACGTCGATACGGTCGCCGGAGGAGGCGACGCTCGAGGGCGACCTCTCGAACGAGGTCACGCGCGCGCTGGCGCCGCTGTCGGATCGCGAGAAGGAGGTGCTCCGCCTCCGCTACGGGCTCGGGACCGATCGCGAGCTACCCTCGAAGAAATCGGGCGGCGGCTTCTCGGTCACGCGCGAACGCGTGCGCCAGATCGAAAGCCGTGCCCTGCAGAAGGTCCGCGCGGCGAGAAACGCCCAGGCCGTGCGCAAGCCCGCGTAGCCGACAATCTGCCGGGTCCGAAAGGACCCGGCCTACGCTGTCTTTCAATCTGCCGGGTCCGAAAGGACCCGGCCTTCACCCTACAAACAGCTCGGCGACACGATCCGGATCGTCTTCACCAGCACGCGGCCGGTGAGATCCGCGGTCGTGCCTTTTTCCGTCGCGAGCGGAACGGCCCTCGGGGATGACGGCATCCTATGCGCCGGGCGCCGTGTTGTCACGCGCTGCTCCGGTGGCAGGCACGTCGGACTGCCCCGCCGTCGCCGTTTGATCCTTCGGCGCTCCCGTCTCGCCCTTGCCCAACTCGCTGGTCTTGCCCGGAGGTGGCGCGTGCGCCGGTAGAACCCGATTCGAGCGTTCCGGTGACTTCCACGCGCTTTCCGAGGTAACCTCGCGAATTCCTTGTCGGCCCGGCCGGTCAGTTTGTATGGAGATCCCGTTTGACGAGATGGTGGGCTGACCGCCGTTGGCGGCATCCCGTACCACGCAGCCACTGATGGTCGCGGTCTGCGGCGCTTTTGCCGCATCGCTGTTCGGCAGCGGCTTGTCCGGCGTGCGGCCGCGGCTTTGTTTGCGCCGCAGCCACGGTGACCGACAACAGCACTGCCGCGAAGGTCGCGCCGAGCTTCGCTCTTGCCATGATGTGCCCCTTGAAATCGGGCGATGCGAAACCGCACCGGCCCGGTTATGCTGAAGGCAAATGCCACGCCGTGGAGAGCTCTACCGGCAGGTATCGCCGAGCACGCTCCACGAAACGACCGGTTCCTTCGCGGGAGTGTGCAACGCGGACGCCCGACTAGCGGCCCGCGAGGATCTTTGCCGTCGTAATCAGTTGACCTGCATGTCGCGTCGAGTGCTCGGCCGCGTGGAACAGCAAGCCGAGGACGTTCGACGGGCAGCCTGCGCTCTGCCGATGCCGCGGAAATCGAGTAAGTGGTCGCGGGACGTCTGGCGCAGCTGTTCGAGGGCGCGAGCGATGTGGCCCCTGCGCATCGCGAAGCGAGATCGGCAAGGCCCGCAGGCGGATCACCAGGCTCGACTCTCGGCGCGGAGCGCGGCTTTCTGGGCATCGCTCAACCGTTCGTCGCGCGCGTAGGTGAACAGGCGGTCGAGCGCGGCGCCGAGATGCCGCACGTGAAAGCCGACTGACGCAGCGCCCCGGCCGCTGCCAGACATGCTCGGCGGGAACGACCGCGAGGAGTTCCCCGAGCTCGTCGCGTGCCTGGACGAGCGCTGCGCGCGACCGGCATCGGCATCGGATCGACGCCCCTCGATCGGCCCTCGCATCCAGGCTTCCGGTTGGGTCGTGGTGGACATCCGGCAAGTGTACACTTGCGTCCGTTACGCGCATCTCGCTTGCATGTCAGTGGTGTGACAACTGGGACCAAGGGAGGTGGTCATCCATGGACGAGCGGATTCGAGCGACTCCTTCGGCGATCGCGACCACAGCTGCTCCGTGCCGCACGTAAGGGCATTCAGCGGATCGCGCAACGCGCCGTCCCCGCGCTTGCGGATTTCGCCGTGGTGTTCATCGTGGCCGGGCGGACGATTGTCGGCATCGCGTCGGCGCAGTGCGACGCCAGCCGAGCCAGGCTGCTCCGGGACCTGCAGCGCGTGTATCGCATTCGCGAGGGACGATCTTCACAGCACCGTGGCGCAGGTCATCCGGACCGGGCGCGCCGTCGCTGCGGCGGTATATCTCTTCATGAGAGCACCTCGCGGTCCCCGCGCGCGGGAGCGTAGAGGACCTGCATCACCGCCTCGCGTGCCGCCCGCGCTCGTGCTTCCCATCCGCGTCGGAGCCACATCGCGACCGGCGCGGTGACGCTCTGCTACGCTGGGTCGGGGCGTAAATACGCGCCATCCGATCTTGCCGGCGCACGCCGCGTCGCGCGCGAGATCGAGGGGCACTGCGCCGCCGCCGCTCCACATGCCGCACCCCGACTACGTGCCGCAACTGGCGACGCTCGTCGAACAGGCCCCCGTCGGGCGACGAGTGGCTCCACGAAATTAAATACGACGGCTACCGGATTGGCGCGCGCGCGCGTCCGCAAGGGGACACGTGTCGCTCTTCACTCGCAACGGCAACGACTGGACCGACGACGTTTCCGGACATCGCAGACGCCGTCCGAAAACTGGGGACCGAGGATGCGCTGATCGACGGGGGAGGCGGCGGTCGTGCTGCCCGACGGCCGAACCAGCTTCCAGTCGCTGCAGAACACCGGCGATGCCGCCAACCGCGGGACGCTGGTCTACTTCTGTCTTCGATCTGCTGCGGCTCGACGGCGGCAAGCTCGAGGCGCTGCCGCTCGAGGAGCGGAAGGCGCGGCTCCGGAAACTGGTGGGCGCGAGGAAGACCGGACGCATCCGGTTCTCCGAACACGTCGAGGGAAGCGGCGACGCCTTCTTTCGACCAGGCGTGCGCGCGCCGGTCTCGAAGGCATCGTCTCGAAGCGCCGCGATCGGCCGTACCGCGCGGGCCGGCACGGCGACTGGCTGAAGACCAAGTGCGTCAAGCGGCAGGAGTTCGTGATCGGCGGCTTCACCGATCCCGAAGGCATGCGCGCGGGCCTCGGCGCGCGCTGCTCATTGGCTATTACGAAGGCGGTCGGCTCGTGTTCTCCGGCAAGGTCGGCACCGGCTTCACGCACAAGCTGGCGGTTGATTTGCGCGGGGCTCGATCGCATCGAGCAGAAGGTGTCGCCCTTCACGCCCCCGCCGCCAGGACCGCTGGGGCGCAACGCGCACTGGGTGAAACCGCGATTTGGTGTGCGAGGTGGTCTTCACCGAGTGGACGACCGACGGCAAGATCCGGCATCCCTCGTTCCAGGGTTTGCGCGCGGACAAGAAGGCCAGCGCAGGTCACTCGCGAGACACCGGCGTCCGCGGACCCGCCGCCTTCGCCCGCGTCGCGGCGTCGGTGCACCGGCGAAGGCGCCCCGCGGCCCGGAAGTCGCCGGCGTCGTCATCACGCATCCGGATCGCGTGGTGTATCCCGACCTGAAGCTGACCAAGCTCGATATCGCGCGCTACTACGAGTCAATCGCCCGCTGGATCGTTCCGCACGTCGCCGGCCGGCCGCTGACGCTCGTGCGATGTCCCGAGGGGCTTGGCGGAGAGTGCTCCTTCATGAAGCATTCGAAGGTGTGGGCGCCGCCGGCGCTCCGGCGCGTACTGGATCAAGGAGAAGACGAAGCTCGGCGAATACCTGATCGCCGACGATATCAGCGGCATCGTCGGCCTCACGCAGATGGGCGTGCTCGAAATCCATACGTGGAACTCGGTGTTCGAGGACGTCGAGCGGCCGAACCGCCTCGTCTTCGATCTCGATCCCGGCGACGACGTGCCATGGCCGGCGGTCGTGCGCGGGGCGAGGATGGTGCGTGATGCGCTCGCGGCGCTCCAGTTCGAGTCCTACGTGAAGACCACCGGCGGTCGCGGCCTTCACATCGTCGTGCCGCTGACTCCACACGCGGACTGGTCCCAGTGCCTCGAGGTTCTCGCGGGCGTTGAGCGAGCGTTTCGAACAGGCGCAACCCGAGCTCTACACGACCGCGTTCGCGAAAGCCGGACGCGCGCGCAGAGATTCTCGTCGATTACCTGAGAAACAACCGGACCAACACCTCAATTGCCGGGTATTCCACGCGCGCCCGCTCCGGAGCGCCGGTGAGCGTCCCTGCTTGCGTGGGACGAACTGCGCACGTCGCTGAATCCCGGGAACTTCACGGTGCTCACGGTGCCAAAGCGGCTCGCGAAACTGAAAAGCGATCCCTGGAAGGAATACGGGAAGGCCCGGCAGAAACTCACCGTGCAACTCATCCGCGCCATCGGAAGGCGGGCGGTTTCAACGGGCGATCGGCCGAGAGGCGCATAATTGACCCTGCGTCGGCTGATTCCCGACGGGAGGCGCCATTGGACCGCGACAAAGATACCCACGATTCCAGGAACCCGCCCAACAGCCTGGTTCGGCCGCGCGCGCACAGCACCGTGCTGTGGGCTTTTGTGGCTTCGGTCGTCGGGTTTCTTGTGCTGGTTGCCGTTGCGTGGGTGTTCTGGACCGTCGCGCATCCGCGCCCGTCCGTGCTGGTAGAGCGCGAGACGCTCCGTCGGATCGTCGGGGGTTACTTTGTGGAAGGCGGCCACGATCCCAACCCTCGCCCGGGCAGCACGCGTGACGAGCTGAGGTTCAGAGGCGCGCTTACGCCGCCGAGCGAAGTGCGAGGGGCCGTTAAGGGTCACGGTCGCGCCGCTCATCAGGCCCGCCCACAAGTCGAGCGCACCTGCTTCTTCGCCTGACCATTCGGCGAGCGGGGCACCGCGCGCCGCTGCAGCGACATGATGGTCGCGTGCGGCACCAGCTTCGGCGAGCCGTCGCGATCGGCGATGACACACGCGACGTCGCTCTCCTCGCGAGGATGGGAAGGTTGGCGGAGGATCCGCGGCGACTGCTCGAGCGCGGGCGCGATGTCCACCATCCGGTAGCGCACCTCGTCGCCCTCAATTTTCTCGGCGAACGACACGCCGCGCGGCCACGAGACATCGCTCGTCGCGCCGCAGTCAATCAGGACGTAGGTTCCCCCTGCTTTCAGGATTCCCAGGAGCACGACCGCGGTCTCCGCGGCCCGGGGCTGGCAGACGGTGGCGAGGCCGCCTCGCCTGAAGCCGTTATCAATGAGATGCCGCGCGACCGCGTTGGCGCGCTGGTTGAGCTCGCGATAGCTCAGCGTTATGCCGGCCTCCGCAATGGCCGGAGCGTCGCCGGCCCTGGCCGCATGTGCCTCGATGATTCGGTGAACGGCCATATCCAGTCTGCGTCTGCCCTCATTCGGCTGCCCGATTTCCACTTGCAGCCTCTCGCCCGACAGTGAGGCAAACCCCCCGCCAAGTCCGCCTTCGCCGCTGCGCGGCTTCGGCGGGACGAGTCCTGGGTCATCTCCA
>ERZ1370068.10429-contig-9129_pt1 | contig 13654 bp, 20 predicted proteins | sample MGYA00561227_ERZ1370068 | MGnify/ENA primary metagenome ERZ1370068 (study PRJEB38410, sample SAMEA6850437) | metagenome | study: Metagenomic assessment of the ecological functions of the soil: analysis of the soil microbiota associated with the...
CGGCGCGGCGGAGGATGCCGCGGTGACGGCCGGAACGTCGATTGCGTCGCCGGCTGCGTGTGCCGGCACTGCCCACTGCTCCGCAGCCACAGCCGCACTTGGCCGCGGTCGCGCCGCGGCGGGACAGGAGCCGACCGGCGCCGATACCGAGGCCCGGGCGATGCTGCGCGTGCGCGCCGATCTTATCGATCGGCTGGTCAACGAAGCGGGCGAGGTCGCCATCACTCGCGCCCGCGTCGAAGGCGCAGCTGCGCTCGCTGAAGGGCAATCTGCTCGAGCTGACCAGCAGCGTGATTCGCCTGCGGTCGCAGGTTCGCGAAATCGAGATCCAGGCCGAATCGCAGATCCAATCGCGGATGTCGATGGTCAACGAGGCGGCGGAGGGCTTCGACCCCTGGAGTTCGACCGCTACACGCGGTTCCAGGAGCTGACGCGAGAGCTCTCGCCGAAGGCGTCAATGACGTTTCGACCGTTCAGCAATCCCTGCTGAAGAACCTCGACGAGGCCGACGCGGCGCTGCTGGCGCAGGCGCGGCTTTCGCGCGATGTGCAGCAACAACTGTTCTCGATCCGCACGGTTCCTTTCGGCAGCTTGTCGGAGCGTCTCTACCGCATTCTTCGCCAGACGGCGAAGGAGCTCTCGACAAACGCGCGAATCTCGAGATACGCGGCACGCAAGTCGAGCTCGATCGTTCGGTGCTGGAAAAGCTGGTCGGACCGCTCGAACACCTGCTGCGCAATGCGCTGGATCATGGCATCGAGAGCCGCGAGGCGCGGCGGAATTCGGGCAAACAGGAAACCGGCGAAATAACGCTCAACGTCCGCCAGCAGGGCAACGAAATCGCGATCGAGCTGACCGGACGACGGGGCGGGACTCGATTTCGGACGGATCCGCGACAAGGCGCGCGCGCAGGGCCTGATCACCGGTGACGTCGAGCCGACAGAGGCTCAGCTCATCGAATTCATCTTTGCCCCGGGATTTACAACTGCCAGCACGGTGACCCAGATCTCCGGACGCGGCGTCGGAATGGACGTCGTTCGCTCGGACATCGCCGCGCTGGGCGGACGCGTCGACGTCGCCAGCGTTCCCGGCAAAGGAACGGCGTTCACCGCGTACCTCCCGCTCACGCTGGCGGTCGCGCAAACGGTGCTGGTCAAGGCGGGCGGGAGATTGTGGGCGCTTCCCGCGCCGATGGTCGAGCAGGTACAGCAGATCAAGGACAAGGATCTGATCAATCTTTACCTGACACGCGAGGTTTCCTGGCAGAGCCGGAAGTATCCGTTTTTCTATTTGCCGCGCTCTGCTCGGCAGCGCGGGCCACAATCCGGAGACTACGCGCTACAACTCGGTGCTTGCTGCTGCGCAGCGGACACACGCTGGCTGCCGTTCACGTCGACGAGATGATCGGCAATCAGGAAGTGGTGGTGAAAAACATCGGGCCGCAGCTCGCCCGCGTTTCCGGGATTTCAGGCGCGACGGTGCTGGGCACCGGCGAAGTTGTTCTGATCATCAATCCGGTGCAGCTTGCGCAGCGCCTGGATGTTGCCGCCGAAGCGCCGATGGTGGTCAAGACAGCGAAGGCAGCCGCTGCAGCTGCCGCGGCTGCTGCCGCGGCCGCGGGACCGCCGCTGGTCATGATCGTCGACGATTCGCTCACCGTGCGCAAGATCACCGGCCGGCTTCTCACGCGTGAAGGATTCGCCGTGGTCACCGCCAAGGACGGCCTCGACGCGCTGCAGCTACTGGCCGAGCGCACGCCGGATGCGATCCTGCTCGACATCGAGATGCCGCGCATGGATGGATTCGAATTCGCGAGGACGGTCAAGGCAGATACGAACCTTGCGCACATTCCCATCATCATGATCACTTCGCGCACCGCCGAAAAGCATCGCAACCGTGCCAAGGAGCTTGGCGTCGACGCGTACCTCGGCAAGCCCTACCAGGAAGAGGAGCTGCTGCGCAATCTCCGCGGCGCTGCTCGCGCTGCATACCGCATAGCACGCGATTGCTTGTAACGAAACGCGGCGCTGAGCTTTTCGCGCCGCTTTTTGTAGCGCTGCGTTTGTGCGCCGCATTTGACCTCCGAAGAAACAAACTTCCCCGTGAGTCCGTGCTCCAAGGCCACCGAGCACCGCGCAAGGGCATGATTTCAAGGGCGGCAGGCCGGCGGCCATCGGCCTGAAATGCGAATCCTAGCGGCGCCAAGGTAGAATCATGGAAAATCATTCGGGAGGCAAAGAGCATGGCGCAATTCGCCACGGAAAATATCCGAACGCTGGCGCTGGTGGGTCACGGAGCGGCGGGCAAGACCACGCTTGCCGAAGCATTGCTGCTGAAATCGGGGTCGATCCAGGTCGCCGGCTCGGTCGAACGCGGCTCCGCGATCAGCGACTTCGATCCGCTGGAACGGTCCTGGCAGCACTCGTTGCGCGCGTCGGTCCTGCATCTCGAAGCGCAGGGAACGCGCGTGCACATGATCGACACGCCCGGCTTCCCGGATTTCATCGGTCAATCGATCGGCGCGCTCGACGCGGTGGAAACGGCCGCGGTCGTGATCAATGCTTCGTCGGGCATCGAAATGATCGCTTCGCGCATGATGGACTGGGCCGCGCAGAGGAAGTTGTGCCGGCTGGTGATCGTCAACAAGATCGATGCCGAGAACGTCGATCTCCCGGGACTCCTGTCCGCCATCCAGGCCACATTCGGCAAGGAGTGCCTGCCGATCAATCTTCCGTCCGACAACGGCCGGCGGGTCGTCGACTGTTTTTTCAATCCCGCGGGCGAATCGGATTTTTCCTCCGTCGCCGACGCTCATCGCGCCCTGGTGGATCAGGTCGTGGAAGTCGACGAAGCACTGATGTCGCTCTACCTCGAGCAAGGCGAAATTTCTCCCGATCAGCTCCACGCGCCGTTCGAAAAGGCGTTGCGCGAAGGGCACCTGGTGCCGGTGTGTTTCGTTTCCGCGCGGAACGGCGCCGGCGTCGCGGAGCTGCTGGACATTTTCGTGAAATTGCTGCCGAATCCCGCCGAAGGAAATCCGCCGTTGTTCATCAAGGGCGAGGGCGACAACGTGCGTCGAATTCCGTTCCGAGCCGGACTCGAAGAAGCACGTCGCTCGCGCACGTGTTCAAGGTGGTGATGGATCCTTTCGTGGGCAAGCTCGGCGTTTTCCGCGTCCATCAGGGCACGGTCACGCGCGACACGCAGCTTTTCGTCGGCGACAGCCGGCAAGCCATTCAAGGTCGGCCACCTGTTCATGCTGCAGGGCGGAAAGAACGTCGAGATCGACAGCGCCGTGCCCGGAGACATCGCGGCGGTGGCGAAGGTCGACGAGATCGAGTTCGACTGTGTCCTGCACGACTCGCACGACGAGGACCATATCCACATGCGCCCCCTGGAGTTTCCGACGCCGATGCAGGGCGTCGCGCTGGCGCCGAAAAAGCGCGGCGACGAGCAGCGAATCTGGGAAGTGCTGCATCGCATGACGGCGGAGGACCCGACGCTGGTGGTCGAGCACGATCCGAACAGCAACGAGACCGTGCTGCGGGCATTGGGCGAGTTGCACCTGCGCTCGGTTCTCGAGCGCATGTCGACACAGTTCAAGCTCGAGATCGAGACCCGGCCGCCGCGCATCCCGTATCGCGAGACGATCACCGCGCCGGCGGAAGGTTTCCACCGTCACAAGAAGCAGACCGGCGGCGCCGGCCAGTTCGAGAGGTGTCGCTGCGCATCGAGCCGCGGGCGCGCGGCGCGGGCTTCGAGTTCGTCGACTCGACCAAGGGCGGCGTCATTCCGCATCAGTTCATGCCGGCGGTGCGCAAGGGCGTCGAGCAGGTCCTGGCCACCGGCGCCATCGCGGGCTTCCCGATGCACGACGTGCGCGTCGTCATCTACGACGGCAAGCACCATCCCGTCGACTCCAAGGAAGTCGCGTTCGTCTCCGCGGGACGCAAGGCATTCCTCGACGCGATCGAAAAGGCGAAGCCCATCGTGCTGGAGCCGATCGTCACCATGGAGGTGATCTGCCCCTGACGCGAAGACCGGCGACATCGCCGGCGACCTTTCATCGCGCGCGCGGGCAGGTTACCGGGACCAAGGGCATGCAGACCGGAGTGCTCGCGATCACCGGCCTCGCACCGCTGGTCGAGCTCGACGGCTACTCGGCGCGGCTCGAAGTCCGTGACGGGAGGGCAGGGGAGCTGGACGATGCAGCTGTCGCACTACGAGCCGGCACCGGCCGAACCTTCAGCTACAGCTGTCGGCGGAGTACCGGAAGTCGCGCAAGCACGGAGGAGAGTAGGCCGCCACGAGAAGCCTTCGCCGGGAAACAGACGATCCAAGAGCGGCACCAGCGGTGTCGCCAGGAAAAGCGCCCAGATAAGCGCGTTCGGGCGGAAGAGCAGGTACTGCCAGCCGATGGCCGCCGCGGCGACGATCAGCGCATACGCGATCCGCGGCCCGCGCCGATTCGGAATCGTCATCGGGTCGGAGATCATGAAAAAGTAAACAGCAGCAGCGCGCCGTTGCCGAGCTGGTGCCACCAGATCGCCCACGATTGGCCAAGAAGCATGATCCGCAGCGCGACCAGCCCCAGAAACGCGCCGAGAAACACCCAGCTGATGTCCAGCCGCCGTGCGCGCTGTCGTGACGATGGTTCCGAGCATCAACAACCAGACCGCCAGCGCGAGATCGTTGCCCCATTGACCCGGCGACACCCACGTTCCGGGGATCAGGGTGATCGCGGCGATCACGCCGAGATTGGCGGGGTTGTACAGATGCTTGCCGTGGATGCGCAACACGAACTTCGACGACATCGCCAGCGCAGCCACCAACGGATGCGCCCACAGGGTGTCGCTGCGCAGCAACAGCGACAATCCGCAGCAGGTCACGATCGCCGACATGAATCCGCGCTGCTGCGAGGCCGAGGCGCTTGAGCCAGAAGGCCTGCGTCGCCAGCCCGGCGGCGAAGGCCAGGGCCATCTGCAGCGGATGCAGCGAAAGTCGCGCAGCAGGACGCCGGTCGTCAGCAGCAGCGCGAGAAACAGGATCTGGAATACGCGCGCGTCTTTCGGCAGGATTTCGCGCGCAGCCGCCATCACGCGCTCCGCGGCGAGAATCGCTCATTTCCACAGCCGCTCCCACCACATTGTCCTGGGCGCCGTAGGCGATGTTCATCCTGGCGCGAATCTGGTTCAAGTCCCAGCCGGTCAAGCTTGCCAGCGTCTGCGCTTCACGCTCCTGTCGCTTCGCCACTTCTTCGAAGTAGCGCGGAGCGGCCTCGCAGGCGGCGGCATCGCCCTTCCACGCATGCCGGAGCACATAGCGCGTCTGGAAATTCTGCCGATCCTGCGTTTCCTGAAACATCAGGTCCTCCGGCAGCGTCTCCGGGTGTAGCGCAGATGCAGGCGCGTCAGCATGACCGGTTGTGCGCCCGAGCCGGCAGCGCGGCGAAGCGATCGGCGGCGCGCGGTTCCCGGCGCAACGCCGATCGCCGCGCTCGTCGCCGCCGAGCCAGAAAACGCCGGCGCCCCTAAGCTCCTCGGGAGAAAGCGGATCGGCGGCGCATGGGATCGCACCAGGCCATGTCCCAGAAATACTCGGTCCAGACGACGCGGTAGTCCTCGCGCTTCGACTGGTGTCTCGAACAACGCCTTGTAGAACTTCCCGAACTCGGCGCGGGTGTAGGTCGGCAGCTCGACGTTGGCGGGCAGCTTCACGGTGCGATAGTTGGTGGTCTCGACGCGGCCATTCTTGGTCAGCGCATAGACGACCAGGTCCTGCGGGCCTCGGGCGTTGAGCATGCCGAGCCGCACCGGGCAGCATGAAGCGCTCGTATTCGAAGGCGAATTGCAGGGGCCGCAGGTACGAGAATCCGGTCTTGGCCTGCTCGGTCAGGTTGACCCGCGCGACGAAGAACTTGAGGTTCTGCCGCACGTAGGGCTGCAGCGCCTTGCTCGCGCCCGCCGGGATGCGGTAGCCGTTCTGCCTCAGCCAGGTCTCGAGGCCGTTCGACTCGGTGGCCGACAGGATCGCGATGTCGTACTCGCCGTACGGTGTATCTGCGCCTCGACGGTGACGCCGAGCGCCTTGTCCTTCCTTGCGTTCTTCCTGGCCATCGACGCGGGCGATCGCCGGTTCATCGCGCCCATTTGCGCGCTCGTCTCTGGATCCATCTCTCGCAGGGATTCGGGATCGAAGTATTCCGCCAGGCGCGGCGCGCAGTAGGCGTCGATGCGCTCAGAAGGTCTTCGGATCGCCGATATGGATCTGGCTCTTCTGAAGCACCGACCGGAACCGGAACGACCAGCGCGAATTCGGAGAGATCGCCCTGGAAGTCGTTGCGCATGCTGATCACGGTGCGATTGCCGTCGCGCGACCAGGATGACCTGGGAGGCTTCGTTGAAGAGCTTGGCGTCCGCCTTGCCGACATAGAATCCGCAAAATGCGCTCGCGGGCGTCGATCCGAAGGCGATGAACAGCAACAGTGCAAGGGCGACGAACAGCCAGGCGGCGCGGGTGAGGCGGGTAGGGCATGGCGAGCTCTCGAGAGGGTGGACGACAGCGCTATCAACGCGTCGCTGACGCCGATCGGGGTTAGGAGCTTGCGCAAGCCGGATTGCCCGGGTCGCGCGGTCGCGCGCGAGCCACCGTCGAAGCGCGGGATTTGTGCCGCGCGGCCGTAAGGCGTTTACAATTGCGGCCATGGGCGACTCCCGGGTCAATCTGACCCATCACTTCCTGATCGCCATGCCCAGCATGGCGGACCCGCACTTTGCCCACACGCTGATCTACGTTTGCGAACACAACGCCAAAGGGCGCGCTCGGCATCGTCATCAACAAGCCGATCGACATGACCGCTGTCGTCGCTGTTCGAGCAGATCAACGTTCCGCTGGGCGATTCCGAGCTGCGTGAGGCGCGTGTCCATTACGGCGGCCCGGTGCAGATCGACCGCGGCTTCGTGCTCGCATCGCCCGCTCGGCAGCTGGCAATCGACGCTGGCGATCAGCGACGACCTCAGGCCTGACGACGTCGAAGGACATTCTCGAGGCGGTCGGCCACGGCGAAGGCCCGGACGATGTGCTGATCTCGCTCGGATACGCCGGCTGGTCGGCCGATCAGCTCGAGCAGGAAATCGGCCAGAACGCGTGGCTCACCGTCGCGCGCCGACACCGACGTGCTGTTCGCCGAGCCCGCCGAGACCCGCCTGCCGGCGGCGATGAAGCTGCTCGGCATCGATTTTTCGAGACTGTCCGACGCCGTCGGGCACGCGTGACGCGTGGCGGCGACGGCAGCTCCTCCGCCTCCGCGCGGGGACCATTCTCGCATTCGACTTCGGCGCCAGCGCATCGGCGTCGCGGTGGGCGAGCGCCATCGGGCATCGCGCATCCGTCTGGCGACGATTGCCGGCGAGCGAACGACGAGCGCGTTCGCGGCGATCGACGTCCTTGATCGACGAATGGCGTCCCGGCTGCTGGTCGTTGGCCTGCCGATGCATGCCGACGGCACGGCGCACGCCCTGACCGCGCGTGCGCGCCGCTTCGCGCGAGCAGCTCGAAGGCCGCTTCAGGCTTGCCAGTGCGACGCTCGCCGACGAGCGCTTCACCACGCAGCCTGCCGCCGAAGCTCGTCGGACTGGCCGGGTGACGGCGCGCGCGCAGCATAAGATCGTGCGCGATCAGGTCGCCGCGCAGCTCATTCTGCAGGCCTATCTTGACCAGCGCGACGCCGAGGCACCGCACGCGGCTACCTGACGCCGAGAGGCGCGCTCGCCGCGCTCGCCGAGCAGATGCGTGGCGCGGTGCGCGTCGGATCGCGAACGCTGGTCGGCATCTACTCGGCGGCGCGTGGCTCGCCGAGCGCCTTGCCGCGCTGCTGCCGGGCGAGCATCCGGTCGGGTACATCGACGTGTCGTTCTATCGCGACGACTACGCGCAGAAGGGCTTGCGCGCCAGAGTCAGAGACGACGACGCTGCCGTTCGAGGTGGATGGCAGCCGCATCGTGCTGGTCGACGACGTGCTCCGCCTACGGGCCGCTCGGTCCGCGCGGCGATCAACGAGCTCTTCGACTACGGCCGTCCGGAGCAGATCGAGCTCGCGGTGCTGATCGATCGCGGCGGCCGCGAGGCTGCCGATCGAAGCGACGCTATGTCGGCGCGCGCGCTCGCCGTGGCGCGCGAGCCTGTCGGATCGTGCTCAGTCGCATCGCGACGGCGACTTCGAGCTGTCGGTCGAACCGGCGAAGAGCGCATCGCGTGCGTAGACATAACCCGCAGCTCAACGCCGACGGCGAGCTGCACGCATCTGCTGACGCTCGAAGGCCTGCCGGCCGAGATCATCAGACGCATTCTCGATACCGCCGTGCCGTTCGTGTCGATCGCCGAGCGCGACGTGAAGAAGGTGCCGCTGCTGCGCGGCAAGGCGGTGTTCAACCTGTTCTTTCGAGAACTGCGACGCGCACCCGCACGACGTTCGAAGATCGCCGCCAAGCGCCTGTCGGCCGACGTCATCAACCTCAACATCGGCGTCTCGCTCGACGAGCAAGGGCGAGACGCTGCTCGACACCGTCGACAACCTGGTGGCGATGAACGCCGACATGTTCGTCGTGCGCCACTCGCAGATCGGCGCGCCGCATCTCATCGCCGCAGCACCTGTCGGCACGGCAGCCGCACGCATCCACGTCATCAACGCCGGCGACGGCCGCCACGCGCATCCGACGCAGGGCCTGCTCGATCTGTTCACGATCCGCCACTACAAGCAGCGACTTCACGCAACCTGACGGTGGCCGATCGTCGGCGACGTGCTGCATTCGCGCGTCGCGCGCTCGCTCATCCACGGCCTGACGACGCTCGGCACGCCCGGAAGTGCGCGCGATCGGCCCGCAAGACGCTGCTGCCCGACCGCGGTGCGAGCGCTGGGCGTGCGGGTCTTCCACGACATGCGCGAGGGTCTCGCAGGTTGCGACGTCGTCGTGATGCTGCGCCTGCAGAACGAGCGCATGAAGGGCGCGCTGCTGCCGTCGGCCGGGGAATTCTTCAAGCACTACGGTCTGACCGCCGGACAAGCTGGCGCTCGCGAAGCCCGACGCGATCGTGATGCATCCGGGGCCGATGAATCGCGGCGTCGAGATCGATTCCGCGGTGGCCGACGGCAAGCACTCGGTGATCCTGCCGCAGGTGACCTTCGGCATCGCGGTGCGGATGGCAGTGATGAGCATGCTGGCGGGCGGCTGGCCGGATGAAGATCGAGATCAGCAACGGCCGCCTGATCGATCCCGCGAGCAGGCGTCGATCGCGTCGACGTCGCTTTACATCGCCGCGGCAAAGTAGTCGTCGCGATCGGCGCGGCGCCGCACGGCTGGCACGCCAACCGGGTGATCGACGCCGCAGGGCCTCGATCGTCTGTCGCCGGGTCTCGATCGATATCTCGCGCGCCTGCGCGAGCCCGGCTTCGAATACAAGGCGACGCTCGGAATCGGAGATGCAGGCGGCGATCGCCGGCGGCGTGACCAGCCTCGCCTGCCCGCCGGACACCGATCCGCCGCTCGACGAGCCGGGCCTGGTCGAGATGCTCAAGCATCGCGCGCGCTCGCTCAACCTGGCGCACGTGTATCCGATCGGCGCGCTGACCGTGGGCCTGCCAGGGCGACGACGCTCACCGAGATGGGCGAGCTCGCCGACGCCGGCTGCATCGCGTTTTCGCATGCCGACGCGCCGCTCGCCGACACGCAGGTGCTGCTGCGCGGGCGATGCAGTACGCGGCGACGTTCGGCTATCGCGTCTGGCTGCGGCCGCAGGACGCGCATCTGTCGCCGGGGCGGCGTCGCGCACGACGGCGAAGTCGCGACGCGTCTGCGGGCTGCCGGCGATTCCGCCGTGCGCCGAGACGATCGCGCTCGGCGACGATCTTCGCGCTGGCGCGCGTCACCGGCGCGCGCGTGCATCTGGCGCGGCTGTCGACGCAGGAAGGCGTCGGCGGCGTACGCGCGGCCAAGACGCGAAGGCCTGCCGTGACCTGCGACGATGGCGCATCAACCACCTGCATCTGTGCGACGTCGGACATCGGCTGGTTCGACGCGCATTGCCACCTGGTCCCGCCCTTGCGCGGCGTCGAGCGACCGCGCAGCGCTGCGCGGCAGGCTTGCCGACGGCACCATCGATCTCGTCTGCTCCGATCACACGCCGGTCGACGACGACGGCAAGCAGCTGCCTTTCGCCGAAGCCGAGCCGGGCGCGACCGGACTTGGAACTGTGCTGCCGCTGACGCTCAAATGGGCGCGTGAAGATGGCATACCGCTGGCGACCGCGCTCGCGCGCGTGACGACCGACCCCGCGCGCGTGCTCGGCGTCGATGCCGGTCACCTCGCGGTGGGTGCGCCGGCGGACGTCTGCATCTTCGACCCCGCGACGCTGGACGGTCGAGCCCGCGTGCGCTGAAGAGCCAGGGCAAGAACACGCCCTTTCTCGGGCTGGAGCTCCAGGGCAGGGTTGCGCTACACTCTTGTCAATGGCCAGATCGTCCACGAAGCATGAATCACATCTTTCGTACCAAGGAGGAACGATGAAGGTGATGACCAGCCCTGAATTCGACAGCCTGCTGCCGGAACAGAAGTTCGACCGACGCAGCTTTCTGGTGACCTCGCTTGGCGCCGGCTTCGCTGCTGCCGGTGCAGCCGGTATCGGCCCAGACTATTACGACCGATGCCAACGGGCTGGTCGCCGGCGAAATCAAGATTCCGGTCAAGGACGGCGAGATGCCCGGCTACCGCGCGATGCCCGCAAGCGGCGGGCCCTTCGCCGACGGTGCTGCGTGGTGCAGGAAATCTTCGGCGTGCACGAGCACATCCAGGATGTGTGCCGCCGCTTCGCCAAGGCCGGCTATTTCGCCATTGCGCCGGAGCTCTACGCGCGGCAGGGCGACGTCGTCGAAAATCTCAAACACCCAGAGATCGTCGACAACGTCGTCAAGAAAGTGCCCGACGCGCAGGTGATGGGCGATCTCGACGCGGCGGCCGCGTGCGCCAAGGCTGCGGGCAAGGCGCGATACCGCGCGCCTGGGCATCACCGGCTTCTGCTGGGGCGGGCGCATCGTCTGGATGTATGCCGCGCACAACCCGGGTCTCAAGGCAGCGGTGGCGTGGTATGGACCGCTGGACAGGTCGTACTATCCCGGCGACAAGAGCGTGCTCGACGTGGTGAAGGACCTGAAAGCTCCGGTGCTCGGGCTCTACGGCGGCGCGGACCAGGGCATTCCGGTCGATACGGTCGACAAGACACGCGACGCCTTGCGCGCCGCGAAAAACCCGGCGACCTGATCGTTTATCCGGACACGCCGCACGGCTTCAACGCCGATTACCGGCCAAGTTACCGCAAGGAGGCGGCGGACGACGGCTGGAAGCGCCTGCAATCCTGGTTCGCGGTGTACGGTGTGGTTTAGGCCTGCTCCCGGACCGAAGCTCGTGTCGGTGCCGTAAGAAATTTCGCTACGGTCGCCTCGCTGCCTCATCCGATCGTGCCGAGCCGCGTACAGCGCTCAAGCGGCGCGGCACGTCGCTCGTACAGCGCTCCTGACTAAGGCCAGATACATATTGCACTGGCCTCCTTAGAGCTCCCTTGAATATCGCAATTCACGATGCGCACGTAGGATGACGGCGAGGAAATAGTTTGTACGCGAGGATTGTAAGCAGACTCCCCGTCTCCCAAGACGCTCGTCGCGTCCAAGTTCTGCTCTGACTGGGGGTGATACACCCCTGGGGAGCGTGGATGGTGGACATCGCCGCAAAACTTCGTAGTTCGAAATCGCATCGTCGGGCCGGAGCGCTGGTTTCGCACGAAGCTTCATCCTGGGGGCGCAATCGCCAGGCTCTGCAAGCAGCTCCGGGAGGTGCGCTTTGAGTCCCGCGCCGGCGCCGGCACTGATCCTTCGCCGAGAGAAATTGCCCGGAGCTGATGGATCACGCGTACCTGGCTGCCGTGGAGGCGGGCTTCCGCAGCCTTGCCAGCGACGTGCATCCGGTTCCAATGCCGATGCATTCCAGTGCAGAACGGCGGCTTTCACGCCAAAGGCACTCGTGGTGCTCGACCGCGCCTATGTCGCCGTGAAGGTCAACGGAAATTTCCCCGGCAATCCGGGGCGCAATGGCTTACCGACAATCAGGGTGCCTTGCTGCTCTGCGAAACGCGGCGAGACGGGTCGCTCCTGGCAGTGATGGATTCCCATTGATCACTTCGAAGGACCGCCGCCGCCAGCGCGCTGGCGGCGCGGTACTGGCATAGCGAGGAGACGCCAAATCGGTTGCGATCTGTGGCTGCAGGAGCAGGGGGCGCGCAGCTGGCGGCACTGGCCGAGGTCATCGCTGGACCAGGTCTTCGCGTGGGACATCGACCTCAAAAAAGCGCAGAGATTTGCTCGCGAGATGTCGAGGCACTGGCGGTCGAAGTAATGGCGGTGCCGAATGATACGCGACGCGTCCTGCCGAGCGACATCATCGTTACCGCCACAAGCGCGCAAGCGCCATTTCTGACCAAAAAGGGTGTGTTTCGGCCAGGACTTCGTTGCGGCGGTCGGGGTCGTGATCCGCACAAGAACGAGTTGGCTCCCGAGCTGTTGGCCGGTTTACAAACACTTGTCGTCCGACGTACTCGCCAGTGCATGGTGATGGGGAGACCTTCACCATGCGCTCGACTACGGAAGCTGCTCACATTCACGGACGATCACGCGAATCTCAGTGACTTGTCACGGGAAGTGAAGCCCGGGCGCACAAGCCGGGAAAAATCACAGTCTTTGATTCCACGGGTGTTGCGCTGGAGGATGTCGCGAAGTGCCGTGGATCTACCAACGGGCATTCCAGCAACGTTAGCACCACCATTTCATTCGGCTCTCTTTGAGTCCGCACACGGAAGGAGATCTTTCATGTTCAATTTCTTACCCCCGGATCGAAGCAGCGGCGCCATCCCCCATTACGCCAGTCAGCGAGGCAGACTTCCTCGGTGGCTCATTACGCATCGCGAGTCAGTGAATGGATCAAGGCGGTTGGATACAGGGGGGCCGGGGGACTTTTTCTGCATTCGTGTCAGGTAGTGACGGAAAGCCGAGCACGGTGCTCGCCTCGCCCAACCAGGGCGAGCCGATTTGAGCCTTCTCCGGGTTGCCGATGGCATAGCCTTCCGGAGGAGGTATTTTCTGGATACGCCGGGGACGGCGATTTTTCCTCATCCACCGATGCAGCGCTCGGTTGGGCGCTGGGCTCGTACGCGTTCGCGCGAAAGTACAAGCAACCGAAACGCTCGCCCGCGACGCTGGTCTGGCCCGAAAAGGCCCGAGCGAGCCGAAGTCGAGCGAGATAGTGGAGGGAGTCTTTCATGGCGCGTGAAGCGATTAACGCGGCCAGGGCAATGGGCCCGGAGCAGCTCGCGGACGCGGTGCTGACGGTGGCCGCCCACGGCGCGACAACGCAGGTCATTGTCGGCGACGACCAGCTGGCGACAAAGGCTTATCGACTATCCATATTGTGGGGCGTTGCGAGTTCCGCGCGAGCCACGTGATATCTCGACACCGCGCTGCTGGGGAGACGAAGGGCTCCTCGGGTAACGCTCGTTAGTAGGGCGTGTGTTTTTGACACCGGTGGTCGACTAAGCCCGCCTGTAGCAATACGTA
>ERZ1370068.3736-contig-2838_pt1 | contig 13649 bp, 19 predicted proteins | sample MGYA00561227_ERZ1370068 | MGnify/ENA primary metagenome ERZ1370068 (study PRJEB38410, sample SAMEA6850437) | metagenome | study: Metagenomic assessment of the ecological functions of the soil: analysis of the soil microbiota associated with the...
GTTATTCTCGGCTGTATTGCCGCGGCTTTGTTTCTCAATCACCTCGCTCGTTTGCAAACTGCCTTTCTGTTTGCCGATGCGCTTGGGTTGGGTTGTTACGCGGTCGTTGGTGTTGAGCACGCGCTCAACGCCCAGCTCCCGATTGTGACCGCGATCATGATCGGCATCGTGACTGCCTGCGGCGGCGGGCTGTTGCGCGATGTGCTGGTGAGCGACGAACCGCTCCTGTTCAAACCGGGACAGCTCTACGTGCTCGCCGCCTTGATTGGAGCAAGCCTGTTTACGTTGCTTATCTTGTACTTCAAGATGCCGGCAGCAACAGCAGCATTGCTGGCGATTGGCTGTTGCTTTGTCTTTCGCATGCTCGCCATTGCCTTCGATTGGAAAACAGTCTCGGTGTTGCCAACATCACCTGAGCAGTCGTGAGCTGCGAAGATCCGCCTTCAGGTTCGCTGTTACGCGGGGAATAAGATACTCAATTACCGGACAGGGCAGATTCAATGCCGTTCGCCCATGGACCTAGATGGTCGCGGTCAAATTCGAAACAGATTCCACCTGCGCGTAAGGCCAAACCATTTTGCGCAGCGCCGGACGTTACTTGCTCACCAACTTCTTTTTCGCCGCATCGAGCACCGAAAGAACAAAAATGCAGCGTGTGCGCTTCGTAATTGAATTTCTCTTGCTGCTAGGCGAGGCAAGCCTAATGGGGGAGGCCTCGGTTTATCTTCGAGTTTCAAAATCTCCGCCGGCACATCCAGCCAGACGGCTGCCTTCGCGCGGTCGCGAAATGCCTGCGCATCGATCGGCGTTTCCTTCATCAGACTTTCGTATAGCTGGGCAATGCCAAAACCGACCCAATCGTCGCTAAACAAGGCCGACTTCACCGGCGTGACCCCGGCGAATTGCTCTGCCCGCTTCCGCGCAAATTCAAAAACATGCTTGGTGCGAACTGCCACGCTCCGTTAATCGACTGAAATCAACGAATCTCTTGAACGGCGCTGACGCTTTTTCGATATGACAGAGCCATTCACCAATCTCGTCCAGCAGCTGATCATCCAGTACACCTTGTGGTTGCCAGGCAACCAGATTATGAGCGGGATATTGCCGCAGGTCAGCCGGCCCAGGCATAATCCTGGAAGCCGGCAAAGGTTCGAATCATCAGTTGAATTGTCAGGCATAACGGCTATTTATCCTTCCATGCAACCTTGATGGTGTCGAGATTGTATAACCCGGCTCTGGCGTCCGGGATCTTCCCATAAAATCGTTTGTGCTGTTCGAGGCGAAGCTTTGACTTTTCAGCCGCGGACGCGGAATTTTCTTCCGTCAGAGCAGTAGGCGGGGGAAATTTCTCGAACCGAGAATCGCACGACAAAATGCTTGTCAGAAAGAGAACGAGAGGATTTCAACCATGCCGTTTTCGCTTTGGCATTTTCTCTCGGCGACAAGATCGAGAACTGCTCGGCGCAATTTCTCGCGGTCTGCTGGATTGTCCATGTCGAGTTTAAGGTTCATCGCCTCCGCGACGGTTTTAGCGTAAGCAACGCCCTGCTGCTCGGCCAATCGCTTCCAGCGTTCATCGGCCATAACCTCGATAAGATTGGAGACGGAACGGTTCTCTAAAGAGGCCATTTGTTCCAGTTTGTTCCGTTGCTCCTCACGCACCGTCAGGTTGAGCTTCGCTTTGTTCTTGTTCTTTTTGGATTTTGCCATTCGCAGTTTTTACACCTCGTTCTTCATAGCCGATCACGCACTCAACAGCTTCTTTTTCGCCGCAGCGAGTTCCTTGAGTTTTCCTTCATCCACTTTTGGATAAGCCAGATCGAGTGAGTCGAGGGTTTCGATAACTGCCCCGGCGACGACGACTCGGGTAAACCATTTGTTGTCCGCCGGCACCACATACCATGGCGCCTCTTTCGTCGCCGTTTCCTGAATCATTTCTTCGTACGCTTCCATGTAATCGTCCCAATAGTCGCGCTCATTGGCGTCATTGGACGAGAACTTCCAGTTTTTCAGCGGATCATCGATTCGCTCAAGGAATCGTCGTTTCTGTTCCTTCTTTGAAACGTGGAGAAAGAATTTTCGCACCACTACGCCATTCCTCGACAGATATTGCTCGAAATTGCGGATGTCTTCGAACCGCTCTTCCCAAATCTTTTTGCCTACGAGTTTTGGAGGCAGCTTTTGCTTTGCCAGGAATTCGGGATGCACCCGGACGACGAGCACCTCTTCATAATAACTGCGGTTAAAGATTCCGATGTGGCCGCGATTCGGCAGGTCTTTCATGCAGCGCCAGAGGTAATCGTGATCCAGGTCCTCGGCTGAGGGCGATTTGAAAGAATAGACCTCGCAGCCCTGTGGATTTACGCCCGACATGACATGCTTGATGGCGCCATCCTTGCCAGCCGCGTCCATTGCTTGAAAGATCAAGAGCACCGCCCACTTGTCCTGGGCGTAGAGCTTGTCTTGCAACTCGGCCAGGGCTGCGACGCCCATCGCCAGCGCTTCTTTCGATCTCGGTTTGTCTGCCTCCTTGGTGAAATCAAGCGTGTCGTCTGGATCGACGTCCTTGAGACGGAAATTTTTGCCTTTGCTGATGCGGAATGGCCTGGCTAGTTCACGGGCGTTCTTGATGATCTCTTTTGTTTTCATTAGCTCTCAATCATTGATAACGGGCAACTTCCATTGTTGTATCCAGCTTCGCGCGCGGGATCTCGTTAACGGACAACCCGATTAGCGAAATGTAAGACACGCTTTCAATTATCGCGTGATCTCACACGAGCAACATTAGACTTTGGTCTCACTCCCGGCGGGCGGACGTACTCTGCCTTTTGCACCAATTGCACGAGCTCAGCTACCGACGCGACGCCGAGCTTCTGCATCAGTCGCCCGCGGTGGACTTTGACGGTTTTCTCCGCCACGCCAAGCTCACCGCCGACCTGCTTATTTAACATTCCTCTAATAACCAGTTGCATCACTTCGAACTCGCGCGGCGTCAGCAAATCAAGCAAACGACGAGCTTCATTCCTTTCCGCTGCGTGGCGTCGTTGCTCGGCAGATCGATGCAAAGCATCCTCAATGCACTTCAAGAGCTCTTGAGATTTGAATGGTTTCGGAAGAAAATCGACAGCTCCTGCCTTCATCACTTGAGCGCACATGGGGATGTTTCCGTGGCCGGTAATAAAAACAAGTTGCTCTTCCCGGCGGCGCTGAATCAAAGCCTGCTGGAAATCGATCCCATTTATGCCGGGCATTTGCACATCGACAATGACGCAGGCTGGTCCCGGATGAGGTGGGCGCGCTAAAAATCCGATGCCGACTTGAAGACTTCGCTTTCATAGTTGGCTGAACGTAAGAATCGCTTTAAGCCTCTTCGTACCGGATTCATCGTCATCGATGACGAACACGAACGGAGTTGAGGAAGTCATTTCGAAGTTTCCTTGATCGGCAGGATGAAAACCTGATTACCGGTTGATTATAACAGTGACACCGACCGTTCGAGAAGGATTTTTCGGTGCGTTTGACTGCTCACTTTTGAACGCAGCCTGCGCCTCAGGCGTCACCGATGTTGCATCGCAGGCATGGACACGGCGCGAGTGCATCGTTAGAACCAATTCTTGTTCTCTCTATTGGCGATGCAAGCGCATCGGCGGAGTCATTCACTTCGCGCCCGATGGCGGCAAAAGATACAGCGCCGTGGCGAACATCAGGTAAACCATGAGGGCGAGCACGCCGACGAACCACGCAGAGCGACCAGACGTGGTCACCAGAGACGCGGTGAGCGTTGCGAACAGAATCATTGCGACTGCGCCGGGCCACAAATTCAAATCCATCGGCGCGGGGCCGATCACATAACTCAGCAGCACCAGAACCGGAGCAACGAAGAGCGCAATCTGCGCGGCGCTGCCCAGTGCAATGCTCACGCTCAAATCGAGACGATTTTTGCGCGCGGCGGAAAATGCAGCCGCCATTTCGGCAGCCGCGCCCACCAAGGCCACGACGATGAACCCAACGAAGGCAGGGCTCATTCCGAAAGCGGTCGCAGCGTACTGAACGGATCCGACAAACACTTCGCTCACCAACGCGACCAAAACCGTAACACCCGCGAGTGTGCCGAGCGCCAGACCGATCGGCCACGCCGCTTCATGCTCCTCGGCCGCGCTGGCGAACAATTCGCGATGCGTATTGAGCGAAAACCAGAGACCGAGACCGTATGCGAGCAAAAGCAAAACTGAGAGTGCCAGGCTCAGGGTCTTGGTTAAATCGCCTGCACCTAACGAATCGTGCGAGGCCACGGCGGACGGGATCAGAAGCCCTATTGTGGCGAGAAAAAGCAAGCCGGCCTGAAATCGCGCGGCGACACGGTTGAATTCCTGAACGTGATACCGGAGACCGCCGAGCAGGAACGATGCGCCCAACATAAACAACGAATTCGTCACGATCGCGCCGGCGATCGATGCCTTCACCAGCATGTATTGTCCTGCCTGCAACGCAGCGATCGCGATGACAAGTTCGGTCAGATTGCCAAGCGTTGCATTAAGCAGACCGCCCACCGAATCGCCCGTCTTCGCCGCGACTGATTCCGTTGCATGACTTAGCAGAACAGCCAACGGCAAAATCGCGAGCACCGAAAGAACGAAATGTAGCGTGTGCGCTTCGTGGTTGAGTTTCTCCGCTGCGAGCGCAATGGGAACAAACACGAGCAGCCAAAGCAGTGGGTTGCGACGGATTTCTTGAAGGAGCAGCTTCATGCGAAACCGTTCTTCATTTTCCACAAACGTTTGCAATCGTAAATAAGACTAAAGTCCAATGGACTGCCTGGGTGGAGTCGGCAAAACGAGCGTCGAGCGATGCCCGTGCTCGCGGAGCCAAATTTCGCCGGCAGCCGACTCGCTGGAGCGGCTCAGTACCCGCCGCCCCAGCGGTATTGCCACGCGATGCCGAAGGCTTGAAGTCGTGCTCGCGACGCGCGTTGTAGCCGCTGATGCTGTAGAGCTTCACGGATTGATAACGGTTCAGCGGCAGCACGAGCGTCCCGCCGAAGCGAATGCCTTGCAGTTCAACGTCGCTTTCGACCTCATCGACGGTCGTGCGTCCGCCTTTGAAATAACCAGCGTTCAGCGCCACCCAGCCGCCGGGCGCGAAGGTGTAGCTGAGGCCTGATTGCACAGCGTAAAGCGGCGCCACCTCGCGCGTCTTGCCTCCAAAAAATCGCCATTGTCCGTGTAAAAGTGACGCCAGGAGCGAGCTCAACCGTCCATGGCCCGAATGCTTTCGAGAATCCGATCTCGGGTTTGAACGACCAGCGGTTGGTGCCGATGTTCACGAGCTTGTCCCCGTCGTATTGACTCAGCGGCGCGGTAACGCGCAGACTCATGCCGAAGATGAAATCCTGGTGGTAGTTCTTGAACTCCGCCGCCGTCAGCGCGGGTGCGCCGACGAAATTCATCGAAAGGCGGAATGCCGTATCCGCAAAGCCGTCGACGTAACGCGTATGCGGCAGACCGAAGACGAGACCTTTCGCGGCGATCGATGCGTAGGGCACGATGAGGCCAAACTGCCCGGTCTGGCCAAACGCGCCGAAGGTCGTGGCGAAACCGAGGACGCCGACGTGCGTTTCGTTGCTCACGTTCTCCAGCGGTAGCGACGGATCGGTGAGCACGGTGCCTCGATGCGTAGCCGTATCCGGCGATCACGAAATTAAGGCCGATCGGCGAGTTGCTGTAAGCGCGCGGCTCGAGATCCTGCGCATGGAGCGTCGTGCCCAGCACGCCGATGAACGTGCCTACCGCGGCAGTGACAAGGCGCATGATTCCTTTCCAGCTCAGTGGGTCCTCACCAATGTCCGTCGCTGGGTGCAACCGGAGAAGGCGATGCGGTCATTGGAGGAAGGCTATCAAGAAATATCAGCAGCGTCGATAAGACCAAGGTCCGATAGCCGCGCAAACGCGCGGTTGTGATAGTGATGGCGATTCACCGACCAGCTTTAGCAAAAAGCGCGGGAATAGGCGCGTGTTCGGATAGATGTGGATGCTGGATTGTAGATGCTTCCCAACCTCCGGCGACATTCCCGCCGCTTGAAATGATTCGTTGGCAGCGCCTTACGCTAAGAAAAGCATTGACCTTTTCCTGAAATCTTTGCTCGATGGAGAAATGAAAACCAAAACCATTGCACTGAGCTTGGGATTAATTTTAGCCGCTGGGGCGTTATACGCGGCTGATCCTATGGAGGGCACGTGGAAGCTAAACGAATCGAAGTCAAAGCTGACACGCGGCACCGGCAAGAATACCAAGGTCGTCTATGACAGTCGTCTAAGTCTGGGCGAGGCAAGGTGACGAGATGACGGCTGACGGCGTCGATGCAGACGGAAAGCCTGTCCACAGCGAGTGGAAAGGAAGATTCAACGGCAAAGATTACGAAGTAACCGGCGATCCCAATTCGGATATGCGTTCCTACACGAAGGTAAATGATCAAACCCTCAATATGATCGCCAAAAGGGCGGCAAGGTCGTGGCCACAGGGCCGGATCGTCGTGTCTGCCGATGGAAAAAGCCGAGTCGTGACTGCTAAACGGAACCACAGCGAAGGGGAAAAAGTTTACGAACACGGCCGTTTACGACAAAGAATAATCCGTTAGGCCGAGGCCTGACGTCCGACATATGAATCGCGGAATCCATTGGGTCCGCCAGGCGCTCTTTCGACATGGACGTCAGTGCGCTGAGCCACACGTGTCCAACGCGCGCCTGATCGCGAGGTGCCTGCCATATAGGACTTAAGTCCAACATGTGAACCGCTGCGGTGACAAACATATTGCAACCATGAAAAAACCTTTCACGCTCCTGGCGTTTAGAGAGGCACGAAAAAGTTGGAGTTTGTCTTGCCCGTTGATAGCCGCGGTCACAATAATTTTCGCGCAGCAAAGGTGTTGCCCCGCAGGAGGCGAGGCTACGGCAGAAAGTTGGGGGCGGTTATCGTTTGAGATGGCCTTATTGGGGCGTGAGCTTCAGCTGTCGGTTCGCACGATACGCCAGCAGACAGCACTCAAATGAACGAGGTAAAAAGCGTCTTGCCTCTTATCCAACGCCTGTTGCGGTGTCACGCGGCAGTCGTCAACGCATGACGAAGTACACCCACGGCGACCCGATCAGCAGGTAGACCGCCAGGAATGCGAGGGTGATGATGAGGCCCAGCTTGTAGAGCTCGCGTTGCGTGAGGTAGCCGCTCGCCGCGAAGATGATGTTCTGGCTTCCGCCCTGCGGAGTGATCACCGAGAAATAGCTGCTCGCGAAAAGCAGGCCGAAGGACATCAGCGGCAGGGGCACGCCGCCGCGCGTGCCGACATCGAGGAAGACGCCGAACAACGCCAGCACCTGCGAGGTCTGGCTCACGAACAGGTAGTGGATGACGACGTAGAGCACGATCAGGGTCACGTACAGGGTCGTCCACGACAGGCCGCCCAGGCCCGACGGCGAGGCGCTCGCCGACGTAGCCCATGAAGCCGAGCTCGTTCAGCTGCCCGCTCATGGCGAAGAGGATCGAGAGCCAGAGGAACGTCGCCAGCGTGTCGCCCTGCTTGGCGATGTCGTCGAGCGTGATCACGCCCGCGAGCAGCAGCACGCCGAAGCCCATGAACGCGACGCTGGTGGTGTTGAGATCAAGCTTACTGCCGAACACCCAGCCGGCGACCATCAGCACGAAGGTTGCGGCCGTGATCCACTCGTCGCGCGACATGCTCCCCATGCTGGCGAGCTCCCTGCGCGCCGCTGCGGGGGCCTCGGGTGTCTTGCCCACGCGCGGCGGGAAGATCTTCGCCACGATGAGGGGCAGGAGCCCGATCGCGATGAGCGATGGCACCGCGGAGGCGAGGAACCATTTGCCGAAGTTGATCTCGAGTCCGGCTTTCTGCACGATCTGCACGGCGATCGGGTTGCAGGAGGTGGCCGTCATCCAGAGCGCCGAAGAGACCGCGAGGCTCGCCATCCCGCAGAACATGAGGTAGCCGCCGAGCCGGCGTCCTTCGGGTTCCTCGGGCTTGGAGCCCGCCCCCGTGACCACGGACAGCACGATCGGGAAGAGCACGCCGCCGCGCGCCGTGTTGCTGGGGAAGGCCGGCGCGATGGCCGCGTCGGTCAGCACGATGCTGTAGGCGAGACCGAGCGAGGATCCGCCGAAGCGGCTCACCATGAAGAGGCTGATCCGCCGGCCGAGACCCGACTTCACCACGGCCTGCGCGACGATGAATGCGACCACCACGAGCAGCACGCTCGAATTGGCGAAACCCGAGTAGCGCCTGTGCCGGCGTGATCGTGCCGGTGAGAACGATGGCGCCCACGGCGAGCATCGAGGCCGTGAGCAGCGGGAACGCGCCGATAAGCACCGACGCGATGGCCGCGGCGAAGACCGCGAACAGGTGCCACGCCGGAGCCGTGAGTCCGGCCGGGACCGGGCAGAACCAGATTCCGATCGCGATCGCGAAGGGCACCGCCTGCTTGAGATTCAATCGTAGCTTGGTCATTTGGGTACGCCTGCTGGGGCCGGGCAGAACGCGGCCCTTCAATTCGATCGCGCGCCCCTGGATCGTGCCGTCCTCGGCCTCCATCACCCACTGCCAGGAAAACTCGTAGGAGCCCGTCGCGCCGGCGTACCGTCCCGTGCCGCCCAGGAACTTTCCTGTGATGCGGTTGCGTTCCGCAGTGCCTTCACCTTGGAGTTCGCTGAACACCTGGTCGCCACGCTCGTCCGTCCAGACGCTGCGGCCCACAAGCCCGGTGTCGCTATCGACAAGCGCGATCACCTCGGAGCGGAATCCTACGCCGGGGCGCTTCGGGCCCGCGAGCAGCATCGTCCCGCTCAGGTCGAGGATCGAGGCACGCCGCTCCGCGCCGAGGGAGATGGTTCGACGACTACCTGCGGCATTCCAAGAGCCCTCGAATTCCAGCCATTCGCCGGGCGTTCCGGGAGGTTTCGGCGACTCCGTCGCCGGTCTGCACGCGGTCACCGCAAAGGCCAAAATAAGGAGGGCGTGATGTCCCGCCACGCCGCAACGGGGCTTTCGATCGTGCCGCCGTCTCCGTGTGAAAAAGCCCATGGTTGTTCTTACTGATTGACCGATTAGAAGACGACGTGCAGGAAGCGGTCAAGCAATTCGCCCAACGGGATCATAGTCAGGACCAGCGGCGCCACGGGCGCGAGCGAGATTACGGCCAGTTGCAGCAGCGTATCCTTGCCGAACGGCACGGGCTTCATGCCCTTCACGATTTCAAAGCTGTTGCCCAGGTCGGCCAGCGATTGGATGTCCGCGCTGCCCACCAGCGGTTCGTCGGTCGGCGCTCCACCGCGCAGCCATTTCTGGTCAAACTCGCGCACGTAACGCTGGGCGAGCCCGCCGTATTCCGCCAAGCCGATGCGCTTGGTGCGAGCCAGGCGCGGAGTGAACACCAGCAGCGGCGCGAGCACGAAGAAAAGCATCATTATCACCATCGCGAGGAGTTCCAACTTGAAGTCGGTCAGCTTCGCGCCGGCGTAGAAGATCTTGTTCGCCATCACGCCGGCGAGCAGCACTCCCTGGCCCGCCAGCAACGGAGCGAAGGCGTAGGTGACGGTGGAAAGAAAGCCGAGGCCGCCGGCGCGGTCGGGGTGAATAGCCACGAGACGCAGGTCGATCCGCGACACCTGCCAAAGAAACCGCGTCCAGATCAGCAGCCGGAAATACCAGCGCAGTAGAATGAACTGGATGAGGGGCAGACTCACGCAGCCAAGCCACCAACCGGCGAGCGTCGGTTGCAGTTTCCCAGTCACTGTCATCCCATACCACGTAGGCAAATCCATGGCCGCGTGCCTCCGCCAGATGAACAGAACGCCGAGTCCGTAGACGAGCGCGATCAGGAGCACCTCCGCCAGCACGGAATTGCGCAGGCGCATCGCCGCGGCGATGGCCGCGTCAAACCTCCCGCGCGCCTCGTCGGGCACCAAGCCGCGCTTCACAAACGTCCCCACCACGAGGCGCATCCGCCGGTGGACCACCAGTTCCGCCACGATGAGCAGTGGAAGCGCGAGCAGGAACCGGGCATGCACGTCCACGTCGAAGAGGAACGGCACCTTGACGCTATCGCCCCACGCGTGTCCTTCGGCGATCGAGAGAGCCAGCAACGGCAGCCACGTAATGAGTGCCAGGGCGATCACACGACGCCACACCAAGTCCGCCGCATCGCCGCTAAGATGCGCACGCCGCAGGAGCTGAAAGAGCGGTCCGCCGAGGATCAGCGAGAAATCAGGTAGTTCTGGCGAGAGCGGTTCTGCGGGTTCAGCGACTGATTTCCGAATATTTCACGCGCGTGATTTTCTCTCCTTTCTTCTCCACACGGCAATTACAAAGTGATATAGACTTGGCCAAGCAACGTCATTACCAATGAATCTCGCTTGGCTGCTTCACGGTTATCAGGCAATTTTGTTTTGGGTAGTGTTACCTATTGCGATCTTTCTATTGTTGTGGTGGATCGATAGAAAGAAACGCAAATAAATTTAGCTTGGGCATTTGGGATTTTGTCAGCTCAAAACAAGCACGGACCCGCACGCCCAAGCTCAGAGGACGGCGACGCGACGTGATCGCTCACGTCGGAGGCGTGGCGGTGGAGGAGACCTTGCTGCCGTTGGTGAGCGGTCTGGCCGCGGGCCGCCGTACGCGGGTCCAGTGGTGCCGGATGACGACGATCTGGGTGTAGACGATCCAGGTCAGCATCAGCGTCGATAGCAACGCCAGCAAGTTGAAAGCGAAGCAGCAGCCGCGACTTGCGCGTGTCCAGTCGGACCTGCAACGCCGCGATGTCCGCCCGCACCCCTGAACGTTGGCCTGCACCTCGCCCAGCCGGGTGTCGATGCGCTGCGTGAGCCCGTTAAGCGTGGCGACGGTCTCGGCGGTGACGTCGCCGTTCTGCGCCGCCACCAGTGCCCGCAGCGTGCCGCGTAGCTGCGTCGCGTCCGCGGACAGCTCTTCGAGCCGGTTAAAGGTCGTCATCCAGCGCCGCCAGCCGCGGAGCGCGGTCGGCCATCATCGGCAACGAGTTCAGCAGGCTCACCGCGTTGGCGACGTTCCCCAGCGCATCCCGCACTGGAGCCAGCACCTGCTGCATCTGCGCGATGCGTGGCGCCAGACTCGTCTCCAGGCGCTCGTTCAGCGCGTTGAGCACAGGGCTGTTCGCCTGCGCCTGTGCGCCGACGGCGGTGATGGTTTCGGAGGCCTGCCGCACTTCCGTCCGGCTCGTCGCGATGAGGTCGTTCACCCGCCCCACTCCGGCATCGACCACCTCGACGCCGGTCTCGATGAGACCAAACCCCTTCAGCGCGACGTCGGTGGCCTTGCGATCAACGAACCACGCGCCGAAGATGCCGAACGAGGCTCGAGGCCGATGAACAGCACGGCAATGGCGATAGCGGCAAAGCGAATTATTTTCTCGAGGATTGGCATGCTGGGTTCCGATGTTCTTTTCAAGCCAGGGCATTGTTATCGCCTAACGAGAGGCGGGCGGGATTACCAGTCCTTTTTCGGCAATTCCGCATAACCCGCCTGGCCCCGCTGTGACGAAACGAACCCCGTGGCATGGCGTCGAGTTTATGTACCGTGGTCTCCTCGGACAATCAGTAAATCGTTGAAGCGCGATCCGCCACTTGGCCGCTTTGTCTGGCTTCACAGCTCCCAACGGGCTGCCTCTGGTAAAATCGGTTACGAGTACGATGGCCGTCACACCCTGGACTAAGGTCTCATTGCGGTCCGCTGGTCTGAAACGCTAAATAGTCGCATGCCTGACGTTGCGCCCGGTTGTTCGCGCGTCTGGCTGATTAACGAAGATGCATCGGACTATGAGGCGCGACCATTTAGGGATTCGCATACGAATTTTGAGTGTGTCCGAATCCGTTCAAGCAACGTAGCACCGAGCCAAACCCCCGACCGCATTCCACAAATGATCAAGGAGATGAACATGGTTGCGCTTAATAGAGAGGCTGCGGCTGTGTACCTGCTGGACGATGACGCTTCGATCCTCAAAGCCACGCGCCGGCTCCTCGATTCGGCGGGTTGGAATAATGTAGAAACCTTCACTGATCCGAATGCATTTTTGCAGCATGCCGCGATGCATCGGCCCGAACTGGCAGTGATCGACATTCTTATGCCGGATATGAACGGGCTGGAGGTGCAAACGCGGCTGCGACGGGTTTCGCCCTCGACACGCGTGATTGTGTTGACTGGCAACGACGATCCGTCAATCCGTCGAATCGCGATGAACGCCGGCGCTTCTGCTTTCTTCACCAAAGGAGTGGAGAGCGGCGATTTTCTCGCCGGAGTGAAGGCTGCGGCAGATTCCGGCAACTAGTTTCGAGCGGATCACGAGCGTAACTGCAGAACTTGCCGAAACGAGGTCCCTCGGATTATCGCTCAGGCAGGCAATTCAGCGCTACGCACGTCTCGGCAGCGAAGCAGCAGAAAGTGTCGTCAGCGAGCGACGCGCCGGATGAAACCTTACCTCCAAAGCCATACGACTAAAGTCTTATGGACGAAAATGGCACCGCCGTTGAATGATGGCTGCGGATCAAAAGGGCCGCTGAGGCTCCAAAAACCTTAATAAATAAATTGACACAACCAGCCCTTTATCCGTTATCACCCTATCGCTATGAAAAAGTATATCTCTCAACTGCTGTACTGATTGGATTCGTCACGGCTTCGCTGCAAGCCGGAACGGAAGTCTATAAGCAGGTCGCGCCGCCGCCGCCTGCCTGTATGGATATGGACTCGGCTTTTACGGTGCGATCGACATGGGGGCGAATGTCTATCAAAACCGCGGCGGAGACAGAACGTTTACGGGTGACAACCGCATTAACGACATAACCGATAGGGATTTTGATGCCACTCTGGAGGTCTACCCGAAGAATGATGTCGGCTTTTTCGGCGGCATTAAACTCGGTTACGTCTTTGGCTCGGGCGTAGTTCGTCCAACGATTGAAGGCGACTTCTTTTACAATGGCTTTCGCGGTGGCGCTGACTTCACCCTGAGGGATCGCTTTGATGACGTTATAGCACAGCGCAACGTGACCACTTGGATCAATACGGGCGCGTTCATGGCGAACTTCATCTTGCGATTCGCACCTGGAAACGAAGATTTCAGCCGTATGCGGGCGGCGGGGTCGGCATTTACTATGCCGAATCTGCGGGGGTCGAGGTTCGGGACCCAGTAACCGGTAGAGTCCCAATCAACACTGGCGGGGGGCAAGTCATGCGGACTTGGCGTGGCAGATTGTCGCAGGCTCAGATTACTTTTTCAATCCGAAGATGAGCGCTTTTATCGAATACCACTACCTCAACTACACGAGCACCCAAATCGAATACGAGCCACGAGTCGGGATCTCGGGCAGCATTTGGTGGGCGCCGGTGTCCGGTTCTTTTTCAGAGGCACGCGGCAATTTCCCTGGTTTAGTGAATCGGCCTCCTTTGATCAGGAGGCCGATTTTTTCAATCGTCCATTGTTAACACCAACCCCGCTTATAGCCCCAAAGTCCTATAGACGCATCGCACCAGGCACCGCATGATTGCGCTCAAATCAGTGCCAACGAACAGGACTAAGCTGAAACCAGTGAGACATATCCGACTAATGGACAATTTATTT
>ERZ1370068.8811-contig-7636_pt1 | contig 13645 bp, 16 predicted proteins | sample MGYA00561227_ERZ1370068 | MGnify/ENA primary metagenome ERZ1370068 (study PRJEB38410, sample SAMEA6850437) | metagenome | study: Metagenomic assessment of the ecological functions of the soil: analysis of the soil microbiota associated with the...
CGAGGCGCTCGAGGCGGGGGCCCTCGGGCTCTCGATCACCCGCAACATGAACCACTTCGACGATCGCGGGGACGCGCATTCCCGCGGCGTGCGCGCCGGAGTCGGAGCTCGTTCGCGCTGACCGACGTGCTCCGCGAGGTAGGCACGGGCGTGATCCAGTGCGGCGGCGGGACCAACCCCGGAACTGAAAGATCGATCTTGCTGAGCCGGATCTCTGCAGGCCTGCGGCCGCCCGGTCGATGTACAACACCCTGCTCGAGCAGGCGCGTCATCCCGGACGCGTGGCGGCAGCACCTGACGCACGTCGAGGAGACGGCCGCGAAGGGCATTCCGCGCGGTGCCGCTTCGCAATCCCGGCAGCGTCGTCAGCGGTTCACGATGAAGAACTGCCAGGTGTTCCGGAGCATGCCGACCTGGCTGCCGATCCTCCAGGGCTCGACGCCGACGAAGATGCGCGCCTATCGCGATCCGCGAGGTCCGCGCGAAGCTCGCGGGCCGAGGTCGACGGCCCGCTCAGGCCCGGATCCGAGCTTCTCCAGGCGCTGGGACTCGATGATCGTGGAGGAGCCCACGCTTCCGAAGAACCGCGGCCTCCGAAGGACAGAACATGGCGGAGATCGCCAAGGCCCGAGGACAGCACCCGCTGGACGCGTTCCTCGACCTGGCGGTCGAGGAGGAGCTCGAACACGGTGTTCAGCCCTCGGCGAGAACAACACCGACACCGAGGCGGTGGCGCAGATCCTCGGCAGCCCCTACGCGGTGGTCGGCCTCTCCGACGGCGGCGCGCACGTGCAGTTCCACTCCGAACGTGTCGAACCCCACCCGCCTGCTCGGCCACTGGGTGCAGGAAGAAGAAGATCATGCCGCTGCGAGCTCGGCCGTCCGCCGGCTGACGCTTCGACTCGGCCACCGCCTTCGGCATCTACGATCGCGGGCTCTGCTACAGCCGGGGATGGCGGCGGACCTCGTGGTCTTCGATCCCGACACCGTGCAGCCGGTCACGGGAAGACGTGGTGCACGACTTCCCGAACAACGGCTGGCGGATGCGAGAGCTGGCCGAGGGATCCACTACACGCGTGGTCAACGGCGAGGTCTCTCCTCGAGAGGGAACGCACACAGGGGAGCTACCCCGGCCGCGTGCTGCACAAACGCCCCGGTATCACGGTTAGCACCCACAACGGTCAGGCGTTAGCCGCCGACCGCGCTGAAGTCCCCAGCTTTCCTGTCGCGAGCCGGTTAACCCCCGCGCTCAATCTTCGAACAAGATGACGGACGTCGCTCGTTACACCCTTCCGTCAGCCGCTGATCACCGAGCCATCAACGGGGTTCAGGTTGGTGACCCCATGTTCCCGGTCCGTTGAGATAGTATGCAAGCCGGTTTGACGACGTCGAGCGTCTCGGGATTGTCCTGATCGAAGGCCCGTGATTGGTCGTGACTGGGGATCCGGACGAGGCGGCCGGACACTATCGAAGAAGTGAACGAAAGAAGACACGGAAGGGGCCGAGCTCTCGTGCGCTCCTGTGACGCTGGGATCAGTGCCGCGCGAGACCGCGGGGGCGGCGGTGGGCGCTCCTCGACGAGCGTGCCGCCCCGCATGTACGTCGTCGCGGCGTTTGACCCTCGCGTGAGCACCTGAGGCGGGCGCCGGCGCGCACGTCACGATCTTTGATTGCCGTTGATCCAGCTACCTCGACGCCGTGGAAGCTGCCTGCGTGCGCGTGCGTCACGGCCTGGAGCCGAGAACACCGACCCTCCGTCACGCGAACAGCCAGGGCAAGTATGGGACCAGGCACGAGTCTTCTCAATGTTCATGGTGTGGTCTCCCTGCGGAGATCTGGCTTTCGTTCGCCACAGTGTGCAGACTCTGGCGCTGACAGGCCAGCACCACCCTCCTTGTTACGCGCCCGCAGCGCTGCGATCGGCTTCTCGAAGGGGCCGTGGAAGTGGATCGACGTGTCGCGCGCGTCGTCGTTCTCGCATCGACGTCTTCCGCATTGGTGGCTTCCCTTGCGAGGGTGAGCAGCATTGTGCTTCCTCGTGTATACCCGCAGGGCTCTGCGGGTTTGGGCCGCTGGCTGGATTCTCTGTCTGTTCCTTAGCCCATTCCCGAGACGCCTCTGAGAAATCAGGGGGGCGGCAGGCCCCGGAGCCCTCCCTGAGGCGCGGAGGAAGGCCAGGCGCACGGTGCTATGCTTCGGATCATCCTCGATGGGAACGCCCGTATGAGGTGCCTGCTCTGGGCTGAATGTTCGAGGTCCATGCTCGATCCGGCGAGCTGCTCCGGCAAGGCTCCAGGATCAAGCTGCAGAACCAGCCGTTTCAGGTGCTCAATGCTGCTCCTGAAAAAGCTCAAAGGGGAGGTGGTGACCCGGGAGGAATTCAGATCGCCAACTGTGGCTGGGAATACTTTACGGGCGACTTTCGATTACGCTCGAACAAACATCAACGGCTGCGCAGAGCCTCGAGACCGCGCTGGGAGACCTGTTTCGTCGAGACCCTCCCGGAGGAGGGGCTATCGCTTGCCGCGCGTCGAGGCTGGCAGAACGGCGACCGGACGTGGGGTCATACCCCACGCCTTGCAGAAGCGCGTCCTGCGGACTGGATTCCCTGGCCATCTCCTGCTTCGAGAACCTCGGGGGATCCTGCGTGAGTACTGACGGCATGACCGAGGAGCGACTCTCGCGATCGCCAGGATCAGCGGGGTGCGGGTGATCTCAACGGACGTCGGTGATGACGTTCAAAGGAACGCGCAAGTCCTGCCGGACATCGCGAAGGAACTGCGCGTGCAGGGTATCGTGGAGGGCTCCGTCGCGCGCTCGAGCAAAGGGTCCGACTGCTGGGCGCAATCCGATCCACGTCGTTGGAGGGGATAGACACCTCCCCGTCCGGGGAGATACGAACGCGAGCTGCGTGACGTCCTGCGGCTCCAGGCCGAGATCGCCCAGGACATCACGCGTCAGATTCGCAACGTGGTGGACCCGGAGCAAGCGAGCCCCACCACACAGGTGCGCCAGGTGCATCCGCAAGCTTTGCGTCTGGCTCAAGGGGAACCACTTCCGGGACAGATGACCCGCTGACCTGGAGAAGAGCGTCGGGTTCTTCGTCGGCGGCGGCGGGCCTGACCCTGCGTACGCCCAGGCCTATGCGACCTTCCCGGTTTATTTTTATCTCGGCCTGTACGGTGTCCGCCACCCGGCCGAGATGTTCTCTGGCTATGAGCGCGAGCGCAGTGAGGGCGCTGGAACTCGACGAGACCATGGCCGCCGCTCAACGCACTGGCGGTCACCCACATTTTCCATGACTGGGATTGGGGCAGCGCGGAAGCAGAGCGGCAGCTGGGCGGGGCGCGGAGCCGCCGAGTCCGGGTGACTACGTGATCCACGCGCATCTCGCCGACTTCATGTCCATTCTTCCGGGGGCGACACGACGAGGCGATCGAAGAAGCCCGCCGGGTCCTCGAGGTGAATCCGATCTCGCGCGTGCACTCGGCTGGTACGGCCTGATTCTCTTCACCGCGCGCGTCGGTACGACGAGTCGATCGCGCAGTGCCGGAAGGCCCTGGAGACTCTCGATCCCCACCTACCCCAACGCGCCTGGTTCCTGGCGCTCTCGATGGAGCAGAAGGGTGAGCTTCGCGAGGCCATCGCCGCACTCAAGCGAGCCGCCAGCCTCTCGGCCGGGGCCTCATCACCAGGCGCAGCTGGGCCGGGCGTACGGGATCGCGGGCGAGAGGACGAAGGCGCTGCACATCCTCCGTGATCTGAAGGCGTTGTCCCGTCGAAGGTACGTGTCGCCGTTCGACCTGGCCGTCGTCCACGCGGGGCTCGGCGACCTGGCGGTGCTGTTCCAGCGGCTCGAGGAGGCGTACGAGCAACGAGTCTTTCGAATCATCGAGCTCGCGCTACCGATGTTCGACGGCCTGCGTTCCGATGCGCGCTGGCAGGACCTCGTGCAACGTATCGGTCTTCGATGACTGCGACGCGCGTCGGCTGTGCCGGTCGGGCTTCCTCGGATTTGACCCGTCCCGTGCTCCCTCTCACTCCCACGCGCACGTCGTGCACATCCGGAGAATTGGGAGAATGGGGGCAGGTGGGCGATATGGTCAACGGCGAAGTGGAACCGGCTCAACTGGTGGTGACGGTGATCGTTCGTGGCAAACCACCATCACCAACGCCGCGACGGTACAGTCGGATTCGACCGATCCCAACCCGGCCACCAACACCGCCGCGATCAAGGTCGGCGTGGGCGCCGGGAGCAGCGGCAAGAACAAGTAGCGCGAGGACTCGCCGCGAATCGCGCCATATCCAGCGCGCGGGCTCAGCGCGCTGGATGGCATCGCCCTGGCTCCGCGTTTTTGAGGACAATGTCGGAAAGTGACAGAATCTCTAGGGCGTGATCCACGGAATCTTCTTGAGTGGCCCGCCGAGCTTCTGCACCACCGCCGCGACCGCCGCATCCGGAACGTGCCGAGCGCGATGCCGAGATTGCCAAAACCGAGCAGCTTTACAGCGGCGTTAAGAACCCGTAGGCACCCTGGGCAGATGCTGCTGAGCACGAAACAGATGGCCGAGAGGTCTTACGGTGGCCGAGCTGAATGGCGCCGGTCTCTTTGATCTTGTCGAGGGTCGGCCGGCCGGATCTCCTGGGTCACCGACCACGGGTCCTCGCGGGCCGGCCCGCCGAGATTCACTCGACGGCTAGAGCGGCTTGATCTGCACCATGCGCCACTTGATGGCGCCGCCGGGCGCGTCGTTGGGGCCGTTGCCGAACTGCAGCGCGAACGGTCCCTGCGAGTGCTTGGCTGTCCTCGACGCTGGCGGTCTGGACACCGTTCAGCACGACCGTGAGCTGCGAGCCCTTGGCCGTGATCTCGTAGCGTGTTCCATTTGCCGCCGGCCTTGGGCATGGGCGAGACCTTGGCCACGTTGACGATCCCCGGTGCCGTAGGACGTGGTCGGGGCGCTGGTCGTAGATGTTCACTTCGTATGCGTTGGTGGCGGTGATCGCCTTAGGATCGGTACAGCGGATGAAGATGCCGCTGTTCGTGGTGTGGTCGGCCCAGAACTCCGCCCGGATCTGGAAATCCTTGTAGGAATTCTTGGAGACGAGGAAGCCGCCCTTCGCCCTTGTCGGCGACGATGGCGCCGTCCTCCACCTCGCCAGTTGGCGTCGCCGACGCGGTTCCAGTTGTCCAGGCCGGTGGCGCCGTCGATGAGCGTGGTCCAGCCCGCGTCGGACTGCCCGAACGAGACGTACGCGCACTCCAGAACGGCCAACGCGATGACCAGGAGTCCGATGGTGATGACGGAAGGGCGCTTCATGGCGATCTCCTCTCGAGTTTGGCGACGACTGGACTTACTGCTCTTGGCGCCCACTGACAGAATTCAGTCCTGGCCACGCGCCGCCGAAGCGCCGGCGCGGCGGCCGAAGACGGCCCCCGAGACGAGGCCAGCGCCGCTCGGATAATTGAAGTAGAAGATCCCGCCGACCATCTCGCCGGCGGCGGTAGAGCCCCGTGATCTTGGCTGCGTCGTGATCGAGCACCTGGGCGTCCCGGTCCACGCGAAGCCCGCCGAAAGTGAAGGTGATCCCGCAGGTGGTCGCGTACGCCTCGAAGGGGGCTGATCGATCGCGTTGGCCCAGTTCGACTTCGCGGGCTCGAGGCCGACGGTGCCACGGCCGTCCCTCGTGTACGGGTCGAAGGGCACGTCGGCGCGCACGGCCTTGTTGAAGGCGCGCATCGGTACGAAGGAAGCCCTCGGCGTTCACGTCTTCGAGCTTCCCGGCCAGCTCCTCGAGCGTCTGCGCCTGCACCTTTGGTGACGCGCTGGATGCCGTACTGGGGCGCAACAGGTGGAGCACCGTTGCATCGAAGACCTGCCAGGCGAACTGCCCGGGCTGCTCGAGGATCGCGCGGCCATACTTCGCGTAGGTGAAGCTGTGGAAGTCGGCGCCCTCGTCGACGAAGCGCCGGCCGTCCGCGTTGACGAGGATGCCGAGGGGATAGCTGTGCTTCTCGAACTGGTCGCCGATGTCGAGCTCTGCCGAACTCGGGCGCGTTCCGGTCCCAACCGCAGGCGTGACAGCCCGACCAGTTGCCGAAGGGGCTCGCGCCGATCTCGAGTGCCATGCGCGAGCCCGTCGCCGGTGTTGAAGCGCGTGCCGCGCACCTTGGCCAGCTCCCAGCCCGGACCGAGGTAGCGCGTCCGCCACTCGGCGTTGGCCTCGAAGCCGCCGCAGGCGAGCACAACCGCCCGTGCGGTGAGATCACGAACCTTTCCACCGCTGCGGACCCGCACGCCGTTCACGCGCACACCGTCCCACAGGAGCGACAGGGCCCGCGTCTCGTAGAGGATCTCGACGCTCGCGCCGGCGGGCCGCCGCCGTCAGTGACTGGACGAGCCCAGCGCCGCCGCCGGAAGCTTCGATGGGCAGGCCGCCGAAGAATTTCCAGCGGCCGCCCACCTTGCCGGCCTGGCGCCCGTAGATCGGAACGAAGCGCGCCCCCTGGCCACGGAGCCAGATCATCGTGTCGAGGCTCCGCGTGACGAGCGTCTCCACGAGGGCGGGATCGGTGCGGTACTGGGTCAGGCGGAAGAGATCGTCGAAGTACTGGGCGCGCGTGTAGGTGCCGAAGTCGGCGCCGGCGACCTCCTCGTCGGTGAGCTCGGCCACCTTCCGGAGGTCGTCGACCCCGTCGAACGCGAAGCGCATGACGCCGCCGGCGAACCGGCTGTTGCCGCCCGCCTCCGCTTCCGAGGCGCACTCGAGGACGACGACGCGGGCACCGTGCTCGCGCGCGGACAGGGCGGCGCAGAGCGCGGCGTTGCCGGCCCCCACCACGATGACGTCGTGCGCCGGGCTATCCATTGCGCTTGAAGCTGGAGCCTAACATCCGGCGGGGGCGGCACTTGGCCCGGCCCGCCGTGCGCGAGAACGGTCCGGAAGGCCACCGCGGCGTCTTTCAGCGGCGACGGGCAACTGGCTACCCGTGATAATCGCCGCCGTTGACGTGGACCAGCTGGCCAACGACGTAGCGAGCCTCGTCGGTTGCGAGGAAGACGACGACGTCCGCGATGTCCTCCGGCTCGGCGAGACGGCCGGTCGGATTGGCGCGGCCGAGCGCCATCAGCGCATCCTCGGTATTGCCCCCACGCGGCATCGCGGTGTTCGTGACTCCGGGCGCGACGGCGTTGACGCGGATGCGGTGCGGGCCGAGCTCGCGGGCCATGCCTCGCGTGAGCCCCACGATGCCGAGCTTGCTCGCCATGTAGGCGGTGGCGCGCATCGAGCCGCGGTAGGGCGCGCCCGACGAGATGTTGATGATCGTCCCCGGTCGGCCGGCGGCGACCATGCGACGGGCCGCCTCCTGGGAGCAAACGAACGTGGCCTTGAGGTTGGTGTCGAGCACCGCGTCCCACCCGTCCTCGGTGAGCTCGAGAAAGGGCGCGCGAGGGAAGATGGCGGCGTTGTTCACGAGGACGTCGATCGGGCCGAGCGCCCGCTCTGCAGCGCCCACGAGGCGCCGGGCCTCCTCGGCTTCGCGATGTCGGCGTGGAGCGCGGTGGCTCGACGGCCCAGGGCGGTGATCGCCGCCGCCGCGGACTCGGCGGCCGCCTTTGTCGTCCAGGGTAGTTGAGCGCCACGTCCGCCCCGGCCTGGGCGAATCGGATGGCGATCGCGCGTCCGGATGCCGCGCTGCGCGCCCGTGACGAGAACGATCTCTTCCGGCGCACCGCTGGTCGGAGCTCATGGCAGCAAGGTGTACCCACATCGCGGCGCGGCACGGCGAGGTAGCCTGAAGGCGGGGTATACTCGGCTCCGCTCATGCGTGAAAATACTCTCAAGCAACGGCTCTACGCTGGGAAGCCAGCCTTCGGCGTCATGTGCACCTTTCCCGTCGCCACCCGGTGGTGGAGATGCTCGGCCACCTCGGATTCGACTGGATCCTGCTCGACAACGAGCACGGCTCCATCACGGTGGACACTGCCGAGGCGTGCATCGCCGCCGCCGAGCTTTCCGGCATGCCGCCCATCGTGCGTCCGGTCGGGAACAGGCCCGAGATCATCGCGCCGTTCCTGATCGCGGCGCCTGGGGCGTGCAGGTGCCCCACGTCAACACGGCGGACGAAGCGCGCGCCGCCGTCGACGCGGTGAAGTACGCGCCCGGAAGGCCACCGCGGCATCTTCAGCGGCGGCCGCCCGGCGAACTATGGCTTCAAGGGCACGACCGGCGACTACGCCAAGGAAGCCAACCGCAATACCCTGGTGTGCCTGATGCTGGAAGAGGTGGAGGCCATCGAGAACCTCCCGACCTGGTCAAGGTGCCCGGCGTGGACGTGTACTTCATCGGGTCCGGCGACCTGTCTCAGTCGATGGGCTACACGCGGCCAGCAGGCGCATCCGGAAGTGCAGGCGATGATGGAACGCGGCGTGAAGATCATCACCGGCGCCGGGCGCATCGCCGGGTGTAGCTGCCCCGACAACCTCGTCCCCGAAGTTCCTGGCCTCGGCGTGCAGTACTTCCACAGCAGCGTGGGCGGCTGCTCCAGCACGGCAGCGACGCGTATCTAAAGACCATGCGCCAGGCTGCCGGCGCGGCGAAGTAGAGCGCCAGAGGAGAGACCCCATGCGCTGGGCGACGTTTCAGATTCCTCCCGCGACGACGGAGCGCATCGGCGTGGTCCGAGGCGACGAGATTTGCGCGATGGCCGCCGGGCCGAAGCTGATCGACCTGCTCGGCGACGACGGCGAGCGGCTCGCCGCCGCTGGCGCCGGGCGCTCGCGTCGCCCGCCGAGGTGGTGCGGGTCGATCGCGTGCGGCTGCTCGCCGCCGATCTCGCGGCCGCCGGCGGTGCGCGATTTCATGACGTTCCGCCAGCACATCGAGGAGATTCGCAAGTCGCAGGGGCTCGAGCTGCCCAAGCAGTTCTTCGAGATCCCGGTCTTCTACTTCACGAACCCCCACGCGCTGATCGGCGCCCACGACCCGGTGCCGATGCCGCCGGGCTGCCAGAACCTCGACTTCGAGTGCGAGATCGGCGTCGTCATCGGGCGCGACGGCTACAACCTCGATCCCGAAGAACGCCGCCGATCACGTCGTCGGCTTCGCCTGTTCAACGACTGGAGCGCGCGCGACGTGCAGCGCAACGAGATGGAGATGCGGCTCGGTCCGGCCAAGGGCAAGGACACCGCGACGACCCTCGGCCCGTGGCTCGTGACGAAGGACGAGATCGAGCCCTGGCGGCGCCAGAACGGCTACGACCTCGAGATGGTCGTCTCCGGTCAACGGCCGCGAGTACGGCTCGCGACAAGTGGGCGAACGCCTACTGGTCGATCGGCGAGATCATCGCCTACGCGTCCCGTGGGCACGAAGGTGTGCGCGGGCGACGCCTGGGGACGGGCACCTGCGGCAACGGCTGTTCTGGCCGAGCTGAGGGCGCGCGACGCCGCCACGATACCCGTGGCTAGCTGTCGGCGACGAGATCGTCTACGAGGTCGAGCGTCCCGGCCGCATCGCCAACCGGATCGTCGCCGGGCCGCCGCTGATCCCGCTGCGCCCTGAGGCGTCGCGCGCACCGAGAGGAATATCGACATGACCCGACACTTCGGCGTTCTGATTCCGTCCACGAACACGACGGTCGAGATCGAGTGCCGGCTCTTGCCGGCGACCTACCAGGCGCACGTCGGGCGCCTGAAGTCGAGCGGCGCCGGCTCCTTCTCGCCGAGCCGGGACGAGGACATCGACTACCAGTCGCATCTGCTGGGACGGCCAGGGTCGAGATGGTGATCCTGGCCCAGACGTCGGCCAGTCTCCACGCCGACGACTACGACGACGTCGTCACGAAGCGCATGAGCGCCGGCGCCGGTGTGCCGGCCATCACGTCGGCGCAGGCGGTCGGCCGCGCCGTCCGGGCTCTCGGCGCGTCGCCGCATCGCCATCGTGTCTCCCTACTCGCCGGCGGTCAACGACCGCGCCGCGCGCTATTTCGAGAAGAGGTACGGGCTCGCCACGGTCGCGCTCGAGGGATTCGGCGCCACCGACGCCTATGCGATCGGCAAGCTCGGCCCGGAAAACGCGCGCGCCGCCTTCGCCCGGATCGATCGGCCGGAGATCGAGGTCTTCGTCGTGCCCGGGGGCAACTTCCCGACGATGCCGTCCATCGCCGCCTGGGAGCGTGAGCTCAAGAAGCCGGTGGTGACCACGAACCAGGCGTCGATCTGGGCGATGCTGCGCGCGTTCGACGCCGCCGACCGCCTGCCGACTTTCGGCCGCCTGCTCGCCGACGTTCCGCCCGACGCAGCGTAGAGCCGAGGGGAGACTGACGTGACGTCCACCTTCTTCGGGAGCACCCTGCGACCCGGCGCTCGTTCCTGCTCGGCGTCGCGCTCGCCGCCGCCGCGATGGCCTGTGGCGGATGCGCGTCCGCCGGCGGTCGCGCGGCGTCGCCCGCCCCGCGGAACATCATCATCATGTTCGCCGACGGCGCGGCGCCGACGCAGTGGGACTTCGGCCGGTACTCGAGCCGGGTGCTGCGCGATCAGCTCCTTCGTCACGACCGACGTCGTGCTTCGCGAGGGCGTCCTCGGCCTCTGGCCACGAGCCCTCACGGCCTGTACGTCACCGACTCCGCCGCGGCGGCCTCGGCCATGTCGACGGGCATCAAGGTCGAGAACGGCGCCATTTCAGTGGCTCCGGACGGACGAGCCACTGCGCACGGCCATGCAGGCGCGCCAGGGCGGCGGGCAAGCGGATCGGCCTGGTCACCACCGCCACCGTGTACGACGCGACGCCGGCCGCGTTCGCCGTCAACGCGAAATCGCGGCGCGATTCGCAGAATCTGGTCGATCTCATCCGGGCGCTGGAGCCCGACGTGCTCATGGGCGGCGGCGCCGATTACTTCCCGCCCGAGGGCGTCCCGGCGGCAAGCGCAAGGACGGCCGCGACGTCGTCGCCGAGTTCCGCGCCAGGGGCTACCAGGTGGCGCGCAACACGGCCGAGCTCAACGCCGCCGCCGGCGCGAAGCTGCTCGCGTTGTTCGCGGACGACGACATGGATTTCGAGGTCGACCGCGATCCGGCTCAAGGAGCCGACGACCGCGGAGATGGCCGCGGCCGCACTGAAGGCGCTCGCGCAGCAAAGCCCGAACGGGTTCGTGCTCCTGGTCGAGAACGAGAACATCGACACCGCGGGACACATCAACGACGCCTCGGCGCTGATGCGGGCCCTGTGGGCGTTCGACGACGCGGTGAAGATTGCGCTCGAATTCCAGCGCCGGAACCCGGATACGCTGGTCGTCGTCACCGGCGACCACGAGACGGGCGGGTTTTCCCCGACCTACGCATTGAAGGATCTCTCGAGCGTCGCCAGCAGCAACCGATTCTACGCCGGCGACGAGCAGCTGCGCATGCTCGGCCGCATCACGATGTCGCTCACCATGCTGGTCGAGAAGCTCGGCAAGAGCCCCAACCGGCGAGACGCTCGACGCGCTGCTGGCCAAGCATTTTCCGGGCTTCCGGCTCGACCCGGATCTGCGCGCAGCTGATCCTCGGAGGCAAGGCCTGACCGCAGCCATCTCATACGTGCCGCAGAACGCGCTGGGACGGATGGTCGCGCGCCAGACCGGCTACTACTGGGGCACGTCGGGCCACACGCTCGGAGCCGGTGGCCGTCGGCGCGCTGGGCCCCGGCGCCGAATTGTTCCGCGGCTTCCAGGACAACACCGATTTCGGCCGGCATCTGCATCGGCTGATCCTCGGCCAATGAGCCCTGAGCGCGCGGGGCTCACGCCGACTGGATATTCACCAACGGCCGGATCCTGACGCTCGACGCCCGACGCCCGCGGGCGACCGCGCTAGCCGTCGCCGGCGGGCGGCTGGCGGCCGTCGGCGATGGCGCGGAGGTCAAGCGCTGGCGTGGCCGACGCACCGAGGTGCTCGATCTGCGCGGCGCCATCGTCATTCCCGGGCTCGTCGACGCCCACGCCCACCTCGATCGCGAGGGACTGAAGTCGCAGTATCCGTCGCTCGCTCGCTGCCGCTCGATCGGCGACATCCAGATGCTCGTTCGCCGGCAAGCCGCCGGGACGCCGAAGGGCAGTGGGTGATCACCATGCCCGTCGGATCGCCGCCGTTCTACCAGGACGCGCCGAGCCGGCTCGCGGAGAAACCGCTGGCCGACGCGCGACCGACCTCGACGTCGCGGCGCCCGATCACCCCGTCTACATCCGCGGCATCTGGGGCTACTGGAACAAGCCGCCGGTCTACTCGATTGCCAGCAGCCGAGCGCTGGCGCGGGCGGGCGTCACGCGTGACACGGTGCCACCCCCAGGCGTGGAGATCGTCAGGACGCTGCCGGCAAGCCCACCGGTGTGTTCGTCGAGCACAACCTGATCCAGGTGCTGGAGTTCACGCTGCTGCGTGAGGTGCCGCGCTTCACCCACGCTGACTCGGCTGCGCGCGCTCTATCAATCCCAGCTCGCTTACGCCCGGCGTGGCGTCACGGCGGTCTACGAAGGTCATGGCATCGCGCCGGAAGTGCTGGCGGTCTACCGCGAAGCCTCGCGAGCGCGGCTGGTTTCGCCTGCGCGCGAGCCTGGCGGTGAGCCCGACGTGGATGGCCCGGTCGAGGCGGCGACGGCGCTACGCGACCTGGCGTCGTGGGCCGGCGGCAGGGGGCTCGGCGACGACCGGCTGCGGCGTGGCCGGCATCTGCTTGCACTACGGTGGCGATGCTGACGGTCGCGCGGCATCCTGCACATGGCTCAGCCGCTACACGGGCTGGGCCGGCTTCGTGGAGAGCGCCAACACCCGGGAGACGTTACGCTGCAGGCGACGCTGGCCGCCCGCCTGGGCCTGCGCGTCAACACGCTGGTGACGCGCTGCCTCGCCGGAGGTGCTGGAAGCGTGGGAAGCCATCAACGCCCAGCATCCGATCCGTGACGCGCGCTGGGTACTCGTTCACCTCAATGCCGCTACGCCGGAGCAGCTCGGCGCATCCGCGCACTCGGCCTGGTGGCGACGACCAACCCGATCTCGTATCTCTACCGCTCGGCCGGCGACGAGGTGGGCCCGCGCTCGGGCGGCGCTGCCGACCAGCTTCTGCCGCCACTTGAGTCTCCTGCCGCCGGCGCATCCCGTTCGGCATCGCCACCGACAACAAGCCGGCCGATCCCTGGATGGCCTTCGCCGCCGTCGTGGCCCGGCGCGACATGCGTACCAACGTGGTCGTCGGGCCCGGTGAGCGGCTGAGCCGCGCTCAGGCGCTCACCGCGCTGACCCGAGGCGGCGCCGCGGTCACCTTCGCCGAGCGCGAGCGAGGCCGGCTCGCTCCGGGCTGGGCCGCCGACCTGGCCGTGCTCGAGCAGGACCCGCTGACCGCACCGCTCGACGAGCTGATCGGGCTGACGACGCGGTTGACGATGGTCGGAGGCGACGTGGTGCACCACGCCTGACCCGCGGGTCGTTGCGGCTGCGCTTAGCGCCCTTCGCGTAGCCGCGTGAGCAGTGAACTCGCGCAGCCAGCGTCTTCAACCTTGGCTGGACCTGGCGGCGCGGCCGAGGCATGGTGGCTGCCGTCCGGCGCGGCATAGGCTATAGTCGCGGAAGAGCTTCGGCAACCGGGCTCTACCGATGATGTGCCGCC
>ERZ1370068.948-contig-10867_pt1 | contig 13644 bp, 12 predicted proteins | sample MGYA00561227_ERZ1370068 | MGnify/ENA primary metagenome ERZ1370068 (study PRJEB38410, sample SAMEA6850437) | metagenome | study: Metagenomic assessment of the ecological functions of the soil: analysis of the soil microbiota associated with the...
GGTCGCGGCTCGATCCCGAGCCAGTTCCACGGCTTTCGCGTGCCCCTGTCGGAGAACCGCGCCCGCTTCGACGAGGCGCTCGAGATCATCCGTCTGGCGTGGACGCGGGAGCGCTTCAGCTATCGCGGCGCCTTCTACCAGGTCGAGGACGTCGTCCGTGGTGCCGCGGCCCGTGCAGCGTCCGCACCCGCCGATCCGCGTCGCCGTCCACACGGCCGAGAGCTTCGCGCACATCGGTGATCTGGGGCTCAGCATCTACCCGGGACCACGACCACGCCCTTGCCGCAGCTGCGGGAGTACATGGCGCTCTATCGCGCTCATCTGGCCGCCGCCGGTCACGCGTGGCAGCCTGATCAGATGGCGCTGATGCTGCCCGTGCACGTGGGCGCCGACGTCCGCCGCCGCGCGCGACGCCATGCGGCCCGGCGTCGTGAAGTACTACCAGAACATCCGGACGATCTTCGCGCAGATCCCCGCCTCGTACGGCGATCACCTGCCGCGCCTGAAGATGATCGAGGAGACGCTCGCCAACCTCCCGTACGAGAAGTTCTGCCGCGATCAGGGCGTGTTCGGCGACACCGCGGAGGTCGTCGACCGGCTCCAGGCGGCGCGGGACGAGTTCGGGCTCTCGCAGATCATCTGCTGGTTCGACCAGGGCTCGATGCTGCCGCGGGCCGAGGTCGAGGCGCGCGATGCAACGATTCATCGACGAGGTCGCGCCCAAGCTCGCCTGACCCGCAGGGCGCGCGCCGCGACGGCATACGGCAAGGAGAGCAGGGATGACCAGGAGCGCCGTGACTCCCGAGCGATTCGCCAAGGGCATGACGTTCGACGAATACGTGAAATGGACGGGCAGCCCCGAGAACCTCTCCCGCGAGGGCTTCGGCAGCTACTTCGCCGACGGCGGGTCGATCGGCGCCGTCCGTCGAGGATAACAGCAGCGGTGTTCCGCGAGCGCTACGCGCGCGCGCGGCTCAGCGACCAGCAGACCGCCGGCATCAAGTGGCTCGCCGCGCAGCCGAACGGCCCCGCGAAGATCCTGGTGATCTCGGAGGACTGGTCGTCCGACTGCCGGCGCGACGTCCCGATGCTGGCGCGGCTGGCGGAGGCCGGCGGGCTGGAGATGCGGATCTTCAATCGCGACGGCAAGAAGATTCTCGGCACGCGGCGTCCCGACCCTGCCGCGTATCCCGACGCCAACCACGACCTCATGCTCGAGTTCCTGAACGCGAAGAACGGCGGCGAGTGGGCGTCGCTGCCGGTCGCCGTCTTCTACACGAAGGATTTTCAAGAGCTGCACCGCTACATCGAGTATCCGGCGATCTATAACAAGGACCGGATCCGCGGCTACCAGCAGGCAGCCCGTTCGGGCGAGTCGGAGGCGCAGACGAAGGAGCGCGGCCTGCGCGAGTTCGTCGGCATGCAGGCCTCGCCGTTCTTCGACGTGTGGGCGTCGGCCGGGGTCGACGAGATTCTCAGCGCGCTCTACGAGAAGCTGACGGTGAAAGCCTGAACCCGGCGCGACGGCTCAGCGCGCCGCCACCACCAGGAGACCCTCGACCGGCTTGCTGAGCTCCAGGCGCAGGTGCACCCGCGTCACCTGGAGGGGCTCGAGCTGGGCCGCGCTGAGCACCCCACGCACGTAGGCTTCGGTGTGGCTGTAGCGTCCGTGCGGGTTGATGCGGAATCCCGAGGGCGTCTCCGGCCTCGTCCGCCCGCTCCAGCGTGAACACGAGATGGCCACCGGGTCGCAGCCCGCGCCGCGCCGCCGCCATGACGGGCGCGAGATCGCCAAAGTAGACCAGCGTGTCCGCGGAGATCACGACGTCCCAGGCCGCCGCCACCGCGCCGACGAAAGCCGTCAGCTCGCCGAGTATCAGGTCGTCATAGAGCTTTCGCACCACTGCCTTCTGGATCATCTCGAACGAGAGGTCCACTCCGACCAGTCGGCGGGCGAACGGCTTGAAGTGCTCGCCGCAAAGGCCGGTCCCGCACCCGGCGTCGAGGATCTCGAGTCGAGCCTCGGCGGCCCCATCACCGCGGTCGCGGCCTGCGCCACCAGCGCCGGCGCGCGGTACTCGATTCGCGTCAGGACTCTCGTCGAAGCTCTCCGCGAAGGACTTGAACATGGTCCGCACCGTGTCGTCCGAGGCGCGCCCGGGCACATCCTGGCCAGTGCACGCCGAGAGCAGGTGTCGCGCCACCGGGCTCTCGGGATCGAGGGACAGCCACTTCCGGTACACCTCCGCCGCCTCGTCGATGCGATGCCACCCGTAGAGCAGAGCGCCCAACCGGCGATACGTCTCGAAGTGGTACGGCCGCAGCATGACCGCCTGCCGGTACTCGGTGAGCGCGTCGGGTATCCGATCCAGCGCCTCGTACGCCTTGGCGAGATTGACGTGGGCGTCGCCCATGTCGGGGCGCAGCGCGACGGCCCGTTCATAGCGGGCGGCCGCGTCCGCGTAGCGCTTTTGCCGTGCGAGGGTGTTGCCGAGATTGTTGTGGGCGTCGGCCAGCTCGGGGTTCAGCGCGAGCGCTCGTTCGTAGGAGCCGGCAGCTTCCTCGTCGCGACCCTGCTGCTGGAGCACGTTACCGAGGTTGTTGTGCGCGTCTGGATAGTCGGGCGACAGCTCGACCGCCTTCCGGATGAGCGTCTCGGCCTCCGCCACGCGCCCGAGCTGAGACACCACCACGCCGCGGAAGTGCCACGCGTCAGGATAGTCGGGCGCCAGGGCCAGGATGCGCCCGTAGAGCTCGTCGGCCGCCTCCAGGCGGCCCTGCTGCGGAGCTCGCGGGCGTACGCCATCGCGTCGGCGAGCGAGAGCTCCGCTGCCGGCGGCGCCGGGACCTCGTCGCCCGTGGCCATGAGCGCGATTCTAGTCGATTCGCGGCGGGGCGTGAGGCCTCTTGACTCCGCGCCCCGATCGGAGCAGCCTCGCGTGAGGCTCGATTACCGAGCGACCACGGAGGGCGTCATGAGCGAGCGGGAGCTGACGTACGGCGAGGCGGTCAAGCGAGGCGATCGCGGAGGAGATGCGGCGCGATCCGCGCGTGTTCCTGATCGGGGAAGACGTCGCGGAGGCCGGTCATCCGTTCAAGACGCTGGTGGGGCTCGTGCAGGAATTCGGCACGCAGCGGATCATCGACACGCCCATCTCTGAGCCCGGCTACGCCGGCATCGGCGTCGGCGCGGCGATGACGGGCATGCGGCCCATCGTCGACGTGATGTTCGGCGACTTCATCACCCTGACGATGGACCAGATGGTCAACCAGGCCGCCAAGGCGCACTACATGTCCGGCGGCAAGATCAAGGTGCCGATCGTCTTCCGCACGACGCTCGGGGCGACGCGCCGCTCGGCCGCCCAGCACTCGCAGTCGCTGCACGCCTGGGTGAGCCACGTCCCCGGCCTCAAGGTGGCGCTGCCGTCCGGCCCGTACGAGGCCAAGGGGCTGATGAAGACGGCCATCCGTGACGACAGCCCGGTGGTCATCTTCGAGGACAAGATGATGTACCGGGTCAAGGGCCCGGTGCCGGCCGACGACTACACCATTCCCTTCGGCGTCGCGGAGGTGAAGCGCGCCGGCACCGACGTGACGATCGTGGCCACCAGCAGCATGGTGGCCGTCGCGCTCGGCGCCGCCAAGATGCTCGAGGAGATCGGCATCAGCGCCGAGGTGATCGACCCGCGGACGACGTGGCCGCTCGACAAGACGACGCTGATCGAGTCGGCCAAGAAGACCTCGCGCGCCATCGTGGTCGACGAGGGCTACGAGCGCTACGGCACGACCGCCGAGATCGCCTCGGTGATCGCCGAGGGCGCCTTCTATCATCTCGACGCGCCGGTCAAACGCATCGGTGCCATGGACGTGCCGGTGCCGTTCTCGCCGGTGCTGGAAGACCTCACGGTGCCCATCGGAGAAGTCGGTGTTCGAGGCCGCGAAAACACTTTGCCGGAAGGCGTGAGGACCATGAGCGCTCCAGCGCGTATCGACGTCGACCTCTACAGCGACACCGTCAGCCAGCCCACCGCGGACATGCGCCGGTTCATGTGCGAGGCGCCGGTGGGCGACGAGCAGAAGTTCGAGGATCCGACCGTCAACCAGCTCTGCGAGATGGTGGCCGAGCTCCTGGGCAAGGAAGCCGCGGTGTTCATGCCCTCGGGCACCATGTGCAACGAGATCGCGCTGCGCGTGCACGCGCGGCACGGCGAAGAGGTGATCGCCCACCGCTCGGCGCACCCCATCAACTCCGAGGCGGGCGGGCCCGCCGCCCTGGCCGGCGTCAACGTGCGCGCGATCGACGGCCCGCGCGGTCAGTTCGACGTCGCCGCGGTGGAGGCGGCCATCCGTCCTCGCACGCGGCATGCGCCGCGGACCCGACTCCTCTGGGTGGAGCAGACCAGCAATCACGGCGGCGGCTCGATCTGGCCGCTGGCCCGCATCGAGGCGGTGACCGCGGTGGCGCGCCGTCACGGCCTGGCCACCCACATGGACGGCGCGCGCCTCATGAACGCGGTCGTCGCCAGCGGTATCTCGGCGCGTGACTACTCCGCGTTCTTCGATTCGGTGTGGATCGACTTCACCAAGGGCCTCGGCGCACCGGTCGGCGCGGCGCTCGCCGGCTCTCGCGAGTTCATCGACGAGGCGTGGCGCTGCAAGCAGCAGATGGGCGGCGCCATGCGCCAGGCCGGCATCATCGCGGCCGGCGGCGTGTACGCGCTCCGCCACAACGTGAAGCGCCTGGCCGAGGATCACGCCAACGCCCGGCGGCTCGCCGAGGGCCTGGCCGGCCTGCCCGGCGTGCGCCTCGATCCGGCGACGATCGAGACCAACATCGTGTTCTTCGAGCTGACGGGCGAGCTGACCGCGCCGGTGGCCGTGGAGCGGCTGCTCGCCCGCGGCGTACGCATGGGTGCGTCGGGCGCGCGCTTGATTCGCGCCGTCACGCATCTGGATATCGACGCCGACGGGATCGAGCGGGCGCTGGCCGCCGCCCGCGAGGTCTTCAAGGGCTGAGCTCCTGATGCCGACCGACATCATCATGCCCGCGCTCGAGCTGGCGCAGGAGACCGGCAAGGTCCTGCGCTGGCTCAAGTCGCCGGGCGAGACGGTGCAGAAGGGCGAGCCGATCGTCGAGATCGAGACCGACAAGGTCACCGTCGAGATCGAGGCGCCGGCTTCGGGCGTGCTGCGCGACGTGACGGCGCGGCAGGGCGACGTGGTGCCGGTGGGGCGGTCGATCGCGACGATCGCCGCGGCGGGCGAGGCGGGCGGTGGGCGGCCGGTGCGCCGTCGGCGCTCACGCCCGCGGCCAGCGCGGCCGCCGCCGGCGCCGTCCCGTCGCCGCCGGCCGCGGTCGGCGTGGCGGCCCGGGCGGTGAAGGCGTCGCCGCTCGCCCGGAAGCTCGCCGAGCAGCACGGCGTCGACCTCACGCGCGTGAGGACCGCCAGCGGCCGCATCGAGAAGGCCGACGTCCTCGCCTACGTCGAGAGCCAGAAGGCGGCGCCCGCCGGTAACGGCGCAGCGGCGCGGCTGGCGGCGGCGTCGCCAAAGGCGCGCCGACTGGCCGCCGAGCGCGGGGTCGATATCAGCATGGTGCGCGGCTCGGGCCCGGGCGGCGCCGTCCTGGTGGCGGATGTTCCGACGGCGGCTCGCCCCGCGCCGACGGCTCCTGCGGCACCTCGCGTGGCGGCGCCCGCGGTGCGGCACGGTCTGGCGAATCATGGCCGAGCGCATGACGACGAGCTGGACCACCGCGCCGCACTTCTATCTCGTGCGCGAGGTCAACGTGGGCCGCCTGGTCTCGTGGCTCGACAAGGCCCGCAAGCAGACGGGCGCGCACATCACCTACACGGATCTGCTGGTCAAGCTCGTTGCGGCGGCGCTGTCCCAGCATCCGCGCGTGAACGCCTCGTGGAAGGACGGCGCGATCGTCCAGAACGCCGACATCAACATCGGCCTGGCCGTCGCGATCGACGACGGCCTCGTCGTCCCCGTCGTCCATCGCGCCGACACGCTGCGGCTCGCAGAGATCGCATCCCATCGCGAGGACGTGGTGAGCCGCGCGCAGGCCGGCAAGCTGCGGCCCGCCGACATCCAGGGCGGGGCTTCACGATCAGCAACCTCGGCATGTACGGCGTCGACGCCTTCAACGCGATCGTCAACCCGCCGCAGGCCGCCATCCTCGCCGTCGGCCGCATCGCCGACCGCGTCGTCGCGCTCAATGGCCAGCCGGCCGTCCAGCCGACCATGGTGCTGACGCTCTCCTGCGACCACCGTGCCACTCGACGGCGCGCGGGGAGCCCAGTTCCTTGGCGCGCTCGCCGACCTGATCGAGGAGCCGCTGGCGCTGCTCGTCTAGGACTTACGCGCCGTCGCTTCGAACGAGGCCACACAGGTCGCAGGCTCAAATCATGGGCCACCTGCGGCCAAGGTCCCATGGTCCCGGATCTCGCGCGCGGCCACCATTGCGGGACGTCGAGACCAGCACGGAACTCCGGTGGTCATGTCTCCAAAGTCGAGCTTGGGCCTTGCCTGACAAACGTCGCGCGCCAGAGGACGGCACGACGTGGAATAGGTCGGGGATGAAAACAGTAGCCACCCTCGCTACCGCGCTCGCCGCCGTGCTGACGCTCACGACCGTCCACGCGCAGACCACACCGAAGATTCCGCCGGAGATCACGACGCCGGACAAGGTTCAGACGAGCATCGGCACGCTGGAGTTCAAGGACGGCGCGCCGAGCGCGGAAACCGTCCGGAAGGTGTACGACAGCCTGGACTTCGTGCGCGGTGTCGACGCGTTCATGAACAGCTTCTCGGGTGCGTCGGCGTATGCGATTCGCGAGGGCTTCCATAGCATCGGGGCTGACGACAACACCATCGTCGTCTTCTCCGAGCTGATGGACTCGAACTCGCTTTTCCTCACCGCCAACGCCGATACCATCTATACGGTTGCGACCCTCGACCTGACGAAGGGCCCGTTGGTGGTCGAGGTGCCGCCGCTGGCGCTCGGCACGCTCAACGACATGTGGTTCGGCTGGATCATCGACATTGGCTTGCCCGGCCCCGACCGAGGCGAAGGAGGCAAGTATCTGATCGTGCCGCCAGGTTATGACGGCCCGCTTCCGGATAGCGGTTTCCACGTTGGCCGATCGAAAACCATGCACGTGCTCTACGCCGTTCGCGCCTTCATGGACAACAACGATCCAAAACCGGCGGTCGCCTCGATCAAGAAGTCGCTGAAGGTCTATCCGTACACGCCGGGAGGCTTCGGCACCAGCATTGCCACGGCACTGGACGGCAAGGTCAGGCCGGCGGCCAACCCACCCGTACCGCCGACGAAGTTCGTCGAGGGGAGCGGCAAGTCGTTCAACACCATCCCCCCAACGACTTTTCCTATTTCGAGATGGTCAACAAGCTGGTGCAGCTGGAGCCGGCCACCTCGTTCAGTCCGGAGCTTTCGGGCCAACTGGCGGCCATTGGCATCGTGAAGGGCAAGCCCTTCAATCCGGACGCCCGGATGAAGAAGATTCTCACCGACGCAGCGGCCGTGGGCAACGCCGCCGGACGGGCGTTGAACTGGCGTGTCGGCCGAATATCCCGGCTGGGCTTACTACCCGGGGTCGATGTGGGCCAACATGCTGTGGCAGGGCGGCTACACCTTTGAGACGCCACCCCCGATGCTCACCAAGGAAGGCATCAAGCCCTTCCCGCCAACCGGCGCGAAGACCCTCGACTCCCGGACGGCGTTCTACTACGCCTACACGATGGACTCGCCGGGCATGATCATGCGGCTCCCCAACGTCGGCTCGCAGTACCTCATGGGCTTCACGGATGCCGCCAAGAATCCCTTTGATGGCGGCAAGACGTACCAGGTGACCCTGCCGACCGAAGATTCCCGCGGCCAAGTTCTGGTCGTTCACCGTGTACGACAACCAGACTCGCTCCATGCTCCAGACACCGCAGCGCTACCCGCGCGCGGGAAGCCAGACGTACCCGTCACCGGCTGCCGTGGCGAACGCGGACGGCTCCACGACCATTTATTTCAGCCCATCCAAGCCAGCCGACGCCAAGGATGGCAACTGGATTCAGACGCTGCCCGGCAAGGGCTGGTTCACGCTTCTGCGCCTCTACAGCCCGGAGGAGTCGTTCTTCGACAAGACCTGGCGTCCGAGCGAGATCGAGCTGGTCAAATAGCCTGAATACCGATGCCGCCGGGGATGAAGAAGCAACTCGGGGGCCGTCACGCTCGACATCCAGAACAGGGAGCCGGGCAAGGCCAGGAATCCGCTCGGCATCGTCGCGTCGAAGTAGCCTACCGGGCCGAGAGCGCGCGTAGCGCATCGCGCAGCGGGGAGCTGGAGATCTGGATCAGCCCGTCGAACGGCTGATCCAGCTCGAGGGATCAGGAAGATCGCCGCGGACACTGCGAGGCGGCGCTGATGAACAGACACAGAGCGGCCAGGCCCTTGGGCTTCGCAAGACAAAGCCGAAACTCATGAAGATGATGGTCAGCCAGCACACGACTACCCCAGGAGCGGCATCGAAATCGAGCTGTCCGCCTGCTGGAAGATCAGCCATCGCGTCTGCCCTGATATCCATGGTGATGCTGAGCGCCTGGGCCTGCAGCGAGCGCCGAGGGTCGCTCTGCGGCGCCAGCGCCTGACCTGTCATGAAGGCTCTCGCCCATGCCCCCGGCCCCCGTCGGCTCATTCCCGCGCGGCGGGAGCGCACTCTCGGGCCAGAACTGCTCGAGCATTCCCACCACGGTGCGGCGGAGGTCATCACGGACTTCTCTTCGTCTCCGGTCCGTAGTGGGCCAGGACGCGGTCGAGAACGACGATCTTCGATGACATCTGTATGAGCTCGTTCCGCTGCGTGTCGTAGGAGCCCTTCGCCGAGGCGCGACCAGGAGGCCGAGAACCAACGCGGACATCGTCCCGATCAGTCCCACGCTCACCCGCATCAGATCCTTGAACTCCGGGCTCAGATGGTCCTGGGACAGACGCGTGCCAAAACACATGCCGAGCAGGGCGCCGCCGAAGACGCACAAGAACACGAGCCCGCCGATCGCCCAAGGACTCACAATGCAGCTGCCTCGCTGTCAGATTTCAGGACAGTATTTTCACGGTGTCCGTTCTCTCGAGACGCCGACCTAGTTTGACCTGCGGTAGCCGCCGTTCTGTACGGCGACGCGCCGACAAGCGAGGCGCCCGCCGTGCGCAGTGCCCCGCGGGCACTGCGCCCTGCGGTGACCTCACGAGATATCGGTGGAGCCCTGGTCCCAAGCTCGACGTTACGCATGTGCTCCCGATCGCCAGCTGACGCGCAGATCAGCAGGACGGTCAAGGCTCGGCCAGTCACTCGCCCCTAGTCGCGCGCTCTGGCGATCGCCTCCCTGCAACTTTCGCTGTCGTCTTCGGTCAACTGCACCGGCCCGAGGTTGAAGGTCAGCTTGTTGATCTTGCCGTTGAAGCGGAACGGCACCTGGTAGTCCTTGTCGTTCACTCCCGTGCGGGTGTCGACCCCGACGTCGAAGGTCTCGTCACCCGGCAACAGGAACGGGACGGTGTTCGGAATCTTCAGCGTGGCGGACCTCCTGGCCGTCCACCTTCAGCACGCCGGTGCCGCCCTTCGCGATGCCGGGGCCGTCATACGTGAAGTCGAACACGATCGTGTGCTTGCCCGCCGCGAGCGGCTCCTGGCCTTCCCAGCGGAACTGCGCGAGCATGAGCATGTTGTAGTCGAACACCGGCTTGCCCTTGAGCAGATACAGCCCATACCCGCCCCAGCGCCCGCCCATGGTGACGATCATCCCGTCGCCGCCGCCCTGCGGCACCTCGACCTCGGCGGTGATCGTGAACGACCTGTTCAGGATGTTCGGTGCGTTGGCGGTTGGAATGCCGGGCATCTCACCCGAGTAGGTGAAGACGGTCTGTGCCCGCCGTGGCGCTCGGCCGCGGCGCGATCGCCCGCGCGAACGTGTGAGTTGTCCAGCGGAAGCACGTTGTACTTGGCCGCCTCCTGCAGTGAACAGCGCCTGCATTTCCTTGAGCTTGTCGGGCATTTTCGCCGCGAGATCGTTGGCCTGCGGAGTAATCCTCGTTCAGGTTGTAGAGCTCCCACTTGTAGTCGTTGACGTCCGGCATCGGCGCGTTCAGCACCCACGGCGCCACCGGCGGCGTCGTGTTGGCGTACCAGCCGTCGTGATAGATCCCGCGGTTGCTGATCATCTCGAAGTACTGGGTCTTGCGCGGTCGAGGCCGCGGTGGCGTTCGCCTTGTCGAAGGTGTACGCCATGCTCACGCCTTCGATCGGCTTTTGCTTGATGCCGTCGACCATCTCCGGCGCCTTGATGCCCGTGGCTTCGAGGATCGTGGGCACGATGTCGATGATGTGGTGGAACTGGTGGCGGATGCCGCCGGCGTCCTTGATGCGGGCCGGCCACGAGATCGCCAGGCCCTGCCGCGTGCCGCCGAAGTGCGACGCCACCTGCTTGGTCCACTTGAACGGCGTGTCGAACGCCCACGACCACGCGACCGCCATGTGCGGGTAGGTCGCCGGCCGAGCCCCAGGCGTCGTAGAACTTGAGTTGCTCGGCGACCGGGACGTCCAGGATGCCGTTGTACGCGGTGTACTGGTTGGGCGTGCCGAGCGTCGTGCCTTCGGGACTGGTGCCGTTGTCACCGACGATGTAGATGATCAGCGTGTTGTCGAGCTTGCCCATGATCCTCGACCTGCCTGGATCACGCGGCCGATCTCGTGGTCGGTATAGGCCGTGTAGGCCGCGAACACCTCCGCCTGCCGGGCGAACAGCTTCTTCTCGTCGGCCGACAGCGTTTCCCATTTCGGCAGGCTCATCCGGCCAGGCGGTGAGCTGCGCATTCGCGGGAATGACCCCCAACCGCTTCTGGTTGGCGAAGATCTGCTCGCGCATGGCGTTCCAGCCCATGTCGAACTTGCCCTTGAACTTGTCGATCCACTCCTTGGTCGGCTGGTGCGGCGAGTGGCTTCCGCCGGGAACGTAGTAGACGAAGAACGGCTTGTCGGGCGCCGCGGCGTTGAGCTGCCTTCATGTAGCTTGATCGCCTCGTCCGCCATGTCGGTGGTGAGGTTGTAGCCGGGCTTGCCGATCCACGGAAAGATCTGCGTGTGATCCCGGAACAGATACGGCGTCCACTGGTCGGTCTCGCCGCCCATGAAGCCGTAGAAGTACTCGAAGCCCATCCCCGACGGCCATTGGTCGAAGGGGCCGGCCACGCTGTACTGGAAGCCCGGCGTGTTGTGGTTCTTGCCGAACCACGACGTGGCATAGCCGTTGTCTCTGAGGATCGTGCCAATGGTCGCGTTCTCCGGACCGATGATCGAGTCATAGCCCGGGAAGCCCGTCGACAGCTCGGTGATCACGCCGAAGCCCACCGAGTGGTGGTTGCGGCCGGTGATCAGCGCCGCCCGCGTGGGCGAGCAGAGCGCGGTGGAGTTGAACTGCGTGTAGCGCAGCCCCGCCTTGGCGATGCGGTCCAGCGCCGGCGTCGGGATGACGCCGCCAAACGTGCCGCTGACGCCATAGCCCTGGTCGTCGGTCATGATGAGCAGGACGTTGGGCGCGCCCTTGGGCGGCACGACGCGCGGCGGCCACCAGGGCTTGGAATCCTTGGCGCTTTCCTTGATCACGCCGCCGAATTTCGGCGGCGGCGGCGGGAGTTGATTCCCGTCGATCGTGGTCGTGGCGCTGGGCGAACCCGGAACGCCCGTGACCCCGCACTGCGTGGTAGATGGCGTGCGCATGGCGGAGGATGACGTTCTGCGCTGCCAGCGTCGCCAGCGAGCACCGGATGCCGCTCCGACCGTCCCAGGAAAAGCTCGGATTCATACTCTTTTCGCCTCCTGACGGATGCGCTCAGCCAAAGCGAAGCCGGCCGCCCGCCCGAGCCGACCGTACAAGCCAAAGAGCACGACAACCTCAATACGGCGCCCAGGTCGCGCCGAACGACATCACACTTCGGCCTCTTCAGGGTCTAAGTGCATCGCAGCGGTCAACTCATTTAGTCGCCACCTTCCAAAGGTTTGCAGATTCCTTGACGTTCTCCGCCTCCATCGCGTGCTTCGGCACTCGCTCGATACGCCGTCAGGAGCTGGACCTGACGACGCGCGATGTGAGCCCAGGCGAGGAGGGGGATGAATACCTCGCGCCGGTCCCGCAGAGGCGGCACGTGGAGATGGGAAACACGCTGAGGCGGGAGGCTAGAGGTCCTTACGGAGGCGCCGTCGGCCACCCGCTCGAACTCCCGTGCTGCAGAAACCGTAGCGCTCCTGGATTGACCGACTCGCCGTCACGCGGCCGGGCCGCCGCGCGTTGGCATCACCTCCGGTCCGGGTGCCGCGCGGCCGCCTCCGGTTTCCGAACAGCGCCAGGCTTTCCATTCGCCGAGCCCATAGCCGGGGAGGTCGACCGTTGATCGCTGCCTGCAGTCCTGCCGGAACCTCGATGTTCAGGAGGTTCATCCAGAGATGCCGGCCCTCCCAGTGGATGCGGTCGATCCGCTCGATCGACAGGCGCGCGTCGGGAAGGAAGAGGTCCGGGGTCGCGCGCGGCCACGCCGGGAACTCGTTCCCCGTCCCGGTCAGGATGACGACCCGGCTCTCGCGATCGGCACCGAAGTTGAGCCCAGGCCCGAGGCGACCTCGGCCATGTCGACCAGCTGCTTCACACCCAGCGAGCGCGTCGATGATCGCGCCCGATCGTTTCGCGTCGAGGAGCGACGCCGTGTAGCGCCGGAACTTCTCGCGCGCCTCGTCCGGTGTGAAGGGGTTGGCCGGCGCGCCCTTGTGAGGGCGGGTGGAGAGCGCGTGACGCTGCCCCGCGGCCTCGATGAGAATCTCGGCCGGCCAGACGCCCGGCGCCTCGTGCCCTTCCTCCGCCACCGGCACCGAGCTCGATCCGTCTCGCCAGATCGCGCACGACCGGATCCGCCACGGCGTCGGCGTTGTAGACGAGCGGGTTGGCCATATCGCGCGTCAGCGCCACCGCCGTCGTGAACGGCAGGCTGTACTGCCCGCCCAGGACGTCCCGCGGCGCCCGCTCCGTGTGCCGCTCTTCCATGATCCGCGGCGCGCCGCGGATCACCACGCGCGTGATCGCCGTCGGGTCGAGCGGATGCTCGCGCTTGAATTCCTGGATCGCCGTCGACCGATCGCCTTGATGGGTGACGTGGGTCGCGTACGACTTGAGCGACGGCGGCTCGATGGCCCACTCGGCGCCCAACCCCTCGACGAGCTTCTCCATCTTCGGTGGCGTCGAGAAGGCGTTGAAGTAGCCGTAGCGGCCCTCGAGGACGGTCGCCGGGCCCCGCACGCCCTGCCGGGCGAGCAGCGCGCTCTCGAGCCCGAGCTGGCTGGCGCGTCCGAGGTGGAGCCGCTTCGTGTCGCCGCCGCTCCACGCGAACTCGAGCAGCCCGGCGCTCGACGAGCCGGCGATGCCCAGCGCGTCGGTCAGCCGTTCCTCGTCGAAGCCGTACAGCTTGCCCACCGCCGCCGCCGCGCCGGAACAGGCCCCTGCGTGCCCGGGTTGTGGAAGCCGCGCACGGTCTCGAGCCCCACGGCGGTGCGGGCGATGCGGGCGGACACCTCGGAAGCCCACGGCCA
>ERZ1370068.11138-contig-978_pt1 | contig 13643 bp, 22 predicted proteins | sample MGYA00561227_ERZ1370068 | MGnify/ENA primary metagenome ERZ1370068 (study PRJEB38410, sample SAMEA6850437) | metagenome | study: Metagenomic assessment of the ecological functions of the soil: analysis of the soil microbiota associated with the...
TGACCTGCACCATAAACTGTTTCCCGGGACATGGAACGAATAGGACGAAAAAGTCCGTAGATCCAACGTACATTTGCACTCAGCGCCACCAGCGGATCGACTTTCTGCCGCGCGCGCCGGAAGGTAACAGGCGATCAGCGAAACGATAAAAGCACCACCGAAACTGTCGCGAACGTCATTGCGTCCTTAGGCGTAACGCCGAACAAGATGTCGCCGCCATCAAGCGGGTGAGGCCAAAACGCCAGGACCAATCCAACCGCCACTCCGCTAACCGCCAGAGCCAGCCGTCTGTGTTCCGACGACCAGCTTCAAGTACGTGGCCGCCAACGCGCGCCCGAGTCGCCATCCGAATGCCGATCTCATGCGTGCCGTTTGGCGCGACCGAATACGACGTCACCCCATACGATTCCGGCGCAGGCCAGTAACAGCGCGGTCGGAGCCGAAGAAGCCAAGGAGGATGACACTTAAGCGTTGCGGGGCCATCGACTCACTCAGCTTGTCATCAAGCAAGTTTGCACCTGGGCGATCAGGTTGATCGCCGTCGATGTTGTGGATCTCTCTTTCTAATTGACCGCGGACCGAGGCTGTAGGGCTCGTCACGTAGTCCTGACGATCATGTCGGTCGGCGCGGGTGGTGGCGGCGCCGCCTTGGCCGGGAGTTGCGTCCGCGGGCGATAAATCTTGCGAGCCGGCTCCTGAGTCTGGTCAGGCCGCTCTGTTTGGCGTGCACCGCAGCGCTACGCCGAGCGATCCCGCGCCAACCGTCCGTATCACCGCCAAAACGCAAGCGCCTGCCAATCGACCTCGCGCGGCTGCCGGTCCGGAAAATTGCGGCCGGCGTGGAGATTCTTCGTCGACGATCACCACCAACCGAGCACGGCAGGCCTCGCATGTCGTGCGCCGTGAGCAGGCGGCCTGCGAGCAAAGGGTATTCTGAGGAGTCTTCGGTGGTAGTCGTCGCTGACGTCCCGCCTCTGAGCGGCGAGCAGCCGGCCCGTTGCGGTCTCCGGCTGTCCTTCAATTGAGTGTTCCGAGTTCACTGACACGGCCGGGCGGAGACCACTGTGGCGGTGGCGACCTACCGACTCGGCGGCAGCGCGGCCACTCGCGCCATTGCGGGCCGATACAAAGGCGAAGGTCTGCGACGCTTCGCTGGTATTTCACGCAACATCAGGCAGAGGCATCCGAAAAGGTCAGAACGTTCTGCCGGATCATGACCCGGGCTGGACCTGATTCAAGCGATAGAAACTCTTCGACTTCCAGACCAGGTCCCGATCAGCAGCCAACGAGGGCGACGGCGACCTCTGCTGTGACCGAACCCACGCCGCAGTCCGACCGCTTGACGTCGTCGGTCCGCCTTCGCCGGAGAACCTGGGAGAGACCAACCCGCGGGCCTTGCAGGGCCGGAAAGAGTCCCGAACAACGATCCGACCCCGGCAGTGACGAGAAACGGCAAATATCAGCACTGCGCCGATCGATCGCCACCTCTTCCATTCAGAGACACTTTGCAAGCCGCTGATTTTGGATAGCAGCGTAACTCCCCGATCAGCCGGCAAGACTCCAAGTGCTCCGGGGCTACCGCCACAAGTACAAACTCCTCGAAAGTGAGCACCCATGGCGCGATACCGGACGCGGGTAGCGCTTCCAGCGCGAGTCGCAGCGCTATTTCTTTTCTTTGCGCGGCGGCTCGGGCCAGCATGAGGACGTGGCGACCGTTCAAAGCGCACGCTGTCGAGCAGCGTGAAGGCCACGGCGGCCAGCATCACCAAAAAGCAGTCTCGCGCGAGGTCGCCAACGTAGTCGTCAGGAAGGATCGTGTCAGCGCGGAGACATTCGCATTGGAAGGTGGGAGTGATTGAATTGCGAGCTGGGCGGGCAATGCTCGTCCAGTTGGCTCCTGGCCTGGTCGATCGTGGAGCGATCCCGGGCTTCAGACGCGCCGTCACTCCTGAAAGGCGCGTGCGAGTTTCGATCACTGATGAATTTCTCGTCTCGCTAGGCTGCCGGAACGGAACCAGAAGTCGTTGTTTGTGTTTGCATGCGGCCGTAGAAGTCGAAGCCGCAGCCGGCATCGCGCCCACGATACAGTCCAGGGTTCCGCCGTTGCCAATTGCAATCGGTTTGCCGACTGGATCAGCGCTGGCCAAACCGTCTCTGCCGAAGTCCATAACTGAGCACCAGTGCAGCGCGGACCGCCCCGGACGATCCTCGTCTGCGCGCTGAAGCCGCGGCCCCGAACGCTAGCTGCACCGGGAGTTGAGGAAGTGAAACTTGGCCGTCACATACACCGTCCGATTACTCGCTCAGGATCGTTGCCGGTGATCACTCCGCCAGCCGGCGCGCAGTCATCTTCAAATACGGTTTGCTGGGGCGCGCGCCAATCGAGATAATCCGGGCATGATCGACCGCCAGGCCAGGATCTTTTCCAGCGATCGCTTCCGAGAGCGTCAGTACGAGGCGATCGATTCGTGGCAAGGCAGCGGCCGCGTAGTAACACTCCTCGCATTCACGACGCTGAATACAGCGCTGTGTTCGCGCCTATGCCGATGGCCAGTGCCGTAACGGCGACCAGGTGCGAAGCTTCCCGGCTTCTGATAAGTGCGCGAATCGCGTAAAGCGGGTGTCTTTGACTCGGAGTTTCCATGATCTGTTTCCGCGGGATAGTGGACGAATGGGTCCCACACGTCCGATATTCGTCCTATTCGTACCTCACAAAGCGCCACCAGCGGATATCGACCTTCGTCGCGCGTCGCGCCGGCAAATAGCACGGCAGCAAGGCGACCAACGCGAGCAATTGAAAAACTACGCGATGAAGATCACTGGGTCCGTCGGCGTCACCGCCGAACAGTAGTCCTCGCAGCACTCGCGTCAATGCAAACGCCGCCACCAGACCGATGCCTTCGCCCAAGCAGCGCCAGTCCCATTCCCTGCTTCAAAACCAGCTTCAAAACGTCCTTGACCTGGCGCCCCAGCGCGATGCGAATTCCCAGCTCCTGTGTCCGTTGCGTTACCGCATATGACAAGAGTCCGTAGATACCCGACAGCGGCAAGCAATCAGAGCCACGCCCGCCAAAGCCTGGCCATCAAGATCATGTTCAGACGCGATTGGCCCACATTGTCCGAGACAACCTGGTTCATCGTCTTGATGTCGGCGATGGGTTGATTTGGATCAATCGTCCAAACCGCTTTGCGCATCGCCGGAACCAAGGCGACGGGATCGCCCTGGGCGCGAACCAGAACCAGCATGTCAGACCAACGGCGCCTGCACTGCGGGCACGTAGTACGCGGGCTCGGTTTCGGCTTTCAACCCCGACGACTTCATGATTCCGGGCGATGCCGACGATCTCGAACGAGTCGAACCGCTGGTTGCGCCAGGATTCGCGCGGGAGCGCTCAAGCTGCAGCCTGTGGCCAACCGACTCGTTCGTTGGGGAAGTATCGCCGCGCGAATGCTTCGTTAACGATCGTCACGCCGGGATGATTCTCATCGTCCTGCGACTGTGAAGTCGCGACCTTCACACGATCCGCCGCCCGAGCGTGCGAAAGTAATCAGGAACTTACGGGATTGAAACCGGCGCTGGCGGCTTCCTGTCCCTGGGGCCGGCCCTCAATCGCGAAAGGCGTCCGTCCAATTTGTTTCCAGCGGATGGTCGTAGCCAATCGACGCGGACTGGACTCCGGGCAAATTGGAAAGTTGTTCGATCAGTTGCTGGTAGAAACCGTTGATGCGGGCGTTGTCGCTGGTATTTTGATTGCGGCAGCGTCAGGCTTAATTGAGATCACGCGATCCGGTTGGAAGCCGGGATCGACCTGCTGCAAACGCCAGAAGCTCATGATGAGCAAACCCGCGCTGATGACCAGCATCACGGCCATGGAAATCTGAAACACCACCAGCGCCTGCGCAGCCGCTGTCGCCGGCCAAAAGACAAACGCGAAGTGCGGCTGCCCTGCTCGAGTCGTCGATTGCAAATCGGGCTTGATCGCCTGTAAGCGCCGGTATGCCAGCGCAAAGATCAGAACATGTCAGCAACGAAAGTCCCAGCGTAAACGCGAGCACCGCGGAGATCGAGCTGGGCCTGATCAATTCGCGGAATGCGCGCCGGGATACCAATCGCCATCATTGCGCGCGAGTCCAAACTTCGCCAGAGCGATTCCCAGCCACGCTGCCACACAATGAAAGCAACAAGCCTTCAATCAGAAACTGGCGCAGCAGCCGGCCGCGTCCGGCGCCCAGCGCCGCTCTGATGGCGATCTCTTTGCTGCGTGCCGTGTGTTGAGCGAGCAACAAACCCGCGACGTTGGCGCAGGCAATCAGCAAGACCATCAGGACCGCGCCACAACAGTACGACCAGGGCCGGCTTAACATCGCCGGCAACTTCGTTCATGAACGGATTCACAATGATCCCTTCATTCCTTGTTAACCGGATATTCCTGCGCCAGACGGCCGGCGATCGTATCCATTTCCGTTTGCGCCTGGGCGGCGCGTAACGCCGGGTTTCAAGTCGTCCCACGGCGCCGAGGACGTGGGCCGTTCGCACCGCAGCCCATTGCGGACTGAAGGACATCGGCGTCCAAAACTGTTCCTCGTTTTGTTCGAACGAGATGCGACCGCCGGGCGTCGGACGGCGCCGGATAGATGCCGGCAGACATCACGCCAACCACAATGTACGGACTACCGTTCAGAGTTATCGATCTATTAATGACCGTTGGATCGCCGGCGTAACGGCGTTGCCAGAATGCGTGGCCCAGAATGACTCACCTGCCCTTTACCGGGCTCGTATTCGTCATTTGGCGAAAGAGCGGCCCAACGATCGGTTCGACGCCCACCACCGAGAAGTAGCCTGCGCTAACCCGCGTGCCCAACAACTGCTCCGGCTCGCCGTCGCCAGTCAACGTCATCGGTCCACTGGATCCGAAGGCGGCGATATCCTCAAAGACCGTGTTCTGCTTTTTCCAATCGAAGAAATTTGCCGGCGTCGTACGCCAGCGGCTCATGCTCCGGCACTCTGGCCCACAACGCGACGAGCCGATCCGGGTTGCTGATACGGAAGCGGTCTTAGCAGCACCGCATTCACGACGCTGAAGATTGCGGTGTTGGCGCCGATCGCCAGGGCGAGCGTGAATACGGCGATGCGCGGTTATGCCCGGATTCTTCAACAGCATCCGGATTCCGAACCGAATGTCCTGCCAGAACGAAATCACTGCTGACCTCCTAATGCAGATGTGGCACAGACTTCAGTCTGTGTTTCCTTGTCAATTGATCGGTCCGTAAGAGCAATCACAGACTGAAGTCTGTGCCACTTACTCGTATCGCAACGCCACCAGCGGATCGACTCTGGTGGCTCTCCACGCCGGTATGTAGCTCGCCACAAAGTGACGACGAACAACCCAACGGCCACTGCGGCAAAAGTCGTTTTGTCTGTGGCCGTCACGTCGAACAACAGCGTCGAAATCACCCGCGTTAGACCAAACGATCCAGCCAGGCCAACCAGCACACCGGTAACGGCGAGAATAATTCCCTGCTTCAGAATCAGTCTGAGCACGTCTCCACGCTGCGCGCCCGAGCGCCATGCGCACCCCAATCTCGTGGGTTCGTTGCAGCACGGCATATGACATCACGCCGTAGATTCCGACTGCGGCCATGACCAGGGCGACCACTGAAAAGATCGCCAGCAACATCGAGTTGAATCGCGATCGCGCCACCGATCTCGCCATCAATCCGTTCATGGTGATTACTTCGCCAATTGGCTGCTCCGGATCCAACTGATGAATCACGTTCCGGGCCGCGCCGGCGACGTTCGTGCTTTCACCGCGAGTGCGGATCGTGATGGTCATCGATGGATAGACCAGCTCTGCGTGCGGCCAGAAAGCCATCGGCTCGACTTCGGCATCCAGACCCTTGTGCTTGTTATCGCCAACGATGCCGATGATTTCACTGGGCTGGTTCTCGTCATCTTCATGTTGATCGTGACTCGCTGCCCGATTGGGTCCTGACCGGGAAAGTTTTCGCGCGCGAACGCCTCGTTCACCACCACCACGTGACGCATTTCCGAAGCTTCCTGTTGCGTGTAGAGGCGTCCACGCTTCAACGGAATGCGCATGGTTTGAAAATAGTTGGCGTCCGTCACACAGACGCCGGTGCGAGAGGTCCTGACCGCGCGGGACGCTTGGGCTGGCCTTCAATCTGGATCCTGGTCCCTGAGTGAGGCCCGCCAAACGGAATCGTGTTGATGGCGCCGGCCGATTCGACTCCGGGAATCGCTCGAATCTCCTTCAATCGCCTGTTTGAAAAAGTTGAGCAGCTTGCGGATCCGAGTCGTACTTGCGCGTGGGCAAGTTCACCCGCATCGTCAGCAGATTGTTCAGGATCGAAACCAGGTTCAACCGACTGCAAGCGGTTGAGACTCTTCATCAACAAACCCGCGCCGATCAGCAGGACCAGCGCGAGCGCGACCTGGGCTACCACGAACAGGCTGCGCACTCGATGCGCGCGCGTGCCGCCGATGACGCCCTTGCCGCTCTCTTTCAGCGGTTCGTTGATGTCAAAGCGTGAAGCCTCGAACGCCGGGACCAGTCCGAAAGCTATTCCCGTAACCAGAGTCAATCCGATCGTAAACAGAAGCACCGGCACGTTGACCGTGGCGCTGCGCAGGTCCATCAGTTCCGGCGGGCTGAGCGCGAGCAGAACCTTTGTGCCCCACACGGCGAGCAGCAGTCCGAGCGCGCCGCCAAACAAAGACAGCAACACGCTCTCAGTCAGTAGTTGTCGGGCGATCCGCCAGCGACTGGCTCCGAGACCGGCGCGCAAAGCGATCTCTCTTTGCGTGAAGCCGCGCGCGCCAGCAGAAGGTTGGCGACATTCGCACAGGCAATCAGCAAAACGAATCCCACCGCGCCCAGCAGGATTAGGAGCGGCTTGCGGATTTCGCCGGTGAACTGAGTCCGAAGCGGAACGACTGTGACGCCCCACTTGGCGTTGAAATCGGGAAACTGTTGTTCGAGCCGGGCGCCGATGACGTTCATCTCGTTCTGCGCCTGCTCAATAGTGACTCCGGGTTTTAGCCGGGCGACCGCGCGGGCAAATCGGCCGCGGCGTCCGCGCAATTCATTTGAGATTTGCCACGGCGACCAGATCTGCGGCGGCTTGCTGATCATCGAACCTTTTTGCACGTACCAGCCAACCTCAGGCGGCAGCACGCCGATGACTTCGTTGGGCTGATTGTTGAGCGTTATCTTTCGGCCGATGATGTTTGAGTCGCCGCCGAAACGTCTCTGCCAAAGGTCGTAGCTAATAACCACGACTCGGGACTCGCCGGTCTTGCCATCGTCCGGAGCAAACGTGCGCCCCTTAATCGGATTCACGCCGAGAAGTGAAAAAGATTTGTGGTGGCGATCTGAGCGGGAATCTCTTCCGGATCGCCGTCGCCGGTGAGATTGGCATTCTGATCAAAGAACGCAGCCATGTCGGAAAAGACCGTGTTCTGATCTTTCCAATCAAAAAAGTTACCCAGGTTGATGACGTTCTGCGGATTGCCTTTTCCGCTCTTCCGGTTTTCCCAGACAATCGCCAGCCGATCACCTTCGGCGTATGGAAACGAGCGCAACAACACGGCATGGACCACGCTGAAGATCGCGGTGTTCGCGCCGATGCCCAACATCAAAGCGATAATCGCGACCGCGGTAACCGCGGGGCTCTTAATCAACATCCGAACGCCGTAACGTAAATCCTGGATTAGACCTTGCATGATTCCCCTCAATCGGTACGCACGCACTCCGGCGTGCTTAATCGATCATTCCGCAGCAGCACGCCAGAGGCGTGCGTACCGTCTTCGCTCGTATCCGGCAGAGCCACCAGCCCGGATCGACCTTCGTGGCCCGGCGCGCCGGAGTCAGGATCGCCAGCAGGGCCACCACCGCGAGCAGCACGGTCACGCCCAGAAACGCCAACTGGATCGAGTGCGCTGATGTCGATCAGCAGGGCTGCGAGCAGGCGCGATATTGCCGCTCCGGCGACCAGCCCCAACACCACTCCGGCGGCCGTCAGTTTCAATCCCTGAACTAAGAACACGCTTGATGACTTGCTGCGGGCGCGCGCCAGAGCGACGCGGATTCCGATCTCGTTGTGTGCGCTGCGTGACCACAAATGCCATCACCCCGTAGCAGGCCCAATCGCAGCCAAGCAACAGTGCCAGCAATCCCAGGACGCCCGACAACCGGGCGACCGCGCGAAAGGGCGCCATTTGCAGAGGCAGAGCTTCATCAATCCGCCGTGCTGATACTCGCAGCAACGGATCGATCTCCTGCGCCACCGCCTGCACGGCATTCATGGCATTGCCCGGATCTGCTTCCGTACGCACCAGCAGAAACCGTTCGAAGCGGCGCTGCTCTCGGCCACGGGCACGTAGAAAAATGTTTTCGTCCTTCTCCCAGATCAACGGCTGCGGACATCGCGCGCCACACCGATCACTTCGTAAGCGGCGATAAGCGAGTCCGCTGGTTTCTCCTGTGCCCACTGGCTTCCGGCTGAGGCGTACCGGCCGCGAGGTTGATAGATTTTCCCAGCGGATTTGATTTGGGCCAGAAGCGTTCGGCCGTCGCCTCGCTAATCACAACCACCGGAGCGTTCGTGTTTGCTTCCTGAGCCGTGAAAGGTCTGCCCGCGTGAGTTGAACGCCCAGGGTCTCTAGAAATAATCAGCTGAAACAAAGTTGAATCTGACCTCGAACGGATGATCGGCCGATTGACCAGGTAAGGTCATCGTCGTGTTTTTCCATGCTGCCGGATAACGGCTGTCGATAGGCCGAAGCTTACTGAGGCGACGCCTGGGTGTTGCTCTGCACAGCCGCTCCGCGAGCTGACGCCGCAAATCGATTTCGCCGCTGAGGAGTCTTGCTGCTCGCCCGCTCTTTGACTCAATGCGGTCGCCACTGAGAGGACACTCGCGGTACTCATGCCCGTATCGAGCGTTCCGGCGCGCTGCTAAATTGCGAACAGAGCAAACCTGCGCGCAATCAGCAACGACATACAGACCGCAGATCTGCGCGACTACCAGGGCGTTGCGCAAAACGCGATTGACTGAGGCGCTTACCGAAGGTCGATCCTTCTCCTTTAATGCGTTGCTCAGTTCCGGATTTGAAGCTTGCAGGGCCGGCGCCAGACCGGCGCCAACGCCGGCGATCCGCCGCCAGCAGAAAAGTGAAGCCAAAGACACGCCAATCCGGCGCCAGGTTTAGCGAGAATCCTTCCGGCCAATCCATCCGGAAGCGGAATCGTGGAAAGTACGATCGGATAGAGCGCGCTGAGGGTCCACACGGCGAGCAACAAACCGGCCACGCCCCACCAGCGAGCGATAACAGCAGGCTCTCGGTAACCAGCTGGCGCACGACGCGCCAGCGGCTTGCGCCCAAAGACAACCTCACGGCGATCTCACGCGCTGGCGACCCGCAGCCCGGGCGAGCGAAAGATTTGGCGACGTTGGCACAGGCAATCAAAAGCACCAGACCAAACCCTAACTAACAGAGGGCAGTACCAGTAGCCTGACGTCTTCATTGAGCGTAACGAAGGTTCCCGCGCTCTCCAGCGTGAGATTCGTAATTCGATTTTCACCTGGATAGTTCCTGATGCCAGCCGGCTGGTGACCAACTGAATCTCGGCTGCAGCCTGCTCTCGCGTAACGCGCCGTTAGCCAATGTGCCGAAGCAGTGTGAAGGCTTCGGTGTTGCGATCGGTGAACCAGTGCTCGTGGCCCCATCCGCCTGCCTGGATCAGGCGGTCGCGCATCATCAGCGGCGCACCAGAACGCAGGCGCGTCCGGGGTCGATGCCGACAAACCCGCGCGCGAGTAACGCCGATGACGGTAAGCGGCTGGCCCTGAAGGACGATGGTCTTGCCGACAATGCCGGGATCAGATGCGAAGCGCCGCTCCCAGCAACGGTATGACTCGAGTACGACGACCGGACTTTGATCGGGTTGCGCGTCATCTGACGGCGCGAAGGCCCGGCCCTGAGACATATCCGGCGCCGAGGGCCGCTAAGTAATTTCCTGAGACGACTTGTCCAAACAGGTATTCGTACCCTCCGGCGAATTCCATTTCGTTCTGGTCGGGTGGCGCCTCGCCCAGGCGTCGCCCGCACTTTGTTCCAGGCGACTACATGTGCGCGAGCGTGCGAGTTTGATCGCGATAATCGAGATAGTCTCGGTACAGGAAAGAAGCCGGCGCCGTTCGGCCTTGGGCGGTGCTTCCTTCAAAGCTGACCAGTTTGTCCGGATCTTTCAGCGGCAAGGGCTTAAGGTACAAAGGCGTTGAAGACGCACTGAAAAGGGCGGCATTTACCCAATGCCGAGCGCCAGCGTGCTAATCGCAATGTAGCGTGAAGGCAGGCTTCTTCCCTTAGTGCCCGGGCTCCAAACCGTAAATCGTGCCAAAGGATTCGCATATTGGATACGCACGCCTCCAGGCGTGCTAGTCGATCACGTTCGCTAGAGCACGCCAGAAGGCGGTAGCGTACCGACATCACTCGTATCTGCAGTGCCTCCAACCCTGGATCGACTTTCATCGCTCTCCGGGCCGGCACATAACAAGCCAACGCCGCCACCAGCGCGAGCAGAAGGGTTACTCCGGCAAATGTCAGCGGATCTGCCGGGCTCACTCCGAACAGCACCTTCACCAGCAGTTGCGCAACGGCGAACGACACTATCAGTCCGACGACCAGACCAATGAGCGCCAGAGACATTCCCTGTCGCATGATCAGAAAGAGCACGTTGCTCCGCGACGCGCCCAGCGCCACACGGACGCCAACTTCGCGCGTGCGCCCCGCCACGACGTACGACATGACGCCATAAATTCCGATTGCTGCGAGCACGATCGCCGAGTACCCCGAAACTTCCCAACACCGCAGCGGCCATGCGGAATGGAAACAGCGGCAGGCTCATGTGTTCAGTCAAAGTTTTGACGTTGTAGACCGGCAGCGGTTGAATCCAGACGCAGCAGTTCATTGCGCAAGCCGGAGATTGCTGGTTCCGGATCCGCAGTCGCCGTTCTCGCCACCAACGACGACGCCCGGAGCTGTAGTTCCGAAACAGCGGCCGATAGAAAGCCGGCTTTTGGATCTTCACCCAGACTGTTGTACTTACCGTCGCGCGGCGACGCCGACGATTTCCCAATAAGGTTTGTCAGGTCCATCGAAATTGAAGCGGCCGCCGATGGCCTCGCGGCCGGGGAACAATCGTCGGGCAAAGGTTTCGTTAACGATGGCGACCCGCGATTCTTCTTTGCTATCGAGGTCTGAGAAGTCACGCCCGCGCAACGGAATCTCCATCGTGCGAAAGTAATTGGGACTGATCACGTTAGGAACGGCGAGGGGTAGATTTGTGCTTCCGGTAACCGGCTGTCCCTCGACGTAAATCGTCGTTGAGCTGTAATCGAGCGAAAGCGGCAAAGTGCCAACCAGCGCAGCTGAACGCACGCCCGGAACTGACGGCGCTCTTTCCAGAACCTGTTTTTGAAACGCGAGCCCCTTCTCTTCGCTGTAGCCTTGCAATCCCAAATCAAACGAAAGCGCTACGGCATTTTCGGGATTGAAGCCCGGTCGTGTTCTTTGGGCTACCTGAAGACTGCGAACCACGAGACCGGCACAAACGAGCAGGACTAACGAGAGCGCCACCTGCGCGACTACCAGAGCGTTTCGCAGACGCGAGCGGCGAAAGCCGGCCATGGACTTTTCGTCCTTGAGCGCCGGGACCAGATCCGGTCGCGATGATTGCAGGCGCCGGCAACAATCCGAACGAGATGCCCGTGATCAACGAGACCACAAACCCAAAAGTCAAAACGCGCCAGTCCAAACGCAGATCGATCACGAACGCCAGATCCGTCCGGCAACTTCATCGACGAAACCAGAGCGTTCAACCACATGGCGATTAAGAGACCGCCCAGACCGCCACCCAGCGAGAGCATCACGGCTTCGGTTATCAGTTGACGAACGAGCCGCGCTCGACTGGCGCCCATGGCCACGCGAATCGCCAGTTCTTTCCGCCTTTCCGTCGCGCGAGCCAGCAAAAGATTCGCCGAGGTTCACGCACGCGAGCAGCAGGACCAGCGCGACGACGCCCATCAACACGCCACTAAAGCTGATTACTGAATTGCGTATGTCGGGAATGAAGAGGCCGGGCGTAAGCAGGCGCACGCCTCTGCCTGCGTTCTCGTGCGGGTATTCGCGGCCGAGTTGATCCGTGATGGTCTTGAGTGCGCTTTCTGCCTGGGCGGTGGTAACGCCCGGCTTCAAACGCCCAACCACGAACAGGTTGTCGCTGTCACGTGGTCCAGCCAGGTGCTGCCCGGCTCAATTACCTGGGCCATCATGTTGGGAACGAACACCTCGGGCGCATAAGCAACCTCAGTCCCTCTGAATCCGTCAGGCGTAACCCCAATGATCGTGAACAGCCGGTTATTGATTCGTAAGTGTTGGCCGACGATGTTCTGGGCCGAAGCAAAACGCTTCTGCCAACATGCGTAGGTAATCACTGCGACTGGATGAGAGTCAGGTGTGCGGTCTTCTTCAGGAAGGAAATAGCGTCCGAGAAATGGCTGAATGCCCAGCGTATCAGAAATAATTTCCCGAAACCAGATAACCCCAAACGCGCTCGTTTCGGTTGTCGTGGCTGACGCTCATCGGCGCAAACCGGTACGACATCAAACTCGAAAATACATTGTTGCGGTCGCGATAGTCTTTGTAGTTGAGATAAGACTGAATCGTGTAGTCAGCGCCCTGATGCAGAGTGCCATAGACTTCGACCAGCTGTTCAGGATGCGACACCGGCAGCGGTCGCAGCAGCACGGTGCTAATCAAACTGAAGATCGCCGTGTTCGCGCCGATTCCCAGCGCGCAGCGTAATCAAAGCAATCGCCGTGTAGCTCGGCCGCTTCACCAGGTTTCGAAAACCGTATTGAATGTCTTTGAGTAATGATTCCATATCGTCACTTCCATTTTGCCGATTGCTTGAGTGGCACAGACTTCAGTCTGTGTTCCTATCTCTGTTACTCGGTACGCAAAGACAAATCACAGACTAAAGTCTGTGCCACTTACTCGTATCGCAGCGCAATCCAACGGATCGACTTTCGTGGCCCGTCGCGCGGGGATGTAACAAGCCAGCAGCGCAACGAACATCAGCACCACCGCAATTACGGCAAAGGTCAGTCGGATCGGTCACGCTTACATCCAAACAGCAGACTCTTCAGCAACCGCATCAGGCCGAATGAAGCCCCGAGCTCCAATCACAACGCCAGCGCCAATCAATAGCATTCCCTGACCGAGGATCATTCTCAGTACATCCGCGACCTGAGCGCCCAGCGCCATTCGAATTCCAAACTCACGCGTGCGCTGAGTCACGGCGTAAGCAGTGACGCCATAAATTCCGGCGGCTGGACAACAGCAACGCGATCCCACCAAACAGGCCCGAGCAGGAACAAATTGAACCGTGGCTGCGTGACGGCTTCGTCAACGATGTGTTCCATGGTCTTCACTTCCGAGACCGGCGCGGACCTGTCCACTTCAGCCACAATGCGACGGATCTCCGGACTCAAGCCGGCTGGGTCAACCGTTGTGCGCGAACGACAGCAATAAAAACGAACCGGGGCGCTTTGGCCAC
>ERZ1370068.2371-contig-1525_pt1 | contig 13640 bp, 20 predicted proteins | sample MGYA00561227_ERZ1370068 | MGnify/ENA primary metagenome ERZ1370068 (study PRJEB38410, sample SAMEA6850437) | metagenome | study: Metagenomic assessment of the ecological functions of the soil: analysis of the soil microbiota associated with the...
AAGGGTGAAGCTTGCATCGAGATCCCTTCTTCACAACGCCTTTCAAACGGCCGTCGCTTCGCTGCGACGGCCGTTTGGCGTTCACGGGCCTCTCCGCCCCCGCTGCTCCGAACCCAGCTGTCTCGGCGTGGTGCACCTGTTAGCCGCCGCTTAACCCCCGCATGCTTCACTGGCGCCGTTCGAGCGTCGGTAAAGGTCGTTGCGCATGTGTGGGTTGCGGCGTGGAATTGTGCCCGTGGGGCTGGGCCGGCTGTTGGCGTGGCTTCGGCCTGCTCCGGGCTGGCGATGGGCCTTGCCGGCTGCGCTACGTCGTCGGCGGGCGAGACGTCCGCCTCCTGGTCCGCCAATGCCGCGCCTCCAGATCGCGGACGACGGCCTGCCCGTGCAGGCTGCGCCTTCGGCGTCCATCCGTAAGGCGCCTGACGATGCGCGCCAGCCCTTCGGCCGCAACTACGGGTTGAGGCCCGTCGCGCGCCCGTTCTGAGCCACCGACGCGGATGTCGAGCGCCGAGGCGGAAGCGCTGATCGCGCGTGCCATCGCCGAGCACGAGATGCGCCGGCCTTGAGCCGGGCCTGGCGGCGATGGCGAATGACACGCAATTCGTGCGCGAACGGCACACCTAGAGCGAGATAGTTCCTTATGGAAGCACGGGCTTCCATCCAGGAACGTGAATCCGCTCTACACTCAAGAGGTAGAGCAGCAGGATTCACACTTCAGCCGCACGCTGGGTTCCAGGGCAGCGTGATCCCGTCTGAAGCGATCCTGCTCTTGTGGCAATTTCCGCGGTTTGCCGCGCGAGAGCAAGATCGTTCCTGATCGAAGCGCTTTGCATCGATCGCGAGCGTGAACCTTGCTCAACGTTGAATGAGCAGGATTCACTCTGCTCTGGGGAGCGACATGGGAAGAACGGGTCGTCGGGCGCCGGGCAAAGCTTGCAGCGCTGGCAGTGCTCGGCACCGCACTCCTGGCAGTAATCGGCGCCCGGTCGGAAGGGGGCCGACGCCGGAGGAGTACGTCAGCCAGGTGGGCGGAGACGCGCAGCATCGTGCCCGTGGGAGAGCTCAAGATTGACGGCTACAAGGTCTTCTGCGGCCGGCGCCCAACAGTCTTGGACAGTAAGCTCGACGACTACGGTGCGGCCTTTCCGGGTTTCCTCATTCTCAATCCCAAGCTGCTGGCCAAGCTCAAGGCACAGGCACGTGAAGCTGTGGATCCACGCGCACGAATGCGGCCACCAGTTCCGCGGTCCCGACGAGGAGACGGCGGACTGCTTTGCCGTGCAACGCGGCTCGGCGGGCTGGCTGGCTCACGCCGGAAGGACTGGAAGACGTGTGCCTATTCATGGCGCCGGCAAAGGCCGACGGCGCGCACTTCACGGGCGCGAAGCGGTGCCAGGCCATGAAGGAGTGCTATGCCGACCGGGCCATTCGCTAGGTGACGTCGGGGTAAGCCGATGCAGATCCTGATCACCGGCGGCAACGAACGGCATCGGGCTCGCAGCAGCGCAAATGCTGGCGGCGCGCGGCGCCAACGTCGCCATCGTCGGGCGCAACGAGGCCCGGACGCAGGCTGCGGCGGCGCGCATCCGAGCCGTTGCCGCAGCGGAGTGGCGGTCGGCACGTTCATCGCCGATTTGTCCTCGCAGGCGGCCGTGCGGGAAGCTGGCCGCCGAGGTGCTGTCGCGCTACCCGCGGCTGGACGTGCTCGTCAACAATGCCGGAGCCATGTACACGACGCGGCAGCTGACCGCGGACGGCATCGAGCTGACGTGGGCGGTCAACCACCTCGCGCCGTTTCTGCTCACGACGTTGCTGCTCGGCCGGCTCGAGGCGAGCGCGCCGGCGCGCATCATCACCACCGCGTCTGACGCGCACCGGGGCGCGCAGCTGCCCTTCGAGGACTTGAATGCCGAGCATTCCTATCGGGGCTTTGGACGCTACGGACAGACGAAGCTAGCAAACATCCTGTTCACGCTCGAGCTGGCGCGCCGCCTCGAGGGGCAGGGGCGTGACCGCCAACTGCTTCCATCCCGGGCTGGTGGCGAGCGGCTTCAACCGCAACAACGGCCTGCTCATGAGCCTCGCCATGACGGTTCTCGGGCCGGTCTCACGCAGCTCGGAGAAGGGCGCGGAGACCCTGGTGTGGCTGGCGACCTCGCCGCAGGTGGCGCAAACGAATGGGGCCTTACTTTGCGTCGACGAGCGGCCTGCGATGCCCAGTCCGGCGGGTCAGGACAGGAGGCAGCGCGGCGGCTGTGGGAGGTCAGCGAGGGGCAGTGCACGTCGGCCGTCTTGAGGATCAGTCTTTACCGGACTGCCCTCGCTCGGACAGGCGGCCAAAGGTTCCTGGGGATTTGAGGTGCGGCCTCCGTCATCTCGGCCGGCGCAACCTTCCGCTATCGTTTTTCTCCGAGTTCGCCGTTTGGGAAGCCTTCATTGGGCTTTCAGGACAGCCGCCCACGCCGAAGAACTTCACTCTCCACCCGCGACTGCAGGGCTTGGGGCGTGCGATCCGCCGTAGCCGGGATGATGCAGCCTAAATCGAGTAGCGCGCTTGCGCGTGCCATCATCGTCGAGCGCCTTGACCAAGCGCGTCGTTCAGCTTGCTATGGACATCTGGCGGGAGGTGCTTGGGGCAAAGATCGCGTTCCAACCCGAGACCAGAAATTCCGGCAGACCAGCCTCTCCTGGTCGTCGGCACGTCCTGATCACCTCGACGCGCTCAGGGCTGGCGACGGCGACTGGCCTCGATGCTGCCTGCGTTGAATCAGCGGGGCGACACCGCTCACGGAGCTGCAGCCGAAATCGACGCACCGGCCACCAAGTCATTGAGCGCCGGAGCGGCGCATCGATAGGCAGACACGTGTCGTCTTGGTGCCCATGATTGAATGCAGCAGCGAGCAGTGGGTATGCATTTCAGAGCCCACCTCGCCGTGGCCTTCGTTGACCGTTGCTTGCTTCTTGGTGATGTACTCGACGAACTCTTTGAGGGTGCTAACCGGAAGGTCCTTCCTGGTGACGATCACCGCGGGCGCTTCCACCGTCAAACCAATCGGCGTGAAATCCTTCGGCGGGATCGTACTTGGATATTGGGATATTGCGCCAACGCGGCCGCGTGGGTTGCCATGCTTCCAGCAGCAATGGTAACCGTCAGGTGCCGCCCGAGCGACCCGCCTCGCCGGTAGTGCCGCCGGCGCCGGCGTCGCACTCGATGACGATCGCCTGACCGAGCGTTTTCGCCATACGCTCACTGACAATCCGCGCTACCGCATCTGTCGCGGCTCCGGCCGGGAACGGAACGACCAGAGTGATCGAGCAGAGTCGGGTAAGACTGAAATGCAGCTGCGCACCACCGACGTGACGCAGCCAATCGCCAACAATCCGACCAAAAAGCATTTTCTACTGATCATCGGTTTGACTCCAGCGAGCGGAAAACCGAGTCTATTTGCCGTGAACCTTGGCGGGAGCGTAGATTGTACCAGTCGTAGATCTCGGCGCCGTTCCGGTGCAGCACGCCCTGCGCCGCGGCTGATGCAGCGCGTAGCACCTGCTCGAGGTACTTGATGCGGAACGGCTGGCCGCTGATGTAGGGGTGGATCGCGATCGCCATGATCTTCGGGCGCTCGGCGCTCTCCTGGTACAGGCGGTCGAAGCAGTCGATGCACTTCTGCGTCCAGTACGCCGCCTCGTGGTGCTGGACGATCATCATCGGGATGTCGTTGCACTCCACCGGTGTAGGGCAGCGTGACGAGCGGCCCGTTGGCGGTCGAGATTTCGGTCGGCTCGTCGTCGTAGACCCAGTCGCCGATGTACTTGATGCCCGCGGCGGCCAGGTGCTCCGGCGTGTCGTAGGTCTCCGTCAGACCGGGCCCGAGCCAGCCGACCGGCCGCTTGCCGGTGAATTTCTCGATCGTGTCCAGCGAGCGCGCGATCATCCCGGCTGGTCCTTTTCGTTGTGGATCGGGCCCTGCTCGTAGCTGTGCCCCATGAATTCCCAGCCCGCGTCCTTGCACGCCTGCGCCACGCGCGGGTAGTCGACGCACACGCGCGCGTTGATCGCGAGCGTCGGCGTGATCTTCAGCCGCCGGTAGAGCGCGTGGAAGCGCCAGAAGCCGACGCGCATGCCGTACTCGTGCCAGCTCCAGTTGGGCACGTCGGGAAGCAGCGGTACCCCGGTGGGCGCAGGCAGCACCTGGCGAGCCATGGCGCGCGAGATATCCCAGACCTCGAGGTTGACGATCGTCCAGACGATGATGCGCTTGCCCGCCGGAAGCTTGAGCTTCGGCCGGTCGACGATCGCCGAGTAGGGCGTGCGCCTCTCGGGGGATCATGCGGTTGGGTCATTGGGGCGCGGGTGCTAGCGCGAGAGCGAGGATGGGTCCGCCGGCGGTTCCGCCGGCCCGCGCAGCGCGAAGCCCGCCGGGCGGCCGCAACGGCGCGGCGGCCTCCGCCGGAGGCAAGCTGGCGTCCCACTGCTTGGCGTCATAGCGCATGCCGTTGACTTTGTCGGCGTCGCGCGAGACGACCCACGAGGCGGCGGGCACCATCTCCTCGGGCTCGACCAGTCTGTCGATGCTGCCTTCTCTGTTCTTGCGCCGGATCTCCTCGGCCATGCCTGGCGTGTTGGCGCCGGCTCCGGGTTGACGATGTTGACCGTCACGCCGCTACCTTCGAGCTCCTTCGCCCACACCCGGCTCGCCATCTCGAGCGCCGCCTTCGAGGGGCCGTACGGGGCAGAACTCCGACCGGCCCATGGTCTGCAGCATGGTCGTGACGTTGACGATGCGTCCCCAGCCTTGCTTCACCATGATGGGCGCGACGCGGCGCGCAAGCTACGAAGTTGGCGTCCATCACGTTCTGCACGATCTCGTCGCTGGCCTCCCAAAACTTGGGCGGCGCCGGCCGGCGATAGAGATCGGGACAGATGTACGTCAGCGTGAGGCCCGCATTGTTGACGAGGATGTTGCACGCCGCCGGCGTCCTGCGCGGTCTTCACCACCGCATCGCAGTCGGTCGATCGGCGCAGGTCCGCGTGCAGCGGAAGAATGCGCCCCGGCGAGGCATCGGCCGGCTTCAGGTCGTCGAAGTCGGAGGCAATGAGCCGGACCGATGACGGTGGCACCCAAGCGCGCGAGCCCGAGCGCCATGCCGCGTCCGAGTCCGCGCCCGGCCCCGGTCACTATGGCGACGCGCCCGCTAAGCGATGCGCTCCATTGTCGGCCCCTTGCTTGTCATTGGCTCATTGGCGGCTGCCTCCTGCGCACGGCGCTCGCGGGAGCGTCGGGGAATGCTGGCATGATCTCCTCGGCGAACGTGCGCAACGCCTCCTTCGAGCCGGTCGGGTCGACCAGCAGCACGTAGTCGACGCCGCCCGCCTCGAGCTTCTTCAGGCCGCGCAACGATCTCCTCCGGGCGTCCCCAGCAACGCCGACTCTTCGCTGGCGAGGTTGGGATCGGCATGCGAGCCGATGTTCTGGTAGCGCTCGGCGCCGGGCCCGCGCGCCAAGCCGCCGATGGCCTTCAGCACCTTCGTCCTGCAGCGCATAGGCCTGCTGGCGCTCCGCCTCGGTCTTGACGATCTGCAGCGCGCGGGCCGCGCCGATCATGTCCGGGGCGGTAGCGGCCGACCCAGCTGCCCGAGCTCCTGCGCGGTAGGCCGCCACGCGCTCGATGATCAGATCGACGGGCGCGATCTGGTCGAGCAGGAGATTGATAGCCCTCCTGCGCCGCACGCCGGATCGACTCGAAGCTGCCGGCCCCATCCACAGCGGAGGATGCGGCTGCTGGACGGGGCGGGGCTCGATGATGATGTTGTCGAAGTGCCAGCGCTTCCCGTGGTGCGAGAAGCGGTCGCCGGCGGCCCAGGCCTTGCGCAGGAATGCCATGGTCTCGTCGAACCGCTCGGTGGCCTCCTCGATGGGGATGCAGAAGCCCGAGAACTCCGGCTGGCGGTAGCCTCTGCCGACGCCGAAGTCGAAGCGGCCGTTGGACAGCAGGTCCAGCGTGGCAACCTGCTCGGCGAGCAAGCACCGGATTGTGCCAGGGCAGCACCACCACCGCCGTGCCGAGACGCATGCGCGTGCGTGCGGCCGGCCAGGTAGCTCAGGAAATTGAGCGAAGCCGAGAGCTGCCCGACGCCCGTGAAGTGGTGCTCGACCACGAACACGCTGTGATAGCCGAGCTCCTCGGCGTAGAGCACATAGTCGATGTACTTGCCGGTAGCCGAGGCTGTCTCCGACCGACCCTTCACCTGACGACTTGGCTCCGCCAAACAACCCGAACTTCATGTGTACCGTCCCGTTTGATTGCGAAGGTGCGAGGTTTCAGGGCTTGCAGGAACGCGCGGGTGCGGGCGGCGAATTCCTGCGGCTGCTCCAGCACCGAGGCGTGCTTCGCTGGCGATAGCCATTCGAGCCGGGCACCCTTTGATGTTCTGGTGCAGCCAATGGGCGGCGTCCTGGAAGGGCGGCAGCTCGCCCTTGCCGCAGAAGATGAGCGTCGGCGCCTTGATGCTGGCGGCAAGGGGGCGCAAGTCGGCGGCGCCAAGGGCCTCGCAGGCCAGCGCGTAGCCTTCGCCGGAGGTTTTCGCGAACCGATCGCGCACATAGCGCACGGCCGGCGGATTCTCGGCGGCGAAACCATCGGTGAACCAGATCTTCAAGAGGCCGTCGATCAACGACGGGACGCCCGCCGTGCGCGCGGCTCGCGCGCGCTCCACCCATTTGGCGCGCCTCATCGACGTATCGCGGCGTGGTGTCGATCAGCACGAGGCGGTCCACCAGCGCCGGGTTCGTGGCGGCAAAGTGCTGCGCAACGAGGCCCCCGAGCGAGATGCCGGCGACGTGCGCATCGCGTAACGCCTTCGCGCGCGAGCACCGCAGTCAGCTGCCGGGGAGAGGTCCTCGATGGAGTAGCCGCGGTCGGGAACGCGCGTCTCGCCGTGGCCGGGAAAATCATAGCTGAGGAGAGTGAAGCCGTCCTCGAGGCCGGCCGCGGCGATGTCCCACAAGCCGTGGTCGACGCCGAGGCAATGCAGCAGGACGAGCGTGGGGCCGGAGCCCTTGCGATGAACGCGGATGGAGGCAGCATCGAGGCTCGCGGCCGGCGTCTGTGTCATTGGTGGCAAACTCCGCAGCTTCGGTAATGCCGAGTCATCATGCGCTGGAACCCGACATCGTAGCGATCATCGGGACGTCACTGGTCCACGCAATTGATAGCATGCGCAATGCTGGCGGTCTTCCGGCGATGGGCGCTGAGCCGCGCCAAGGCGCGCCCATCATGAAATCTTATCGCTATGCCACATGTGCGCGAATGACATGGAGGCGAGCGAGGCCTTCGTCGCTTGCCAATCGCAGCTCCGGGTCGACTGTAATTCTGGGAATGCCGCCGATCGATGGATTTGTCGCGTCGGCATTGCTTCGGTTCAGCGCGCTGGTACGACCTTCCGGACTCTGATTGCGGTATTGGCCGGCAAAGCCAGCTCGCGCAGGAAAGCGAGGCGGCCGCCGTCGAGCAGCCGGGCGCGCAGCGTGGTGATCGCCCGTCGGGTTTGGGGCCTGTCGCGCGGTTCCGCGCATAGGGCCACGTAGCTCACGCCCAGCGCCTCGATGGTGCGCAGCGCCTGTTCCGGGCGTGCCGTCCATGATGGCGTGGTTGGCGAGGATGCCCTTCTCGAGCCGATGGTAGGGCGCGGCCACCGACGCGGTGCGGCGACAGCGCGACGATGTAGGGGCCGAGGTCGATGTCGGCGGCGCACCAGCCCAGGAGGCAGCGCAGCGAGGCCGGCGGACGTTGGCCGATCGGAAGCAGGGCCGGCGCGGGTCTGCCGACTTCGACCGCGGTCGATGCCTGGCTCGCCCGATCGCTGGAACGGAGAAGCGAGAGCATTGAAGGCCGCATCGAGCGTCGCCTGGCTCAGCAGCACGATCGCCGCGAGCCGCATCACAGGCGCCGACAGCGAGGCCGTGCCGCGCGAGCCCGGCCGCCCAGACGGCGAGCGGCACGGCGGCAAGCCAGCTGGCGTAGGGCAACAGCTTCGATCTGCCAGCACCCCAGCACGGCCGCCAGGACGACGAAGGCCGCCGCCAGTGCCGCTGCTGCGTAGTCTGGCTGCCGGCGCCATAGGCGCGATCTGCGCCGCGGCTCCGGCGAAGCACGAACGCCACGGCCGCCAGCGCCGTTGCCGGGATGGCTGGCGGCGAGCCAGAGCATGCTCTTGGTCTCCATCACGTGGTCGAGCCAGAGCGGCTTGAGGGCCGGCATCGACTTGACCGAACGGGCCGGCGAGGCAAGCCGGCTCCAGGCGCGGCGTAGAGGCCGGCGCCGGCCGCCACCGCTGACGCCCAGGATGGCGAAGCGGACGGCGCGCCTGGCGCTGCCCGACATGGTCGCCGCCCACAGCCCGCCGTGCCGTAGGCGGCGAGGAGCACGAGGTTGAGCGAGAGCGCGTCGCAGCGGACGTCGAGCCAGCGCGCCGGCGGGACGGTCAGCGACCAGGGCCGCGAACAGGACGGTCGCCGCCGCGGCTGGCGGCGCGCGCACACGCCCGCGCCGCCTCGCCGCGGCTGCCAGACGGCGGCAAGCGCAGCAATGCCCAGCGCCGGCACAACGAGCGCCATCGCCTCGATAGCCGACGGCGAGGCCGAGCCCGAGCAAGAGCGCCGGCGATCCAGCCGGCGCGCCTGTCGTCCCAGCTGCGGGCAAGGAAGAGGAGCCCGGCGACCGCGCACAGGATCTGCGCGTTGTGATGGTCGATGCGGCCCGGGCGGAACTGCGCCAGGGCCGTGGCCGAGGTGGTCGACGAGCACCAGCGCGAAGCGCGGCGCGCCACCGGCCCGGCGCGCCGGTGCGCCTCGCGCGCGACGATCAGGGCCAGCGCGAAGAACAGCAGCGCGGGCCAGACGATGCGGGTCGCCAGCTCCGCCCCGTCGCGGCCGAGCAGCGGCGAAAGGGTGCCGATCAGCGCCGCGAGCGGCGCATCGATCAGCCGCGACCAGTGCGAGACGAGCGGCTCGGGCGCGCCGATGCGGGCAGCGTCGTGTCGAACCAGGGCGCGCCGGCCGAGGAGCTCGCGCACCGTGACGAGCCGCACCGCGTCGTCCGGGTCGCCGAGCCAATCGGAGAGCGATGGTCCCGGGGCCCGCAAGCGTGGCGATGACGAGGAAGGCGGTGGCGAGCAGCGCCCAGGCGAGCGGCGTGGCGGCCCATCGGCCGAGCGCCGAGCAAGCGCGGCAGCAGGACCTGTTGCGAAACCAGCACCGACATCGCCGCCGCCCCACGACCGCCCGTAATCTGGCGCCGTAACGCCTACGCGACGCGCCTTAGGGCCGCGTAAACGATGCCGGCCGGCCCATCGGCGGCGCGTCCCGGACCGGCCCCGCACGCAAGGGATTCTTCAGCCTTTCTCCCTACCGTCAGCCCCGCGTTGGCGACGGTGGAGCGCCTGCGGCAAGCGCCCGGGTCTCCGTCCGGAACCGTGGCGGCGCTGGGCTGTTTGTCGAGGTTAGACCCATGTCCCACTCGGACGTGTTCGTGATTGGCGCGGGGCCGGCCGGGCTTGACGGCCGCCTATCTGCTGACCAAGCAGCGGCATCCCGACCACGGTGATCGAGGCCGATCCGACCTACGTCGGCGGCATCAGCCGCACCGCCAGCTACAAGGATTTCCTGTTCGACATCGGCGGCCACCGCTTCTTCTCCAAGTCGAAGGAGGTGGTCGACCTGTGGAAGGAGATCCTGCCCGACGACTTCATCGAGCGCCCGCGCCTCTCGCGCATCTACTACAACGGCAGCTTCTTCTCCTATCCGCTCAAGGCCTTCGAGGCGCTGAACAACCTCGGCTACGTCGAGTCGGCGCTGTGCGTGCTGTCCTATCTGCACAAGCAGGCCTTCCCCACCGCCAACCCCGAGAGCTTCCACGACTGGGTCGCCAACCAGTTCGGCGAGCGCCTGTTCTCGATCTTCTTCAAGACCTACACCGAGAAGGTGTGGGGCATGAGCTGCGACGAGATCTCGGCCGACTGGGCGGCGCAGCGCATCAAGGGCCTCGACCTGTGGAGCGCCATGTCGAACGCGCTGCGCAACTCGCTGCCGCGCGCCGCCGTGCCGAAGAAGGGCGGCCAGCAGATCAAGACCCTCATCGAGATCGTTCCAGTATCCGCGCAAGGGCCCCGGCATGATGTGGGACGCGGCGGCGCAGCCAGGTGAAAGCGCGCGGCGGCCGCATCCACATGGGCACGCGGCTCGAGAGCCTGCGCTGGAATCCGCGCGCCAGGCGCTGGACCATCGGCGTCATCACGGCCGACGGAGAATGGAAGGCGTTCTCGGCCGCGGCACGTCATCTCATCGGCGCCGATCCGCGAGCTGGTGGCGAAGCATCCACCCGCGAGCCGGCCTGCAAGGCGGCGGCCGAGAAGCCTGCGCTATCGCGACTTCCTCACCGTGGCGCTGATCGTCGACAAGCCCGACCTGTTCCCGGACAACTGGATCTATATCCACGAGCCCAGCGTCAAGGTCGGCCGCATCCAGAACTTCCGCTCCTGGTCGCCGGAGATGGTGCCGGACGACAAGCTCGCCTGCCTGGGCCTGGAATATTTCTGCTTCGAGGGCGACGGGCTGTGGACCGCATCCGACGCCGAGCTGATCGCGCTTGGCCAAGAAGGAGCTCGCCATCATCGGCCTTGCCGCCGAGGCCGATGTCAAGGACGGCTGCGTCGTGCGCCAGAAGAAGGCCTATCCGGTCTACGACGAGAGCTACAAGGCGAACGTCGAGGCGATCCGCACGCGAGCTGGCCGAGAAGTTCCCGACGCTGCACCTCGTCGGCCGCAACGGCATGCACAAGTACAACAACCAGGACCACGCCATGATGACGGCGATGCTGACCGTCAAGAACATCATGGCCGGCGAGACCGTCTACGACGTGTGGAACGTCAACGAGGACGCCGAGTATCACGAGGCCGGCGAGGCCGGCGAGCGCGAGGCGCTCGACAGCGTGCGCCAGGTGCCGCGCCGCATCGCCGCGCGCTGAGCTGATGATGGGCGGCATCGCCGACAGATCGCACAGCCGGCACCGTCGGGCGCGCCTCGCGTCCGCGCTACTGCTGGTGCCGACCCTTGCGCGGCTGCGCCTGCCGTCGCGCCACAGCTCTCACGCTACTCGGCTGGTGAGCGCGTTGGCGCTGGCGCTCGATTTCGCGCATCTATCTGACGCTGACGGCCATGGCGCGTGTAGCCCACCGTTGGCTGGCGTGCTCGGCTACGCGCGCGGGGACGGTGCTGCACTACCTGCTCTCGACCCGCTTCGTGTTCGATGCGCAGCGCCACCGACAAGGCTGCATGCCCGCCTGTTCGGCGAGTTCGCCGTCACGGGCGTCGCGCGGCATGGCCATCACGGCCATCGTCATCGCCGCTGGCGACCGAGCTGGCGGGCCTCCCGGCCCTGCCGGCCAAGGTCGCTGGCGGCGGCCGCGAGCTTCCTCGTGGTGTTCGCGCTGCGTCGCGGCGTAGTGTTCTCGGCGCTTGCGAAGCGCCGGGCGAGGTTGTCGGCGTTGCCAGCGAGCCTGCTGCGACCGCGCGCATCTGCGATGGCATGGCTACAAGCTCGCCCTGCCGGCGCCGGCGCCGTGACTTCTACTCTCACGGTCATCGAGCTGCGCGATGTTCGCATCGGTCGAGCTCGCCTATTTCCTGTTCTCGCCCGCGCCGTCGTTCTTCATGCCGTGCTGTCGACGGCTTCGGCGGCACGGCGATCGGCCGCGACTTCCTCAACACCTGGATGGGCGGCCGGTCGGCGCTGGCCGAAGGGCCCGGCGGCCTGGTTCGATTTCCGCGTCTACAACGACATGTCTGACGCGAGCTCATCGGCATCACGGAGAGCTACTTCTGGTCGTATCCGCCGCACATCCTGCTGTTCATCTGGCCGCTCGGGCTCATGCCCTATCTTCCGGCCTTCGTTCTGTGGACGCTGCTGCGGCTTCGCGCTCTTCCTCTACGTCGCCCGCGGTCGGCGGCGTCGAGCGCAAGCACTCTGCTGTTCGTTGCGGTCGCACCCGCCGTCGCCATCAACGTGTTCATCGGCCAGAATGGATTCTTCACGGCGTGCGCTGCTGATCGGCGGCCTCAGTCAATCTCGACCGCCGGCCTGTGCTCGCCGGCGTGCTGTTCGGCATCCTCACCATCAAGCCGCAGCTCGGCCTGCTGCTGCCGCTGGTGCTGGTGGTGACGGGGCGCTGGCGAACCATCGTCGCGGCGGCGGCGACGACCGTCGTGCTCGTGGCGGCCACCGTCGTGGCTCTACGGCGCCGACATCTGGACGGCCTATCTCAGCGCAACGTCGTGCCGGCAGCAGCATTTCCTGCAGGAGCATGGCGACGGCATGCTGTTCCTGCAAATCCCGTCCGCGTTCTACGCCGGTCGGCTCGTCGGGCTTGCCGGTCGGCCTTGGCTTGGGCGGCTGCAGGCCGTCGTCGTCTGCGGTCGCGGTCGCCGCGGTCGATCTGGACGTTCCGGCGCCGGCGCGATCCCGTCCTGTCGATGGCCCTGCTGATCGCCGCCATCTTCCTCGTTCACGCCGTATTCGTTGAACTACGACATGGTCGTGCTGGGCTGGGTGCTCGCGCTGCTGCGCCAGCGCGAGGGCAACGAGCCGATCGATCACTATCTCATCATCGCGGTGTGGACGCTGCCCGTGACGATGATGCTGGCCGGGCTGATCTACATGCCGCTTGCCGTGCTGCGTGCTGGCGGGCCTTCGCGGCGCGGCTCGTCTGGCAGCTGGCGCGGAGCGAGGCAGAGGAGCGCATGGATCGCCCGGCCCCAGCCTCGGCGTCCACGCCAAGATCGTTCCGCGGACTAGCTGCGAACCGCAGCGGCGCTGCGGCCGTCATCCCTCCCACCCGTCATCCTGCCGCAGCAATTGCGCGCAGTAGCGCATTGCGCAGAGCCGGAGCTCTCGGCGGAGGAACGGAGCGCGTGGGCAGGTGCCCGGACAGCCTCGCTGCGCTGCGGCTTCCGGGATGACGGGTGGGAGCGGGTGTTTGCCCTGCCGTCACTGACGCACGAGCCTATCGGGTCGAGCCACACCTCGCTCAGGTCCTGGAGGATGTACTGGCTGGGCGAGAAGTCCCAGTTCTTGATCTTCTTGTGACTGACGATGATGCGCTGATACCAGAGCAGCGGCACGTTGTAGGCCGTCGTGATGGCGTAGTCGATCCATGTCGCTGCACGATCGCCAGGCGCTCCTCGGGATCGACCGCACGGCGCTGCTCCTCGTACATGTCGTCGAGCTTGGCGTCCTGGTGGCCCGAGAAACCGGTCGGCGAGGCCGTCTTGGTCAGGCAGCTTGGAGAACTGGGCGGTGGGATCGTCCGTGAAGTCGTTGATGAACTCGATCGCCACGTCGAAATTCCCCGACCAGCACGCCGTCCTGGTAGAGCTTGGTCTCCAGCTGCTCGTGCTGCACGTTGACGCCGATGCGTCGCCACTGGTCGATCAGCGAATATCCCGCCCGGCGTGTAGGGCTCGGCCACGTTGCGGTTGAAGAGCTTGAAGGTGAGGTTCTCGACGCCCGCCTCCTTCAGCAGCTTCCTGGCCTGCGCGCGCGAGGCCTCGATGTCCTTGGCGAAACCCGGCAGCTTGACGAG
>ERZ1370068.3567-contig-2677_pt1 | contig 13639 bp, 19 predicted proteins | sample MGYA00561227_ERZ1370068 | MGnify/ENA primary metagenome ERZ1370068 (study PRJEB38410, sample SAMEA6850437) | metagenome | study: Metagenomic assessment of the ecological functions of the soil: analysis of the soil microbiota associated with the...
CGGGTGGCTTACACGCGGGATTCTCGTGGATTCTACTCATCCCCCAACTTCACGAGCAAATCGTCGGTCGCCTGGACGTCGCCAAAGGTCACCAGGAACTTGCCCAGAGTGTGGTTGTGCAGCGCATCCGTGTGGTCGGCGTTGCCGGTCCGATACCATGATCACGTGCGGTCGACTCGCAACACGTGCTGCGTGGCAACGCCGGTGATGAGCAGCGTGTCGATGCCGTGCTGCGCAGTAGGTCATCGAGGTTCCGATGGATACGGAATGAACGCCGAGTAGCGGTACCCGAGTCGCGAGCTTGTCCTCGGGCAACACCGCGCAGGTGGGGTAGATCGCCAAATCCGTCGCCGGACTTGGCCAGAAAGCGACTGACGCTTTGCCCATCCTGCGGCGCTCATCGCTTCCCTTGCGGTTGGCCCAGTCCTGTGGGTCCGCAATGAGCGCTTCGGTCTGAATCCAGATCACCGTCCCGCCGGCCGTCCGCGTGGCCTGGGCCAAGCGGTTGATGTTGAGGCACGATCGTCCGCGCCTCGGGCGCACAGCCCGGCATGCCGTCGGCGACGAAATAATTCTGCATGTCAACGACGACGAGCGCCGTCTTGCGTGCATCCAGCGCGTCATAAGCGTTGAGCCGGCCGTCGCGGCTCTGCTCGCGCTCTGTTCACGAACCAGGGATCGATGGTTCAACGTGTGCATAGTGACCTCGCTCGTGGCTGGGGGGCATTCGATGTGGATCAACAGATCTTGTTGGCAGCGCTAGGCCGACGCACGGTTTACCACACGGCGACCTTACTCAGCAGCGGTGCATCGCTTAAGCCTCAAGCTCCTTACCAGGATCGGGACCAATCTTGATGATGCAGAATGCATCGGTCCCGGCGGTCGCGGACAACATCACCTTGCAAAATGCGGCAAATTGATGCGTCATGTGCGCACAGGCGCCGCAACGCATTTGGCTTCCAGGTAAGCAAGAGTGCGTCGCCGAGGCGATAGAAGGCCGCCATGACGACCGGATGGGTCTACTCACGAGCTGTACATGTGGCACGACACCGGCCGGGCCACGACGCGATATCCCCGGACCGGAAGTGGATGCAGGCCTGGGAGCACTACGAGAATCCGGAGACCAAGCGACGGTTTCCGCAACCTCGTCGAGGTCGCGGGCCTGTTCGACGATCTCGTCGCGCTAAAGCCGCGGATGGCCACCGTCGACGAGATCCTCCGCTTCCACACCCGCGCCTACGTCGAGTCCATTCGCGCGATGAGCGGCGCGGCGGGAGGCAACGCCGGCGAGCTCACGCCATTCGGGCCCGGCTCCTTCGAGATCGCGCTGCTGGCGGCGGGCGGCACGATCACGGCCATCGACGCCGTCCTCGACGGGCCGCGTGCGCAAATGCCTACGCCCTGGTGCGGCCGCCCGGCCACCACGCCGAGGCCGACCGCGGTCGGGGTTCTGCATCTTCTGGCAACGTCGTGGTGGCCATCGAGCACGCGCGCGCGAAGCGCGAGGCGTCGGGCGGGTGGCCATGGTGGACTGGGACGTCCACCACGGCAACGGCACGCAGAAGGCCTTCTACCGCGACCTCCGAGGTGCTCACCATCTCCATCCATCAGGATCAGCTTGTACCCGCGCGACTCCGGCGCGCATCGACGAACGCGGCGAAGGCCCCGGCGCCGGCTTCAACATCAACATCCCCTGCCGCCGGGCTCGGGTCATGGCGCCTTACCTCGCGCCGCCCTCGAGCGCGGTCGTCGTTCCGGCACTCCGCGCGTTCCGGCCCAGAGCTGATCGTCGTGCCATCGGGCTTCGATGGCAGCATGTACGACCCCTCGGGCGGATGATGGCCTACAGCGAGACCTTCCGCGTGATGACGCGCGACGCTCGTCGCGGTCGCGGATGCAGGCTCTGCGGAGGCCGGCTGGTGCTGAGCCACGAGGGGCTACTCGCCGGTGTACGTGCACGTTCTGCGGCCTTGCCGTCGATGGAAGAGCTGAGCGGCGTCAAGACCGCCGTCGACGACCCGATGGCCGCCTGGGCGGCGTCGGTGGGCGGCCAGGACTTGGAGCCGCACCAGGACGCGATCATCCGGCGAAGGCCGAGGCGGCACGTGTCGCTGCGGTGATATCAGCGCGCGCGGCACCGCGGGCCAGGATCAAAGCCGCGACTGGAACCGCGGGGTCAGCTCGAGGCCATAGCCGCCCTGGCACGGTCCGCGCGAGGTTCTCGATCGACACGCTCGCCCGACGAACGTGTGGTGCAGACGCGGGGTTGAGTCCATGAAAGAACGGCCCGCCGATCATTGTTGCCGCATTTGTGGTGGCCGGCTGTACCACCGGAGCGCCGGGCCCGAACGCCTGGCAGCCGAGCTGTCCGCCCGGAAGCTACGCCGACGCCAGCGCGTCGACCGGTGGTTCCACGTGAGCTGGAACATCGTCCAGCGGCGCACTGGGCCCGCGCTGGAGGGCTACGTCAGCAATCCGGTGAGGAAGATGGAGGCCGACAAGATGCGGCTTGCCGTCGAACGGCTCGATGGGTCAGGACAGGTCGTCGGTTGCTCGGGCTGTGGATCTCGAGTGTACCGCCCTACTCCCGCGCATACTTCGCGGCCTCCGTCCCGGATTCGAGTGCACGGTACCAGGTGCGCGTCCTTTCACGTTCGACTGGGCGGGACGAGGAGGAAACTGATCCGCGCATCAAGAGGCTCATGCGCCTTCCTCCCTGACTTTTTTCTGGATGCCCGCGAGGTAGCGGTCCAGCTCGGCTCACGCTCTGGAACACGCTCAGCGACGGCAAGGCCTGGATGATTTCGAAGACCTTGCGGATCTGGGGCTGCAGATTCATCAGCGCCACGTCGCCGCCGGCCGCCTTCATGGCCTTCCTGGCGGCCAGGACCACCCGGACGCCCGCGCTGCTGATGTAGGTGAGGTCCTTCAGGTCGAGGACGAACGCGGTGGCGCCGTCCCTGCGGAGGCCCGCGAGATGATCCTCGAGGATCGGGGACGTGTTGCTGTCCAGCGAGCCAGCGGGGCGAACGATGTGGACCCCTGCGGTTCCCTGCTCCGACACGACCGTTAGTGGCACGTCGCCCTCCTGATCCGCTTCGTCAGCGTCAGCACGTTGCGCCCATCGTCCACACGATAGTCCACTTCGTCCATGAGCCGCTTGATCAGGTAGACGCCCATGCCGCCCGCGGGGCGCGCCTCCACCGGAACGGTCAGATCCGGCTCGGGGTGCTTCAGCGGATCGAATCCCACCGCGGCGTCCTCCACGGTGATGACGATCGACTCGCCGGTGGCGCGGAACGCGACGGAGATCAGGCCGTCCGGGCGCTCCCCGTAGCCGTGCCGGATGACGTTGGAGACCGCCTCCTCGAGCGCCAGCGTCAGGTCGGACACGACCTCTGCGGGCAGGTCGTGCTCGCGGCCGAGGCGCGCGACCTCCGCGGCCAGCCGCGGCAGCTCCGAGAGCTGGCTGGCCAGCCGCAGGCCGGCCGGGCCGCGGCGCAGGACGAGCAGGGCGATGTCGTCGGCCTGGGGAGTGTCGCCCGCGAAGGCCGCCACCCGCGCCAGCACGCGCCCCGCGAGATCCCGCGCATCGCAGAGGCCGGAGGCGGCCAGCTCGGTCTGCAGGCGGTCCTCCGAGAACAGCTCCTCCCTGGCGTCCAGCGCCTCCGTCACCCCGTCCGTGTACATGACGAGCACATCACCGGGCTCCAGCGTGGTCGTGCCTTCCCGGTACGCGGCGTCCTCGTCGATCCCGAGCGCGGGCGCGCTGGCGAAGTCGAGGAACTCGACGCGGCCGTCGGCGCGCCGCACGGCGGGGGTTGTGCCCGGCGTTCGCGTAGGTGATCCGCCCCGAGCCGAGGTCCAGGATGCCGCACCACACCGTCACGAACATGCATCGGTCGTTGTTGCGGGCCGTGTCGCGGTTCACGCGCGTCAGGACGGCGGCCGGCGAGCCGGCCGCCGCCACCGAGCGCCGAGCCGCGTCTTGGTGGCCGCCATGAACAGGGCGGCGGGCACGCCCTTGTCGGACACGTCGCCGAGCGTGACGTAGAGGCGGCGCTCGTCCAGCAGCGCGCAGTCGTAGAAGTCGCCGCCGACCTCGCGCGCGGGCTGCAGCACGCCGTGGATGTCCCAGCCCGGCAGCGCCGGGTACTCGTGCGGGATCGAGCTCATCTGGATCTCGCGGGCGATGCGCAGCTCGCTCGCGATCTTCTCCTGCGCGGCCAGGCTCGCCTTGAGCGCGGCCGTGCGCAGCCGGACCTGGCGGCGCAGCAGCAGGTTCATGCCCACGATGAGGACGCCCACCGACGCCGCGCCGCCCACCACCCAGAACGGGTTGAGCCACTTCGGGAACACGAGCGTGCGCACGCCCTCGATCCACACGTTCAGCGCGCGGTAGTAGGCGGAACGCTTGTCCGCCTTCAGCGCGCCCAGCTCCCGGTCGAGCGTCTCGAGCAACGGGCCCTGTGTCCCCTTCCGGGCGGCGAAGCGCAGCTCGGTGGGGCTGAACATGATGGTGGTCTTCTCCACCGCGAACAGCCGCTCGTGATACGCGCCGAAGATGCGCGGCACCAGGGCCGCCTCCGCGCGCCCCTCGGCCACGAGCCGCAGCGTCTCGCGATAGGAGTCGACCTCGACGAAGGTCGGGAACACCTTCAGGATGTCCTGCGTGCGCTTCAGCGACTCGTAGTAGACGTCGCCCCGCAGGACCGCCAGCGTCCGGCCCGTGAGGTCCAGCAGCGAGCGGATGGGGAGCCCGGCGCCACGTAGACCTGGCCCCAGTTCACCACCACGGGCTCGCGGCTGAAATCGAACAGCCGGGTCCGCTCCTCCGAGTAGCCGATGGCGACGAGCAGGTCGATCTCGCCGCGCTGCAGCCGCTGCAGGCACTCGTCCCAGGTCCCCTCCACGTAGCGCAGGGTCCAGCCCTGCTTGCGGGCGATCTCCTCCAGGAGGTCGATGTAGATGCCCTGCGGGGCGCCGCCGGCGTCGCGGAAGACGAGGGGCTCGTTGGCGTACGTGCCGACGCGGACCGGTCTCGCCGTCTGGCGCGGACACGGGGCCGGCGGAGAGGAGGAGGAGAGCGACGAGCAGCCACCTCACACCGGTATCATAGCCAACCCGTCGAAACCGTGTGCAGGTTTGCGCACTGGAAAGTGTTCAGCAACCGTTGAAAAGCGTGTGGGGAGTAAGAGGGATTCGTAGATCGTCGCTCGATCTTGGCGGCACTTTAAGCGCACGACTTGGCAAATCGTGGTAATCCGCGTCACCTCCGTTCCCATTCGCGCTCTCCGGGTCAGGAGAGAGAGGTGTGCGGGTGGAGCTCCCGGCGTCCGGCACCGCAAAACCATAACGCGACGCTCGCCTGTGGTCAGCACCTCGTTATCCCAGGATTAAGTTGAAACGATTCGCGGGAGCCCGCTGGGTCCATCACCAGCTCAGCGTCGAGCAGCGCCGTCTCTACCAGGCCGCCCGCTGGGAAGACTGAGCCGGGCCAGCCCATCACGCGCGAGGCGCGTCTTCACGCCGCGCGGACGTTTCCGCTTGGGACTACTCGTACAGTGAGCGCCAGTTTTTGTACTTCCGCGGCGCTCTCCCACTCACCCTCTCGCTACTTATGGGACGGGCGGGTGACGGCCATCCATCAGCCGCTGGCGTAAGCCTACTGGACCTCGAGGATCATCGCGAGGGTGCTTGCGACGACTGCGAAGTAGCCGTCCTTTCGGTAGAGATGGACCCGCCGCAGCCGAAGCGCGTTGGCGATGACGGACACCGAGCTGAACGTCATCGCGGCGCTCGCGATGATGGGACTCAACAGCAGGCCCGTCCACGGATAGAGCACGCCGGCGGCGATTGGCACACCGAGCGCGTTGTAGACGAAGGCGAAGAAGAGATTCTGCCGGATGTTGCGCATCGTGGCCCGGCTGAGATGCCGCGCGCGAACGATGCCGCGCAGGTCTCCCTTCACGAGCGTCACGCCAGCGCTCTGCATCGCGACATCGGTGCCGGTGCCCATGGCGATGCCCACGTCCGCCGCCGCGAGCGCCGGGGCGTCGTTGACGCCGTCGCCGGCCATGGCGACCTTGCGTCCTTTCGCGCGCAGGTCGCGGACGACCTCGATCTTCCGCTCCGGCAGCACCTCGGCCTCGACGTGCGTGATGCTCGAGTTTCGCAGCCACGGCCTCGGCTGTCCGGCGACTGTCGCCCGTGAGCATCACGATCGTCAATCCGCCTGCCGCAGCTGCTCGAGCGCTTCCGGAGCGGACTCCTTGATCGGGTCGGCCACCCCGACCAGTCCGATCAGCCGTCCGTCGCGCGCGACGAACATCACGGTCTGGCCGTCGCCGCGGAGCTCGTCGGCGCGAGCGAGCAGCCGCGCCGGGATCGATCCCGACCTCGCGCATTAGGGCGACGTTGCCGAGGGCGACCGCATGGCCGCCGACCCGTGCGACGACGCCCTTGCCGGTCACGGACCTGAAATCGTCGGCGGCGACCGGCTTGATGCCGCGCGCCTCCGCGCCCTCCACGATGGCTGCGGCCAGCGGATGCTCGCTACCAACCTCGACGCTTGCGGCGAGGCGCAGCACTTCGCGTTCGTCGGCGTCCGCCGACGGGCACGACGGCGCGCAGCCGCGGCCGCCCCTCGGTCAGCGTGCCCGTCTTGTCCACGACCAGGGTGTCCACTTTCTCGAGGATCTCGAGCGCCTCCGCGTTGCGAATGAGGACGCCGGCGAGCGCGCCGCGGCCGGTGCCGACCATGATGGACATCGGCGTCGCCAGCCCGAGCGCGCACGGGCACGCGATGATGAGGACGGCGACGGCGTTGACGAGACCGTACGCCGAGGCGTGGTTCGGGGCCCCAGATCGCCCACGCCACAAACGTCGCCACGGCGACCAGCACGACGGCGGGCACGAACCATGAGGAGACGACGTCCACCAGGCGCTGGATCGGCGCGCGGCTGCGCTGCGCCTCGCCGACCATGTGAACGATCTGGGCCAGCAGCGTCTCGCTGCCCACGCGCTCGGCACGCATTACAAAGCTACCCGTGCCGTTGACGGCGCCGCCAATGACGCGGCTACCGGGAGTCTTCTCCACGGGGATCGACTCGCCGGTCACCATCGACTCGTCCACTGCGCTTCGGCCTTCGAGCACGACGCCGTCGACGGGGACTTTCTCACCGGGGCGCACGCGTAGCCGGTCGCCGACCTGCACATGCTCGAGCGGCACGTCCTCCTCGGAGCCGGCGTGCCGCAGCCGGCGTGCCGTCGGCGGCGCCAGGCGGAGCAGCGCCCGGATCGCGCTACTCGTCTGGCTGCGCGCGCGCAGCTCGAGCACCTGGCCCAGCAGCACGAGGACTGTGATGACGGCTGCGGCCTCGAAGTAGAGCCCGACCTCGCCGCCGTGCGTGCGGAACGACGCCGGGAAGAGCCCGGGCGCGAGCACCCCGACGACGGCTGTAGACGTACGCCATCCCGGTGCCGAGCGCGATGAGCGTGAACATGTTGAGGCTGCGGTTGACAACCGACGCCCAGCCCCGCTGGAAGAAGGGCCAGCCTGCCCACAGGACCACCGGCGTCGCCAGGACGAACTGTAGCCAGGCCGAAACCCGGCCAGGGATCAGATGACGGAGTGGCTGGCCGGGCAGCATGTCGCCCATGACGAAGGCGAGCAGCGGCAGCGTGAGCACGAGCCGATCCAGAACCGCCGTGTCATGTCCACCAGCTCGGGATCTGGGCCTTCGACGGCTCCTGCCGTCCGGGGCTCGAGCGCCATGCCACAGATCGGGCACGACCCCGGTGCGTCGCGAACGATCTGCGGATGCATCGGGCACGTCCACTCGGTCCGCGGCGTCGCCGCCACCACGGCTCCAGCGTCATGCCGCACTTCGGGCAGTTCCCCGGCCCGCGCTGCCGGACCTCGGGATGCATCGGGCAGAGTTAACTCAGTCTCGGTCATCAGGGAATGCTCCATGTAGCCGCCCCGCTGGGCGGCGCTGCCTGCACCTTGAGGAACCGGACGAAGCGTCTTCTGCAGCCGCGGCAGCATTGTCCTCTAGAACCCCAGCGACAACCCGGTCGCGCCGAAAAACGATGAACGGCTGCGCGGCCCGGCGAACTCCGTTCCTATGCCGACGTCCCACACGATCGAAGGCGTCAACTGGTAGCGCAAGCCGACCTCGGTGCCGACAATCGTCGACTCGCCACGGGTGACCGGCTGATCCGCGAAGACGTCGACGATGAGCGTCGCCCTCGTGAATTTTGGCGCTCCGATCGGGTAGCTCGCGCCGAGAGCTAAGCTCGTGGCGGCCGTCGCGTTCTGTCCGGGTTGAGCCCGTGAGGAACTCGTAGCCTCCATTGAAGTGGAGGCTCAGTCGATCGATGGATTTTGTCACGATGCGCGTCTGAGCTCGATGCCGTACCCGTGGGCATCGACGCCCCGTCGGCGCCTGTGGAGACTCAGCTTGGCTGCGAGCGCGGGAAGCGTCAGAGTCTCCTGGTTGAAGTTGTAGAGCGCGCTCGCACGAAGATCGCCGGACTTCGGTCGATCGGCCGTGTCGCGCGGATCGGTGAAGAGTGTCGAGCCATATGCCTAGCTGCAGATTCGGGGATCGCCCCGTACAGGATTTCGATCGGAAAGAAGCCGCGGTTGGGCCCGTGCTTGAGAGCGCAAACCCGGCGCCCGTCTCGATCGAGATCTCTCCATGAGCGATCGGGTAGGCATCCTCGAGACGAACTGGCCGGCCTTCGTCGAGATTCCCGTGATCGAGCGGCTCCGGCGACGCCCTGCCGCGGCGGCAATGATCCCGAGCGCCACGACAACGATTTCCCACGCATTATCGTCCTCCGTTTTCAGTGCTGTGTGCGTAGGGGCCGGCGCGCGGCCGCTCGGGCTGCGGCTGATCGCTTGGCGGTGCAGTACCGGCAAGGACTTCATGCACTGGAGGGCGGACGTGGGCCCATATCCATCATGGCGCCGTGGGCCTCCATCGACGTTCCAGCCGGCTCGTGAAAGTGCGGCATAGAGCTCCGTCGGACTGTGGCCGCGGTTGAGATAGATCGGCAGGATCTTGAGGATTGCAGCGCGCTTCGCCTCCAGCGTTGGGAAGAGATCCGCGCGTGCGAGGATGTCGTCGAAGTTGTCGTGAAGCATGTGCAGGTTGTCGAAGATCGCCGCCGCCTCCGGGAAACCCCTTGGCGAAGTTCGGCGCCGCCTCAGGCATCATCGGCATGAACTGCCATGCTCGACCGGCGTGGCGACGAAGGTACCCGTGGTAGAACGCGATGACCTTCGGCATCCAGCTCCTGCTGCGTTCCTCACGTCGCCGCAGAAGTTGAACGTCGGTAGACCGCGGCCTGCAGCCAGTGGTAGGCCCAGATCTGAGTGTTGAACTTACCGAACTGGTCGCGGAAGGCCTTCGACTCTGGAAAGCTCCAGAGCGCCATAGTGATGATCCAGCCGATGGGGCGTGATGGCCTCCGGCTTCGCGAGATAGTCATCGAGCAGCTTCCGGTACACCGCCACCTTGTCTTCTACGATCACTGGCGAACAAGTCATACAGGCTGCGATGGAAGATATGCGCCCAGTCGAAGGTCGCCTGGCCACTTCCCACGCCAGGTCGATTGAAGGTCGGGCGCCACCTGTTCCTCGTCGGGCGGTACGCGGCGGTGCGCTGAAGATGAAGTCGACGACCTCGAGGCGCGCCACGTCTCGATCGCGTTCTGATCGCGTGTCTTCAAGAGCGGTCTCGGCGAGATGCGCGTGGCCGAAGTCGATGCCGTTGAACTCGTAGTAGAGCTGCGGCAGATCGCGCCTGACGGCCCACTTCCATGAGCCGCGCGGTTGCCAGCGGTGGTCCCGCGTGACCCAGTCGCTGAACGTGATCCCCGCGGCTCCGGGTGCGGCCGAGTCCCGACGCATCTCCGGATGCTCCGTGACGACGTGCTGGCCCTGAATGTCCGGAGAGCGTGTGCTGGTACGCGATCACCGGCCCAACGGTCGTCGATCGACAGCGTGCTCTCTTGTACGCCGGCATCACCGAGCCCTTGCTCTTGTAGGGTTCGGCGGCACGCCCGCCCTCGCTCACCCGCCAGAACCAGTACTCGGGCGTCATCTGCGCAGCGACCATCGCCGCGTCCTGCAGCGAGGGTGGTTTCAGTTCGAGAGCCCACCGCAGCAGTGCCCATCGCCAGCACCGCGCAGTCTGTGGCGGACCGCGCATTGCGTTTCATAGACGGTCCGTCCACGTTCAAGGGCGGCTCCTGTCGGTCCAGAGACCGACCGCTGCCGATTGCTTCGCGTACTCGGGCGGGACTGTCGCGTGCACGTGCGCGCGGGCTCTGCTCGAGGTGCGGAGATTTCTCCTTCGGATCGTGCCCCGACGTCGTCGCGTGGCACGAGCAGTCCGATAAGACTCAGAGTAACGTCCACGTTAGATGCCGCTCCGTGCGCGAGAAATCTTTCGCTCGTCATCGTGGTCCTCTCTCCGAAGCGACGGACAGGCCGGTTCTGCCTCGACAGACCTGTCTCACACAGACCAAGTTCTATGCGCGGGAGAGGAGCGGTCTTCAGATCTCGAAGTACGGCGTGAAGCAGGAAACAGCGGCGGAGATGTGGCGCGCGAGCTGAAAGCGGTGTCGCGGTAGCGATCGAGGAATAGCCGACGAGCGGACACAACATCGAGACGGACAGCCGGCAGGGCAGGCAGATCGATGTTCGGAGTTGCTCTCAGCGCCTCACACGAACCAGCGTGGGCCGGCTTCGTCGCCGCCATGCTCGGGATGATCTTCGGAGTGCGTAGTGACGGCACCGCGCATGAAGGCGTGGAGATGGCCTGGCGCAGATGTGGCCCAGCACCACCGCGACTGCGATGGCAGCCAGAAAGATTTGACAAGGGCCTGCGCGTCATCACCGCCTGCCTGCAGCGTAGTGACGTGGCGATTTTCTGTCACACCCGTGCGCGCTTCCGCTGTAGGGACGAGGGCGCGTCAGGGGAATCGGTCGCCCGCCTGAAGTCGGCCAGCGACAGCCGCCTCAGCGCCACCAGATCGCGGCTGATGAAAGGTGCCCCGACACCGCCGCGTACTGCGTCGAGTGGGGAGGGCCTCGACCGGTCGCGCGACCTCATGACCTGTGAGCGTCCGCGCGAACGGAGGCTTTCGATCAATAGCCCGCCATGAACCGCGTTTTCGCGCAACGCGGGTTCGACCGATTCACAAGCCCAAGCGGTCGCCATGAAGCTGCAGGTCTCAGCGCGGGCGGTGTGGCGGAATTCGCGTGATCTCGGGCTCGGCTCCGACGCATCGTCACTGAGAATCTCCGGATAGATCAGGCGTTTCCGTCGGGCAAGCGCATGCCGGAGGTGCGCGAAGCCGGCCTCATCCACGAGCAGGCGCAGATCGACGGACGGCGTGATCGGCAGTCCAACCGGGGCGGTCAGCGCGTGAGCATAGCAGTTGAAGCTCATCCTGGCTGGCTCCAGCCGCGCCCCGCTTCGTGTTGAGCACGTGGTTGACGGCGATGCGGTAGAGCCACGTGCGAAGCTGCTGCGTCCCTCGTAACGAGGACAGCGCCGTCACCGCCTTGACGAGGATCTCCTGCGTCGCGTCCTCCGCATCCTGCGGGTGATACAGCATGCGGAGGGCGATGTTGTAAATCCAGGCCTGATGGCGCCCGACGAGCTCCTCGAGCGCGTCGCGGTCACCGGACTTAGCGCGGAGGACGAGGACTCGATCCTCAGGGTCGGTGGCGGGACTCTCCGCGAGGGGATTGCCGACGCCCATGACGGGTCTCCTGGTCACTCAATCGCCTGGTCGTCGATCAACGAGCCCCCGACGTAACGGGCCGTGTAGACAAGCCGGCCGCCCTCGTGAATGGCTCTCTTCGCCCGAGAAGTTGGCCACGCCGCCTCTCGTGCGCGTTCCGGTAGGTGGATCGGCCCCTCCGAGAACTCATCGGGACCACGTACCGGGAACGCCGCCGGCGCCTCCCGCAGAGCCCTCTGCAAGAACGCGTACACCCGCTCGGGGTCGGCGTTCGCGCCTTCGACCCATCCGTAGTAGACGGCCATCCAGACGGGCCGCCCCTCGAGGAACACGACCTCCCGTCCGCCATAAGGCTCCCGCCGAAGTAGTTGTCGTGAAACCTCCATTTGCCATGCTCAAGGACGATGGTCGTCGAGTGATCGGCTTCCTGGACCTTGACGGCACTGCCGCCGGCCGCATAGCCACGCCGGCTGGCATCCAGCAAGAACCGTAGAAGGGCTGTCTCATCCATGTCGTGTCCTCCTCTTCTTCAATCTCTTGGACACGTCACTTCCGGGGAGTGTGACAACCCGGGCGAGGCGCGACGCGCGGTGAACGAGTGCCTCCTGGGGCGGCGCCGATCCTATGCGCGGATCGCGACCGGTGCAGGGCGCGGCCTCCTCATCGCCCAGACCACCACGAGACCGGAGATGAGCGTCAGCGCCGCGACCGAGGTGGATCGCCGCCGCCAGCCCGACGAGGTCTGCGACGGCGCCGGAGAGCAGCGCGCCGACGGCGTAGCCGAGGTCGCGCCAGAATCGGTAGACGCCGAGGCTGGTGGCTCGCCACGTCGGGTGCGCATAGTCCGTGATTGCCGCCAGCAGCGTGGGATAGACCATCGCCGTGCCGAGTCCTTGGAGCGCGGCCCCGACCACCCACGCCGCATAGGTCGGGACGAGGACGGTCAACCAGATCCCCGCCGGCCTGCACGATCATCCCGCCCGCGATCAACTCCTTCCGGCCGAAGCGGTCGGACAGCGGCCCGGTCGCGACCTGCAGAACGCCCCACACCATGGGGTACACCGCTTTGATGATGCCGATGCTGGCGACGCCGAGACCATAGCTGGCGAAGAACAGCGGATAGAGTCCCCAGGACATGCCGTCGTTGAGGTTGTTCACGAGGCCCGCCTGGCAGGCCGCGAAGAGGCTCACGTTCCCGAGGGTCGTGACGTAGAAGACGTGGCCAAGCGATGGACGGACGCTGCTCGTCGTCTGGGGTGCCGTGGCCGCTTCGAGGTGCGCGTAGGGACGCGTCTCTCTCACGAACAGAATGGAGACAGCGAGGCCGACAACGGCGATGACAATCCCAAGATAGAAGGGCTGCGGGCGCAACGCGCTGTGCGCGGCGATGTAGCCCGTGACCCACGACATCACCCCCACGGCGAAGTAGCCCGCGAACTCGTTCAGCCCAAGGGCGAGGCCCCGGCGCTTCGGTCCAACCAGATCGACCTTCATGATGACGGTCATCGACCACGCCATCGCCTGATTGGCGCCAAGCAGCACGTTGGCGAGGTCGATCCACCACCACGCCGGTGCGTAGATGATCAGGAACGGTACGGGCAGGGCGAAGAGCCAGCCGACGACCAGGATCGGCTTGCGGCCGATGCGGTCCGACGCCCGGGCCGCGATCAGGTTGATCACCGCCTTCGTCACCCCGAAGCTGACGATGAACGACGTGATGGCCGTCTTCGAGCTGAGCCCGAACTCCTGCTCGCCCAGGAGTGGCAGCACCGTCCGCTCCAGGCCTACCATCGCGCCGACGAAGGCGTTCAGGACCACGAGCAGCGCGAACTGCGGGAGATTCTCCCGCAGTCCGAGCCGCATCTCGCTCATT
>ERZ1370068.4807-contig-3863_pt1:0-5000 | contig 13606 bp, 11 predicted proteins | sample MGYA00561227_ERZ1370068 | MGnify/ENA primary metagenome ERZ1370068 (study PRJEB38410, sample SAMEA6850437) | metagenome | study: Metagenomic assessment of the ecological functions of the soil: analysis of the soil microbiota associated with the...
CGGGATATTTACCCAGGTACTGAGATCGCTGGAGTAAAAGATAAGGCCGTCGCTCGTCAGACCCGCTGGAGATCAGTTCGTCCGTCCCGGCTGAAATCCGAGCACATTCTTGTATCAGAAACCTTATGAAGAGGTAATGCGTCCGCGTTTCCGGCGCTGATTGCATAAGATGCATCTGGTAATGCCGTCATGGTTATTATCATTTGATATTTCCGAAAAACCCCAATCTGTCGGGCTTGGCCCAGAAATTCCCTCCCTAGATACGGTCCTCCCACGATATTCTGACCGCTGATTTGTCCAATGTTCCATGCATTATTGCCTGCACCGCTAAATCCTGCATTTCCATCGTTGTTGAAGTAGTTGTTACATATCTTCTGAGCACCGCTTCCGTTCGCAAGAAAAATGCCCCAAAACTTATTGTACGCAATTCGATTTGTGTAAAATATCATTGTTCGTCGAGCTGTCAAGCCAAATTCCGGCGTTATTGTTTTGCTCAGAGATATTGGAAGACAAAATATTGTTCGATGATGACTGCAGGAAAACGCCTACGTTGGCATTATTGAATAGGGTATTTAACGATAGCTTGTTCTGACTGGAGAGCTTACGATCAGATACCACTACTGTTATTGCTTATCGAATTGGCTTCGATAATGTTAGCGTTAGCTCCCGATGTAAGAGCTATTCCCATTTGGGCATTGCCATTTATGCTATTACCTTGAATGGTATTGTTCGTACAAGAGAGCCAAAGGGTGATCCCGTTCGCCATTACCGTTTGCGATATTGTTTTCAATGACATTGAAGCTATTTACGCGTTGTTGGCATCACAAGCTATGCCCGCATATGTAGTTGCTCGCCAAATTAAGATTCAACGTATTGTTGTCCGAATCCCAAACATACAAACCATAGCGATTATTGGTAGCGCTGACATTTTCGATTGATCCATTGTTTACAGACTCGAAGATGACTCCAAAGAATTTATTATTGACATTTACATTTGACACTGACATTGCTGATCGTCTGTCCACGTTGACACGTATGCCATAGGTGCCAGGTCGCTCGAACTCGAGGGCGCGCTCGCACCGGTGATAGTTTTTCCTTTGCCATCAATTATTACGTTAGAGGTGGATATTCGAATCGCATAGTCATTCGACGTGTTGAAGACGGTTTCCGGGATATCAAGGTAATACGAACCGGATGTGTTTATGTTCCAATAATGGGCGTCGGTTGACCCCAACCAATTACTCGAATTTAATGGGGCATCGGCGAATGTGCTGCTTCAATCATGGTTGAAACGGCGTTATGGTTAAAGCAGCAATGAAAGACAAAAGCCGTTTTCTCGACCCGGCGCCGAGTGCGGTTAATAACAACGCTTCCTGCTGTATCGACAAACGCGGTGCGTTGGATTTTGCGTTCGCTCCAGAACGCACACCAATCCTTGTGTGAGGTATACGCGCAGACAGCGCGCACTGTGCTGAATTGCAAAGCGGCCTTCGGCGAGTCTGAGTGCTGCACGCCGGCTTGTCGAAGGTAGTCGGATCGCCTTGCCGGTCGCGTTCAGCGCGACGACACGTTCAGGGCAAATCTTTGCGACATGAAAGTTCCTCGATTGTCGGGAGAGATGTACTTGTGCCGTACAGAGAGTCATACCCATGGCTCTTCACGTCCCAGCGAAATGCCCGCAACTATCGGGCCAACGAAGTGACACACGTATTGCCGGCGGCGGGCCCGCGCTGCGCCGCATGGAGTGTGCAGGATTTCATAGAGAGTGGCGGAGAGCTTGAGACGCTTTTGACGATGGCGACCAGGACGTAGACCGACACCGCGATCCAGATCTGCGATTTGACCGCGTTCTCCGAAGTGCCGAAGAAGGCTTTGATCCGAAGAAGGATAGGAGATTCAACCACACACCCCGGGCATGAATGGGTTGGGTCGGGAGGGTCGAACGCCGATTGCGGGTGGCAACCGCCCGGCGGGGGAGTGCTGGCGATGGGCACGTTACAGGGTTCGCCGACGTGAAGCTGACGGCAACCGGGAGGGTTGGCGGCGGTTGGCGCAACTCGCCCGCGACGAGCCCGCACGGCTCGCGCGATGGGTGCTGGCTACCAGGCGAAGCGCTGATCGAATTCGTAGGCCGGTTCGGGCTGGGCTGACGGGTCCCATGGCGGACTCTGGTAGCCGGGAAGTCCATCATAGGCCCGGAGTGCTCACGAAACCCGGGAAGTCAAAGTCGTAGGGGTCAAGCCGCGTGAAAGCGGCGTAAGAAGGAGGGCGAAGTTCCGGCGCCCAATTGAGGGGCGAGTCTCTGCCATAGCACAAACGCCCGGTACGAGTGGCCGGGCGTTCGGCTGCAAGGAGGTGCCTGACGATGACCTACTTTCGCACGGGAACTCCGTACTATCATCGGCGCGCCGCCGTTTCACGGTCCTGTTCGGGATGGGAAGGGGTGGTTCCAGCGGGCTATGGTCGTCAGGCGTAGAAGGTGGAAGGCAAGGAGCAAGGTTGGGTTGTATCTAGTTGGCGCCAAGACGCACGATTATGGAGTCAAGCCGCACGGGCCATTAGTACCGGTTAGCTCAACGCATTACTGCGCTTCCACACCCGGCCTATCAACGTGGTGGTCTGCCACGACCCTTCAGGGAGCTCAAGGCCCCGGGAGATCTCATCTTCAGGCACGTTTCCCGCTTAGATGCTTTCAGCGGTTATCGCTTCCGTACATAGCTACCCGGCGATGCGACTGGCGTCACAACCGGTACACCAGCGGTACGTCCACTCCGGTCCTCTCGTACTAGGAGCAGCCCCCGTCAAATCTCCAACGCCCACGGCGAGATAGGGACCAAACTGTCTCACGACGTTTTGAACCCAGCTCACGTACCACTTTAAATGGCGAACAGCCATACCCTTGGGACCGGCTACAGCCCCAGGATGTGATGAGCCGACATCGAGGTGCCAAACACCGCCGTCGATATGAACTCTTGGGCGGTATCAGCCTGTTATCCCCGGCGTACCTTTTGTCCGTTGAGCGATGGCCCTTCCATACAGAACCACCGGATCACTAAGTCCTGCTTTCGCACCTGCTCGCCTTGTCAGGCTCGCAGTCAAGCTCGCTTGTGCCTTTGCACGTCATGCGCGATGTCCGACCGCGCTAAGCGAACCTTCGAGCTCCTCCGTTACTCTTTGGGAGGAGACCGCCCCAGTCAAACTGCCTACCATGCACGGTCCCCGATCCCGCTTACGGGATCTAGGTTAGAACCGCAATGCACGCCAGGCTGGTATTTCAACGTTGGCTCCACGACAGCTAGCGCCGCCGCTTCATAGCCTCCCAGCTATCCTACACAAGCCTCATCACAGTCCAATGCAAAGCTACAGTAAAGGTGCACGGGGTCTTTCCGTCTTGCCGCGGGGAGATTGCATCTTCACAAACACTTCAACTTCGCTGAGTCTCGGGTGGAGACAGCGTGGCCATCGTTACGCCATTCGTGCAGGTCGGAACTTACCCGACAAGGAATTTCGCTACCTTAGGACCGTTATAGTTACGGCCGCCGTTTACCGGGGCTTCGATCAAGAGCTTGCACCCCATCATTTAACCTTCCGGCACCGGGCAGGCGTCACACCCTATACGTCGACTTTCGTCTTTGCAGAGTGCTGTGTTTTTGTTAAACAGTCGCAGCCACCGATTCTCTGCGACCCCTCTCGGCTCCCGCTGTACGCGTTCACCTACCGAGGGCACACCTTATCCCGAAGTTACGGTGTCAATTTGCCGAGTTCCTTCACCCGAGTTCTCTCAAGCGCCTGAGCATATTCAGCTCGCCCACCTGTGTCGGTTTGCGGTACGGTCGATCTCGAGACTGAAGCTTAGAGGCTTTTCCTGGAAGCAGGGTATCCGCCACTTCAGACCGGCAAGCCGGTCCTCGTTAACACGCCTCGGCTAAGACCCCCGGATTTGCCTACGGAGCCACGCCTACACGCTTGAACCGGGACGTCCAACACCCGGCTGGCATAACCTTCTCCGTCCCCCCATCGCATCTCGAACCGGTGCGGGAATATTGACCCGCTTCCCATCGACTACGCGTTTCCGCCTCGTCTTAGGGGCCGACTCACCCTGCGCCGATGAACGTGGCGCAGGAAACCTTGGGCTTACGGCGAGCAGGCCTTTCACCTGCTTTATCGCTACTCATGTCAGCATTCGCACTTCCGATACCTCCAGCAACCCTCTCGAGTCACCTTCATCAGGCCTACGGAACGCTCTCCTACCATCCACACGCTCCATTAAAGCACGCTGATGCCTTCGCTACTGATTACGTAGCGCAGCACGACTCGACTTTGATGGGCGCATTGCCGGCAGCTTCGCTGCGCCAGCCGCATATCGGCGAACGCACTTTAGTGGAGCGCATGAATCCGCGATTTCGGTGCCTAGCTTGAGCCCCGTTACATCTTCCGCGCAGGACGACTCGACCAGTGAGCTATTACGCTTTCTTTAAATGATGGCTGCTTCTAAGCCAACATCCTGGCTGTCTGAGCCTTCCCACCTCGTTTCCCACTTAGCTAGACTTGGGGACCTTAGTCGGCGGTCTGGGTTGTTTCCTCTCTCGACAACGGACGTTAGCACCCGCTGTCTGTCTCCCGTGCTTGCACTTCCCGGTATTCGGAGTTTGCGATGGCATGGTAAGTCTCGATGACCCCCACCACCATTACAGTGCTCTACCCCCGAGAGTGATACACGAGGCACTACCTCAATAGTTTTCGGAGAGAACCAGCTATTTCCGGATTTGTTTAGCCTTTCACCCCTAGCCACAGCTCATCCCCTACCTTTTCAACGGGAGTGGGTTCGGCCCTCCACGAGGTGTTACCCCCGCTTCAGCCTGGCCATGGCTAGATCATCCTGGTTTCGGGTCTACGCTACGCAACTCAATCGCCCTGTTCGGACTCGCTTTCGCTACGCCTTCCCTATTCGGTTAAGCTCGCTACGCAACGTAAGTCGCTGACCCATTATACAAAAGGTA
>ERZ1370068.4807-contig-3863_pt1:7500-13606 | contig 13606 bp, 11 predicted proteins | sample MGYA00561227_ERZ1370068 | MGnify/ENA primary metagenome ERZ1370068 (study PRJEB38410, sample SAMEA6850437) | metagenome | study: Metagenomic assessment of the ecological functions of the soil: analysis of the soil microbiota associated with the...
CATATGCGGTATTAGCGCCGGCTTTCGCCGGCGTTATCCCCCACTACGGGACACGTTCCGATGCATTACTCACCCGTTCGCCGCTCGCCGCCAGGGTTGCCCCCGCGCTGCCGCTCGACTTGCATGTGTAAAGCATGCCGCCAGCGTTCAATCTGAGCCAGGATCAAACTCTTCAGTTGAACTTGCAGATCCGGTCGACGTCAAGTCGTCCTGACCAAACTTTTAGAGAGAGACCTGAAGCTCTACTTTGATTACTCAAATTACGATCCTTTAAGGTTCTGCAACCTTCAGGACCGAGGCTTGGGACGCTCTTGATTCGATGGACTCAAAACATCCATCCCAAGTGCGCCCACACAAGTCACCTGCGCACACTGTCACAGCTCAAGGGGTCGTCAAACCAGCTTCGTTACAACCGCCCAGGTGACCTTTCGTCCAGGGGAGCCACGCGCGTATTATACATCTGCACCTGGCCTTCGTCAACGACTCACCTTCCCCACGCTTTTCCCAGAACCGCGTCGCACGCGTGGCTCCCGGCATCCGGGCAGCGGCGTGCGCTCACTCGGCGATCAACCGCACCCGCGCGAAGCCGCGCTTGCCGAGCTGAAGCAGATGCTCGCCGCCGACCTGCAGGGCCAGTTCGCGGTCCTCGGTCACCGTGCCGTCGACACGCACCGTACCGCGCTCGCCGAGCTTACGCAACGCTTCGGAGGTACTCGGCATGGTCCGGTCCGGCTTCAACAAAGCGCCGATGCGGATGCCTCGCGTCGGCGACCGGAATGTCCCTGACCGGAATGTCCTGCGCGGTACGCCGCCGCCCTGCACGACCCGTTCCGGTGGGCGATCGCCGCCGGCGCGGCCGCCGCGCCGTGGAAGCGAGCCGTGGAGTTCGGCAGCCAGTTCCATCTTGTAGTCGCGCGGGTTCCTGCCGGCGGCGACCGCCTCGCGCATCCGCTTGAGATCGCCGAGCGACCTGGCGAACGACAACAGCTCGTAATAGCGCCACATCAGATCGTCGGACAGGGCGCATGACCTTGCCGAAGATCTCGTTGGCCGGTTCGTTGATGCCGATGTAGTTGCCGAGCGACTTCGACATCTTGTTGCACGCCGTCCAGGCCTTCGAGCAGCGGCATCGTCAGAGCACGATCTGCGGCGGCTGGCCCGCAGTCTTCCTGCAGCTCGCGGCCCACCAGCAGGTTGAACTTCTGGTCGGTGCCGCCGAGCTCGACGTCGGCCTTCAGCGCCACCGAGTCGTAGCCCTGCACCAGCGGATAGAGGAACTCGTGGATCGCGATCGGCTGCTGCCGTCGCGTAGCGCTTGGCGAAATCGTCGCGCTCGAGCATGCGCGCCACGGTGTGCTTGCGCCGCCAGCTTGATCATGTCGGCGGCGTCCATCTGCGCCGAACCACTCCGAGTTGAAGCGCAGCTTCGGTCGCGCTCGCGATCCAGCACCTTGAACACCTGCGCCTGCGTAGGTTTCGGCGTTGGCCTCGCACGTCCTCGCGCGTGAGCGGCTTGCGGCGTGACGTTCTTGCCGGTCGGGTCGCCGATCATGCCGGTGAAGTCGCCGATCAGGAAAGATCACCTGGTGACCCAGGTCCTGGAACTGGCGCATCTTGTTGAGCAGCACGGTGTGGCCCAGATGCAGGTCGGGCGCGGTCGGATCGAAGCCGGCCTTGATGCGCAGCGGCCGGCCGAGGCTTGAGCCGCGCGTGCGGGTCCTCGCGCGCTTGCGATGATTTCCTCGGCGCCTCGTCTCGGGTCAAGGTCGAGAGAGCGCCGTGTCGATATCGGCTGATCAGTTTGGCTTATGGCCTCGATTCTGAAACCGTAGGCTTCCGCCGGCGTGACATCCCGGCGTGTCGCCGGCGCAACTGTCGCCTTTCAGCGGCACTTGCAGTTGAATTATTCGTTAATCGCGGAACTGCCGCAAACCTGTGCTGCAGCCTGCGTTGACGGCATTCCGAGGAGCCGATATGGTAGCCCGGCGTTTTGTCGGGAATCCTTCGTGACGAGAAATCTTCGCACTCCGCGCTCCGGTCACCGGCGCCGCCCAGCGACTTTGCCGCATGGCAAGGCGCACAACGCCGCAATTTATACATATATACATCGTCTTGCCGGCCGCCAGCTGCGGCGGGCCGCGCGCGCGCCGCCGTCTGGCGGCACCGAAGCATTCTGGCTCGCTGCCCCGAGGATTGGCCTGGCGCGGCGGTCGTGATCATCGGCTCAGCGTTCCGAGCGGCGCCCAGCGCAACGCATCCAGCCTGACACCGCGATCACGACGCTCGAGCTGCCGCTGCCGTTGCTCAGATGGGCCGCCGGCGGATGAGGATACCTCAGGCAACGCGGCCCGACCCGACGACGAGCATGGCAGCCTGGACACGGTCGTTTCCGTGCATCCCGGCCAAACCGTCGGCGACATCTTCCAGAAGAACGGCGTGAATCCAGCTTGCGTGCTGGCCCAGTTGCTCGGCGACAGCGCCAACGCCACCGCGCTGCGCAACATTCATCCGGGCGACGAATTCGCCTTCCGTCGCGATGCCGAGGGCAATGTCGGCAGCCTGCGCTTCCGACCGCGACGAGCACACGCGCGTCGTGGTCGCCTTCGAGTCGCGACTGGCATGCGCCAGCGCATCATCGATCGCCTGGTCGAACGCCGCACCCCCACGTGGTGCACGGCGTCGTGCAGAGCCCGCTGTTCGATGCCGGGGCGCAGGCCGGCGATGGACGACGCGATGGCAAAGATCAAAGCTTGCCTAACGCCTTCGGGTTACGACATCGACTTCGCCCAGGACCTGCGGGTGGGCGACAGCTTCACCGTGATCTGCGACGACCTGTACCTGGCGAAGGCTGTCGAACGCCTGCGCTGAGCGGCGACATCACCGCTCGCTGCGACCTTCGTCAATCGCGGCCGCCGCTTCGGTGCTTTCCGCTACGCCGATGCCGCCGGCAGCAACACGATGTTCTACAGCGAGGATGGCCGCCCGCTGCGCAATTCGTTTCCTGCGCGCACCGCCGGTCGGAGTTCACGCGCATCTCATCGACGTTCAGCGCCGTGGCCGTATGCATCCGGATCCTCAGGCACGATGCGTGCGCACCGCGGTGTCGACTATGCGGCGCCGAGCGGGACGCCCGTACGCGCCGCGGCAGGCGACGGCAAGATCAGCGTTCCGGGCGGCTGGCAGAACGGCTGCGGCGGTACTGTGGTGATCCTGCAGCACGGCGGGCACTTCCAGCACGCTGTAATGCGGCCACATGTCCCGCTTCGCCGGGATTCGCGACGGGCGGCACGTCGGCCAGGGCCAGACCGTCGGCTGCGTCGGCATGACGGGATTCCAGCCACCGGACCGCACCTGCACTACGAGTTCCGCATCGACGGCGTGCATCGCGATCCGTTGTCGGTGACGCTCTGAAACCCGGGCCTGAACCGCTGCCGCAGGTAGTCGAGACTGGCGCGCTTCCCGCAGCCAGACGCAGCCGCAGCTGGCGAAGCTCGAAGACCCTTCGAGGCGACGCAACCTTCGCCGCTCGCCAGGTAGTCCGTGACCGCGGACGCCGCGCTTCATCTCGGCCTGATTTCCCGGCACCAGTGCGGACGGGATCGACGTCGCACCCCGGCGAGCTTCGCGCCGGCGCCGAAACGCTGCATATGCGGCCCAGGCCCGGACACGTATCCCGCAGGACCTGCGTCGGCGCATTCTCCGATCTCGCATTGCGGGGCAGCGGCCGGATCGCGCTCGACGAAAGGCGCTCGGCGCGCTTGACATCGAGATCGGCCGCGCATTCGCCGGCGCGGCGCTCCGTTTGCTTGCTGGGCGTGCAAGGCGTCGCCGCCGGCGCGGTCAGCGCGATCCGGCTCGCATGGACAAACCGTCCGGTCATCGCCCGGCAGGCGCAAACGCCCGGCACCTGCTCGCAGCCGGGGGATCCCAAACGTAATCGCCGAAGTCAACCGGCATCGCCACGGTCGCGGACTTTCGCCGGCGCGACATGGTCGGCGGCGGACAGGGCGCGCCGCTGGCACCGGCTCTCCACGCGGCAATGCTCGGCAGCGGCATCCCGCGCGTCGTCACGTCGTCAACTCTCTAGCGGCATCCGCCGAACATCACGGTGCTGTCAGGCAACTCCCGATCGGCACGACCCTCGGCTTCGACACCGGCCCGGCAAGTTGTCTGCTCTGATGCGTGGGCGCGGAAATGCATCTTGGCCAGCCGTTCGACCGCGACGGCATGTTCGCCCGCATCCGGAAGCGTCGGCCGCCGACCTGCTTCGCGCGCATGCAGAGCCGATCCCTACTTCTGCGGCCCCGCCACCGAAGAGCACTTCCGGGCGGTGAGGTGTTCCATCCGGCGTGGCTGCAACAGCACCTGGGCAGCAGCGCAATCGCGCCCGCGGATGGCTGCGAGAGCAACCCCTGCGCTCGCACTCCAGCGCAAACACCGTTGCGGAAGCCATCGGCAGGCACGCCGCGGGTACGCGCGAGGTTCTCGTGTGCGGCGGCGGCGTTCACATAATCCGCGCCTGATGGCGGCGCTTGCGTCCGCGCTGGCACCCGTCCCGGTGCACAGCATCGCCGCGCACGGCATCGATCCGGATTTCGTCGAGGCCATGCTCGTCTGCTTGGCTCGCGCGCGAGCGTCATGCTCGAGCGGCCCGGCGGCTTCGACGTCAGCGCCGGGTTACCGGCGGCGCGCGGCGCGGCGCGTGCTCGGCGGGATCCACTTCGGCGGCTGATCCGGCTGCGGCTGAGGCGGGTCTTGCGGCCGATCCGGTTCTTTCTCTTCCGAATCTTCGAAGAGCGGCTGTCCTTCGACCTGCTCGAACGCCTCTGACATGGCGCTGGGTGCATGAAACACCTGCCGCTTCACTCGGATCCCAGGTGCCGGCCAGTACCGCGATGTCGTGCATTTCGCGCCGGAAGATATCTTCCCCGCCGAAACCGAGGCCCTGCTTCAGCAACATGCAGGATGACCTCGTTGATCGACCACTCGCGCTCGCGCGCGACCGCCTTTGAGTCGATCGGCAACGACTTCTTCGATGTGCCGCGTACAGTGAATGTCTGGCACGTTCGCGCAGCTCACCGGCCGAGTGTCTCCAACGGTCCGAGATTCTCGGCACCAATCGGGGACGGATTTCAGCGCCTGTCGTCACGCCGGCGCGTCGGGGCGAGCCTGATCAGAAGCGGGATGAACTCGGGCCTGAGCACGCGCAGCAGCCACTGGTCCGGGCACGGCGCAGACAACACTCGTGAGGAAGCGCACGCCGTCCAGCCGAAGTCGGCCGCCACATATCCCGCAACCGGCCCGACGAAGACACGGGCTGCTGAATCCAGCGCGCTGGACACGGCGTACTGGGTGGCGCTGAAGCGCCGATCCCGCTTTGTGGGCCATCAGCAGCGCGACGAAGGCGTCCTGTCCCCAGGCCCGAGGTCAGATTCTCGGCCGCCACACGGCGAGGATCGAGCGCGGCGCCCGCCGGTGCCAGCCGAGCGCAATGGCGGGGCAGTGAAGCCGAGCGCTCCGAGACCTTGCAGCAGGCCGAGGAAATCCACAGCGCGCGCCACAGCGTCCAGCGCTCGAGCAGCGGGCCGCCGGCAAGCGCGCCGACGATCGTGGCGGCTAGGCCCGAAGACCTTGTTGACCCAACCGACTTCCGCGAGCGTGTATTCGGCACCGCGCAGGAGAAACGTACTCGGCGACTGGTGCTCGAGGGCGAGATGCGTTGCCGAGCTTGGCAGAGCAGTACCAGCGCGATCCAGAGCCCGGCTCGGTTGCGGCTCAGCAACTCTCGCCCAGTGGTTGCTGCCGAGCGTGCGTCGGCCAGGGTCTTTGGCCAGTGAGGCGATCTCCGCGTTCTGGCGCGATCGCCACGCCGATGATGCCGATGCCCATGGGGGCAGCCATGACGAGGTAGGTCGACGGGAACCCGAACGCGCCCGCCAGCACGAGCGCCAGGCCGCCGGGAGACGACCATCGCGATGCGGTAACCGGCCACGCCTGAGTGCGGCGCCGAGGGCCGCGGTCTTGCGGCAGCAGCTGATCGGCGCGATAGGCATCGATGGCGATATCCTGCGTCGCGGAAAAAATGCGGCCAGCAATACGGCAATGG
>ERZ1370068.8064-contig-6944_pt1 | contig 13604 bp, 11 predicted proteins | sample MGYA00561227_ERZ1370068 | MGnify/ENA primary metagenome ERZ1370068 (study PRJEB38410, sample SAMEA6850437) | metagenome | study: Metagenomic assessment of the ecological functions of the soil: analysis of the soil microbiota associated with the...
AATACTTCGTTCAGTTACATTGCTCCAGTTGGCGAGGTCCGAGGTGTTGTTGTCCCAGCCGCTGAGCTCGTTGGCGGCAGCTTGTGCTTCACCGCCGCGACGCCGAGCCGCGCCACGACCGGGATCACGACACTGGTTGTTCACGACCAGCTCGTTCAGCTGATGAGCATGGCGGCGCGCTTGACCGGGTCGAGCTCGACCTGCGGCCTTGCTGGTCGTCGTCATACTCCTGGTTCTGCCAGCGCGTGATGTTGCGGCCCTGCCACTTGTTTGCCTTGGTCGCGGCCTCCTCACGAGCAGAACTGGCGCAGGAACACCTCGGGATCGGGCTGCGTCATGGTCGTCGTGTACATCTGCAGGTCGGCAGTAGAACTTGGTGTAGGTGTCGGGGTTGGCGACGTCCGACGAGAAGAACACCGACGCCGTCACCGCCTTGACCTCGATGTCGATGCCGGCCTTCTGGCAGGCCTGCTTGACGATCGCCTGGGTCTTCTGGCGCGGCTGGTTGATCGAGGTCTGGTAGACGAACTTCGAGCTTCTTGCCGTCCTTCGCGCGGATGCCGTCGGCGCCCTGTCTTCCAGCCGGCCTTCTCGAGGATGTGCGTTGGCCTTGTCGACGTTGAACTCGTACTTCGTGGTCTTGGAGCGGAAGCTGCTCCGGGTTGTTGACGAAGTTCGCCGTCGCCGTTGCCGGTGCGGCCGTAGATGTGCTTCTCGACCGAGTCCTTGTCGACCAGCAGCGCCAGCGCCTGGCGCACCGCCGGATCCGACAGGGTCGGATGCTTGGTCTTGAGGCTCGAGCGCTCGCCGTCGACCTCGGTCCACGGATCGGTGGTGTTGAGCTGGATGTGCTCGATGCTGCCGCCGCGGCGAGATCGCGACGCGGCCCTTGCCGCCCTTCTCCAGGCGCAGCAGGATCTCGTCCTCGACCTGCATGTTCCAGGCGAAGTCGAACTCGCCGGTCTGCAGCACCGCGCGCGCCGCCGAGCACCGCATCGCCGCCGCCCTTCATCTCGATGGCGTCGAAATGGGGCCGGTTCGGCATGTGGTAGTTCGGGTTGATCACGCCCGACGACCATGTCGCCCGGCTTGAAGTCCTTGAACTTGTAGGGGCCGGTGCCGACCGGCTTGAGGTTGGTCGGCGCGTCGCGCGACTTGTCGCCCGATGTAGTCGGCGAACAGGTGCTTGGGGATGATCATGCCGCGCGCGCCGACGAAGGCGTCGGCCCAGAACGGCGTCGGCTTGTCGAACATCACCACGACGGTGTACTGGTCGACCTTCTCGACCTTGACGTCCTTGTAGGAGCCGCTGGTGGCCGCCGCGGTCGCCGGATCGCAGGCGTATTGCCAGTTGAAGACGCACGTCGTCGGCGGTGAACGGCTTGCCGTCGTGCCAGGTCACGCCCTGCTTCAGCTTCCAGGTCACCGACTTGCCGTCGGCCGCCAGCGTGCCGTCCTCGCGGCCCGGGATCGACGCCGCCAGGATCGGCCTGAGGTTGCCGTCGGCGTCCCAGCCGGCCAGCGGCTCGTAGAACAGGCGCGAGCCGTCCTGGTCCTTGGTGCCGACCGCGAAATGCGGATTGAGCAGGGTCGGACCCTGCCACCACAGCACCTTCAGCAGGCCGCCGCCGCCGCCGCTGGCGGTCGGCTTGTAGGTCGGCCGCGACTGGGCCATCGCTGCACGCCCGGAAAGGCGAGCAGTTGCGTCGCCATCGAGCGCCGTCAGTCCGACGGCCGCCATCCGCCGCACAAAGGCGCGACGGGACGAAGCCTGCCCGTCTTGACCTGGTCCAGCAGACCACGCAAGTCACGTTCGTTCATTGGATGCCCATCCAGTCATATGTCGAAGCCGTCCTGACGCTCCCGCTATCTTGCCAAGATGCAAGTCCCTGCCGGGATCGGGAACAGGCCAGCGGGCGCCGTCAATGACAGGATGACGGACCTGCGCATAACCGCCCGTTCTGTGGCAGTATCGCCGGCAGATCGCTGACCGACCTCACCGCCGTCGACTCCGTCGACATCCAGATCTCGTCGACAAACATCCTGGTTAACTGTCTTTGGTGCCTCCTTCGTCGAGACCGAGTTCGCCGGTCTCGGGGCGAGCGTGCGCGGCCTGGGCGCATGGGCGGCGGCTGCGCCAATGCTGGGCCGCGCACGGCCTGTCGCGGCCTGCTGACGATCCGCAGCGGCGGCAACGGCGCTCGGTGCTTCGCGACAGCGGACCGGCAGGCCGCACCTCCGAGCAAATTCCTGGCGGCTGGGCATCCGACACTCGAGCGCGGCCGAGCGCCATGGCGCTGTGCGAAGCCACTGGGACCACGCCGGTCTGCCATGCCAGCGCGCGCTGGCTCAGTGCAGACCGCAGACAGCGGGCGCGACGTTCACTGCTACTCGACCCGGGCATGTTCCGCAGCCGCGCCGCAATCAAGCTGGCGCGGCGGAGTCGTTCCGGCCGATGGAGGATGTGCCGTCAGTGCCGCAGAGCCCGTGGCGGCGCGTCGTCTCGGCGGGAAAGGCTGGGCTGATCGCCAGCGGTGTTCATAGCGGCGATCCGACGCACCAGCGGCTTCGAGACCGGCTCGCCCGGCCAGCATCGCCGCACCGAGGACGGCGTGGCTGCGCTCGACTGCTGCGTGGCCAGGCGGGCTTCATGCACGCCGCGAATGGCACGTTCGGTGGTCGCCATGGATCGATCCTCACGGCCTGCACAGCCATGCACGGGCGGCCAGTTAAATGTGCTGGCGCAGAGGCACTTGCTGCGTGCTTTCCCGGCGTCAAGCTGCATGCGGTCCTGGGCGTGTCTCAGCGGCACCAACAGGCGGATCATCCCACCCAGACCATCAAGGCGCTGCGCGGCTTCGATCTCGACGTCATGCGCGCCGGCCACATGGACGCGTGCCGGCGCGCCATGGCCGCCCTGACCAACGAATTCGGCGCACAGCCCGCATCGCACGCGCTGCGCGGTGGGCAAGCGGCTGCGCGTTTGAGCCGATCCACCCGCCCGGCTGGGGAACGGCGCCTCGCGCCCTTGATCCCGCTACCGGCGACTTGCGCGATACCCGCCCGCCCTCGCCTTCCCACCGGCAGAGGTGCGCGGAGAATCCAAACCCGCGCTTCCACCTCGAGCCGGAGGTCCACATCCGCACTTTGCCTGACGTCACCACCGGCGCCGCCGCACCAACCCGCATCTCGCGCCATACGCAGCGCGCGGCCTCAGGGCCGCATCCTGTCCGGCGTGCAGCCGACCGGCAACCTCCATCTCGGCAACTATCTCGGCGCGATCGCGCAGCTTCGTGCGCGCTGCAGAACGACGCTACGACTGCCTCTATTGCGTCGTCGACCTGCACGCCATCACGCATGCCGCAGGATCCGGCCGAGCTGGCCGCGCCAGACGCCGCGAGGTCGCCGCGGCCTTCATCGCCTGCGGCATCGATCCGCAAGAAGCACATCGTGTTCAACCAGTGCCATGGTGCCGAGCACGCCGAGCTCGCCTGGATGTTCAACTGCGTCGCCCGCGTCGGCTGGCTCGAACCGCATGACCCAGTTCAAGGAGAAGGCCGGCAAGGACCGCGAGAACGCCTCGGCTCGGCCTCTACGCCTATCCGGCGCTGATGGCGGCCGACATCCTGGTCTACACGCGCGACGCACGTGCCGGTCGGCGAGGACCAGAAGCAGCATCTCGAGCTGACGCGCGACATCGCCGATCAGACGTTCAACCAACGACTTCGACGCGCCGGACTTCTTCCCGCTCACCGAGCCGCTGATCCTCGGCGCGGCGACGCGCGTCATGAGCCTGCGCGACGGCACCAAGAAGATGAGCGAAGTCCGACCCGTCGGACTATTCGCGCATCAACCTGACCGACGATGCCGACGCGATCGCCCAGAAGATCCGCCGCGCCAAGACCGATCCGGCATGCCGATGCCCGAGACCCGGCGCCAGGACGCGACGAAGCGGCCCGATGCCGACAACCCTCTGGGCATCTACGCCGCCCTCGCCGATCAGCGAGAAGGACGCAGTGATCGTCGAGTTCGCCGGCAAGCAGTTCTCCGAGTTCAAGGCGGCGCTGACCGAGCTCGCGGTGCGCCAAGCTCGGTCCGGTCGGTGCGGAGATGCAGCGGCTGATGAAGGACCCCGGCCCATGTCGACGCCGTGCTGCACGACGGCGCCCAGCGCGCCCGCGACCTGGCCGCGCCGATCCTGGCGGAGGTCTACCGGACGGTCGGGTTCTCGAAGCCTTGACGGTGCGCTTCCCCTCCGGCCTGTCACCTCCAGTCTGACGGGGAGGAGAAGCAAGGCGTGCTCATGCCTCCTCCGCTTCATAGGGAGCGCCGCAAGCTTACAGTAGAGGCTCACCCTTCCATCCGGGTCAGCGCCCACTTCACGGCTGCGCCTTCGAGCGGGACCTGGCCGACCAGCACGATCTGCTCGGTGCGGCGCTGGCGGCCCTCCTCGCCGAGATAGATGCTCTCGGCCAGGCCGATGCCGGCGCCCGAGGCGCGCAGGCGCCAGCCGCGGCCGCTCGGCAGGCGCATCAGCACGGCCTGGCCGCTCTGCGCCAGCGTCGCCTTGACCGACGGGATGGAGGTGGAAGCGCACGATGAAGCGCCGGTCCGGCACCGTCACCGGCCGGCCGTCCGGGCCGGTGAACAGGTCCTCGCCGCGCAGGTCGCCGCCGTCGGGCGACAGCCACGAGCCGGCGGCGATGGATGATGCCGTAGAGCGAGCGATAGCCGTCGTGGCTCATGTCGAGCCATTGCGCGCCCTGGTCGTCGGCGCGGTCGACCAGCACGTTGCCGGCGCGATACTCCAGCGCGCCGTGGTCGGTGATCTCGGTCGAGTTGGTGTCGTCGACCACGGCCGTCGAATGCGCCGCGGTGTAGCGCATGAAGTGGCGCCATTCGCGCGGCGCGCCGGGATAGATGCCGCAATTGACGACCAGCCGCTCGTGCGCGGCGCTCATCTCGAAGCTGACAGCGTGCCGGCATGCGCCATGCCGTCCATGCCGCGGCCGGGCGGGCTGCCGGCATCGGCGATCACCAGCGAGGTGCCGGCGGCCAGCGCGCTGGAAGCCGCTCTGCCAGCGCCATCGCCGGCGCGCCTTCGCCCGAGCCGGAGCGCGCCAGCACCAGGTCGATCAGCGTGCGATCGCCCTCCCAGCGTGCCGTTGAACAGCGCAGAGCCCGCCGTCGCCGTGGCGGAAGAAGCGCAGCATCGGCGCCATGCGGTCGATGGCGGCGATCAGCCTCGGCCGGCGCGCGGCGCTCGGCCGAGGCGAGCGCCGCGCGCGACATCGAGCAGATGGCGCAGCACGGCGAGCTGCAGGTGCGGCGCGCGCTCGGCCACGACGCCGTCATGCCGACATAGCGCTTCACGAACTTGGCGCAGCCGCGCCAGCGTCTGCTCGAGGCTCTTCTCGAAGCGCTTGCCGTCGCGCAGGAAGGCAAGGTCGGCGAAGATCAGCGCCTTCAGCACCGTCGACCGCCTCGTGGCCGACCAGGCCGGCGCGAGCGCGCGCCGCAGATGCGTGCGCTGGCGGGCAGAGCGATGAAGACGAAGCGCGCCGGGAAGCCGGGATCGGCGGCGGCTGCCAGCCAGTCGTAGTGGCGGATCCACGCCACGATGCCGCTCGGCCAGCACCTCGCGCTTCCAGGTGATCGGCGACCAGCGCCACTCGCGGTCGCGTCCAGTCGTCGACCAGGCGGACGGCGAGGGCAGCGGCGCCGAGGATCGCCGCAGTCGCGCAGGTCGCGCAGCCAGCCAAAGCCGTTCAGCGCGTCGAGCCACAGCGGTCTGGCGCCGGCGCCGCCGCCACGGCGGGTCGCTCGCCTTGCGCGAGCCACGTCGCCGACCACTGCCATGGGCCACTGAACTCGCCCGGCCACCAGGCGCTGGCCGACCGCGCGCGTCGCCCGGCCAGCTGGTCGGGCGCCACGGCGAAGAAGCTGCGCGGCGTGCGCGCGACCCAAGGTCAGGGAATAGAGCGACGACGCCAGCAGCCAGCGGCCGAACTGCAGGCGTTCGCGGCGGGACCGGCTGCTGGCGGGGATGGAGCAGGATCGGGCGTGGACTCATCCAGAGGCGATCAGCCGGTCATTGTCTTGTGATCGTTGGCAACCGGCGTCAGCGTTCTTCCGTCATTTGGCTCCTGCGGGCTTGGCCAGTCTGGCAGCTCTGGCGGGGTTTGCGGTTAGGAGAGCCCGATGCTCCTCTGGCCGTATGCCCGGTTGGAGCCCTGAACGGCGCTCCCGGGCACCCCAGATTTAGTCACGAAGGGAGCGCCTCAAGGGCTCCCGGGCGCTCGCTCTTCGGAGGAGGGTTCTATGAGTCGCGTACCGATGTTCAATTCGCCCTTGCTGCTGGGCTTCGACCAACTCGAGCGCACGCTCGAACGTCTGGCCAAGAACGCCGAGGGCTATCCTCCCTACAATATCGAGCGGATCGGCGAGAACGGCCTGCGCATCACGCTTGCCGTAGCCGGCTTCACCGTCCGACGACCTCGTGATCGAGCTGGTCGAGAACCAGCTCGTCGGTGCGCGGCAAGCAGACCGACGACACCGACCGCGTCTTCCTTCATCGCGGCATCGCCAGCCCGTCAGTTCCAGCGCGCCTTCATGCTGGCCGACGGCATCGAGGTGACCGGCGCGCGGCTCGACAACGGCCTGCTGTCGATCGACCTCGTGCGGCCGCACGCCGAGCCGCGCATCCGCACCATCCGCATCGACGCCGGCCAGGGCCGCGTGCGAGGCGAGCAACACGATCGACATCACCGCGCGCCGCACCGGCTCGCGCTGACGCTGCCACGGAGGTAGCCATGGAAAACGAAACGAACAAGACCAGCGTCTTCACGCCCTCTCGCGGACGACGCCTTCTTGAGCCTCGGCGCGCAGCAGATCGCCTACGTCAAGGCGATCAACCTGCCCGACGGCGCGCATGCGATCGGCAATCTTCTCCGCCGACGGCAAGCCGATGGCCGCCGCGCCCTCGGTCGAGATCGCGCAGGCGCTGATCCGCCAGCACGAACTCGAGCCGGCGCTCGTCCACTAGAAGGAAGTGACCTAAGCACATCCCGGCTGTAGCGGGACGGAATGTGCCCGGTAATCCGCGCGCGCTCTAGGCCGCGCTCTGCGCCTGAACCGTCTCGACGAGCAGGGCGTAGAGCGCGTCGGCGCCTCGGTGGCGCGCAGCTTGTCGACCAGGCTGCGATCGCGCAGCAGGCGCGACACGCGCGCCAGCGCCTTGAGGTGATCGGCGCCCGCGCCTTCCGGCGCCACCAGCAGGAACACGATGTCGACCGGACGCTCGTCGATCGAATCGAAATCGACCGGCATGGACCGAGCCGCGCGAACAGGCCGCACGGCTTGGCTGAGCTGCGCCATGCGGCCGTGCGGAATGGCGATGCCGCCGCCGATGCCGGTCGAGCCCAGCCGCTCGCGCTCGAGCAGGCGGTCGAACAGGCGGCGTTCGTCGAGCTTGAACAATGATGGCGGCGCGGCCGGCCAACTCGGCCAACAGTGCCTTCTTGCCGGACGCCTTCACGCAGGCCAGAACGGCGTCCGGGCCGGTTAGCAAATCGGCGATTTCCACAATGTCACCAACAGGTTAACGGAGCCGGACCCAACTGCCGGCCGCGCGAAGGCGCCCTATAGGCGCCTCGCCCGGGCCGGTCAAGCCGCCCATCGGCACCGCCAAGGCCCTCAGTCGGCCGGCCCGCCAGGACCTGCGCGGCGATCGCGGCCGACGGCAGGTCGAGCGGTCGGCAGCGTGCGGCCCATGCCCAAGTCGGCCGAGCCGCCGGCGCTCGGCCGACGAGGGAATGCGCATCGCCTCGCGGTACTTGGCGACCGTGCGCGCGCGCGATCTCGATGCCCTCGCCCTTCAGCAGATCGACGATGCGGTCGTCCGACAAGCGGCTGGTGCGCAGTTCTCGCCGCCGACCAGCAGGCGGATGCGCGAGCGCACCGACTCCGACGACACGACGCACGCCCGGCGTGCGCGCCGGCAGCGCCGAGGTGAAGAAGTACTTCAGCTCGAAGATGCCGCGCGGCGTGGCGATGTACTTGTTGGAGGTGACGCGGCTCACCGTGCTCTCGTGCAGCTCGGTGGCGATCGCGATGTCGCGCAGCACCAGCGGGCTGCAGCGCGCTCACGCCCTGGCGGAAGAAGCCGTCCTGCTGGCGCACGATCTCGCGCGCCACCTTGAGGATCGTCGTGGCGCGCTGCTCGAGGGTCTTCACCAGCCAGTTGGCCGACTGGAAGCGCTCGGCGACGAAATCGCGATCGGGCTTGGCGCGCGCGCCCTTCATCAGCGTGGCGTGGTAGTTGCGGTCGACCAGCACCTTGGGCAGCGCATCGGTGTTGAGCTCGATGTGCCAGCCCTCCTCGCCGGTGTCGGCATCCTTGGCCGGCGTCAGGAAGAGATCGGGCGCGACCGGCTGGATCGGCTCGAAGTCGAACTTCTGGCCGGGCCGCGGATCGAGCGTGCGCAGCTCGGCCAGCATGTCGCGCAGATCTTCGTCGTCGACGCCGCAGCGCCGGCGCAGCTGGCCGAGCTCGCCCGGCAGCGACCAGGTCGAGATTGTCGAGCAGCGCCTTCATCGCCGGATCGAGGCGATCGCGCTCGGCGAGCTGGGCGCCCAGGCATTCGGCGAGCGTGCGCGAGAACAGGCCGGCCGGCTCCGATCTGGCGCAGCCGCGTCCAAACGCTCATCGACCGCGTCGGCGCCGACGCTCGACGCGCCTCGGCGATCGCCGGCGCCTCGAGCGCGGCAATAGCCCGCCTCGTCGAGACCCTCGGCGAGCTTGAGCGCGATGCGCCGCTCGCCGGGTATCGGCGAAGATCAGCTCGATCTGCTCGAGCACATGGACGGCGAGCGACGCGGCCGCTCGGCGACGAAATCCAGCGCATCGGGAGCGTCCGTCGCGCTGGCCGACGCTGCTTGCGCCGCGCCGTCGCCGCCGCGATCGGCATGTTCGCGCGTCCAGCGCTCGTCGGCATCGGCCAGGGCCGGCGCCGCGGCGGCCAGCGCCTCGGCGGTATCGGCGGGCGCGTCGATCGGCAGCGCCTCCGACTTCGGACGATCGGGACCGTCCTCCGACGCGGCCTTCCTGCAAGCAGCGGGTTCTTTTCGAGTTCCTGCTGGATGAAGGCCAGCGAGTTCCGAGATGCGAGAACTGCAGCAGCTTGATCGCCTGCTGCAAGCTGCGGCGTCATTGCCAAGCGTCTGGCGCGAAGCCAGGATGAGACTCGGACCGATACGCATGTGCCCCCACCCTGAGAGGTCAATGGACCTCCCCTGAAGGGTTATAAGCAAGATCCGTGCCAAATCGCAGTACTGCCCTTGCAGTGCTCAGTGAGCAAGATATCGGTTTCCGGCCAGCCGGCCAAGTCGAGGCGGGCGCGGCTGGGCAGGAAGCTGAAGGCTGCTCGGGCGAGTTCGGTACGGCCCTCGCGCGCCAGCAGGGCGTCGAGCTTGGCCTTCAGCGCATGCAAATGCAGCACGTCCGACGCGGCATAGGCGAGCTGCTCGTCGCTCAGCGTTGTCGGCGCCCCAGTCGGAGGTCTGCTGCTGCTTGGAGAGGTCGACGCCCAACAGCTCGCTGCAGAGGTCCTTCAGGCCGAACTTGTCGGTGAAGGTGCGGGTCAGCTTGGCGGCGATCTTGGTGCAATAGACCGGCTCGCAGCGCACGCCCAGCGCATGCTCGAGCACGGCGATGTCGAAGCGGCCGAAATGGAAGAGTTTCAGCACCTTGGGATCGGCCAGCAGCGCTGTCAGGCGCGGCGCCTTGGCCGGACCGCGCGGCAATCTGCACCAGATGGGCGTTGCCGTCGCCGGCCGAGAGCTGCACCAGGCAGAGCCGGTCGCGATGCGGGTTGAGCCCCATGGTCTCGGTGTCGATGGCCACCGACCGGGCCGAACGACAGGTCGGCCGGAAGGTCGCCGCGATGGAGCTTGATTCGCCATTCAGCGGATGCCTCGCACGCCCGGCATGGTGCCCAGGAGAAGACTCGAACTTCCACGCCTCTCGGCGCTAGTACCTGAAACTAGTGCGTCTACCAATTCCGCCACCTGGGCACGGCATGCGGGTTAGTGCGGGGCGTGAGTTAGGGCGGCGCAGAGCCGATGTCAACCGCAGCGCCGATTGGCGGAAACCGGTCGATGGGCTATAGCCAGCAGCGTATGAAGCATCAAGCAGGTCACGGTCTTCGGCGGCAGCGGCTTCGTCGGCCGGGCCATCGTGCGGGCGCTGGCGCAGCAGGGCTATCTGGTGCGGGTGGCGGCGCGGCGGCATCGAGCTCGCCGAGCCGGTCAAGACCGCGGGCGATGTCGGCCAGGTCATGGCTGATGCGCGCCAACCTGCGCATGCCGCAGTCGGTGGCCCGCGCCGTCGCCGGCAGCCAGGCTGTGATCAATGCCGCGGGCATCCCCTTCGAGCGCGGCCGCCAGCGCTACCAGGCGGTCCATGCCGAGGGCGCGCGAACCATCGCCCAGGCCGCGCGCGCCGCCGGCGTCGCAGCGCCTGGTCCATATCTCGGGCATCGGTGCCGACAACCGCAGCTCGCAGGAACCGCTATCATCCGATCCAAGGTCGACGCCGAGGACGCCGTGGTCGACGGCTTCGACGGCGTCACGATCCTGCGGCCGCAGCGTGGTGTTCGGCCCCAACGACGCCATGTTCAACCGCATGGCGAGCATCGCCGCCATGGCGCCGTTCGTGCCTGTGGTCGGCAACGGCTCGGCCAAGCGTGCAGCCGGTGTTCGTGGGCGACGTCGGCACGGGCTGCGGCCGCGGTGCTGGCGCGGCCCGACACGGCAAGAAGCGTGTTCGAGCTGGGCGGACCCGCGCGTCTACACCTACCGCGAGATCGCCGCGCTGGTGCTGCGCGAGATCGATCGCCAGAAGCCGATCATCGGCGTGCCGCCGGGCTGATGAAGGATCGCAGGCTTCTTCGCCCAGCAGATCGCCATCCTCGGGACTGGCGCTCGCCGATCACGGCCGACCAGGCCGAGCTCATGCGTGCACGACAATGCGGTGCGGCCCGGGGCGCTGCCACTCTGGCGAGCCTCGGGCATCATGCCCACGGCGGCGGAGGCCATCCTGCCGACCTATCTGACCGCTTCCGGCAGCGGCGGCCGCTACAACCAGCACGCTCCGGCCTGAGGCCGGACTTCAGGCACGTTCACGTATTTGTCGTCAGATTGCTGCCGGCTACCCGCTGGCGATAGTCCGTTTTTCGGTTGTACTGTTGTACGCCACCTTGGGTAGTCTGCGAGGGGAGCTTACTTTTGAACCAGACCTTGAGAGAATTACTGTCCATGAAGTAGGTCAATGTTATTGACTTATGATCGAGAAACGTGATAAAAGGCGCCGCAAGATAACGCAGCTTGAGCGCAACTGGCGCGCTGGTCTGCGTAATAAAATTTACACACAGTGTTGCGAGGGGCCCGTCATGGCCGAGAGGATGCTGAAGTTCGTCGGAACGCCGCAGGCCATGCCGGAGCAAGCGGCCGGCGCGCCGGAGCGTCGGCGCGACTTCCAGAGATCTACGCCCACTACGCGCGCGACAAGGCGGCCGGAGCAGGCGGCGCGCTGCTCGCAATGCGGCGTGCCGTTCTGCCAGGTCCATTGCCCGCTGCACAACAACATCCCCGACTGGCTGAAGCTCACCGCCGAGGGCCGGCTGGACGAGGCCTACGAGCTCTCCTCGGCGACCAACAACTTCCCGAGATCTGCGGCCGCATCTGCCCGCAGGACCGGCTGTGCGAAGGCAACTGCGTCATCGAGCAAGGGCTTCGAGCTCGGTCACGATCGGCTCGGTCGAGAAGTTCATCACCGACACCGCCTGGGAGCAGGGCTGGGTCAAGCCGATCCAGCCGCGCCGCGAGCGCGCCGAACGCGTCGGCATCGTCGGCGCCGGTCCGGCCGGCCTGGCCGCCGCCGAGCAGCTGCGCCGCAAGGGCTACCAGGTGCGCGATCTACGACCGCTACGACCGGGTCGGCGGCCTGCTGATCTACGGCATCCCCAACTTCAAGCTCGAGAAGGAGATCGTGCAGCGCCGCGCAGAAGCTGCTGCGCGAGTCAGGGTCACCTTCCATCTCGAACTGCGAGGTCGGCCGCGACGTCACGCTTCGCCGAGCTGCGCAGCGCGCCACGACGCCGTGCTGATCGCGACCGGCGTCTACAAGGCGCGCGACATCGCGGCGCCCGGCGTCGGCCTGCCCGGCATCGCTGCCGGCGCTCGACTATCTCACCGCCGTCGAACCGCGCCGGCCTCGGCGACGAGCGTGCCCGACGTTCGAGTCGGGCGCGCTGCAACGCCGACGGGCAAGAACGTCGTGGTGATCGGCGGCGGCGACACCGCGATGGATTGCGTGCGCACCGCGGTGCGCCAGGGCGCCAAGTCGGTGAAGTGCCTCTATCGCCGCGACCGCGCCAACATGCCGGGCTCGCAGCGCGAGGTGAAGCAACGCCGAGGAGGAGGGCGTCGAGTTCGTCTGGCTCTCCGCGCCGCAGGCATTCCTCGGCAAGGCGACAAGGTGAGCCACGTCCGCTCGGTGCGCATCCATCTCGGCATGCCCGATGCCTCGGGCCGCCAGGCGCCGCAGGAGATCGCCAACAGCCACGTCAACATCGAGGCCGACCTGGTGCTGAAGGCGCTGGGCTTCGATCCCGAGGACCTGCCGGCGCTGCTCGGCGCGCCCGATCTCGGCGTCACCGGCTGGGGCACGCTCAAGATCGACTGGCGCGCGATGATGACCAGCCTCGACGGCGTGTTCGCCGCCGGCGACATCGTGCGCGGCGCCTCGCTGGTGGTGTGGGCGGTGCGCGACGGCCGCGACGCCGCCGAACGCATCCATTCCTATCTGACGAGCAAGGCGCAGGCCGCGCTGGCCGATCGCAGCGGGTGAGACGATGCTGACGCTTTACGACTTCATGGACTCCGGGCAACGGCTACAAGGTGCGGCTGCTGCTGGCCCAGCTCGGCATGCCGTACGACGCTGGTCGAGCGCGACATCCTGAAGGGCGAGACGCGCACGCCGGAGTTCCTGGCGAAGAACCCCAACGGCCGCATCCCGACGCTGCAGCTCGAGGACGGCGCATTCCTCGCCGGAGTCGGACGCCATCCTCTGGTATCTCGCCGAGGGCACGCCGCTCGCGCCGCGGACCGGCTCGGCGCGCGCCAGACGCTGCAATGGATGTTCTTCGAGCAGTGCAGCCACGCGACGCCATGTCGCGGTGGCGCGCTTCTGGCGGCACTTCCGCCGTCGGTCTGTCGCCGCTGCAGGAGCTGGAGCTGCCGGAGCCGGCTGGAGAAGGGCTACGCCGCCGCTCGGCGTCATGGAGCAGCGGCGACACAGCGCCAGCCGTTCGTCGGCGATGACGCTGGGGCTCGGCGGCGGCATGGCAGCTCTATCGGCTACACCCACGTCGCGGGCGAGGCGCGGCTCGATCTCGACGGCCTATCCGCAGGTCATCGCTCTGGCTGTGCGCTGGGTCGCCCGGCCAGCCGGGCCGACTCTCATGCGTCCGGCGCAAGGGCAGAGCAAGGGAGGAAGAGAGCCGCGCGATGATCCAACGTGCGGCTGTTCGGGGCCACGCACC
>ERZ1370068.10059-contig-8789_pt1 | contig 13602 bp, 15 predicted proteins | sample MGYA00561227_ERZ1370068 | MGnify/ENA primary metagenome ERZ1370068 (study PRJEB38410, sample SAMEA6850437) | metagenome | study: Metagenomic assessment of the ecological functions of the soil: analysis of the soil microbiota associated with the...
AAACGGCTAGGTATGGCAGCGTCGGCGAAGAAGCCGAGCCGAAGATCGGCAGCAGCCGTCCGGTCGCGGCTTCGAGCGAAGCCGCTGGAATTCGTTCGGCTTCGGCGCCGCGGGCGCCTCGGCGCGGCGCGGTGCGGTGTCGCTGTCGTCGCGGCCGTTGCGCGTGCCGGCGTTGCCGGGCGCGGTGCCTCGGCCGCTGTCCTGCAAGCGGGCTGTCGCTGCGCGTTGTTGCCCGGACCCGGCAACGGCGCCACGCCAGGTATCGCGTTGCGGACCGGCGTTCCCGGGAAGTAGCCCGGTGCCGTGAACAGCCCGCCGGTGTCGGGCTCGTCGGCGGCCCGACCGGGCGTGACGAAAAGCGTCATCGCGACGGCGACGGCGAGGAGCGGCGCGAGGCGCCAGTGAGTCGTGAGCAACGAAGGTTTCATCGACAAGGAACCGCGTCGGGCGCTGCCGCGGCCTGGCTCGACAAGGGGCGCGCGGATCGTGGCGTCATCTGCCTTGGTGTAGGCATCGTGGCAGGTCTTGCACGCCTTCTCGGTCACGCCGACCTGGCCTCGGATCAAGCTCGAGGTCGCCGCCCTCGGCGACGCTGTTGAGCTTGGTCATCTCCTCCTGCATCTTCGCCGCCGAGGCGCGAAAACGCTCCATCTCGGTCAGATCCTGGGCAGCGCCTCGGTGTTGCCCTTGTCCGGACCCTCGACGAAGCCGGCGAACGGCAGCTAGGCAGGTGAGGTCGCGACCTCGGCGTTGTCGGCGACCGCCGCTGGCGTCGAACGGGACCCGGCCATAGGCCATCGCCGCGGCGCGGTAGAAGTGCGCCGACATCGCGGTCATCGCGCCGCGCCGGTGAGGCGATCGCTGCCTCAGGCTTGCGAAACTGGGCCGCGACCGGCAGAGGCGACGATCGCTGCCAGCGCGAGGGCGGCAAGGCGAAGAAAGCGAGAGGGACGACGCATGCCGGGATCCTGGGAAGCGCCGGCGCGGCGTGGGCTGCAAGTGTATGCTGGGACCTTGCCGACCCGTCCGGGACTATCGCGGTTGCGCGGCGGGCGGTTGCGATTATTGTTCGGTCCCCGGAGCATGGCGAGAGATTCAGGCGGATGGCGCGCGAGGCGGCGGTGGTACGGGTATGGGACCTGCCGACCCGGCTGTTTCACTGGGCGCTCGCGTTCGGCGTCGTCGCGGCGATCGTCAGCGCCCGCCTCGGCGACGCGGCGATGACTTGGCATATGCGATTCGGCTACGCGATCTTCACCCTGCTCGCGTTTCGCCTCGCGTGGGAGCCTCGTCGGCGGCCACTGGTCGCGCTTTCGCTCGTTCGTCAGCGGGCCCGCGACGACGCTGCGCTACCTGCGCGGCCAGAGCCTGCCGCACGAGCACCACGACGTCGGCCACACGCCACGCTCGGCGCGTGGTCGGTGCTGGCGCTCCTCGCCGTCCTCGTCGCCCAGGTCGCGAGCCGGGCTCGTCGCCGACGACCAGGATGCCGCCAACAACGGGCCGCTGTTCAAGTATGTCGTCGGCGACGACCAGCGCCGCGGCGTCGCACTGGCACCAGCTCTACGGCCAGTGGATCATCATCGGCCGGCTCTGCTCCACGTCGGCGCGGTCGCCTTCTGGTGGCTGCGCTGGCGCGGAAGACCTGTGTCGCGTCGATGCTGCACGGCGACAAGGCGCTCTCCGGCGACGTCCCGGCCGCGCTCGACAACCGCGCGTCGCGACTACGGGCGCTGGCGCTGACCGTCGCCACGCGCCATCGCCGTCCGCGCTGATCCCGCGCGACTCCGGCGATTGAAGCCGACGACGCCCGGCATGCGAGCCAAGGCCAGGGTCCGCGCATCGAGCTGCGCCGGCCGCGCAGCGCGACGAGCTGAAGCGCACGGCCGAGATCTTCCGCGAGTACGCGGCCAGCCTCGACGTCGACCTCTGCTTCCAGAACTTCGAGGCCGAGCTGACCGGGCTGCCGGGCGAGTACGCCGCGCCGGGCGGCCATCTGCTGCTCGCCTTCGTCGACCGCGAGCTGGCCGGCTGCGGCGCTTCGAGGCCGCTGCCGCGACGCCGACCACGGCAACGCCTGCGAGATGAAGCGGCTCTACGTGCGGCCGCGCTTTCGCCGCTTCGGCCTGGGCCGCATCCTGGCGCAGGCGCTGCTCGACGAAGCCCGGCGCGTCGGTTATTCGGAGATGCTGCTCGACACCCTCGACGAGATGGAGTCGGCGCGCGAGGCTCTACGCCTCGCTCGGCTTCGTCGAGATCCGCCCTACTACTTCAACCCGATCGCCGGCGCTCACTACCTGAAGGCAGAACTCAAATGACTTACCTCGACGAGGCCGTCGCCAGCACGGCGAGCACGCCGTTCGAGCTCCACGCCGGAGCGCTGCGCCTGGCGCTGCAGGCCCGATCTCGGCGGGCGCCATCGCCGGCCTCTGGCACGGCACCACGCCGATCCTGCGCTCGAGGCAGGCCCGCGGCGTTGAGCGCTGCGCGCGGGCGGCGATGTACCCGCTCGTCCCGTACTCGAACCGGCTCGGCTACCGGCGCTTTCGCTGGACGCGGCCGCGACTACACGACCGCAGCCAACGTCGCCGACTCGCCCATTCGCTGCACGGCATCGGCTGGCAGCGGCCGTGGCAGATCGTCTCGTCAGCAGCGCGCTCGAGGTCGTGCTCGAGCTAGGTGCACAGCGGCGACGCCGACTGGCCGTTCGCGTTCACGGCGCGCCAGTACTTCACGCTCAGCGCCGATTCGTTCGAGCGTGCGCCTGGTGTCAGCAACGACGGCAGCGTCGGGCAGCCGGCCGGCCTCGGCCTGCATCCGTACTTCGTCAAGCGCGCGCGCAGCCGGCACGCATCGAGCTCTCGCATCGCTGGGACAGCGACTCAACCCAGCTGCCGACACGCAAGGTCGCGCAGCCCAGGATCGACAGCGACCTGTCGCACCTCGACTTCGACAACTGCTTCGAGGGCTGGCGCGGCCCGGCGCGGATCCGCGACGAGCGCTTCTCGCTGCAGCTGACGTCGTCGCTGCCCCACCTCGTGGTCTACACGCCGGCAGAGCGTGGACTACTTCTGCGTCGAGCCGGTGAGCCACGTCTAGCAACGCGATCCACATGGCCGACCCGGCCGCGCACGGCCTGCGCGCGCTCGCCCCGGGCGACGCTCGAAGCGTCGATGAAGCTCGACATCGCCGTCGTGTGAGCTGAGCAGCCGTGGACGTTCGCGTCGCCGATCGGCACCGCCGCGCTGCTCGGCGAGCGCCGCTCTGGCACCCCGAGCAGCAGGCGCTCTGGTACGGCGACATTCCGGCGCGGCGAGATGAGCCGCTTCGATCCGGCGACGCGGCGCGCTGGCGCACTGGGATTTCCACACGCGACGTCGGCGGCTTCGGCGCCGGCGCGCGACGGCAGCTTCGTCGTCGCGTTGCGCGACGGCATCTGGCGTTTCGATCCGGCGAGCGACGCGCGCAGCCAGCCTCGCCGATCGCGCCCTACGACACGACCGAGGAGCGCTTCAACGACGGCAAGTGCGATCCCGTCAGGGCGCTTCTGGGTCGGCTCGATCGACGAGCCGCGTCGGCTCCGGTCGCGCCGGCCTCTGGTGCTTTCGCGCCGGCATCCTCGAGCGGCGCCAGTCGGGATCACGATCAGCAACGGCCTCGCATGGAGCCCCGACGCGCGCACCATGTACTGGGCCGACACCAGGCGCACACCGTCTGGGCGTTCGACTTCGAGCCGCTCAGCGGCGCCATGACCGGACAGCGGCGCGTGTTCGCGCGAGTTCAGCGCCGCAAGCCGGAGAAGGCTCGATCGGCTAGCGGGGCCGGCCCGACGGCGCCGCGGTCGACGCCGAGGGCTGCTACTGGGTCGCGATGTACGAAGGCGCGCGCGTGCTGCGCCTGTCGCCCGCCGGCGAGGCTGCTCGCCGAGGTAGCCGCATTCCGGCGCGCTGCCCGACCATGCCGTGCTTCGGCGACGACGACCTGAAGACGGTCTACGTCACCAGCGCCAGTCTCGACCGGCCGCCCGAAGGCGCGCGGGTATCGAACGCCGGCTGCACGCTTCGCCTTCCGCGGTCGACGTGCCGGGCCTGCCGGTTCGCTTCACGGCGGCCTAGGCGAGACGGCTGCTGCGCCGTACCGCGCGCGCGGCGAAGCCGGCGCGTCGCGCCGATCGCGATCACGCGTAGAACGCGTCGTCGCCGAGGCCGGCGTCGCGCGCGCCGCGCCGGCGAGCGCGCGCGGCGGCTCGTCGAGCGACTCGTCGGTGAGCTCGAACGTGCCCCAGGTGGATGCCGATCGAATGCTCGGCGCCGAGGTCGCGGTGGATCTGACGGCCTCGGCCGGGGTCGACGTGTTGGGCGCTTCATGAACCAGCGCGGCTCGTAGGCGCCGATCGGCGAGCAGCGCGAGATCGAAGCCGCCGGCCGGCGCCGTGGCGCGGTGCGTGAAGCGGTTGATGGATGTCGGCGAAGTCCTTCGAGTACGCCGGTGTCGCCGGCGAAGAACACACTGGAATCCGGGCGCGAAGACCGCGTAGCCGCCCCAGAGCGTTTCCATCCGGTCGCTCAAGCGATCGTCCCGACCAGTGCTGCGCCGGCGTGAGGACGACCTCGAGCCGCGCCGACGCGCGCGCTCTGCCACCAGTCGAGCTCGACGGCGTGGCTGATGCCGGCGTCGGCGAGCCAGGCCTTGATGCCGAGCGGAACGATGAAGAGCGGCGGCCCGCCGGCCTGCGCGGCGAGCGCGCGCACGCTCGCCGCATCGAGGTGGTCGTAGTGGTTGTGCGAGATCAGCACCGCGTCGATGTGCGGCAGCTGCGGCCAGGGCGACGCCCGGCGCGACGTGGCGCTTCGGGCCGAGGAAGGAAAGCGGCGAGGCGCGCTCGGGAAAAGATCGGGTCGGTCAGGATCGATGACTCCGCCCGCCTGGACCAGCGTGCTGGCGTGGCCGATCCAGGTCACCGCCGGAATCATCGCCGCGCCCGCGCCGCGCGTTGCCGCGCGATGAAGTCGAGGTCGGCGGCGACGCGTGGCGTCGGCGTCTCGGGCGGGCTCGAGGCAGGCCTTCGCGCGCCGCCGCGACGCGCCATTCGATCAGCGCGCCGAGGCCCTTGGGCTCGAACTCGAGTAGTTGTTCTGGAAGCGGCTCGCCGCGGTGATGCGGCGCGCGGCGCCGGCCGGCGGGTCGGCGGCGCTACTACCGCACACGCCGCAAGCGCTGCGACGATGGCGCCGAGGACGCGGACGAGAGCGAAAGAAGGCATGCGACATCGGCAGAGATTCGCCGCCGATGATGGCATGTCGTGCGCACCGCCTCTCGGATGACGCACGGACCCGCTTGGCAATGGCCTCGCGGGCTATGCGGTCGTGGGTGGGTTTGTACGTATAATCTTCGGGCTGTGCTGAAAGTCGCCATGCCGCGCCCTTCCTTCCGACGCGGTGATCCGTGGCGACGGTCGCGCGACCCCTGCAAGCGGCCTTCAACGACGCCGACGACGACGCCGATCGGCTCGCGCTTCAAGCCCATGACCCGCGCCGAGGCCGAGGCCTTCCGGCGCGATCATCCAGCGCTTTCGCCCTGGCGCGTGATCGCCGCCCAATTGGCTCTCGGCACCGTCGCGGCGGTCGTCGCGGCGGCTGATCGCGGGCACAATCGCTGCGCTGTCGGCGGCCTACGGCGCGGCGGTCGTCGTCGTTCCCGGCGCCCTCATGGCGCGCGGCGCGACCAGCCGGCTCTGCCGTCGCTCTCGCCTGTCGTCAGCGCGGTGAGCATGTTGTGGTGGGGGTTCGTGAAGATGGCGCTTTCCGTGGCCATGCTGGTGCTGGCGGCGCGCATCGTTCCCGGGCCTCGTCTGGCCGGCGTTGCTGGCGTCGATGGTTGTGTGCATGCATGTCGTACTGGTTCGCGCTGCTCTGGCGCGGTCCGGCCCCGATGCCTCTCGGGGCGCAGAGCCGCTGATTTGGAACAGAAAGATGGCCGCAGAAGAGCACGCCCACGACCCCGGTGACTACATCATTCACCACCTGACCCATTTCGGCACCGGCAAGCCGAAGGGCCTGGTCGACTTTTCGGTCATCAACTTCGATTCGGTCTTCTTCTCGGTCGCGCTCGGCGTGCTCGGCTGCTTCTTGATGCTGGCTGGCCGCGCGCGCAAGGTGACCTCCGGGCGTTCCGGGGCGCTTCCAGGCCGCCGTCGAGTGGTTGCTGGAGCTGATCGACAACGAGGCCAAGGGCATCGTCCACAACGCCACCAGCCGCAAGTTCGTCGCGCCGCTGGCCCTGACGGTGTTCGTCTGGGTGCTGCTGCTCAACACGATGGACCTGCTGCCGGTCGATCTCCTGCCGCTCCTGTGGAAGCAGGCTGTACGGCGCGGCCGGTCACGACCCCGAGCACGCCTACCTACGCGTCCGTGCCGACCGCCGATCTGTCGATCACCATGGCCATGTCGGTCGGCGTGCTGCTGCTGTGCCTCTATCTACAGCATCAAGATCAAGGGCCTCGGCGGCTGGCTGCACGAGGCTCTACGTGGCGCCGTTCGGCACCGTCAAGGTCACCGCCAATCCGCTCACCTGGATCGGCTTTCTTCTCCTGTCGCTGGCCAACGTCGGCGATGCAGCTCGTCGAGTACGTTTCCAGACCGTCTCGCACGGCATGCGGCTGTTCGGCAACATGTACGCGGGCGAGCTGATCTTCCTGCTCATCGCCATGCTCGGCGGCGCCTTCGCGCTGTCGCTCGGGCGGCATCGCGCTGTCGCTGCTGCACATCTTCGCCGGCACCGTCTGGGCGATCTTCCACATCCTGATCATCATCCTGCAGGCCTACGTCTTCATGATGCTGACGATGGTCTACATCGGCATGGCGCACGACTCGCACTGACGAGCGTTGGCGCAGCTTCCCTTCCCACTCTCACCAAAACTCTGGAGTCAACATGGAACTCATCGGTCTCGTCGCAGTCGCTGCCGGCCTCATGATCGGTCTGGGCGCGCTCGGCGCCTGCGTCGGCGTCGGCATCATGGCCAGCAAATACCTCGAATCGGCCGCCCGCCAGCCCGAGCTGATGGGCGTGCTGCAGACCAAGGTCTTCCTGCTGCTCGGCCTGATCGACGCGTCGTTCATCATCGGCGCCGGCATCGCCCTCTGGTACACGACGGCCAACCCGTTCCTGGCCCAGCTCGCCAACCTGCCGAAGTAAACAACGCCGGTTCGTTCGCGAGGCGCCTGCGGGCGCCGCGCGAGCGCACCCGCCATTTCTACGAGTCATCGCCGTGAGCATTACCGCTACGTTCTGGGTTCAGATGATCGTCTTCGTGATCCTCGCGTTGTTCACGATGAAGTTCATCTGGCCGCCGATCACCGCCGCGCTCGACGAGCGCGCCGCCAGATCCGCGAGGGCCTGTCCGCCGCCGACAAGGCCAAGGCCGAGCTGGCGACCGCCAACAAGCGGATCGAGGAGGAGCTGTCATCGGCTCGCACCGACGCAGCCCAGCGACTTGCCGACGCCGAGCGGCTGGGGCAGTCGATGATCGAAGAGGCCAAGTCACGCGCCAGCGAAGAGGGCGCCAAGATCGTCGCCGCGGCGCGTGCCGAGGCCGAGCAGGAAGCGACCAAGGCGCGCGAGGCGCTGCGCGAGCAGGTGGCCGCGCTCGCCGTGCGCGGCGCCGAGCAGATCCTGCGTCGCGAGGTCGATGCGCGCACGCACGCCGACCTGCTCGGCCAGCTCAAGGCGCAGCTGTGATGCGGGCGCGCTGACCATGGCCGAGCTCGCCACGATCGCTCGCCCGTACGCCGAAGCGCTGATGAAGGCGGCGGCGAACGGCAATGCTGCCGGCCTCGCCGCCGAGGTGCGCGCCTTCGCCGACGTCGCCGCCAACGCGCAGCTGCGTCAATTCGCCGACAGCCCGAAGATCACGCCGGAGCAGGTCTTCGATCTGCTCACCGGCGTCGCGCGCGCGCCGTCCGGCGTACCCTTCAGCGACGCGGCGAAGAACCTGCTGCGCGCGGTGATCGACAACGGCCGCCTCGCGGCGCTGCCGAGGTCGCGGGCCAGTTCCAGGCGCTCGTCGACAACCGCAGCGGCGTCTCGCAGGCGACGATCGAAAGCGCGTTTCCGATCGACGCGACCCAGGTCGCCGAGGTCAAGGCGGCGATGGAGCGGCGCTTCGCTAGGAAGCTCGAGACGAGCGTCGTCGTCGTCCCCGAGCTGATCGGCGGCGTGCGCGTCGTCGTCGGCGACGAGGTGCTCGATACCTCGATCCGCGCTCGCCTCGAACAGATGAGGGCGGCCCTGACCGCCTGACGTCCTCGACGAGCCGCTCGCAGCACGTCGAACCGATGTCCTGAGTTTCAACCTGCCTGCCCCCGCGCAGACCGGAGCCCGATATGCAACTGAATCCCGCAGAAATTTCCGAGCTGATCAAGAGCCGCATCGAAGGGCTCGCCGTCTCGGCCGATATCCGCAACCAAGGCACGGTGGTCTCGGTGACCGACGGCATCTGCCGCGTCCATGGCCTGTCCGAAGCGATGCAGGGCGAGATGCTGGAGTTCCCAGCCGCACCCGACGGCTCGGCGACCTACGGCCTGGCGCTCAACCTCGAGCGCGACTCGGTCGGCGCGGTCATCCTGGGCGAGTACGAGCACATCTCCGAAGGCGACACGGTCAAGTGCACCGGCCGCATCCTCGAAGTGCCGATCGGCCCCGAGCTCAAGGGCCGCGTCGTCAACGCGCTCGGCGCGCCGATCGACGGCAAGGGCCCGATCAACGCCAAGCTCTCGGCGCCGATCGAGAAGATCGCCCCGGGCGTGATCGCGCGCAAGTCGGTCGACCAGCCGATGCAGAGCGGCCTGAAGGCGATCGACTCGATGGTGCCGGTCGGCCGCGGCCAGCGCGAGCTGATCATCGGCGACCGCCAGACCGGCAAGACCGCCGTGGCGATCGACACGATCATCAACCAGAAGGGTCAGGACATGACCTGCATCTACGTCGCGATCGGCCAGAAGGCGTCGTCGATCAAGAACGTGGTGCGCGCGCTCGAGTCGACCGGGGCGATGGAATACACCATCGTCGTCGCCGCTTCGGCCGCGGAGAGCGCGGCGATGCAGTACATCTCCGCCTACTCGGGCTGCACCATGGGCGAGTACTTCCGCGACCGCGGCCAGGACGCGCTGATCATTTACGACGACCTCTCCAAGCAGGCGGTCGCCTATCGCCAGGTGTCGCTGTTGCTGCGCCGGCCGCCGGGACGCGAGGCGTATCCGGGCGACGTCTTCTATCTCCACTCGCGTCTGCTCGAGCGCGCCGCGCGCGTCAACAGCGACTACGTCGAGGCCTTCACCAAGGGCGAGGTCAAGGGCAAGACCGGGTCGCTGACGGCGCTGCCGATCATCGAGACCCAGGCCGGTGACGTCTCGGCGTTCGTTCCGACCAACGTGATCTCGATCACCGACGGCCAGATCTTCCTGGAGACCTCGCTGTTCAACGCCGGCATCCGGCCCGCCATCAACGCCGGCATTTCGGTATCGCGGGTCGGCTCGTCGGCGCAGACCAAGCTCGTCAAGGCGCAGTCGGGCGGCATCCGAACCGACCTCGCGCAATACCGCGAGCTCGCTGCGTTCGCCCAGTTCGCGTCCGACCTCGACGAGGCGACCCGCAAGCAGCTCGACCGCGGCGCGCGCGTCACCGAGCTGCTCAAGCAGACGCAGTACTCGCCGCTGCCGATTTCGCTGATGGCGGCGTCGCTGTTCGCCGTCAACAAGGGCTTCATGGACGACATCGAGGTCGGCGAAGGTGCTGCCGTTCGAAAGCGGCCTGCACACCCATCTGAAGACCAGCCACGCGGCGCTCATCAAGAAGATGGAAGATTCGAAGCAGCTCGACAAGGACGCCGAGGCCGAGCTCAGCAACGCGCTCACCGCGTTCAAGAAGTCGTTCGCCTGACCGTCGACTGACGACACGCGCAGCAAGGAACAGTCATGGCAGCCGGCAAAGAGATTCGCGGCAAGATCAAGAGCGTCGAGAGCACGAAGAAGATCACCAAGGCGATGGAGATGGTCGCCGCCTCGAAGATGAGGAAGGCGCAGGAGCGCATGCGCGCCGCGCGGCCCGTACGCCGAAATCGTGCGAAGCCTCGCCGCCAACCTCTCGCACGCGACGCCCGAGTACAAGCACCCGTTCATGCTCGCCAACGACGACGCCAAGACGGCCGGCTTCATCGTCGTCACGACCGACAAGGGCCTGTGCGGCGGCCTCAACACCAACGTGCTGCGCGCGGTCACGGCCAAGCTCAAGGAGCTCGATGGCCAGGGCGTGAAGGCCGAGGCGGTGGCGATCGGCAGCAAGGGCCTGGCGCTTCCTGAACCGGATCGGCGCCAAGGTCGTCTCGCACGCGACCCACCTCGGCGACTGCGCCGCAGCTCGACAAGCTGGTCGGCCCGGTCAAGGTGCTGCTCGACGACGCTACGCCGCCGGCCAGTCTCACGGCCGTCTACCTCTGCTACACGCGCTTCATCAACACGATGCGCCAGGAGCCGGTGATCGAGCAGCTGCTGCCGCTCTCCGGCGAGAGCATGCAGCTGCGAAGAGGGCAAGCACGGCTGGGACTACATCTACGAGCCCGACGCCCAAGGTCGTGATCGACGAGCTGCTGCGTGCGCTACCTCGAGGCGCTGGTCTACCAGGCCACGGCCGAGAACATGGCCTCCGAGCAGTCGGCGCGGATGGTCGCGATGAAGTCGGCAACCGACAACGCCGGCAACGTGATCGCCGAGCTCGAAGCTCGTCTACAACAAGACGCGCCAGGCCGGCGATCACCAAAGAGCTTTCCGAGATCGTCGCCGGGGCCGCCGCCGTCCGGCGGCTCCGATCACGATCCGACGAACTGAATCAACGAGGAATCGAACATGGCTGACATGCAAACCGCCACCGCCGCGCAGGGCAAGATCGTCCAGTGCATCGGCGCCGTCGTCGACGTGGAATTTCCGCGCAACGCGATGCCGCAGGGTCTACGACGCGCTGAAGATGGAAGGCTCGCGCGCTGACGCTCGAGGTGCAGCAGCAGCTCGGCGACGGCGTCGTCCGCACGATCGCGCTCGGCTGCCTCCGACGGGCTGCGCCGCGGCATGGCTGATCAACAACACCGGCAAGGCCGATCTCGGTGCCGGTCGGCCCGGCGACGATCGGCCGCATCATGGACGTGCTCGGCAACCCGATCGACGAGCGCGGTCCCGGTCGAGCCAGGAGCTGGTCGCCTCGATCCATCGCAAGCCGCCGGCCTACGACGAGCTCTCGCCCTCGCAGGACCTGCTCGAGACCGGGATCAAGGTGATCGACCTGATGTGCCCGTTCGCCAAGGGCGGCAAGGTCGGCCTGTTCGGCGGCGCCGGCGTCGGCAAGACGGTCGCGATGATGGAGCTGATCAACAACATCGCCAAGGCGCACTAGCGGCCTGTCGGTGTTCGCCGGCGTCGGCGAGCGCACCCGCGAGGGCAACGACTTCTATCACGAGATGATGGACTCGGGCGTCGTCAACAGCGAGAACCTGGCCGAGTCGAAGGTCGCGATGGTCTACGGCCAGATGAACGAGCCGCCGGGCAACCGCCTGCGCGTCGCGCTCACCGGCCTGACGATCGCCGAGTCGTTCCGCGACGAAGGCAAGGACGTGCTCTTCTTCGTCGACAACATCTATCGCTTCACGCTCGCCGGCACCGAGGTCTCGGCGCTGCTCGGCCGGATGCCGTCGGCGGTCGGCTACCAGCCGACGCTGGCCGAGGAGATGGGGCGCCTGCAGGAGCGCATCACGTCGACCAAGGTCGGCTCGATCACGTCGATCCAGGCCGTCTACGTGCCGGCCGACGACCTGACCGACCCGTCGCCGGCGACGACCTTCGCCCACCTCGACTCGACCGTCGTGCTCTCGCGCGACATCGCCTCGCTCGGCATCTACCCGGCGGTCGACCCGCTCGACTCGACCTGCCGCCAGCTCGACCCGAACGTCGTCGGCGACGAGCACTACGACGACGCGCGCGCCGTGCAGGGCACCCTGCAGCGCTACAAGGAGCTGCGCGACATCATCGCCATCCTCGGCATGGACGAGCTGGCGCCGGAAGACAAGCTCGCCGTGGCCCGCGCGCGCAAGATCCAGCGCTTCCTGTCGCAGCCGTTCCACGTCGCCGAGGTGTTCACCGGCATCGCCGGGCAAGTACGTGCTCGCTCAAGGAAACGATCCGCGGCTTCAAGATGATCGTCGAGCGGCGAGTGCGACTCGCTGCCCGAGCAGGCCTTCTACATGGTCGGCACGATCGACGAGGCGTTCGAGAAGGCGAAGAAGGTCCAGTAAGCCATGGCGGCCACCCTGCACGTCGACGTCGTCTCCGCCGAGGAGAGCATCTTCTCCGGCGAGGCGAAGTTCGTCGCCCTGCCGGGCGAGATGGGCGAGCTCGGCATCTATCCGCGCCACACGCCGCTCATCACGCGCATCAAGCCGGGCGCGGTGCGCATCCTGCGCGCCGACAACGACGAGGAAGAGTTCGTCTTCGTCGCCGGCGGCATCCTCGAGATCCAGCCCGGCTCGGTGACGGTGCTCGCCGACACCGCGATCCGCGGCAAGGACCTCGACGAGGCCAAGGCCAACGAGGCGAAGCACCTCGCCGAAGCGGCGATGAAGAACGCCAAGAGCGACATCGACTTCGCCAAGGCGCAGGGCGAGTTCGCGACGATGGCGGCGCAGATCGCGGCGCTGCGCAAAGTACCGCCAGAAGTGATGTGCTGAGCGCGTCGCCCCAGCGAACCCGCCCGGCAGGCTCGGCGGGTTCAGTTTGACGCGCGCCGTGACGCTCGACATCTTCTTCGAGCGCTACCTGCTGACGCTGCACGGCATCGTCGTCGCGATCGGCCTGATCGTCTACGTCGGCGTCGCGCGCGCGCTTGCCGCAGCGGCGCGACCCGTCGGCGGCGATCGCCTGGGTCGTCGCGCTGGCGCTGCTGCCCTACGTCGCGGTGCCGCTCTACCTGATGTTCGGCAGCCGGAAGCTGCGCATGCGCGACGCGCCGACGCTGCCGCTGATCGCGCCGGTCAGCGCGCCAACGACGACCGAGGCGGCGTCGCTCTGGGCGCGCCGGCTCGGCCGCTCGATGGGTCTCGCGCCGGCGCGCGACGTACGAAGCGCTGCAGATCCACGGCGACGGCGCCGACGGCGCGCGCGCGGTGCTCGCGATCATCGCCGGCGCCGACGCGCGCGCTCGACGTCTGCACCTTCATCCTCGCCCGCGATCGGGTCGGCGACGAGATCGCGGCGGCGCTGCGCCGCCAAGGCCGACGCAGGGCGTCCGCGTGCGCCTCGCTGATCGACGGCATCGGCGCCTGGCTCGGCGGCAGGCTCGACGTCGTCGGCTGCGCGCGTCCGGCGTCGAGGTGGTCAAGTTCGTGCCGCCGTTCCGCGTCGATCCTGCGCGGCCGCGCCAACCTGCGCAACCACCGCAAGATGGTCGTCGCCGACGCGGCGCGGCTCTGGTGCGGCGGGCGCAGCTCGCCGGCGAGTACTTCGAGGGCGATCCGCCGCTGGCCCGGCCCAGTCGCTGCGCAATCCGCCAACCCAATACGTAACT
>ERZ1370068.9352-contig-8137_pt1 | contig 13599 bp, 18 predicted proteins | sample MGYA00561227_ERZ1370068 | MGnify/ENA primary metagenome ERZ1370068 (study PRJEB38410, sample SAMEA6850437) | metagenome | study: Metagenomic assessment of the ecological functions of the soil: analysis of the soil microbiota associated with the...
GGTTACGTATTGCTCGGATTCATCTCTGCGTCCGAATCAATGAACGGCAAAGCAGCACCTCGGGTCCCAAGATGAACGCTACTCTGCTGAGCAAGTCCTGGTTCGGATACGCAGCGGCTCTGATTGGCATTGCCGCAGTCAGCGGTACACTCAAACTCTTCGGCGAGCATATCAATGCGACCACGGTTGCCCTCGCCTTTCTCTTAATCATTTTGTTCGTCGCCACTGCGTGGGGTTCGCGACCGGCAATTGTCGCCTCGATCGTGGGCATCGTTTGTTTCAATTTCTTCTTCCTGCCGCCGTTTCATACCTTCGCGATTCGAGATCCTCATAATTGGATTGCCTTTGTCGCCTTCATGATCACCGCGATCACGGTGGGGCAGTTGTCCGGACGCGTGAAGCGGCGCGCCGAAGAGGCCGAAGCTGCAAAAGCCGAAGTCGAACGCTTGTATTACGAGCTGCAGGACTCGTTTGAGCGATCCAGCCAGGCCAGGGCGTTGAAACAGAGTGAGCGGCTCAAGTCTGCGCTGCTGGACGCAGTCACTCACGATCTGCGCACGCCGCTGACTTCATTAAGGCTTCGGCGACCACCATGCTCGCTGATTTGTATGCCGCCGAGCGTAACAATGCCGTGCCTCAACTCGATAACGAAGGTCGCAAGGAAATGCTGCAAGTGATCGACGAGGAAGCCGATCGCCTCGATCGATTCGTTGACGGCTTAACCAAACTGGCGCGAATTCAGTCCGGCGAAATGGAGCTGCATCTGCAAGTGTCTTCAGTTGAGGAGATAATCACGGAAGCATTGAAACGAGCAGAGCCGCGGACCCGTACACACCCGGTCGAAGTCTGGATTGAAACCGAGTTGCCGTCTATCAAAGTCGATGATCATGCGATATCCGAAGCTATTTATGCGCTGGTGGATAATGCGGCAAAGTACTCTCCAGCGGGGTCCACGATTCGAATTGCGGCCGCGCCCGAAGGTCACGGAAACGTCGTCATCAGTGTTGCGGACCAGGGTCCGGGCATTCCATCAGACGTGCGTGACCGGGTGTTTGAGAGATTCTTCCGCGCTATGCGTGACGGAGATGCTGCCGGACCGAAGTCCCAGGGCAGCGGAATGGGTTTGGCGATTGCACGGGGTATCGTCGAAGCTCACGGCGGCCGCATTTGGATTGAAGATGGAGAAGATAAGAAGGGCGCAAAGTTTGTCATTGAGCTGCCGATAGGCGAGGACAACGGCACTCTTGCCAGACCTGCGAGTTCTGGCAGCAATGATTGAGCAAGTATGGCTGAAGGAAAGCAACGCATTTTGATCGTCGATGACGAGCCGCAGCTGACGCGAGTCCTGCTGCGAAGTCTGACCACCAAAGGATACGAAGTGCGAATCGCCGGCGACGGCGACTTTGCGCTGCAGACGTTTCATGATTGGCCGCCCGGAGTTAGTGATCACCGACCTGGCGATGCCCAACATGAGCGGCCTCGAATTGTGCCGCCGCCTGCGCGTCGTCTCTCAGGTTCCGATCATCGTCCTTTCAGTGCGCGGCGAGGAAAAACAAAAGTTGAGGCGCTCGACGCCGGCGCGGACGACTACGTCACCAAGCCTTTCGGCATGGACGAGCTGCTGGCCAGGATTCGCGCGGCGCTGCGACGCAAGCCCGCAACGGACCCCGACACACATATCCTCGGAAGCCGCCGATTTTCGGATCGATCTCGACGGCCATACGGCGACCCATGCAGGACGAGAGCTGCGTCTGACGCCGAAGGAATTCGAGTTAATGGCGCACTTCCTGCGAAACGCGGGCAAAGTCCTGACGCATCATTCTCTCGCTCGGCGCCGTCTGGGGCGGCGATTACACCGAGCAGACTGAATACCTGCGGGTCTTCATCGGCCAGCTGCGAAAAAGATCGAAGATGATCCGTCAAAACCTCGCTTCATCGTGACCGAACCATGGATCGGTTATCGCTTTAATCCGGAGTAGCGCAAAATTAGGTGACCAGGATGTATTTGGCTGCAGCGAATCAACGGTTTTTGTCGGCCCGAATCACCGTCTTAATTGCGCGCCGGATAACATCCTCGCTCCGTTAGGAGCGAAATGTTTATAGAACCTTGCCGAAGTAGATCGGCCAAGATTTGGAAACCACGTCCTCTATAAACGTTGCGTCCCTAACGGGGCGTATGAGCCTTGATTTGCCTTCGTATCAATATCAAAAGGCATCGTTTGAAACAGGCTCCTTCAACCCTTATCCGGCAACTCTCCCAGCCGGCGCATTAGCGGCGCAATGGTAAGCCCTTGCACAAGTATCGAGAAGGCAACGACTGCAAAAGCAACGGCGACGATCTCTTCACGGCCCGCTATTTCAGGCGGCAGGCCCAACGCCAGCGCCAACCCCAATGCGCCTCGCAAGCCGCCCCAAAACAGTATGTGCTGGTGTCGTCCGGTCACTCGCAACTTTGATCGCCGGAAGATCAGGTGGCATAGGGGATATATGGCTATTGCCCGCGCCGCCATCACCAGGAGGGTTGCGACGATGGCTGATATCAGGAAGGCGCGAAAACTCTGAAGCGCGACGCGTATTCCAATCATCAGAAAAATAAGAGAGTTGGCGAAAAATGCGATGTACTCCCAAAAGTCTTCAACCGCTTCGCGCGACTTCGCAGAGATGGACAAGTGACCGACATTCGCGATGATCAATCCTGCGGTCAAAGTCGCGAGGACGCCTGAAAGATGAAAGTGTTCCGCGAGCAGAAACGAGCCGTAGGCCGCGACCACTGTGAAGGTCACTTCGATCAGGTGATCGTCGGTGGCTCCCGTGAGCAGGAGTGCGGCTCCTGCGACCACAGCTCCACAGGCAAACGCGCCGGCGACTGCGACCACGAGCATCGTAACTGCTCCCGCCGCACTGGTACTTTGCCCGGCCGCAAACACCAGAATTATTGTGTAGGCGACCGCGGCCGTACAATCGTTAAAGAGACTCTCAGCCTCAACCAGCAGTCGCACGCGTCCCGTAACTTTCGTTTCTTTGAAAGTGGCGATGACTGAAACCGGATCGGTGGCAGAGATAAGCACGCCAAAGATCAGCGCCGCCATCCAGGTCCAACGCACGATGTAATGCACGCCCACGGCGGTCGCAGCTGCCGGACAAAACCACACCCACGGTTGCCAGGACAAGGATTACCGGCAAGTTTTCTCGCAGTTCCGGCCAGCGTAGATGGATCGCCGCTTCGAAAATGAGCGGCGGCAGGAAAGCCGTAAAAATCAGCTGCTTCGTCAGCTCAACTCTGGGCGAGAAAGGAGTAACGCCAACACAATCCCGGCGATTACGAGGCCAATGCTGTAGGGCACGCGCAGGCGCCGGGCCAGCATCGCCACGACTGCCGCCACCAGTAGCAGCACTTCGATCTTTTCGATGGAGAGCATTTTCGGATTAAGAGCGAACGAATTTTACTAGAGCCTTTCGCGGCTGGCGAACTGGCGCATCATCTGATATTGCATTGCAGCCAGGACGCTACCGGGTAGTGACCTAATCCCTTCGTGGGATTTTCTCTAGCCCAGACGTTTACGCACTGGGTGAGAGAAGCAGGAGGCACTACCAAAGCCCCATAAATGGGGCTTTTGAAACTAACCTCTTTCATTCCCAGGGTAGAGAGTCGTGTGTCAGAACCGCGAGCGGTAGCGACCGGATCAGGAAGAGCCGCGAAATTCATCTCGGCCCCTGATCCGGTCGCTACCGCTCGCGGTTCTGACACACCTTCTAAACGCCTGGGCTGCGGAGAAAATCATTCGAATCCGACAGATACCGAATCTCAGCGTTTCTTTACGAACTTTAATGATTCGATTATCCCGGCTTTACGAAGGCTGACCTATGCTGATCCGGTGAATTTCTCAACTCAGAGATGTCCGTGTTGTTTGGAAATTATCCCGGTAGAATAGGCGATCCCGTCGCTACCGCTCCGGGTTCTGACACGGACTCTTTATGAAACTCTTTATAAACCAGCTTACTCCATCCTTACGGCCCACTGTCTAGGATCTCGTTGGACCTCAACACAGAGGTAACGAGTCGTGGCCGCACAAAGAGACAAACTTCAAATTGACGAACTGGAAGCGTCCGACGCTCCGATCGAATTCCTGACTGAGAATGGGTTCACGATTCTGCGCTCATGGGAAATCGAGGATACGGCTGCGCCGGCGAACGCGAGTTATTTATTCGTGGTTCGCGAAGGACAGTCTGAACGGCAGGTGTTGGTGACGATTTCCGGAGACACTCTGGCTGACATCAATCTGCGCACCAGAGGAAGAATCAACCGGGCCCACTCGTTCTGGATCAGTTCTGCTGAACATCACCTGGCTACGTATCTCTGGGAGCAGGACGATTATCCGACCTTCAACCAGCTGATCGTCGATCAACTGGAGCCGGATGAAATCATGTCAGCCCTGAATTGGAAAAGCTGAGGAGGAAGAGAGCAAAATTGGCTTACACGCTTAAGCGTTTACTGGTCGGCAAGGCAAAGAAAACCGCGCAGGCACTTCACGAGCGGCTGACTAAGAAGACCGGTCTGGCCGTCTTTGCTTCCGATGCTCTTTCTTCGACGGCTTATGCGTCAGAAGAAATCCTTCTGGTGCTGGCTGTGGCCTACGCCTACGGCCAGGCAAACGCTTTCAACTATGTAGTGCCGATCACGCTGGCAATTGTGGTGGTGCTCGTCATCGTCGCCATCAGCTATCGCCAGACAATCCACGCCTATCCTTCCGGCGGCGGCGCTTACATCGTCGCGAAAGAGAATCTGGGAACAAGTCCCGGGCTGATCGCGGCCGCGGCGCTGCTGGTCGATTATGTTTTGACCGTATCGGTATCAATCTCGGCCGGCGTGGCGGCGATCACCTCGGCCGCCCAGGGGACCAGTTTCGCCTGGATCGATCAGCACAAAGTGATTCTCTGCCTGGCGCTGATTCTATTCATCGCCGTCGCCAACCTGCGCGGCGTCCGCGAATCAGGCGCGCTCTTTGCCGGCCCAACCTATTCGTTCGTGATTAGTTTCCTGTTCATGGTCGGCTATGGAATCATTCATTACTTCCTGCACCCGGTCGCGATCGCTCACACCGGAGAGCAGTTTGAAGCTGGCCGAAGGATTATCACCGTGCAGCCTCTGAGTCTGTTCCTGCTGCTGGGAGCATTCTCGAACGGATGCGTCGCGCTTGACCGGAACGGAAGCGATCTCGAACGGCATTCCCTGCTTTCAAACAACCTGAAGTCACGTAATGCGGCCACGACGCTGACGTGGATGGCCGCTCTGCTGGCGACGATGTTCATCGGCACCAGCATCATGGCCTACCTGTATCAGGTTCATCCGACTGAGAATGAAACCGTGATCTCGCAAGTTCGCACGCATCATTTTCACCGGCCGGATGGGTTGGTTCTATTACATCATTCAGGGGACAACCGCGCTCATTCTTGGTCCTCGCCGCAAACACGTCATTCGCCGACTTCCCTCGCCTGGCGAGTCTTCTCGCCCGCGATCGATTTCCTGCCCAGACAGTTCTGCGACTCGCGGTGACAAACTGGTCTTTTCAAACGGCATCATCATCCTTGCGGTGTTCTCAGCCGTGCTCATCGTGGGATTTGGAGGAGACACCAGCCGGCTGATTCCGCTGTATGCCGTCGGCGTTTTTCTTTCGTTCACGCTTTCGCAAAGCGGCATGGTCCGGCACTGGTGGAAAGCCGCGCGCGCAGCTCGCCAAAACAGACGCCAGTGCAGGTGATAACGGCAATCAGAAAGCCCGGACTGCCCAGGCCAAACTCATAGCCGAGGCCACCCACTGGAAGAAATCGATCGTGGTTAACGGCGTGGGAGCCGCGGCGACTCTGGTAGTCCTGGTCGTGCTGGTGATCACGAAATTCATGCACGGCGCGTGGATCGTGGTCGTGCTGATACCGTTACTGGTCGGTTTGTTTCGCGCGATTCACCATCACTACCGGCGATGTCGCCACCCAGCTGACCACTGACGGCCTGGAAAAGCTACAGCCGATCGGGCATGAAGTGATCGTGCCCGTTTCCGGCATCCATCGCGGCGTTCTGCGCGCCCTGCAATATGCGAAGACGATCGCGCCTGACCACGTCACGGCGCTCTACATCAACGTTGATGATGAAGCGACGCAGAAACTCCGCGAGAAGTGGGGCACCTGGGTCAACGGCATCGAGCTGGTGGTCATCGCTTCTCCTTACCGATCTCTGGTTGGCCCGCTGAGCCGTTTCGTCGATCGCCGGGTGAAGGCCCACCCGGATCAGATGGTCACCGTGGTGTTGCCGGAATTCGTTCCGGCGCGCTGGTGGCACCATCTCCTGCACAATCAAGAGTTCACTCATGCTCAAAGGCGCTCTGCTCTTCAAGCCAAACGTGATCGTGACCAGCGTGCCATATCATTTGAAGACGGCGTTGGACGCGAAGAATGGCAACGGAAACAAGCCTTTGTAGTTCAGATTGGTTCATTGGTTCATTGATTCAATTACGTGGTTAGCTAATCAATGAAGAAATGAACCAGTGACTCAATGAATCAATTTCACGCAAGCAGGCAAATCATCTAACCAAACCAGCACCTCGCACCAGTTTCCGCGACATCGAATCCAAATCTGAACTATATTTCCCTCCTGCAAGTAAATTCTGCGGCGAAGGCCTCGCCGGAGGTGACGGTGTGCAAACACAAGACCCAAAGAAACTCCTCGAACGGATTCATACGCGCCTTGACGAAAGCCTGGTTGGCATCAGTCATGTCGTCGCCGACATGGCGCCCGCCGATCTTGGCCCTGCTGATTAATCAACTGACTCTGGTCGAAGCTGCCACCGTGGTTTCAATGTTGCCGGTGACGCGGGCCGTCGAACTCTTTGATGATCCGATCATGCGTCGCCGGGCTGCGATCCTGGAAAAATTAGACCCGCAGCGCGCCGCCGAAATTCTCTCGGGCCTGTCCGCTGACGAACGGACTGACGTCATCCAGAAGATGGGCCATCACCCACGTCACCTGATTGTCCCGCGAATTGCGGTTGAGGAACGAAAGGAACTGGAAGGGCTGTTGCAATATCCCGCCCACACGGCGGGCGGCATCATGACGACTGAGTTCGTCCAGCTCGATCCGAACATGATCGTGAGCGAAGCGCTCAGGCATATTCGCTCAGTGGCCCGCGAGAAGGAATCGATCTATGCATGCTACGTCATGCAAACCGGGCACGGGCCGCTTGCTGGGCGCGATTTCCCTGCGCGACCTGGTCATGGCTGAACTCGACACGCCAATCACTGAGGTCATGCGCAAAAAGCCAGTGACAGTGGATGCGTTCGACGATCAAGAGGACGTGGCGAAGAAGATCAGCAAATACAACCTGCTGGCGGTACCCGTTTTGGAAAAAGATGGCAACGTCGTTGGTTTTGTCACGGTAGACGATGTGGTCGATGTGCTGATTGAAGAAGGAACGGAAGACATTCTGCGCATGGCGGCGGTCGAACCGGGCGCGCTGGATAAACCATACATGCAAGTCTCGCTGCCCGTCATGATCCGCAAGCGCGCTGGCTGGCTGGTGATTTTGTTCCTGGGCGAAATGCTGACAGCTACAGCGATGGGTTTCTTTGAGAAAGAAATTGCCCGGGCAGTCGTGCTCGCTCTCTTTGTGCCTTTGATTATCTCATCCGGAGGAAACTCAGGTTCTCAGGCATCAACTCTGGTCATTCGCGCGCTGGCCCTCGGCGAGGTTACCTTGCGCGACTGGTGGCGCGTGATGCGGCGCGAGATTTTCTCGGGTCTCGGGCTGGGCGTAATTCTGGGCTCGATAGGATTTCTGCGGATAACCGTCTGGTCAGCATTCTCGAACATTTACGGAGCGCACTGGGCCCTGGTCGCATTGACTGTCGGACTGGCGCTGGTCGGAATCGTTTTGTGGGGCACACTCGCGGGCTCAATGCTGCCGTTCGCGTTGCGGCGTCTGGGCTTTGACCCGGCCACATCATCGGCGCCGTTTGTGGCCACACTCGTGGATGTCACGGGTCTGGTGATTTATTTCAGTGTGGCAGTTTTGATTCTGCGCGGCACGCTTTTGTAGATGTGAACATTCAACCAGCTGCGTAGCAGCGGTCAGAGTTAAGCGATAGATTTTCCCTCCGGAAGAGATCATTCTTCCGGCACCGTCTTCACTCCGACACTCTTCACGATTCGCTCGCGATACCGCCGCGCGTCGGCTTTGATGGTGGCTTCGTTAAGAGTCAGCAAGCGCCGGTCACGCATGACGACGCGGCCTTCGATGATTACCGTGCGCACGTCGCTGGCCTTGGCTGAGTAAACCAAATCGGAATAGATGTTGTAGAAAGGAGTTTGATTCAGATCGTCAAGGTCAACGATGGCCAGATCCGCTCGCTTCCCTTTTTCGATTGAGCCAATCTCTTTCTCCAGGTGCAGGGCCCGAGCGCCGCGAATCGTTGCCATCTCGAAAGCTTCCTGCGCCGAGACCACTTTAGGATCCTTACTGATCAGCTTGTGCAGCTTGGCCGCCGTATCCATCTCTTCCCAAAGACTCAGGTCGTTATTAGAAGCCGCGCCATCGGTGCCCAATCCAACCGGCATGTCCTGTTTCAGCATTTCGGGCACGGGCGCAACGCCGGATGCCAGTTTCATGTTCGATTGCGGATTGTGCACGATGCCGACGCCCAACTTTTTCAGCAAGCGCAAGTTCTGCCTCGCTGGGCCAAACCATGTGCGCGGCAATCACTTTGTCGTTGAGAAAACCGAACGCGATTCAGATAGTCGACCGGACTGGCGCCTTTGTCCTTGATGCTGTCGTCCACTTCGCGTTTGGTTTCTGAGATGTGGGTGACGATGGGCGCGCCGGTGCGATCTGAAAAGGCGCGCACAGCTTTCAGGTGATCCTCAGAGACCGTGTAAGGGCGCATGCGGGGCAATCGCCGCCACGATCAGCGAATTCCCTTTCCATCGGCTGACGAATTTTTCGACGTAAGCCATCGCTTCGGCGTTCGTCTTGTTGTCGGCCACCGGAAAATCGATGACGGTTTCGCCCAGCACGCCACGCATTCCGGCCTTAAACGTCTCGTCGGCAATCGCGTCCTCAAAGTAATACATGTCGCAGTAGGTCGTGGTCCCACTGCGAATCATTTCAGCCAGGCCGAGACGCGTACCGACCCGGACAAAGTCTTCGGTGACGTTCTTGGCCTCGGCGGGAAAGATGTATTTTGTCAGCCACTCCTGAAGATCGAGATCGTCGGCAATCCCGCGAAACAAAGTCATCGGCACATGCGTGTGCCCGTTGATGAGGCCGGGGATGACGACCTTGCCGGTGGCGTCAATAACCTGTCGCGAGGAGTAGCTGAGATCGATCTCAGCGGACGTGCCGACAGCGACCACGCGTCCGCCCTTTATCGCCACGCCGCCGTTATCGATTACGCGGCGCGAACCGTCCATGGTGACGACCGTGCCACCTCTGATGATCAAGTCCACGATATTTTTCCTTCTTGTCTGGGCGTCGATAGAAGACACGATGCACAAAATTGATGCCAGCAGCAGCACCGAGGTAGAGAGTCTCTTCATCACGATCCTTTTACGATATTGATTGAGCGGTTAATGCGCGTCAACGACCTGATTCCAGGCGCCCGAACTCGCTCTCCAACTCTGTGTAGTAGCTGCGTTTTGCGTCTGAATTTATGAATTGAAGGTAACAAATTCTATTCCTCGTATCGATCCTGGAATCGAGAGGACTCGCAAGCTGGGCACAGCTGCCATTGTTTTGAATGGCGACGGAAAGATACTTTTTATCAACAAAGGAAAGGTAAGTTGTGACTCATCGGAATTGCCAGTCGTAGCGCGACCAGAGACTGCTGCCTGGATCGAATTCCAAGACGAGGGCAGCTTATGGACGTTTTTCGACGACTCGCCTCCGTCATTTTGAGATCGGACCAATAATAATTGCGGCCACGGTAGGGCAAGGGATCGTCATGCAAACAAACGCCGATTGAAACATTTTTCTGCCAGAGCTGGCAGGAAGTTGAGCGGCGACAATGGATGCAGCCAGACAGAGAATAATGTTTAGATACAGGGCTCTGGTTAACATGAATTAACCATCCGAAACTTTAGGAAGAATCAGGCGGTACGCACGCCTCCGGCGAGCTCTTCGCCGGCCATCCGAAGCACGCCGGAGGCGTGCGTACCGTTTGCTCTCACTCGGAAGATTTGTCGCGCCCGCCCGTCAAGAATCTCGCGTCAAATGCTTTGGGGAGAAGGTGTCTGATATCTACTACTTCGCTTTGGCCCTTCAGATTCGCGAGCGTGATCTTTGCATCCTTGGAGTATTCCCAGATTATCTGCCGGCAGGTACCGCAGGGCGGCGTCAACTCGTCCGTATCGACCACGATCACGAGATCGGTAAATTTTCGCTCGCACTCAGACAGGGCCTTCCAGATGGCCACGCGCTCGGCGCAAACAGTCAGACCATAGCTGGCGCTTTCGATATTACAGCCGGTGAAGATCTTTCCGGCTTCCGTCCGCAGTGCTGCTCCGACCAGGAATTTCGAAAACGGGGCGAGCGAGCACAAACGCGCGTTCGTCGCGATCTCGATCAAATTTTCAGTTTCACTCAACTCTGGCCTCCAACTGAATCAAACGTTCTGGCCAGTCTCTCGCGAATCTTTCCGCTGATTAGATCAATGCTCACAAGATTATGACCGCCCTCGGGGATGATGACATCGGCGAATCGCTTCGAAGATTCGACGAATTGAAGATGCATGGGCCGCACGGTCGGCCACGTACTGTTCGATCACGGAATCGAGGGTCCGACCGCGCTCGGCAATATCTCGTCGCAAGCGACGAATGAACCGAATGTCGTCAGGCGTGTCCACGAACACCTTGATGTCCATCTGCTCCAGCAAGCGCGGCTCGGCAAAAATCAGGATGCCTTCGACGATCACGATGGGCTTCGGCGATATCGGCGTGGTGGCGGCTTGCCGCGTGGTGCGTGCGAAAGTCGTAAATCGGAAGCTCGACCGGCTCGCCCGATCTCAGCTTCTTACAGATGATTGATCAGCAGCTCGTTATCGACGGCGTCCGGGTGATCAAAGTTGGCCGCGTTCCGGTAATCCAGCGGCATGTCCTTGAGATCGCGATAGTAAGATCCTGCTGGATGAACACTACTTCATCGCCACTGACCGTTTCCAAAATTCGATTCGCGACCGTTGTCTTTCCTGAGCCGGTGCCGCCGCAAATGCCTATGATCATATTTTGATTTGTCAGTGGTCGTTTGTCACTCGTCGTCAGTACAGTGGTCGGTTCGAGCTACTTGCATGGCTCTGTCACGCCGATGCGCGGCAAGTCTCCGACTTGCCGGACATCCTCTCAAATCCGGCGGTCTATGACCGCGGGTCAGAGACCCTGAGAAGAAGGGCCCACTGACGGCAAGTCGAACATCAGCCGGAGCACATCAATTGAACAGCACTACTTACTACTAAACACTGACTACTGACCACCAACGATCATCGAACTTCTCGCAATAACTCTTCGGATCAATTCCGTGAACTGTTCGCGTACGCGCTCGCCGGTCGCGATTACCTGGCTGTGATCAACCGGACGATCCGAAACACCCGCGGCCAGGTTCGTGATGCACGAAATCCCGATCACCTGCATGTCCATGTGACGCGCCACGATTGCTTCCGGAACAGTGCTCATGCCCACGGCGTCGGCGCCCAACGTGCGCACCATGTGAATCTCAGCCGGCGTTTCGTAACTCGGTCCCGAAAGGGCGGCATAGACGCCGCGCCGCATATCGACCTCAATCGCTCTGGCTTCTTCAATCACAATGTTCTGCAGTTCCGGGTTCGTAGGTTGAAGTCAGATCAGGAAACCGCGGTCCAAAGCGTTCATCGTTCGGACCCAATCAAGGGATTGACGCCCATCAGATTGATGTGATCGCTAATCACCATCAGCGAGCCCGGGCGTGAACTCGGTATTCAACGAGCCGGCCGCGTTCGTCAGAATCAGCGTGCGCACTCCGAGCAACTTCAAGACCCGGATCGGGAAGGTGACATCTTCGAGCCAGTAGCCTTCATAGAAGTGAAAGCGTCCCTGCATCGCGGCGATGGTGACGCCTTCCGGCACTGCCGATCACCAGACCGCCCGGCGTGGCCTTCCACCGTCGCATGAGCAAAGCCGGGTATTTCGTCATAACGAATTGCAACAGGTTGATCCCAGATCTTCAGCGAATGCGCCCAGACCGCTGCCCAAAACGATCCCGACGGAGCACGTCGGCATTGGCGCGGGAACGGATAAATTGCGCGGCGCGTACCGCAGCCGTCGTAAATGGTTAATGGATTTGCTTTAGCTGACATTCGTTATTTGGCGACTAGGGACATTACAACAGCATTTCAGTTTAGAGTTCAAGCTTTCAGCAGGTGAGGTAGGGCCTGATTTCATTTTTCCTCTCAGTCGCGCTACAAGCCTCTGCGCTTTGTAGTTTAGCAAACCTCGGAAGTGAAAAACCGAGGGATTGCAGGCTGGACGGTGAGTTCGTTCTACCTCTCCTTCTGATATGCAGTTCCCAGAGCTTTGGGGGCGCGGGATTGGCCGATGAAACCGGCCAGCACGACGATGGTGACGACGTAAGGAATCATTTGGATGAACTGAACGGGAATATCTTCGCCCGAAGGAAGTTTGGCGACGCCCTGCATTTGAATCGTCAACGCATCAGCCAGACCGAACGAGCAGGCAAGCCAGCGCCGTTTGCACCGGCCGCCACTTGCCAAAGATCAAAGCCGCCAGCGCGATAAAGCCGCGACCCGAGGCCATGTTCCGCGTGAACAGAGAGGATTGTCCGATCGAAAGATAAGCGCCGCCGATGCCCGCCAGCGCCCCGACATGAGTCACGCCAATGTATCGCATCCGATTGACGGCGACGCCGGCGGCGTCGGCAGCTTCCGGGTTCTCGCCGACTGCGCGCAGTCGCAATCCGAACGGCGTGCGGTACAAGACGTAGGCCGTCACCAGATCCACAATGACAAGCGCGAGCAGCGAAATTACCGAAACGTCATTGAAGATGCGCCACTGTCCCAGGAAGCCCGGAACGAAGTGAGACAGGTCCGGCAGCAAATTCTCTTTCGGAATCTGCGGAGTTGAGCCGCTGGAGAGAAACAGAGGCGCCACTCAGAACGGCCGGCAATCCGATGAACATGATGTTGATGCCGGTGCCGGTAACAACCTGATCGGCCTTGAAGCGAATGCACGCGAGCGCCAGGATTGAAGCGACCATCGGCCCCGGCAGCAATCGCCGCCCCCAGGCCGACCCACGGACTGTGCGCGTAATAAGTTACGGAAGCCGCCGTAAAGGCGCCGGCGAGCAGCAGACCTTCGAGGGCGATGTTGATGACGCCGGATCTCTCTGAATAAAGCCCGCCCAGCGCCGCCAGCACCAGAGCGGCGTCGCCAGGCGGATGGTTGAGAACAGGAGTGAGAAAGTAAAGATTTGGCGCATCGGAAATACGTACTTAGTGCTTTGTACTTTGTGCTTTGTTTTCGCGCTAAGCTTCTATCCTTTCAGGCGCTGATCAAGCAATACGTAACTG
>ERZ1370068.435-contig-10393_pt1 | contig 13598 bp, 24 predicted proteins | sample MGYA00561227_ERZ1370068 | MGnify/ENA primary metagenome ERZ1370068 (study PRJEB38410, sample SAMEA6850437) | metagenome | study: Metagenomic assessment of the ecological functions of the soil: analysis of the soil microbiota associated with the...
GATGTACTTCGTTCAGTTACGTATTGCACAAAGGAATGCGCCGGCTGGTCCAGGAAGGGTGTGACATTCTGGCCGGCTCCGATGAAGAGCCCTGGCTTCCCTGAATGGCACGACCGCGGCCGCGGCGACAGCTACGAGGCGCTGCGGCAGCGAACTTTCTCTGCGGAAACTCTTGATCCGTGGCCCTGCTAACTCCCGGTTCGCGCTCGGGAGGTTCATCCGATCTTTGAATGCCGGCCTAGGGGCTCGGTGGCCAGGAGGCCTCCGGGTGCAGTAGTCACGCCGGCGTAGCTCAATGGTAGAGCATCCGATTTGTAATCGGAAGGTTGCGGGTTCGAGTCCCATCGCCGGCTCCAGAGACGCGATCGCTGAGGCGCGGAGCAGGCGGGAGCGGGGTTCCGTTCCGGTTTCGGAGCTCGGGCAGGTGGCCGAGTGGTTAATGGCAGCAGACTGTAAATCTGCCGCGCTTCGCGCTACGGAGGTTCGAATCCTTCCCTGCCCACCAATGCGGAGCGGACGCGAGACGAGGTGCCGACGATTGCGGGAGTAACTCAGGGGTAGAGTCACAGCCTTCCAAGCTGTTGGTCGCGGGTTCGATTCCCGTCTCCCGCTCCAATGGAGGCGACAGCGTCGGCGAAACGGAGAACGAGTAAAGCGAGAACGAAGGACGTAGTCCTGACGCCTGTCGCACGCGGCGCCTTGCCCACGTAGCTCAGTCGGTAGAGCACGTCCTTGGTAAGGACGAGGTCACCAGTTCAATCCTGGTCGTGGGCTCCATTGAGAGCGGAGAGTCGAGATGAGTGAGTCAAGGTCGGAGCGTCAGGCCTGCTCTCAACTCTGCAACTCTCGACTTAGAGAGGAGAGATGGGCAAAGAAAGTTCGATCGCAGCAAGCCGCACGTGAACATCGGGACGATTGGGCACGTGGATCACGGGAAGACGACGTTGACGGCGGCGATCACGCTGGTGTTGTGCGAAGAAGGGTGCTGGCGACGGCGAAGGCGTACGACCAGATCGACAACGCGCCGGAGGAGAAGGCGCGTGGGATCACGATCAACACGGCGCACGTGGAGTACTCGACGGACGAAGCGGCACTACGCGCACGTGGACTGTCCGGGGCACGCGGACTACGTGAAGAACATGATCACGGGCGCGGCGCAGATGGACGGGGCGATCCTGGTGGTGTCGGCGGCGGACGGGCCGATGCCGCAGACGCGGGAGCACATCCTGCTGGCGCGGCAGGTGGGCGTGCCGTTCATCGTGGTGTTTCTGAACAAGACGGACACTGGTGGACGACCCGGAGCTGCTCGAGCTGGTGGAGCTGGAGGTGCGGGAGCTGCTGACGTCGTACGGGTTTCCGGGGGACGAGATTCCGATCGTGAAGGGGTCGGCGTTGAAGGCGCTGGAGTCGGGGATCCGAACGCGTCGGACGACGAAGTGCATCGTGGAGCTGATGGACGCGGTGGACAGCTACATCCCGATGCCGGAGCGAGCGGTCGACAAGGACTTTCTGATGCCGATCGAGGACGTGTTCTCGATTTCGGGCCGCGGGACGGTGGTGACGGGGCGAGTGGAGCGGGGGTCGGTCAAGGTCGGCGAGGAAGTGGAGATTGTGGGGATCCGTCCGACGCAGAAGAAGGTCGTGACGGGAGTGGAGATGTTCCGCAAGCTGCTGGACCAGGGCGCAGGCGGGGACAACGTCGGGCTTGCTGCTGCGGGGCACGGAGCGCAAGGACGTGGAGCGCGGGCAGGTGTGCGCCAAGCCGGGATCGATCACGCCGCACATGAAGTTCACGGCGCAGGCGTACATCCTGACGAAGGAGGAGGGTGGGCGGCACACGCCGTTCTTCAACGGGTACCGTCCGCAGTTCTTCTTCCGGACGACGGACGTGACGGGGACGGCGCAGCTGCCGCAGGGAGTGGAGATGGTGATGCCCGGCGACAACGGTGTCCTGGAGATCAACCTGATCACGCCCGATCGCGATGGAGAAGGGCCTGCGCTTCGCCATCCGCGAGGGCGGACGCACCGTCGGCGCCGGAACCATCACCGAGATCCTGGAGTAATACGCCATGCAAGAGAACATCAGCCTGGCGTGCGGCGAGTGCAAGCGCAAGAACTACACGACGACGAAGAACAAGAAGACGAACACGGAGAAGCTGGAGCTGGTCGAAGTACTGCCGTTTCTGCCGGAAGCACACCGCGCACAAGGAAGGGAAAGTCCAGTCTGAGGGGTGTAGCTCTAATTGGTAGAGCGGCGGTCTCCAAAACCGTAGGTTGGGGGTTCGAATCCCTCCACCCCTGCCATTGACGATTGAGTTCGAGGAACTGAGCCAGGGGCGAACGAGACATGTTGCCGGTCAAAGAGTGGTGGCCGACGACTCAGGGAGTTTCCTTCCGCGACGTCTGGGTCGAGATGAAGAAGGTGAGCTGGCCCGGCCGCGGCGAGGTCGTCGGGACGACCGTCGTCGTGATCGTGGCCTGCTTCCTCTTCGGCTTCTACCTCTTCGTCGTGGACTCCGGGCTCTCCTGGCTGATCGACAAGATCTTCCGGGCGGCGGGGTGATCGCGTGACGACGGACCGAAGTGATCCGAAGGCCGAGGCAAGCGCGAACCGCGCCCAAGAACTGGTACATCGTCCACACCTACTCGGGCTTCGAGGAGCGCGTGCGGCAGAACCTCAAGCAGCGCGTCGAGGCGATGGGCGATGGCCGAAGCGTTCGGGGAGATCCGCATCCCGACCGAGACGCTCGTCGAGATGAAGGGCGGCAAGCGCCGGGAGAGTCCAGCGCAAGTTCTTCCCCGGCTACATCATCATCGAGATGGAGATGTCCGACGAGGCGTGGCACCTCGTCAAGAACACGCCCGAAGGTGACCGGGCTTCGTCGGCTCCGGGCAAGGAGCCCACGCCGCTGACGGCCGAGGAGGTCGAGCAGATCCTCCACCGCGTCACCTCGACCAAGGAGAAGCCCAAGCCCAAGCACACGTTCGAGAAGGGCGAGCACGTCCGGATCACCGGACGGCCCGTTCACGAACTTCACCGGCGTCGTCGAGGACATCAACCTCGACCGCTCGACGCTGAAGGTCATGGTCACGATCTTCGGGCGCTCGACGCCGGTCGAGCTCGAGTTCCTGCAGGTCCAGAAGCTCTGAGGAAGAGGAGCGAGACATGGCAAAGAAGATCACCGGGTACGTGAAGCTGCAGATTCCCGCGGGAGAGGCCACGCCGGCGCCGCCGGTCGGGCCCGCGCTCGGGCCAGCAGGGCGTCAACATCATGGACTTCTGCAAGAACTTCAACGCGAGGACGGCGTCGCAGAAGGGCCTGATCATCCCGGTCGTCATCACGGTCTACGCGCCGACCGGTCGTACACGTTCATCACGAAGACGCCGCCGGCCGCGATCCTGCTCCTGCAAGGCGGCGGGAGTCGCCGAAGGGCTCCGGCACGCCGAACAAGGAAAAGGTCGGCAAGGTCACGAAGCAGCAGGTCGAGGAGATCGCCAAGACGAAGCTCGCCGGACCTGAACGCCGCGGACCTGCCCGCCGCCGATCCGGATCATCGAGGGGCACAGCCAGGAGCGATGGGAATCGAAGTCGTTTAGGATGTCGGCAGCTGGCTCAGGCTCGAGTCAGCTGTACGAGCCTGACGAAGGTCGGAGGCCGAGCGCGAGCGACGCCGTTTGAACGACGAAGGAGGACGATGGGAAAAACCGGTAAGAAATTCGCGGCGCGCAAAGGCGCAAGGTCGGGAGCAAGCCCTACGCGCTCGCCGGAGGCCATGGAGCTCGTCCGCGACGTCAGAGTACGCGAAGTTCGACGAGTCCGTGGACATCGCCATGCTGCTCGGCGTGGATCCCGAAGCACGCCGACCAGATGGTCCGCGGCACGGTCGTCCTGCCGCACGGCACGGGCAAGTCCAAGCGCGTCGCGGTGATCGCGTCGGGCGACAAGGCCAAGGAAGCGCAGGACGCGGGAGCCGATCACGTCGGGCGCCGAGGACCTCGGTCGCGAAGATCCAGGAGGGTTCCATCGAGTTCGAGGCGCTCGTGGCGACGCCGGACATGATGCGGCTCGTCGGCAAGCTCCGGAAGGTGCTCGGGCCGAAGGGCCTGATGCCGAACCCGAAGGCCGGCACGGTGACGATGGACGTCGGCAAGGCGGTCAGGAGATCAAGGCGGGCAAGGTCGAGTTCCGCGTGGACAAGACCTCGATCATCCACGCCTCGATCGGCAAGACCTCCTTCGACGACGACAGCTCGAGGAGAACGCGTCGGCGTTCATCCGGGCCGTGCAGCAGGGCCAAGCCCGCGGCCAAGGGCAAGTACTTCCGCACCGTCTCCGATCTCCTCGACGATGGGGCCGGGGTCGACGATCGACACCGACGTCCGATCGAGGCGCTGGAGGCCAGGAGAATGAACCGCGCCGAAAAAGCAGCCCAGGTCGAAGAGCTGCGCAAGCGGGCCTGGCGCAAGTCGCAGCAACGCGCATCCTCTTCGCGTTCGCCGGGCTGAAGGTCCCCGAGGTCACGGAGCTGCGCCGGCAGGTGCGGGCGACGAAGTCGAGCTACCTCGTGGTCGAAGAACACCGCTCGCCCTGCGGGCCGCCAAGGGCACGCCGCTCGAGGCGCGTCGCCGAGCACTTCGTCGGGGCGACGGCGGTGGCCTTCAACGAGCGACAACCCGGTCGGCGCTCGCCAAGGTGCTGACGGCGTTCGCCGAAGACGAACCCGAACCTGGTTTTCAAGGCGGCCGTCGTCGAGGGCCGCCGATCGCGGCCGCGCGAGATCAAGACGATCGCCGAGGCTGCCGGCCCGCGAGCGAGCTGGTCGTCAAGCTGCTCTTCCTGATGCAGTCGCCGATGCGGCGCCTCGTGACGGTGTTGAACGGCCCGGTGCGCAACCTGGCGGGCGTCGTCGAGCAGATCGCGGAACAGAAATCGAAATCGAGGCCGGCGCGAAGCCGCCCGCCGTCAGCTGAAGTAACGAACTGTTATCAGGAAGGAGAATGACGACGCAATGGCGATGACGGCGGAGAAACTTCGTGAAGGAAATCGAGGGCATGACGGTCCTCGAGCTCAACAGCCTGGTCAAGGCGCTGGAGGAGAAGTTCGGCGTGTCGGCGGCGGCGATGGCGATGCCGTGCGCGGCGGCTGGCCGGCTGCGGCGGCGGCTCCGGCCGAGGAAGAGACAGACCGAGTTCACGGTCGCACCTCGTGGCGGCCGGCGACAAGATCAAGACGATCAAGGTCGGTCCGCGAGGTCACGGGCCCTCGGCCTCAAGGAGGCCAAGGACCTGGTGGACGGCGCCCCGGCGTCCTGAAGGAAGGCGTCTCAAAGGACGAGGCGGCGCGCGATCAAGAAGAAGTTCGAGGAAGTCGGCGCGAAGGTGGAGATCAAGCAGTATGTGCCGCGGTCTGGAATACCGTTTGTTACCCATGGTGACCGCCTCCCTACGAGGGCGGCTTCTGCCTGGTTTCCGTTCGAGCCGGCTCGCTGCCGGCGACGGCCGCGTTGAGTCTAGCCGAATGACTGAGGTGGGCGTGTCCCCACGAGCGGAAGAACTTTTCGAAGATCCGTTCGTTCATGGATCTTCCCGAACCTGATCGACGTCCAGCGCCGTTCCTACGAGCGGTTTCTGCAGATGAACCTCGCTGCCCGGAGGAGCGCGACGAGTCCGGCCTGCAGGCCGTCTTCACGAGCGTGCTTCCCGTTCGCGGACTTCCGCGGCGCCTGCGAGCTGCAGTTCGTCAAGTACGCGATCGGCAACTGGGAGTGCAAGTGCGGGAGGCTGAAGGGCCTCGAGCACCTGCGCATGGACCTGCACGCACTGCGGCAAGCGGATCGTGACGGCGCACCCGCACGAGGAGACGGTCTCCTGCCCGCACTGCGGCGCGCAGAACCCGAACCGCGTCGCCGCTCTGCGACGTCTGCGGCAACCCCGTGGACCTGCAGATGAAGTACTCCGGTCGCGGAGTGCCAGAGCGCGGGATGACCTATTCGGTCCCGCTCAAGGTCACGTTCCGCCTCTTCGTCTACGACAAGGACCCGGAGACGGGCGTGAAGACCGATGCGGGACGCCAAGGAAGAGGAGGTCTTCTTCGGCGACATCCCGCCTGATGACCGAGCACGGCACGTTCGTCATCAACGGCACGGAGCGCGTCATCGTCTCGCAGCTCCACCGCTCGCCCGGCGTCTTCTTCACGAAGGAGTCGGCGCACGGGTTCCTCGGCGAAGATCATCCCGTACCGCGGCTCGTGGGTGGAGTTCGAGGTACGACCAGAAGGGCGTACTCTTCGTCCGCATCGACCGCAAGCGCAAGTTCCCGGCGCACGATCTTCCTGCGGGCCCTCGGGCCTCGAGACCGACGAGTCGATCCTGCGCGCAGTTCTACGCGTGGTGCCGGCGCGCTTCGAGCGCGGCCGCACCACCTGACGATCGGCAAGGACGTCCTGCAAGCAGGAGGAGATCCGACGCGAGCGCTACGCGCGCGTCAAGCGGGAGACGAAGGTCGTCTTCGCCGGCATCAAGCTGACGGGCGACGACCAGAAGGAGATCGCGAAGAAGGGCTCGATCGAGCGCGGCGTCGACGACGCCGCGGTCGAGAAGGCCTGCTTCCGCGCCGACGTCGTCGACCTGGCGACCGGCGAGGTGCTCTTCGAGGCGGGCCAGGAGCTCGGGCCCGACGCCGTCGAGGCCTTGAAGGAGCACGGCATCGAGTCGGTCGAGCTGTTCTTCCCTGACTGGGACCTCTCATGGCGACGTGCTCGGCAACACGATCCGCAAGGACACGCACAAGACCAAGAACGAGGCCATCCTCGAGATCTACCGGCGCCTTCGCCCGGGCGATCCGCCGACCTACGGAGTCGGCCAAGAACCTCTTCGAGGGCATGTTCTTCGACCCGAAGAAGTACGACTTCTCGCGCGTCGGCCGTTTCAAGTTCAACATCAAGCTCGAAGGCCGACCTCGAACGAGGACACCCGCACCCTGACGGCGCAGGACATCTACCGCGTCGTGGGCTACCTCCTCGCGACTGAAGAACGGACGTCGGCCGAACCGACGACATCGACAACCTCGGCAACCGGCGCGTCCGCTCGGTCGGCGAGCTGCTCGAGAACCAGTTCCGCATCGGCCTGGTCCGGATGGAGCGCGCCATCAAGGAGAAGATGTCGGTCTACCAGGAAATGGCGACCGGCGATGCCGCACGACCTGATCAACGCGAAGCCGGTCATGGCCGCGATTCGCGAGTTCTTCGGGTCGTCGCAGCTGTCGCAGTTCATGGACCAGACGAACCCGCTGTCGGAGGTCACGCACAAGCGCCGTCTCTCCGCCCTCGGGCCGGGCGGCCTGTCGCGCGAGCGCGCCGGGTTCGAGGTGCGCGACGTCCACCCGACGCACTACGGCGCGCATCTGCCCGATCGAGACGCCGGAAGGCCCGAACATCGGCCTGATCTCGTCGCTGTCGTGCTACGCGCGCATCAACGAGTTCGGCTTCATCGAGTCGCCCTACACGCAAGGTCAAGAACGGGCCGCGTCATCGACTACGTCAGGTCATGAACGGCCGGCGGACACGAACGTACAAGCTCGGCGAGATCGTCGAAGCCGACGGAGCTGGTCGACGACGAGCGGCCGCCGCGCAAGAAGAAGGGCGGCCGAGTTCGAGCCCTACTCCTTCTACCTGTCGGCGTGGGAAGAGGACCAGTACATCATCGCGCAGGCCAACGCGCGAGCTGGACGACGACCGGCCGGCTCGGTCAGGAGCGCGTCAACGCGCGCGCAGGCCGGCAACTTCATCCTCGCGCCAGCGCGACAAGGTCCAGTTCATCGACGTCTCGCCGAAGCAGCTCGTGTCGGTCGCCGCCGTCGCTGATCCCGTTCCTCGAGAACGACGACGCCAACCGCGCGCTGATGGGATCGAACATGCAGCGCCAGGCCGTGCCGCTGCTGCAGCGCCCGGGCGCCGTTTGTCGGCACCGGCATGGATGCATCACCGCGCGCGACTCGGGCGCGGTGATCGTGGCCAAGCGTCGCGGCACCGTCGACTACGTCGACTAGCCAGCGCATCGTCGTGCGCGTCGAGAGCGAGACCGAGGACGACCGGCAAGGAGATGGGCGCCGACATCTACCCGATGACGAAGTTCAAGCGGTCGAACCAGAACACCTGCATCAACCAGAAGCCGATCGTCCGGGTCGGCCAGAAGGTGCACAAGGGGCAGGTGCTGGCGCGACGGGCCGTGCACCGAGCTCGGCGAGCTCGCGCTCGGCCGCAACGTGCTGGTCGCGTTCATGCCGTGGCGCGGCTACAACTTCGAGGACGCGATCCTCGTGTCCGAGCGGATGGTGAAGGACGACTACTACACGTCGATCCACATCGAGGAGTTCGAGATCGAGGCGCGCGACACCAAGCTCGGGCCGGAGGAAATCACGCGCGACATCCCGAACGTCGTCGGAGGGCTTACCTGCAGCGACCTCGACGAGAGCGGCATCATCCGCATCGGCGCCGTACGTCAAGCCGGGCGACATCCTCGTCGGCAAGGTCACGCCGAAGGGCGAGACGCAGCTGACGCCGGAAGAGAAGCTGCTCCGCGCGATCTTCGGCGAGAAGGCCGGCGACGTGCGCGACGCGTCGCTCATCTGCCCGCCGGGCATCGAGGGCATCATCGTCGGCGTCAAGATCTTCTCGCGCAAGGGCATCGAGAAGGACGACCGTGCGAAGGCGATCGAGCAGGAAGAGCTCGACATGATGGAGAAGAACCTGCAGGACGAGATCCGCATTCTTCACGACGAGGTGAAGAAGCGCGTCATGCAGATGCTGCAGCGGCCAGACAGCTGCGCGCCGGACCTCTTCGACGAGCATCGGCCGCGAGCGGCTGCTCGAAGAAGGGCACCGAGCTGACGCCGGACGTGCTGCAGGAGATGCCCTACGACGCGATGGTGCGCCTGCAAGATCGCAGACCGACGATCCGCGGCTCGAGGACGACCTGCGCGATGCTCGAGGAGCGCACCGAGCGCGCAGGTCGAGGTCATCCGCCAGCTGTTCGAGGAGAAGAAGGAGAAGATCCGCCGCGGCGACGAGCTGCCGCCGGGCGTCATCAAGCTGGTCAAGGTCTACGTCGCGATGAAGCGCAAGCTGTCGGTCGGCGACAAGATGGCCGGCCGGCACGGCAACAAGGGCGTCATCGCGCGCATCCTGCCGGAAGAGGACATGCCGTACCTGCCGGACGGCACGCCGGTGGAGATCGTGCTGAACCCGCTCGGCGTGCCGTCGCGTATGAACGTCGGCCAGATTCTCGAGACGCACCTCGGGTGGGCCGCGCACGCGCTCGGCCTCTACTTCGCGACGCCCGTCTTCGACGGCGCGACCGAGAGCCGAGATCAAGAACTGGCTCGAGCAGGCCGGGCTGCCGACAGAGCGGCAAGACGCAGCTCTACGACGGCATGACGGGCGAGGCGTTCGAGCAGGACGTCACCGTCGGCTACATCTACATGCTGAAGCTGTCGCACCTGGTCGACGACAAGATCCACGCGCGCGTCGATCGGACCGTACTCGCTCATCACGCAGCAGCCGCTGGGCGGCAAGGCGCAGTTCGGCGGCCAGCGCTTCGGCGAAATGGAAGTGTGGGCGCTCGAGGCCTACGGCGCGGCGCACATCCTCCAGGAGCTGCTCACCGCGAAGTCCGGACGACGTGACCGGCCGCGCGAAGATCTACGAGGCGATCGTCAAGGGCGACGCGTCGCTTCACGGCCGGGCCTGCCCGAGTCGTTCAACGTGCTCATCCGCGAGCTGCAGTCGCTGTGTCTCGACGTGGAGCTGATGAAGACGAAGCAGCAAGCCGCAGCTGCGACGGCGCCGGCTGCGGAGCATCGAACCGGTTCTGGCAGGAGGTGCTAAACTACATGAGACCATGCTTTCACCGACACGCAAGCAGCGCCTGACGGCCGACTTCGACGCGATCCGCATCAGCCTCGCGTCGCCGGAGAAGATCCGGTCGTGGTCGCACGGCGAGGTGACCAAGCCGGAGACGATCAACTACCGCACGTTCAAGCCGGAACGCGACGGGCTTGTTCTGCGCGAAGATCTTCGGCCCGATCACCGACTGGGAGTGCCTCTGCGGCAAGCTACAAGCGCATGAAGCACCGCGGCGTGATCTGCGACAAGTGCGGCGTCGAAGTCACGCAGGCCAAGGTGCGCCGCGAGCGCCTCGGCCACATCACGCTGGCGACGCCGGTCAGCCACGTGTGGTTCTTCAAGGGGCTGCCGAGCCGCATCGGCCACCTGCTCGACATCTCGCTGCGCGACCTCGAGCGCGTCCTCTACTTCGAGGCCTACGTCGTCGTCGATCCGGGCGAGCACCGAGCTGAAGCAGAACCAGCTGCTCAACGAAGAGCAGCTACCGCAAGGCGCGCGAGGAGCACCGGCACCGCGTTCAAGGCGCAGATGGGCGCCGAAGCGATCAAGGAGCTGCTGCAAGCGCGTCAACGTCGAGCAGCTGGCCGATCGAGCTGCGCGAGAAGATGCAGCACGGAGACGTCGGCGCAGAAGAAGCTGAAGTACGCCAAGCGCCTCAAGGTCGTCGACTCGTTCCGCAAGTCGAGCAACCAGCCGGAGTGGATGATCCTCGACGTCATCCCGGTCATTCCGCCCGAGCTGCGCCCGCTCGTGCCGCTCGACGGCGGCCGGTTCGCGACGTCCGACCTGAACGACCTCTATCGCCGCGTCATCAACCGCAACAACCGGTTGAAGAAGCTGATCGAGCTGAAGGCGCCGGACGTCATCATCCGCAACGAGAAGCGCATGCTGCAGGAAGCGGTGGACGCGCTGTTCGACAACGGCCGCCGCGGCCGCGTGCTGCGCGGCGCCAACAACCGGCCGCTCAAGTCGCTGTCCGACACGCTCAAGGGCAAGCAGGGCCGCTTCCGCCAGAACCTGCTCGGCAAGCGCGTCGACTACTCCGGCCGTTCGGTCATCGTCGTCGGGCCCGAGCTGAAGCTGCACCAGTGCGGCCTGCCGAAGAAGATGGCGCTCGAGCTGTTCAAGCCGTTCATCTACAACAAGCTCGAAGAGCGCGGCCTCGTCGCGACCATCAAGCAGGCGAAGGAGATGGTCGAGCAGCAGCGTCCCGGAAGTGTGGGACGTGCTCGAGGAGGTGATCCGCGAGCATCCGGTGCTGCTGAACCGCGCGCCGACGCTGCACCGCCTGGGCATCCAGGCGTTCGAGCCGGTGCTGGTCGAAGGCAAGGCGATCCGCATCCATCCGCTCGTCTGCACGGCGTTCAACGCCGACTTCGACGGCGACCAGATGGCGGTGCACATCCCGCTGTCGCCCGAGGCGCAGATCGAGGCGTCGGTGCTGATGATGTCGTCGCAACAACATCCTGTCGCCGGCGCAACGGCGCGCCGATCGCGATTCCGTCGCAGGACATCGTGCTCGGCTGCTACTACCTGACCAAGGCCAAGCCGGGCGCCAAGGGCGAGGGCCGCGCGTTCGGCAACATCGACGACGTGCATGCTGGCGCTCGAAGCGGCGAGCTCGAGACGCTGACGCCGATCCGGCTGCGCTTCACCGGCGAGCTGCAGGACCTGACCGCCGCGCGCGACGATCAGGACGTGCTCCACACCGAAGTCGCAGACGGTCGAGAACAAGATCATCAACACCACCGTCGGCCGCGTGATCTTCAACGAGCGCGCTGCCGACGGAGATGCCGTTCGTCAACGGCCTGCTGAAGAAGAAGGGCCTGCAGCAGCTGGTGCAGCAGCTGCTACCTGACGTCCGGCCTCGAGAAGCACGGTCGAGATGCTCGACGCGCTCAAGAACCTGGGCTTCACCTACGCGACGCGGTCGGGCCTGTCGATCGGCATCGACGACCTGATCATCCCGGCCGAGCAAGGCGGCGCTCGTCGAGAAGGCGCGCGACGAGGTCATCAAGGTCGAGCAGCAGTACTCGAAGGCGCGATCACCAACGGCGAGCGCTACAACAAGGTCATCGCCGTGTGGTCGGAGGTCACCGAGAAGATCGCCGACGCGATGTTCGGCGAGATGGAGGCGCTCGATCAGACGGGCCGGAACTTCAACCCGGTCTACATCATGGCCGACTCCGGCGCGCGCGGCATCGAAGCAGCAGATCCGCCAGCTCGCCGGCATGCGCGGCCTGATGGCCAAGCCGTCGGGCGAGATCATCGAGACGCCGATCACGTGCGAACTTCCGTGAAGGGCTCGTCGGTGCTGCAGTACTTCATCTCGACGCACGGCGCCGCAAGGGCCTGGCCGACACGGCGCTCAAGACCGCCGACTCGGGCTACCTGACGCGGCGTCTCGTCGACGTGGCGCAGGACGTGATCATCTCACGAGATCGACTGCGGCACGCTGGACGGCATCGAGGCGCGGGCCATCGTCGAGAGCGGCGAGATCATCGAGCCGCTGCGCGACCGCATCATCGGCCGCGTCACGCTCGAGCAGCATCGTCGATCCGTTCACGGGCGAGCTGATCGTCGACATCAACGAGCGAGATCGACGAGGAGCTAGGCGTCGGCGATCCAGGACGGCGGGCATCGAGAAGGTCAGCGATCCGCTCGGTGCTGACCTGCGCGTCGCGCCGCGGCGTGCTGCGCCAAGTGCTACGGCCGCGACCTCGCGACCGGCAAGCTGGTCGAGCTCGGCCTGGCGGTCGGCGTCATCGCCGCGCAGTCGATCGGCGAGCCGGGCACGCAGCTGACGATGCGCACGTTCCACATCGGCGGCACGGCGTCGCGCGATCTCCGAGCAGTCGACGCTCGGACGCGCGGCACGCGGGCATCGTCGCGCTACCAGGGACTCATCGTCGAGGTCGTCCGAGCGCCGACCAGGACGGCAAGCTCGTCGTCATGAACCGCAGCGGCTCGCGTCGTCGTCCAGGACGCGAAGGGGCGCGACCGCGAGCGCTACCCGATCGTCTACGGCGCGCGCCTCAAGGTGCAAGGACGGCGCAGACGGTCGAGCAGGGCCAGATCCTGGTCGAGTGGGATCCGTACACCTTCTCGATCCTCACCGAGGAAGCCGGGCAGATCGCGAGTTCAAGGACATCATCGAACGGCATCACCGTGCACGAGGAAGTCGACGAGGTCACCGGTCTCTCGCGGCTGATCATCGTCGACTCGCCGGACGAGAAGAAGCAGCCGACGGTCGAGATCACGCGACAACGGCGGGCAAGGTCGCCGCGCAGCTACCACATGCCGTCGCACGCGCACTTGATGGTGCGAGGACGGCGAGCAGGTCTACGCCGGGCGAGGTGCTGGCGAAGATCCCGCGCGAGACCACGAAGACGAAGGACATCACGGGCGGTCTGCCGCGCGTGGTCGAGCTGTTCGAGGCGCGCAAGCCGCAGCGACACGGCGCGGTCATCTGCGAGATCGACGGCATCGGTGAAGCACGGCGGCATCGTGAAGGGGCAGCGCAAGATCATCATCGTCCCGGACGAGCCGGGCGCCGGAGCCGCGAGATAGCTCGCTGCCGCGCGGCGTGCACGTGAACGTGCAGGAAGGCGAGCGCGTGCAGCGCGGGCGAGCCGCTGATGGACGGCCCGAGCAATCCGCACGACATCCAGCAATACTGCAACTGAACGAAGTACAA
>ERZ1370068.10082-contig-881_pt1 | contig 13588 bp, 22 predicted proteins | sample MGYA00561227_ERZ1370068 | MGnify/ENA primary metagenome ERZ1370068 (study PRJEB38410, sample SAMEA6850437) | metagenome | study: Metagenomic assessment of the ecological functions of the soil: analysis of the soil microbiota associated with the...
CTCTCTCGCGCAGGCTCGGCATTGGTGATTTGTGAGTCGTTAGAACCTCGGCCGAATCTTATGTTCCAGCGGCCAATCGAACAAGACTTCCCCGCGGCGGCGCAATAACTGCACAGCAAAACGCAACGGACGTACATCGGTCGGCTGCGGTAGCGGATACGTTCGGCATCGTGAAGACTGGATACAAAATGTTGGATGCGAATGAGGCGGTGGCGCGGGTCGCATACGCGCTGAATGAGGTGATCGCGATTTATCCGATCACGCCGGCGTCGCCGATGGGCGAATGGGCGGACGCGTGGTCGGCAGCTGGCGTGAAAAATCTGTGGGGCACGGTGCCGTCTGTGATCGAGATGCAGAGCGAAGGCGGCGCGGCCGGAGTGATTCACGGTGCGCTTCAGACCGGCGCGCTCAGCACGACGTTCACTTCCTCGCAGGGATTGCTGCTGATGATCCCGAACATAGTACAAGATCGCGGGCGAACTCACGCCGACCGTGTTTCACATCGCCGCGCGATCGCTCGCTGGCACAGGCGCTGTCGATCTTCGGCGATCACAGCGATGTGATGGCCGCGCGCGCGACCGGCTGGGCAATGCTTTGCTCGGCGTCGGTGCAGGAGGCGCAAGACCTGGCGTTGATCGCGCACGCGGCCACGCTCGAATCGCGTATTCCGTTTTTGCATTTCTTCGACGGGTTCCGCACTTCGCACGAGATCGCGAAAATCGTCACCCTGCCTAACGACGTGCTGCTCGAGATGATCGATGAAGAACGCGTGATCGAGCACCGCGCGCGAGCACTCTCGCCCGATCACCCCGTGATCCGCGGCACGGCGCAAAATCCGGATGTCTATTTCCAGGCACGCGAGACGGTGAACCCGTTTTACGCGGCGTGTCCTGCAGATCGTGCAGCGGACGATGGACCGCTTCGCAGAGTTAACCGGGCGGCGGTACGGTCTGTTTGAATATCACGGCGCAACCGACGCCGAGCGCGTAATCGTCTTGATGGGCTCAGGCTGCGAGGCCGTGCACGAAACCGTCGATTTTCTCAACGCGCAAAACGAAAAAGTGGGCGTCCTGAAGGTGAGACTGTATCGGCCATTTGACGCACAGGCCTTCGTCAAAATGTTGCCCGCGAACGTGCGCCGCATCGCCGTTCTCGACCGGACGAAAGAGCCGGGAGCGGGAGGCGAGCCGCTCTATCTCGATTGCGTGAATGCGCTTCACGAGCAGGGCCGCGCCGACGTGCAAGTGGTCGGCGGCCGCTACGGTTTATCCTCGAAAGAATTTACGCCGGCGATGATCAAAGCGGTGTTCGACAATCTCGCGCAACCGTCGCCGAAGAATCATTTCACGGTCGGCATCGAGGACGATCTCTCGCACACGAGCCTCGATGTGGATCCGAATTTCTCGACCGAACGGGACGACGTTGTGCGTGCCCAGTTCTTTGGGCTTGGATCAGACGGCACGGTGGGTGCGAACAAGGAATCGATCAAAATTATTGGCGAGAACACGGATTACTTCGCGCAAGGCTATTTCGTCTACGATTCGAAGAAGTCCGGCGCGATGACCATCTCGCATCTACGCTTCGGTCCGCGCCCAATTCGTTCGACGTACCTCATCACAAAGGCAAACTTCGTTGCCTGCCATCAGGCGTTTCTTCTCGAAACAAGTGACGTTCTGCGAGATCTCGCGCCGGGCGGAACGTTCTTGCTGAATTCGTCGCTTGGACCCGACCGCGTGTGGGGCCGACTGCCGGAAAATGTGCAGCGGAGGCTGATTGAGCAGCGCGCGAAGTTCTTTGTCATCGACGGCAACAAGGTGGCGCGCGATGCAGGGATGGGCGGCCGCATCAACACGGTGATGCAGACCTGTTTCTTCGCCATCTCCGGCGTGCTGCCGGCACAGCAAGCGATCGAGGCCATCAAAGATTCCATTCGCAAAACGTACGGGAAAAAGGGCGATGAGGTCGTAGAGATGAATCTAAGGGCGGTTGATCAAACGCTTGCGCATTTGACGAAGTGAAAATTCCGGACGCGGTTGTTCCGATTGCGCCTGAGGGCAACGGAGAACTCGAAGCGCGCGCCGGAGTTTGTGCGCAATGTGCTGGGCGAAATCATCGCGGGTCGTGGCGATCGCGTCCCGGTGAGCGCGTTGCCTAACGATGGCACGTATCCGACGGGCACAACGCAATTCGAGAAGCGAAATCTGCGCGACCGAAGTGCCGGTCTGGGACTCGGCAGTCTGCATCCAGTGCGGCAGGTGCGTGATGGTCTGCCCCCACGCGAGTCATTCGAAGCAAAGCTTATGACGTCAGCTGTTCTCCATGGTGCGCCTTCGTCGTTCAAGTCGGCGGAGGCGCGGCTACCTGAGTGGAAGGGCTTGAAATACACGCTGCAGGTGGCGGTGGAAGATTGCACCGGCTGCGGGATCTGCGTGGATGTTTGCCCGGCGCGCAACAAATCCGAAGCGCGATTGAAAGCCATCAACATGCAGCCGCAGTTGCCGCTGCGTGAAACCGAGCGCGCCAATTGGAATTTCTTTCTTTCGATTCCGGAAATGGATCGCCGCCAGATTTCGACTGATCACGTGCGCAAAATGCAGGTGCAACAGCCGTTGTTTGAGTTCTCGGGAGCGTGCGCCGGTTGCGGCGAGACGCCTTACATCAAATTGCTCACCCAGCTCGTTCGGCGATCGGCTGATCATCGCGAACGCGACCGGATGCTCCTCCATTTACGGCGGCAATTTGCCGACCACGCCCTACACGAAAGATCAAAACGGACGCGGTCCGGCATGGGCGAATTCACTATTTGAAGACAACGCGGAGTTCGGGCTCGGCTTTCGTGTTTCACTCGACAAACAACAGGAGTTTGCCGGCGAGCTGCTCCAGCAGCTGTCACCACAGGTCGGGCGAAATCTTGCCACCGAAATCTTGAATGCGCGACAGCGCGACGAAGCGGACATATTCGACCAACGCGAGCGCGTCGCCGAGCTGAAGTGCAGACTCGGCTCGTTAGGCGATCCGACTGCAAAACGTTTGCTCGCCGCTGGCCGACACGCTTGTGCGCAAGAGCGTCTGGATTGTCGGCGGCGACGGCTGGGGTTACGACATCGGTTACGGCGGACCTCGATCACGTGCTCGCCAGCGGACGCAACGTGAAGGTGTTGCTGCTCGACACCGAAGTTTATTCCAACACCGGCGGGCAATGCTCAAAATCAACGCCGCGCGCGGCGGTCGCAAAGTTCGCGCTCCGGCGGGAAACGCGCGCCGAAAAAGATCTCGGACTGATGGCGATGACTTACGGCACCATCTACGTCGCCTCAGTCGCGATGGGCGCGCGAGACGAGCACACCGTTGAAGGCGTTTCTCGAAGCGGAGGCATACGACGGACCGGCGCTCATCATCGCTTATAGCCACTGCATTGCGCACGGCATCAACATGACCACGGCGATGCAAAACCAGAAAGCAGCAGTGAACACGGGACAGTGGCTGCTGTATCGTTACAATCCCGAGCGGCTGCCGCTCGGAGAAAATCCACTTCAGCTCGATTCCGCCGCGCCGCGCGTAAAACTCGCGGATTACTTCAAGCTCGAACAGCGGTTCAAGATCCTCGAGAAGAGCGAACCCCGCGCTGCGAGGAATTGCTCGCCCAGGCGCAGGCAGACGTGAACGCTCGCCGCGCGTTCTACGAATTTCTCGCCACGAGAAAATTCAACACCACACCAAACCAATGAACCTAACGACCAGATATCTCGGCTTTAAGTTGCGCACGCCGCTTGTGCCATCGGCATCGCCGCTTTCGGAAAAAGATCGACAACATCAAACGAATGGAAGACGCCGGCGCTGCGGCGGTCGTGTTCCATTCACTGTTCGAAGAGCAGATTCGGCGCGATCACCACGACCTGGATTTTTATCTTGAACAGGGCACGGAAAGTTTCGCGGAATCGCTGACCTATTTTCCTGTTCGTCCCGAGTTCAAGGTTGGGCCGGAAGCGTACCTCGAGCACATTGCCCAGGCGAAAGCGGCGGTCGATATCCCAATCATCGGTAGCCTCAAACGGCAGCACCTTTGGCGGCTGGCTGGCTACGCGCGGCAGATCGAGCAAGCGGGCGCTGATGCCCTCGAGCTGAACATCTACTCCATCCCGAGTGATCCAGACATTCGCGGCGAAGATATCGAAGCCCATTATCTCAGCATTCTCGCAGCGATCAAAGCGGAGGTGAAAATCCCGGTGGCGGTGAAGCTCAGCCTGTTCTTCACGAACTTCGCGCGGTTCGCACGCGAGCGCCGACCGCGAACGGCGCCGATGGGTTGGTGCTGTTCAATCGTTTCTATCAGCCGGACATTGAACTCGAGACGCTGGAGATTTCACCCAACATCCTGCTGAGCACGCCGATGGCGATGCGCTTGCCGATGCGGTGGATCGCGATGCTCTACGGACGGATTGGCGCGAGCCTGGCGGCGACAAGCGGAATTCACCGCGCGACGGACGCGTTGAAAATGTTAATGGCCGGCGCCGACGTGACGATGCTTTGCTCAGATGCTGTTGCGCCGCGGGATCGAACACATTCAGGTGATCGAACGCGAGATGCGCGAATGGATGGAAGAACACGAATACGAATCGGTCGAGCAACTCAAAGGCAGCATGAGCCAGAAAAATTGTCCCGATCCCAAGCGCATTCGAACGCGCCCAATACATGCGCGCGCTCGAGACCTATCCCGCGGCGGACTCGTTTAAAACGCCTGCGCAATAACTGCACAGCAAAACGCAAGCGGCGTACATCGCGCGAACGCGGCAGCGACTATGATTTCTCCAATAGCAACACCCTTAGATCAACGTTGGAGGCATTCCCATGAAACTGGCCACTACTTATCTTGGATTGAAACTGCGGACGCCGCTTGTTCCGTCGGCGTCGCCGCTGTCGGAAAAGCTCGACAACATTAAACGCATGGAGGACGCGGGCGCGGCGGCAGTGGTTTTCCACTCGCTGTTTGAGGAACAGCTTCGTCCGGCGAATCATCCCATGCGCCGCAGTTCCGGGAATGGCGGTGAATTCTCGTCGCGACGCGCTCGACGATTATTCCGACGAACCGGATTTCAAAGTCGATCCGGAGGCGCATGTCAGTCACATCGCAAAAGCGAAGGAGGCGGTGCGCATCCCGATCATCGGCAGCTTGAACGGCTCCACCTTTGGCGGCTGGCAACGGTATGCCCGGCTCATCGAACAAGCCGGCGCCGATGCGTTGGAATTGAACATCTACAATGTGCCGACGGATCCGGAGCGCAGCGCCGATGATATTGAGACGGAATATTTGACGATCGTCACTTCAATCAAACACCTGCTGAAAATCCCGGTGGCGGTGAAGCTCAGTCCGTATTTCACGAATCTTTCACAGTTTGCGCGACGTCTCGACGAGCAAGGCGCCAATGCGCTTGTGTTGTTCAACCGCTTTTACCAGCCGGACATCGAACTGGAGACGCTCGAGGTCAGTCCGAACGTGCTGCTCAGCACGCCGATGGCGATGCGTCTGCCGATGCGATGGATTGCATTGTTGTATGGACGAATCGGCGCAAATCTGGCCGCCACGAGCGGAATCCATCACGGCGTCGATGCGCTGAAAATGATAATGGCCGGCGCCGATGTGACGATGCTGTTGCTCGGTGTTGTTGCGGCAAGGGATTGATCACATTCGGGTCCTTGAGCGCGAAATGCGCGAATGGCTGGAGGACCATGAATACGAATCGATCGAGCAAATCAAAGGCATTATGAGCCAGAAAAGCTGCCCGACCGACCGGCTTCGAGCGCGCGCAATACACGCGCGCGCTGAAGAGTTATTCCAGAGTCCGTCCTCAACCGCGGCGGTCGTAGTGCGGCATCTCGCCGGTCAGCCAAGCAAGACGCGACCTGGCACGGACCGCGCCGGGGTCTCGCTTAATCCTTGGATCCTGCAGTTCGCTGCCGCGCATTTTACGCACCTCGGCTGCGTGATGCGTGTCGAGCTGGTCGACTGGCATCGTCGCGCGGAGATCCTGAGCTTCAATCACGTGAACGCGATCTGGATTTTTGCGCACGCGAGAGCGCGCGTCGCTCAAACTCGCCGTTTGTAGATGCGTGATACCCTCGCCGCCGCCCACGCAGGTCGCAGATCTTGCTGTAGTTCCACTGCGTGATGACGTTGAAACAGCCATCACGAATCTTCCGCATCGTGCCATAGCCATCGTTGTTTAGAACGATGATGATTGGATTCAGACCGAGGCGCACTGCGGTGGAGATTCTCAGCTCCGGTCATTTGGAACTGCGCCGTCGCCAACGAGAACATATGGCCGCAGATTTTCGCGGCCAGCCGGCGAACGCCGATGCTGGCCGGCACGGCGAAACCCATGGACATGTAATATGCGGGCGCGATGAATTGCGCTTGTCGCGCGCTGCGAATACCGACTGCGCCGAAAATAGCGTCGCCAATGTCGCGCGAATGCACGCAGCAGCGCCCGTCGAGATGTAATGAAAGAATTCGGAAAACGTCGACCATCGTTCGGGCGTCGCGAGTCGCTCGCCCTTTTTCAGCGGCTCTGGCAGAGCGTGAGGATTTGGATGGCTGAAGTGCTTTTGGCTTGATCTTCGCGGCGGCGAGCGCCTCGAGGAAATCGCGAAACTGAATTGAATCGTAGCGATGATACTGAACGCTCACGCGCTCCGATCGTCGCCAGAACTGTCCGTTTCGCGGTCGAGCTTGCGCTGGTGTAAAAACCCATGCTCATGTCGGTGATGAAAGTGCCCGAGCATCAGCACGAGGTCGGCAGACTTCGACGTATTTGCGCACGTGTTCGTCGCTGCTCATCGGCGCCGTAGACGCCGAGGTACAGAGCGATGGTTTTCCGGAACCGCGCTCTTGCTCAAAAGATCGGCGGCGATGGGAATGTTCACATTCTCCGGCCATTCGCACAACCAAACGAGCGGTGTGATAACGCGCCAGCTCGACGCCGGCGAGAATGACCGGTTTCTTCGCTGCGCCGGATCAAGCGAGATTGTCTCTTCGAAGTGCCGCCTCGAGCGTGTGCGGATCGGATTTTCAGGCGCGGCGAGAGGGACTCCGGTTATCGGAATTTCGCGATCAACAATGTCGTGCGGCACCTCGATGTAAACCGGGCGTTTGTGGCGCAGACACGCCTCGACGCAACGCACAATCTCAGACGCGGCGCGTTGCTCATCGAGCAGCACCGTGCTCGCCACGGTGACTTCGTCGTAGATGCGGCGCTGGGTTCTCGAAAGTTTTAACCTTGTGATGAAGGAGCGGATCTTTCTCGCGATCTTTATCGACCCGGAGCGCCGCTGCACAACGACCACCGGCGATTTCTCGGCGTACGCGCCGGCGATGGCGTTCAGAACATTGAGTCCGCCGACGCAGTAAGTGACGCAAACCAGACCGATCCCGTTGATGCGAGAATAAGCGTCTGGCGGCGAAACCCGCGGCTGGCTCGTGCGTCATCGTGATGTTCTGGATCTTCGATTTCTCGAGCCAGGTAAATGTCGGCAAGAGCGAAATCGCCCGGAATACCGAAACTGTGGCGAACACCGCGCCGGTAAAGATACTCAAAGAGAAACTGCCCCAACGGCATCGTGGCTGGAAACGATTCGCGTGCGGGTGCGCGCCGTGTCTTGTGCGAAACTGCGAGAGGCAACCGCAGCCGACTCCATTGCCACTGGGGAAGCTGACAGCTTCCCTACAGCCAGTACCGGGATTCGTTGACGAATTAATCCGGCGACTCATCGTCACCTTCCCACGTCAAATGATGATGATGACGCCTGTCTTTCTCATTGTAGGCGTCATACGCAAGAGCTGCCCAGCACCCGATTGGGAAGAGTAGACCAACACCTGCGTGCTAAGGATTGAATATGATGCCGACGAATACGGCAATCGGCATGCCGAGAAACATCCACATAAGACCCATTGCATAGTGGCCTTTGTAGATGTGCCCCGATCCCGGCACAATGCTCAGCACCGCTGCGATTTCGTTATGCGCATGCTTCTCTTGTTTCGTGAGTCGCGTTGATAATGTATGCATCTTAATCACCTCCTCATTGCAGTTGTCTGTTACCATTCGGGCTGTTTCAAACAGCCCACTATGATCAGCGCGTAGAGCGCCATCATTGATACGACGGCAACTAAAATCAGGTATTCCATAGTTGATCTCCTTTATGGATGATTTAGTAACGCGAGCACGGGTTTCATGCTCCCCATTCCTTTATCTTTGCTTTGCAAAATTGCTCTCCCCGAGCAAGCGATGCAGGTCACAGCACGTTTGCTTGATAGCTGAGACCGCGCAAAGATCGTCGCGCGGCGCGCGATCTGCATCTCCGATGCGCCGCCATTCGGTCGTTTGACGTGCACGAGCCGGAATCGAATTAGCAACGCAACCGACCACGCGACGCGTCAGAGCCGATTACTGGAGCGTCACCTGGTTGCTGACCACTGCGGCGCAGGTCCGCGATCGCGGGATCTGTCCTGTGGCGAATCTGCTCGCTTCAAGTCTGCCGGTCGGAAGAACTCGCCGCGGCGAGCTGTTCTCTTCACCTTTGCAAGCCAGTGCAGTAAGCGCTTCAATTTGCTTTTGCTGGCGTGCGATAGTCGCTTGCAGATCCTCTCTTAGCTGCGCAATGGGTCGCAGCTTGCTCCCGCGTTTCCTGCCGTGCTCTTTGAGGAACTCGCTGTGGGCAATGTCGCGTTCGCCGCCTCGTAGCGTCCGGTGGTAGACCTCACCTTTGCGTCGCGCACTACCACGTCCGGTTCGCCGGCTAATGCCACTCGGCAATCAGTCCAAACTGCGTATTGCAGACCGGCTTCCACTGTTCAATCAAATCCTTCTCGAGCGTGAAACGAGACTTCTCATCAGTGATTATACTGACATGTATATGAGTCGCGCCATTCTGATCGACGCGTATCTTGTTGCTCGTGATTCGTAAGACGGACGTTTACGTTTTCCGTTTGTCCGAATGTAAATGGGAACCCATTTGTGAGGCGATGTTTCTGGCGCAAACGTAAATTCCCGGACATGGCTCGTTAAACTTGGTTCCTTGGCAGGGTAAAATCCGGCACCGTGTGGCTGGATGCCTGATTTGGTCCCTTCCAATAGACTAGGGAAGGCGATTTGTTCATCTGTGTTTCTGCATCTCTAAGGCGCCGGCCACTTTACTTCCCGCCGGCGATTTGATGCCTCCTCGGGGGCATTGGCCGCGCAGCGTCTCTCGCCAACTTTGTCGGAGTTCCTTTGAGAGACGCTGTTGGTCCTGTTTTCATGTTACCGGTAGACTACGAGCCAGCACATGGCTAATTACGGTCACCAGTGGTGCAGCAAAACGGCGCGCACACCGCCGTTCTGGATATACGGCGCGGTCGCCCGCGACCTGCCCGTTGTCGTTATTGATTGCCGGCTGCAGGAGACGAGCACCTCTGTGTAGTTTCTTCCTCGTCGCGTCTGACCAGGTTGTTGAGGTTGACCATTTTTCCGGCGCTGCAGCCATCTCGGCCTAGCACAGAGAAAGGCCACTCGCTGGATGGGCATTTCGCCGACCGCCGGGAGATAGGGTGTACCCGGACAACTGGGCCGCAGATGAGGTCACACCCAGTAGCCACGCTGACGTCGGTACTCACCGACTCGTTGTCCGGTATGCCGCCGAGCGATCCGAGATCGATCATCTTCGTGCCATATGTGCAAGAAACGCATGAACGCGCTCGTCGCTGGTTGTGATGGTCGCAGATTAGCCGGCGACGTGTGGTTGCAGCTGTTGATGGCCATCCCGTAACTGGATAAGCCACCCAGCTACACCGAGGTCGACCCATTCGGCTGATAGCGGCGATACGGCGAGCAGACTGGCAGACCGATAGATAAACGCGTGGGCCGCCAGGCATGGACCCATGCCCTGCGTTCTGGGACGCGGCCTGTGATGTAGCCAGCGCGTCATTGATCGCATTATGCCCGGCGCTGCAAGTGCGCTGCCACGGCAGCGCATCATAATGAATCAGCCATCGGTGCCACGGTTTGCAGCTGCTCCACACGCACAGGTCGGCAGTCCTCAGTGGCCGGACGCGCTCGCAGACCGGAGAAGTATCCAACCACCTGGCCCAGCGCGCATTGACGCCACTGGCCCGGCGCAGCGCCTGGCCCCGCAAAAGGCCGAGATCCATCGGGATTCCATCTTCTTCCCACAGCGCCGTAGCGTGGCTTCGGGGTTCCATCGGACCGACAGGGAAGGCGTCTCCCCACTATCATGCTCGTCGAATTGATACCGAATGCGTAGCTGACCGCCCGGCTGCGCCCCCTCATGGAGCGAATCCTGGAGGCGACCATAGTGGAAGGCACACGTCGCATACTCCTCCATAAGCTGTGCCCCACTACGCTCCCAAAACTGTTAAGCGCAGCGGCTTCGGCTGGCTTCCACTTTGGACGACCCAGAGGTCCTCGAGGCTAGGCACTGTTAGATGCTCTGGCTGCTAGGTATGTTGATACCCCGATGGCGAGGCACGCCATCAGGCCACAACTAGAATTGCTGGTAATGTTTTCATTTTTACTCTCTCTTCTTCTCGGTCGAGGTTCGTGTTCCCTTTTCCGCGCTTCGAACCGACTCGGGGATGCGTTGCGCGCCTAAGCCGCAACTGCGTTTTGCTTTGCAAAAATTGCTCTAGCCTCGAAGCGGCCATTTTCCCGTCGTGCCAAGATCAGGTGAGAAATTGGCAATAGAAGAACAGCGTGAGCTGTTCAGCGACGGTTAAGTCGTTGAGGGATGATAAAGATGTTATCCAGCAGCTGAATTTGAAAAACGCGAGTTCCCGAGACAGAGCCGAGCCGGTCGCGATCTGGAAAGCGCGCAAGTTTATCGAAGAACACTCAGGCGAGGAACTTTCCCTGACCAGAGTCGCGAAAGCGGTCAACATGAACGCGAATTATCTGAGCGAAAGATTTCAAGCAGGTAACTGGCATGAACTTTGTCGAGTAACGTCGCGCGCACTCGATTTCAAGAAGCGTGCAGATCTCCTACATAACGGTCGGTCTGCGCATCAGTGAAATCGCGTTCGCCGCGGGATTTCAATCGCTGTCGCAGTTCAATCGCGTGTTCAAGAGATTCTCGCGGGAAATCGCCGACGCAATATCCGTGCTGCCAAGCGTGTGGTTCGCCGGCATCGGTAGAATTCCGATAGCGTCAGCGAAGAAACCCGAAAAAATGCGTAGTAATTATTTTCTGTTTCTGCGCATACTCGCCATTCGTGTGGCGTTCGAGGCTAACTCGATGGATCCACGGTAAGCGCGAAAGCTTGTTGTGGGGCGCTGGGGAGCAGTGGCGCTGGCCGTAATTTTGCTTTCCTGCAGTACGACCAATCGAACAATTCTCGCTCCGCCCAGCATCCCCGGCGCGGAGTTCGTCGGCTCAGAGGAATGCGCGACCTGCCACGAACAGATCGTGCGCGATTTCCGAACAGCCACCCACGCGCGACTGCAGACAAAAAAGGTAATCGTGAAGTAAGAGCACGGCGCAAAAGGCGGCGGCGAAATTTCAAAGAGGTCCACGGACATGGGCTGCGAGTCGTGCCACGGGCCCGGAAGTTTGCACGTCAAGGCCGGCGGCGGCGCCGGCACCATCGTAAATCCACGAAAATCGCCGGAGACTTGCTTCCAGTGTCACCTGGAAGTTCGCGCAGCGTTCGCATTGCCTCATCATCATCCGGTGCTCGAAGGCAAAATGAGCTGCGCCGATTGTCATGAGCTGCACAAAGGCATCGCGATCAAGGGCGCGCCGACAAATATCCAGCAGAAACTCAAAGCCGGCGGCCTTGCGTTCCTGAGCAAAAACGAGACCTGCTTCGAGTGTCACACGCAGCAGCGCGGCCCGTTTGTCTACGAGCACGAGGCGCTGCGCCAGGGTTGCATCGTTTGCCATTCGCCTCACGGCTCCGTCAACCAGCGCCTGCTGAATGAGCGCAACGCGACGCTTTGTATCAAATGCCATTTCCAGGAGCAAAAATAGCCGGGCACATTTTCATTGGAGACGTCGATCACTCGAGCTTCCTGCAGCAGGGGACGTGTTGGTCGGCTGGCTGCCATGAAGAACCGCACGGCTCCAACGTGACGCCGTTGCTTAGATATTGATCTGGATGTTGATGAAAACCGCCTCTCGCAGATTCCTGGTGCTGGTTTTTGCGGGAACTTTTGCCGCCGCTGGGGTCTCGCGGTGGCACGAGCGATCAGAAGACCGTCTGCTACGGCCACGGAAGAGCAACCCGAAGAATACAAAAACTGGATCGAACTGGCTATCGGCGGAGTCATCACGAGCGGCGATCGCGCGCAGTTCGAACAGGAACACCGGCTACCGGGCGATCAGGTTTACGGCGGCATCCAGGATCTGCACTTCGAGGGAACTTTCGACAAAAACGGCGTGTTTTCGGTCGATGGTCACGCGCTCTGGGATTTCAACGATTACGACATAACGGTGCAACTGGCGAAGCCGAATCTCGGCTACATCAAGGCTGGCTACACGGAGTTTCGCAGTTGGGTACGATGGCAACGGCGGGTTCTTTCCGCACAACGATGTCGTTTTTCGACCCGCCCTATCCCGAAATGCACATTGACCGCGGGGACGCTTGGATTGAACTGGGGTTGCGCGCGCCAGACTGGCCGGAAATCACGATCCGTTACGACCATGAATTTCGCTTTGGCCAGAAAGATTCGACCGTCTGGGGCGATACAAACCTGACCGGCTTGCAACCTCCATTTAATTCAACGCGAAAAATCGTTCCCTCTTTCCGCAACATCGACGAGAAGCGCGACATATTTTCGTTCGAGGCATCGAAGACCATCGGCAACACCGACGTTTTGCTCGGGATGCGTTACGAGCACAACACGAACGATTACTCGCTAAACATGGAGCGCGGCGCCGGTCAATTGCCGCCGGCAGTCGCCGCCTCCGGGCCAGCAGCGCAAGGTCACTCAGCAACAGAATGATGACGTGGACCTGTTCAGCGGGCACGGAATTACCGTGACTCGAATTACTGACAACTTCTGGTTCACTGCGGGATACTCCTACACGACCCTAACGAATGATCTTTCAGGTTCGCGTATCTTCGGGACGCATTGGGACGAGGCATTCGGAGAACCGGTGCCGACGCTTAGGCTAGCGTGACCATGCTTTCATTGATCTGGCCGGAACTGCCCGGATCAAAGAAAATCTCTTTAATGCCAACCTGTTTTGGATGCCGTTCGATAACCTCGCTATTTTGAGCGGTTTCCGATACACCCATCGATAATAACGAGAGCGATTCGACCTTTATTGCGGAGGAACCGGTGCCGAACACGCCGCCGTTTACTCCTACCAATCCGCAGGGCGGATTCCACTACGGACCGGCAATACCAGCCGACGGCGCGCGCAATTCAGATTACAACCGCTTCGCCCAGAGGCTCGGATTGCGTTACACCGGCATCAAGGATTGGCTGTTCTATGCTGAAGGCGAATGGGAAGAGGAATACGGCAGCGTCGAATGAGTTTCAGAACATAGACGAAGAAATCCCGTTGGATAAGCAATACGTAACTGAACGAAGTACAA
>ERZ1370068.4814-contig-387_pt1 | contig 13584 bp, 13 predicted proteins | sample MGYA00561227_ERZ1370068 | MGnify/ENA primary metagenome ERZ1370068 (study PRJEB38410, sample SAMEA6850437) | metagenome | study: Metagenomic assessment of the ecological functions of the soil: analysis of the soil microbiota associated with the...
TGTACTTCGTTCAGTTACGTGTTACTGCTGCGGAGATGTCGTCGAGCTCGCCCTCGACCGTCATCAGCGCGGTCTCGATGCGCAGGAGGATCGATCTTGCGGCCGCGGCTCACCCAGGCGCCGCGCGGCAGCAGGTGCTCCTTGAACACGACCTCGATGGTCTGCAGGTAGAACTCGGCGGTGAGGTCCATGACCGCGAGATATTCGTCGTAGAAGGCGCGGTGGCCGTCGGCCGAGATCGTCGTCGCCTTTGACCAGGTGCTCGAACTGGCGCATGTGGGCGTTGACGTGCCGGTCGAGATTCATGCGTGATGAAGCTGGTGAGCTGCAGGAAGCCCGGATAGACGCGGCGCAGCGCGCCCGGATAGTTGAACGGCACCGTCGAGATCACGTTCTGGCGGAACCACATCATCGAGTTGCGCATCGCCAGGTCGTTGGGCGCGGTCGGGCTGACGCCGCGTGTCGATCGGGCCGCCCATCAGGGTGATCGACGCGCGGCTGGCGCGGATCGCTGCGCCTCGGCCATCAGCGCGGCGGCGCGCCAGCACCGGCACCGAGGGCTGGCAGACGGCGATCACATGCACGTCGGGGCCGAGATAGCGGCAGAACTCGATGATGTAGTCGATGTAGTCGTCGAGGTCGAAGTTGCCGTCGGCCGAGCGGCACCTCGCGGGCATCGGTCCAGTCGGTGATGTGCACGTCGTGGTCGGGCAGCAGCGCCTCGACCGTGCCGCGCAGCAGGGTGGCGTAGTGGCCGCTCATCGGCGCCACCACCAGCACCTTGGGATCGCGCCGCGTCGGTGTCGCGATGGAAGCGCAGCAGCTGGCAGAACGGCTTGCGCAGCAGGATCTCTTCGTTGACCGCGACGGTCTCGTTGCCGACCTGCGTCGTCGTTCAGACCGAAGCTCGGGCTTGCCGTAGTTCTGCGGTGAGCCGCGCCACGATCTCGGCGCTCGCCGCCACCGACTTGCCGAACCAGGTGTCGGCCAGCGGGTTGTAGGGGCTGGAATAGACCTGCTCCGAGCGCGTTGGCCCAGAGCCGGACGGGCTGGGCGAGCTGGCGCTGGAATTCGTACGCGTAATACAGCATCGGGGCGCGGATTGTACGCCGCGGCGAGGTCCTGTCACGTCAATATTGCGGTGCACAAATCGTGTAGATTCAGTGACTTATCAGGGCTTAGAGCAACCGTCCCACGGCTGCGGCGATGGCTTCGGCCTTGGCCTCGTGGGTGAAATGGGTGACGAACCGGCCGTTGCGGTCGAGCAGGTAGACGATCGAGGAATGGTCCATCAGGTAGGGCCCGCCGTCCTTGCCGGGCACCTTCTGGTAGTAGACGCGATAGGCGCGGGCGACGCGTCGGCGATCTGCTGCGGCGTGCCGGTGAGGCCGATGAAGGTCGGGCCGAAGTTCGTCGACATAGCCCTTCAGCAGCTCGGGCGTGTCGCGCTCGGGATCGACGGTGATGAAGACCAGGTTGACCTTCTTGGCGGCGTCCGGCCCCAGCTTCTCGATCGCCGTCTCCATCAGCAGCAGCGAGGTCGGGCAGACGTCGGGGCAATAGGTGAAGCCGAAATAGATCAGGGTCGGCTTGCCCTTGAGGCTGTCGCTGGTGACGGTGCGGCCGTTCTGGTCGATCAGGGCGAACGGGCCGCCGATGGCCGGCCGCTCGCCCTGCCAGGCGTCCCAGCCGATCCAGCCGGCGGCGCCGACCAGGACGGCGATCCAGACGCCCAGCAGCGCCTTCATGGTGCGCGACATGGCGCCGAACATGGTCCGGCCCGACGGCTCGACAAGCCGGACGGCTGGTCGCACAACTGGGAGTTGATGAGCACCGACCTGGTCCAGCTGGCGCACGCCGCCGACTACGCCGCCCGCCAGCACATCGCGCAGCGGCGCAAGGGCGAGCGGGCCGAGCCCTACATCAACCATCTGACCGAGGTGGCCGCCCTGCTCGCCGAGGCGACCGGACGGCGACGACGTCGTGCTGCTGATGGGCGGCCTGCTGCACGACACGCTCGAGGACACCGACGCCACCTACGAGGATCTGGCGCAGCGCTTCGGGCCCGAGGTCGCGCGCCCTCGTGGCCGAGGTGACCGACGACAAGTCGCTGCGCAAGGAGGAGCGCAAGCGCCTGCAGATCGACAAGACGCCGGGCAAGTCGCGGCGCGCCGAAACTGCTGCAAGCTCGCCGACAAGACCTCCAACCTGCGCGGCCTGATGCGCGAGCCCGCCGGTGGGATGGACACGAGGAGCGCCTGCGCGACTATGTCGTGTGGGCCGAAGAGGTCGTGCGGTCGTGCCGCGGGCTCAATGCGAGCTCGAGGCCGGCTTCGACGCGGCCCATGCGGAGGCGAGCCGGCGCTTCGGCGCTGAGAACGGAGGAGACGATGTTCTACGATGCCGCCAAGCGCGACCACGGGCTGCCGCAGGATCCGCTGAAGTCGCTGATCGTGCCGCGGCCGATCGGCTGGATCTCGACGGTCGACGGCCAGGGCCGCGTCAACCTGGCGCCCTACAGCTTCTACAACGCCGTCAGCGAATTCCCGCCGATGGTCTATTTCGCCATCACCGGCACCTACGGCGACACGCCGACCAAGCACAGCCGCATGAACGCCGAGGAGACCGGCGAGTTCGTGGTCAACATGGTGAGCGCCGACGCTCGACCGAGCAGATGAACGTCACGACGACGATGGTGGCCTACGGCGTCGACGAGATGAAGCTGGCCGGCCTGACGCCCGCGCCGTGCCGCTTCGTCAAGCCGCCGCGCGTCGCAGAATCGCCGGTGGCGCTCGGAGTGCAAAGTACTGGCAGACCGATCGAGACTGCCGGTCGAGAAGGGCCACGAGGCGCAGCGCGGCTCGGTGGTGTTCGGCCAGGTGGTCGGCGTGCATATCGACGACGGCATCATCAAGGACGGCCGCATCGACACGCTGGCCTTCAAGCCGGTCGCGCGGCTGGGCTACAGCGAATACACCACGACCGAGAATGTCTGGCGCATGCGCCGGCCGGACGACCCGACGCTATCAGTGAGCGCTGACGACCGGCGCGACCGAGCGCGCCATCGCCAGCACGCGCTTGTCGGCCATCGCCTCGCCCATCAGCATGAAGCCGACCGGCAGCTCGCCCGCGGCGTGGCAGGGCAGGCTGATGCCGCAGCGGTCGAGGAAGTTGCCGACCGTGGTGTTGCGCAGCAGCAGCATGTTCTTCCTGGTGAAGCCCTCGGCGCGTCGAGACCTCGTCGAGGGTCGGCGCCGGCGATGGCGCAGGTCGGCATGACGACGGCGTCGTAGTTCGAGGTGATCGCCGACACGCGCTTCTGCAGGTCGGCGCGCTTGCGCCAGCAGCTCGATGTAGTCGGCGGCGCGTCATCTCGCTTGCCGCGGCGGATGCGCGGCGCCACCAGCTGGTCGTAGTCGTTGCCGCGGCGGGCGATCAGCTCCTTGTGCCAGGCATAGGCCTCGGAGGCGGCGAAACCGCCCTCGGCGTTGATCGTGCCGGCAGTTCGTTGAGCTGCGGCAGGTCGATCTGCCTCGACCTTGACGCCCTTGGCCGCCAGCGCCTTCAGGGCGCGCTCGAAGGCCTTGGCGACGACGGGATCGAGCTCGTCCATCACGAAGTGCCTGGGAACGGCGAAGCGCAGGCCAGCCGAGCGGCACGGCTTCGGGCACCGCGATCGGCTCGGCCGGCGAACACCGCATCGACGATGGCGCAGCATTCGACGGAGTTGGCGAGCGGGCCGATCAGATCGAGCGAGGTCGAGAGCGGCACCACGCCGTCGATCGGCACCCGCCGCGCCGTCGGCTGAAGCCCACGATGCCGCACACGGCGGCGGGAATGCGCACCGAGCCGCCGGTGTCGGTGCCGAGCGCCGCCACGGCCATGCGGTCGGCGACCGAGACGGCCGCGCCGCCGACGAGCCGCCGGGCACGCGCTTGCGGTCGGCCGGATTGCCCGGCGTGCCGTAATGCGGGTTGAAGCCGACGCCCGAGAAGGCGAACTCGCTCATGTTGGTGCTGCCGACGATCACCGCGCCGGCCGCGCGCAGGCGCGCCACCACCGGCGCATCGTCGCTGGCCGGCGGCGCGTCGTCGAGCGCCTTCGAGCCGGCGAGCGTCGTCTCGCCGGCCACGTCGCAGAGGTTCTTGATCGAGACCGGGATGCCGGCGAGCGGCGAGGCGACGATGCCCTGCCTTGCGCAGCACGTCGCTGGCGTCGGCCGCGGCCAGCGCCTGCGTCGCGCCAGACCTTGATGAAGGCGCGCTTGCCTTCGCCCTTGGGGTCCTCGATGCGGGCGAGCGCTTCTTCGGTGAGCTTGCGCGAGGTGGTGCGGCCGGCGGCCAGGTCTGCGGCGAGCTGCTGGATCGTCGGGTTGGCCATCGGACTCCTAGCTTCACTTGCGCGCGGTTCTTCACCAGGTCGTCGACCACGCCGGGATCGGCGAGCGTCGACGTGTCGCCGAGATTGCCGAAGTCGTTCTCGGCGATCTTGCGCAGGATGCGGCGCATGATCTTGCCCGAGCGCGTCTTGGGCAGGCCGGGCGCCCACTGGATGACGTCGGGCGTGGCGATCGGCGCCGATCTCCTTGCGCACCCAGGCGACCAGCTCCTTGCGCAGCTCCTCGGTCGGCTGCTGGCCGGCCTTCAGCGTCACGTAGGCGTAGATGCCCTGGCCCTTGATGTCGTGCGGATAGCCGACGACGGCGGCCTCCGACACCTTCGCGTTGCGCGACCAGCGCGCTCTCGACCTCGGCGGTGCCGATGCGATGGCCCGAGACGTTGATCACGTCGTCGACGCGGCCGGTGATCCAGTAGTAGCCGTCCGCGTCGCGCCGCGCAGCCGTCGCCGGTGAAATACTTGCCGGGATAGGTCTTGAAGTAGGTGTCGATGAAGCGCTGGTGGTCGCCGTAGACCGTGCGCATCTGGCCGGGCCAGGAATCGATCGAGGCAGAGATTGCCGGTCGCCGCGCCCTCCAGCACCTTGCCCTCGGCATCGACCATCACCGGCTCGACGCCGAAGAACGGCCGCGTCGCCGAGCCGGGCTTGAGCTTGGTCGCGCCGGGCAGCGGCGTGATCAGGATGCCGCCGGTCTCGGTCTGCCACCAGGTGTCGACGATCGGGCAGCGCCGATCGCCGACCACGCGGTAGTACCACAGCCACGCCTCGGGATTGATCGGCTCGCCGACCGAGCCCAGCAGGCGCAGGCTCTTGCGCGACGCCTTCTTCACCGGCGCCTCGCCCTCGCGCATCAGGGCGCGGATGGCGGTCGGCGCGGTGTAGAAGATGTTGACCTTGTGCTTGTCGATCACCTGCCAGAAGCGGCTGGAATCGGGATAGTTCGGCACGCCCTCGAACATCAGCGTGGTGGCGCCGTTGGCGAGCGGGCCGTAGACGATGTAGCTGTGGCCGGTCACCCAGCCGACGTCGGCGGTGCACCAGTAGACGTCGCCGTCGTGGTAGTCGAAGACGTATTGGTGCGTCATCGAGGCGAACACGATGTAGCCGCCGGTCGTGTGCAGCACGCCCTTCGGCTTTCCGGTCGAGCCGGACGTGTAGAGGATGAACAGCGGATCCTCCGCGCCCATCGGCTCGGGCGCGCAGTCGGCCGGCACCTTGGCGGCGATCTCGTGCCACCACACGTCGCGGCCGGCATCCCAGCCGACCTTGCCGCCGGTGTGGCTGCACCACCAGCACCTTCTTGACGCCCGGCGCCTTCTTGCAGCGCCTCGTCGGTGTTGGCCTTGAGCGGCACCGGCTTGCCGCCGCGCAGGCCCTCGTCGGCGGTGATGACGACGTTGCTGTCGCAGTCGACGATGCGGTTGGCCAGGCTGTCGGGCGAGAAGCCGCCGAACACCACGGAGTGGATGGCGCCGATGCGCGTGCAGGCCAGCATCGCGTAGGCCGCCTCGGGGATCATCGGCAGGTAGATGGTGACGCGATCGCCCTTCTTGACGCCGAGCTCCTTGAGCGCGTTGGCCATGCGGCAGACTTCGGCGTGCAGCTCGCGATAGGTGATCTTCTTGGACTTGGCCGGATCGTCGCCTTCCCAGATGATCGCCGATCTGGTCGGCGCGCTTGGCGAGATGCCGGTCGACGCAGTTGGCCGACACGTTCAGCACGCCGTCGTGGTACCAGCGGATGCGGACGTTGCCGGTGTAGTCGACGTCGCGCACCGCGCCCGGGCTGTAGGGCTTGATCCAGTCGACGCGCTTGCCGTGCTCGCCCCAGAACGTCGGCGGGATCCTTGATCGAGGCCTCGTACATCGCCTTGTACTTGGCGTCGTCGACATAGGCGCGCTTGGCCCAGTCGGGGCTGACGTCGATCAGTTCATCGGCCATGGACTTCCTCCCGCAGGCTTTTTGCCGCGAATTGCAGCGGGTTTTAGCCCGCCGTCGCGGCGCTCGGCAATTCGACTTTGGCTCGGCCTCGGCGCTCACCGGTCATTCGTCATACCAGGTCGTGAAATCCTGCAGCGGCGCGCGCTCGGTGATCAGGTTGTTGGGCACCGCGTCGGGATCGGCGTGGCCCAGCGCCAGGCCGCAGATCACGACCTGGTCGTCGGGGACTTCCGAGCTCGCGGCGCACGACGTGCTGGTAGCGGCTGAAGGCGGCCTGCGGGCAGGTGTGCAGGCCCTTCTCGCGCGCCAGCAGCATGAGCTGGTCGAGGAAGATGCCGCAGTCGATCCACTGGCCGTCGCCCATGCGGCGCTCGACGCACAGGATCATGCCGACCGGCGCGTCGAAGAAGTCGTAGTTCTTGCGGAACTGCTTCAGCATGCCGGCGGCGTCGCCGCGCGGCACGCCGAGCAGGGTGTAGAGCTGCTTGCCGACCAGCTTGCGGCGGGCGTCGTAGACCGGCGTGAATTCCTTCGGGATAGACGTCGTATTCGCCGCCCGGTCCGTTGTCGCCGTCGTCCATCGCCTTCAGGATCGCCGCCGACAGCCGCTGCCGCGCCTTGCCCATCGGTGACGTAGAGCTTCCACGGCTGCAGGTTGCCGTTCGACGCCGCGCGGCGTGGCGTTGGCGATGATCCATTCGATGTCGGCCCTGCGGCACCGGGTCGGGCTTGAAGACCCGCATCGAGTGGCGGGAGTTGACGGCTTCGGACACGCGCATGAACGATCTAGCTCCGATTGAGATGACGACGCAGGAAGTCGAACAGCTTACGCCGGGCCAGCGGCGTTCTGCTGCTCGGTGAAGAAGTGCGTGCCGCCCGGCACGATGAAGGTCTCGACGTCCTTGCCGTGGCTCTTGAGCGCCTCGGCCATGGCCAGTGGTCTGCGCGACCGGCACGTTCTCGTCGCGGTCGCCGTGGATCAGCAGCACCGGCACGTCGATCTGCGCCACCCGCAGGATCGGCGAGCGCACCGGCAGGCCCTCGGGCCCGCACAGGTCGTCGAGATAGTCGCGCACGAACGGGTTGGCCTCGCGCCAGCGCGCCAGATCGGTGGCGGCGAAGAACGAGGCGACGGCGCTGCACCGGCGGCTTGTGGGCGGCGGCCAGCAGCGCCACCTGGCCGCCCATCGAGGCGCCGACCAGCGCCAGCCGGTCGCTGGTCGACCAGCGGCCGCTTGGCCAGCCAGTCGATCGCCGCCAGCACGTCGAGCGGCTGGCGCAGGCCCTGGTCGCTCTCGCCCTCCGAGCCCAGCCAGCCGCGCAGCGACAGCGCCAGGGCGGCGTAGCCGTTGGCCGATGCCGCGCCGCGCCAGGCCCGACCATGTTGTGGGCGTGGCCGGCGAAGCCGTGCAGCAGGATCAGCGCCGGATAGGGCGGGACGCCGGCCTGCGGCTTGAAGAAGTAGCCGCCGAGGCTGACGCCGTGGCCCGGCACGTGCACCTGCTCGGCGTCGGCCAGCTCGGGCAGCTCGTCCCAGCGGTGCACGACCTCGATCGGCACGCCGTCGGGATCGCGGAAGCCGACCGAGTAGTAGCCCGGCGCGAAGTAGTCGAGCTCCTTGGGCGGCTGCAGGATCTCGCGCCCCGGCGTCGCGCAGCTCGGCATAGACCTGGTCGACCTGGGCGCGGCTTTCGGCCGACACCGCGAGCCACAGCGCGCCCGGCCCGTAGGAGACGCCGTCCTTGGCCTGGCGCATGACGAAATGGTCGTAGCCGCGCGACCACATCACGCGGTCGGGGCTCGCCCACACGCGACTGGAAGCCCAGCATCGGCAGCCACAGGCGATGGAACGCCACCGAGCGCGCGAGGTCGCTGACCTCGATCGCGGCGCCGGCAAAGGAGGAGCGCGGCTTCATCAGCGTCTCGGGCAGGCCGAGCGCGCAGCAGCTCGTCGCGCGCGCAGATGCTCCTCGCCGGCGAGGAAGAACTCGTCGAGCTGCGGCGGCTTCACCGCGCGTGCTGGCTCAGCATGGCGTGCGCCTGGCCGCGATGATGGATCTGGTGCTGGAAGAGATGCTCCAGGATCGAGGCCACGCTGCGTGGGCGGCGGCGTGCGGTTGGGCCGCGGCAGGACCAGTCCCTCGGCCAGGCTCGCCTCGGTCTGGCGCTCGCAGAAGGCGATCAGGCGCCGGTCGCTGGCGCGCTGGGCGTCGTAGAGCGCGAGTCGGCGTCGGCGAAGTCCGGCGGCGGATCGTCGTAGCGCTTCAGCACCGTCGGATCGCGCTCGAGCGCGTCGATGTAGTAGACGTCGACCCACAGGATGTGGTTGAGCGTGGCGCGCAGCGACGGGAAGAAGCCGGTGCGCGGCGCGGCGAACTCCTCCGGCGTCAGCGCCTCGCAGGCGCTGAGCAGCCGGTGGTTGGCCCACGCATTGTTGCGGGCCATGGCGACGAAGTGGCCGGCCAGCCCCGTCGTCGCCATGGTCGCGTCGCTCAGGCCGCGTGCGCCAGGTTGCGCAGCACGTAGTGCAGCACGCCGCCGTTCTTGAAGTACTCGACCTCCTCGGCGGTATCGATGCGGCAGGTCAGGATGACCTTCTCGCTGGTGCCGTCGCGGCGGTGGATGGTGAGCGGCACGTCCATGCCGGGCTTCAGCGCCGCCGTCGATGCCGCCGACGTCGAAGCTCTCGTGGCCGGTGAGGTTCAGCGTCTTGCGCGTCATGCCGTCCTTGAACTGCAGCGGCAGCACGCCCATGCCGACCAGGTTCGAGCGATGGATGCGCTCGAAGGTCTCGCACACCACGGCCTTGACGCCCAGCAGGTTCACGCCCTTGGCCGCCCAGTCGCGCGAGCTGCCGGTGCCGTATTCCTTGCCGGCGATCAGGATCTGCGGCGTGTGCTCCTTCTTGTAGCGCATCGCCACGTCGAAGATCGGCTCGGGCTGGTCGGTCTGGTAGTGATGCGTGAAGCCGCCCTCGATGCCCGGCACCATCTCGTTCTTGAGCCGGATGTTGGCGAAGGTGCCGCGCATCATCACCTCGTGATTGCCGCGCCGCGTGCCGTACTGGTTGAAGTCCTTGGCCTCGACGCCGTGCTCGCTCAGATAGGCGCCGGCCGGGCTGTCCTTCTTGATCGAGCCGGCGGGCGAGATGTGGTCGGTGCGTGATCAGAATCGCCGAACTGGCCGAGCGGGCGGGCGCCCGCGATGTTGGTGAGCGCGCCCGGGGTCTTGCCCATGCCGTCGAAGTAGGGCGGGTTGCGCACGTAGGTCGACTTGTCGTCCCAGGCATAGGTCAGGCTGGGCTTGGTCTTGATGCGCGCGCCAGAACTTGTCGCCCTTGAAGACGTCGGCGTAGCGCTTCTTGAAGGCCTTGGCGGTGACGAACTTGTCGACCAGCTTCTGGACCTCCATGTTCGAGGGCCAGATGTCCTTGAGATAGACCGGCTTGCCGCCCTTGCCGATGCCGATCGGATCCTTGGTGATGTCGATCTTCATCGAGCCGGCCAGCGCATAGACCACCACCAGCATCGGCGAGGCGAGGTAGTTGGCGCGGGTCAGCGGATTGACGCGGCCCTCGAAGTTGCGGTTGCCCGACAGCACCGCGCAGACCACGAGGTCGGCGTCGTTGATCGCCTTGGTCACCGGATCGGGCAGCGGGCCGGAGTTGCCGATGCAGCTGGTGCAGCCGTAGCCCACCAGGTTGTAGCCGATCTTGTTGAGGTCCTTCTGCAGGCCCGAGGCCTCGAGATATTCGGTCACGACCTGCGAGCCCGGCGCCAGCGAGGTCTTGACCCACGGCTTGACCTTGAGCCCGTGCTTGACCGCGTTGCGCGCGATCAGGCCGGCGCCCAGCATGACGTAGGGGTTCGAGGTGTTGGTGCAGGAGGTGATGGCGGCGATCACGATGTCGCCGTGGCCGAGATCGTAGTCGGTGCCCTCGCACTTGATGCGCTTGCCGTCGTCCTTGCGGTCGAACTCCTTCTCCATGTTGGCTGACGAACTGCTGGGCGGCCTGGCTCAGCGGCACGCGGTCCTGCGGGCGCTTGGGGCCGGCGAGGCTGGGCTCGACGTCGCCGAGATCGAGCGACAGCGTGTCGGTGAAGATCGGCTCGGGCGCCTTCTTGGAGCGCCACAGGCCCTGCTTCTTGGCGTAGGCCTCGACGAGCTTGGCGGCCTGGCCGCGGTTGGTGGTCTTGAGGTAGCCCAGCGTCATCGTCGTCGACCGGGAAGAAGCCGCAGGTCGCGCCGTACTCCGGCGCCATGTTGGCGATGGTGGCGCGGTTGGCGAGCGGCATGTCGTCGAGGCCGTCGCCGTAGAACTCGACGAACTTGTTGACCACGCCCTTCTTGCGCAGCATCTGCGTGACGGTGAGCACCAGGTCGGTCGCCGTGGCGCCCTCGCGCAGCTTGCCGGTCAGCTTGAAGCCGACGACGTCGGGAATCACCATCGGCAGCGGCTGGCCGAGCATGGCGGCCTCGGCCTCGATGCCGCCGACGCCCCAGCCCAGCACGCGCAGGCCGTTCACCATGGTGGTGTGGCTGTCGGTGCCGACCAGCGTGTCGGGATAGGCGATCGTCTCCTTGCCGTCCTTCTTGGTCCACACGACCTGCGCCAGGTATTCGAGGTTCACCTGGTGGCAGATGCCGGTGCCCGGCGGCACGACGCGGAAATTGTCGAACGCCATCTGGCCCCAGCGCAGGAACTGGTAGCGCTCGAGGTTGCGCTCGTATTCGAGCTTCACGTTGGCGCCGAAGGCGCTCGGCATTGCCGAAATTGTCGACGATCACCGAATGGTCGATGACGAGATCGACCGGCACCAGCGGATTGATCTTCTTGGCGTCGCCGCCCAGCGTGCCCATGGCGTCGCGCATGGCGGCGAGGTCGACCACCGCCGGCACGCCGGTGAAGTCCTGCATCAGCACGCGGGCCGGCCGGAAGTTGATCTCCTTGACCGACTTGCCGCCGTTCTTCAGCCAGTCGGCGAAGGCGGCGATGTCGGCTCTTCTTGACCGTGCGTGCCGTCCTCGTGACGGAGCAGGTTTTCCAGCAGGACGCGCAGCGAGAACGGCAGGCGGGAGAGGTCGCCGACCTCCTTCTCGACCGCCTTGAGGCTGAAATAGGTGTAGCTCCGGCTGCCGACCTTCAGCGTTTTGCGGGCCTTGAAGCTGTTGGGATGGGCGGCGGCCATTGTCGGTACTCCTCGAGGTCGATTTGTGCGGGTGGGTGGCAAAATAGGGGCATGGACGGGCGCAGGCAATCGGCGGATGCGGGCGCTGGGCCGTTGTGCCAGATTGCGCCGATGCGACGCGAAATTGGCTCAGGCAATCGGGGCTTTTGCAGCCCTCGTGACGGTCTCGGCGGCGGCTCTGGCGCAGCGCAACGCCGCCGAGATCCTGGGACCCGTCGGCGCGCGAGTTCGGCCGGCTCCCGGGCGCGCCGAGCGTTCCCGCCGACACGCGCAACGCCACCCTGGAGGCCCTCAACAAGATCCTGTCGAGCTCCAAGCTCTCGGCCTTCGATCGCTCGATCTATCTCAGCATCCGCGCCTATCAGTTGAGCCGGCTGGGCCGCGAGGCCGACAGCCAGAAGGACATCGCCGAAATGGGCAAGGTCCTGCCCACCGCGCTGGCCGCTGGTGCTGTCGGGCACCGTGCCGGAGCTGGCCGGCGGCGGCGACCGCGCGGCGGCGCTGCGCACGCTCGACAGCGCCCTGCAGCGCAAGCCGGGCGATCTCTGGCTGGTGATCGCCCAGGCGCAGGTCTACATGCAGATCGCCGACTTCCAGCGCGCGCTCGGCCTGCTCGACGGCGCGCGTCGCCGGCGCCACCGCGCCGGCCGATCGGCGCACCGCGCTCTACTATCGCGGCCACGCCAACTTCAATCTCGGCCACTACGCCGCAGGCCGCCGACGATTTCGACGCCTCGCTGGCCGGCCGCACGACGCTGAAGTCGCGGCTCGGGCCGCTGCTGTGGCGCTACGCCGCCCAGGTCCGCGCCCAGCGCGACGCGCGCGCGCATGCTCGCCAAGGACATCGGCAACGAGAACCTCTACGAATGGCCCGGCCCGATCGCCAAGTTCCTGCTCGGCAAGCTGCCGGCCGGCGAGCTCGAGGTCGCCGCCGAGATCCGACGACACCGCCAAGCGCAGCAACGGCAAGTGCCCGGCCGCGTTCTTCATCGGCATGGACGCGCGTGCGCCGCGGCGACAAGCAGCGGGCGCGCGAGCAGCTCCAGCTCGCCCAGGCGCGCTGTCCGACCGTGTCCGGAACTCAACTGGGCGGCATCGAGCGAGCTGAAGCGGCTTTAGGCCCTCCCCTTCCGTCATCCCGACCGCAGCCTCGCGCGAAGGCGCAGAGCGGCGCAGTGGAGGACCTGTTCATGCGGCAGACCAGCGGTCGACGAGGTCCTCACGCGCGGCCCTTGGGCGGCTCTGCTCGGGATGACGGAGGCGGCTAGCCCCAACCAGCGCCAGCGGCAGCGATGAAGCGGGCGACTTCGGACAGGACGTAGGCCGGCTGCTGCAGGTGCGGGCTGTGGCCGCAGTCGGGCACCAGCCGCGTCTCGCAATAGCCGCCGACCTTGCCGGCGATGATGCCGAGCTGCAGCTCGCTGCCGTAGTCGTCGTCCTCGCCCTGGATCGCCTGCACCGGCACGACGACGCCGGGCAGGCGGCCGTCGGCATCCATCGGCTCGAAGCCGGGCGCCAGCCAGGCGTCCGACCACAGGCGGAAGGCGCCGTCGGTATTGTCGCCGTGATATTTCTGCAGGCGCTGGCGCAGGTCGCCCGCGGCGAAGGCCGCGCGCGCCGCCGCGATGCTGGCGACGCAAACCGGCTCGTTGATGGCGTGGCGCGGCCAGCGTCACGACGGCGCGCAGCGGCTCGGGATCGCGCGCGGCGTAGTTGAGCGCGATCGTGCCGCCGTCGCTGTGGCCGACCAGCACGCAATCGTCGACGCCGAGCCTGCCGAGCAGGCGCGGCAGCACCTCGTCGGCCTCGATCTCCATGTAGCGCACGCCGGGATCGCGACGGCCACGGGCTCGAGCCGCCGTAGCCGGTGCGGTCGTAGACGATGCCGCTGCAGCGCGTGGCGTCGCAAAGCGTCTGCGGAAAATCGCGCCACATCTCGATGCAGCCCAGCCCTTCGTGCAGGAACACCAGCGTCGTGCGCTCCAGCCCGTCGCTTTGCCGCGGCGCCAGCCGGCGCGACGCGCAGGCGGCGGTCGCCGAGGTCGAAGGTCGTCG
>ERZ1370068.5344-contig-4368_pt1 | contig 13566 bp, 17 predicted proteins | sample MGYA00561227_ERZ1370068 | MGnify/ENA primary metagenome ERZ1370068 (study PRJEB38410, sample SAMEA6850437) | metagenome | study: Metagenomic assessment of the ecological functions of the soil: analysis of the soil microbiota associated with the...
GGTAGTACTTCGTTCAGTTACGTATTGCTCACCGGCCGCGTCGAGCGCTGTACGGGTGAAGGTCGGCGAGGAAATCGAGATCGTCGGCTTCAAGCCGACCGAGAAGAAGGTCGTCACCGGCGTCGAGATGTTCCGCAAGCTGCTCGACTCGGGCGAGGCGGGCGACAACATCGGCGTGCTGCTGCGCGGCGTGGAAAAAGACGACGTCGAGCGCGGCCAGGTGCTGGCCAAGCCGGGCAGCATCAAGCCGCACACGAAGTTCAAGGGCGACGGTCTACATCCTGTCGAAGGAAGAGGGCGGCCGTCACACGCCGTTCTTCAACGGCTACCGCCCGCAGTTCTACATCCGGACCACCGACGTCACCGGCACGCTCCACCTGCCGGAAGGCGTCGAGATGGTGATGCCGGGCGACAACACCGACGATCAGCGGCGAGCTGATGGCGCCGGTCGCGCTCGAGAAGGGCGCGCGCTTCGCCATCCGCGAAGGCGGCCGCACGGTCGGCGCGGGCACGGTCACGGAGATCATCGAATAGGGACTTGGAGAGCTGGTGATTGGGACTCGAATCGCCAACTCAGCCCAAGTCCCAACTCACCAATCCGAGCGAGGTCAGTCATGAGAGACATCATCACGCTGTCGCCTGCACCGAGTGCAAGCGGCGCAACTACAGCACGACGAAGAACAAGAAGAAGACGACCGAGCGGCTCGAGTTCAGCAAAGTTCTGCCGCTTCTGCCGGAAGCACACGGCGCACAAGGAGTCGAAGTAGATCGGTGATTGCGGATCTGGGATTGCGATTGAGTCGAAGCCCGAATCGCCAATCCCAATCCGAATCGAGTGTAGGCCAGTAGCTCAATTGGCAGAGCACCGGTCTCCAAAACCGGGGGTTGGGGGTTCGATTCCCTCCTGGCCTGCCAGTCCTTCGGAGTGTGAAGTATGGCGAGTGAAGTTGACGTCATGGCCGACGACGGACTCGACAACAGTCAGAGGACGCGGCCGGCGGCCGCTTCGAGCGCGCTGCGCCTGTTCCTGAGCGAGGTGCGCAACGAGCTGAAGCGCGTCACGTGGCCGTCGCAGAAAGAGGTCTACGCGACGACGGTCGTCGTCATCGCTGACGTCGGTGTTCTTCGGCGCTCTATCTGTTCGCGCTCGACTTCGGTCGCTGCTGACGCTGTTCCAGTGGATCTCTGCGCGAGTTTGGTGCGCGGCATGACCGACGTCGCGACGAAGAACTGGTACATCGTCCACACCTACTCGGGGTTCGAGAAGAAGGTCGCCGAGTCGCTCACCGAGCGCGTCAAGGCGTACGGGCTGCAGAACGACATCGGCGAGGTCCTGATTCCGACCGAGGACGTCGTCGAGATGCGCGGCGGCAAGAAGGTGGTGACGGCGAAGCGGTTCTTTCCCGGCTACATCCTGGTCGAGATGAACATGTCCGACCACGCGTGGCACGTGGTGAAGAACACGCCGAAGGTCACCGGCTTCGTCGGCGCCGGCGCGAAGCCGACGCCGCTCAGCAAGGACGAGGTCGAGCAGATTCTGACGCAGGTGAAGACGGCGGCCGAGAAGCCGAAGCCGAAGTACATGTTCGAGAAGGGCGAGCAGGTGCGGATCAACGAAGGGCCGTTCACCAGCTTCAACGGCGTGGTCGACGAGGTCAACCTCGACAAGAACACGCTGAAGGTGATGGTCACGATCTTCGGACGCTCGACGCCGGTGGAATTGGACTTCTTGCAGGTGGAGAAGATTTAGACCGCCGCAGCACGCGAGACCGTCAGAGAAACAGTTCTCTGCGTGCTCTGCGGCTCCGCGGTTGAACGTACGTGAGCATGGCGAAAAAGTTCAGGCGATGGTGAAGCTCCAGATTGCCGCCGGCAAGGCGACGCCGGCGCCGCCCGTGGGCACGGCGCTCGGCCCGCAGGGCGTCAACATCATGGACTTCTGCAAGAACTTCAACGCGAGGACGGCGAAGGACGAAGGGCTGATCATCCCGGTCGTCGTCACCGTGTACGCGGACCGGTCCTACACCTTCATCACGAAGACGCCGCCGGCGCCGGTGCTGCTGAAGCGCGCGGCGAACATCGCGAAGGGCTCGGCCGAGCCGAACAAGAACAAGGTCGGCACCGTGACGGCGAAGCAGGTCGAGGAGATCGCGAAGCTGAAGATGCCGGACCTGAACGCCGAGTCGCTCGAAGTCGGCGGTCAAGACCGTCGCCGGGACGGCCCGTTCGATGGGCCTCGACGTCGTCGGATAGAGGCAATGTCAAGTTCAGATTGCAACGTGCGAACTTGATCTGCAGCACTTGAAATCTGAGCAATCGCAACGTGGGAGAGCGCTCGCGGCGCTCGTTTGCACCACAGGAGACACTCAATGCGCAAACACGGCAAGAAATTCACCGCTGCCCGCGCGCAGGTCGCCGCCGATCGGACCTACACGATCGAAGACGCGATCCCGCTCGTGCAGAAAGTCAAGTTCGCGAAGTTCGACGAGACCGTCGAGCTGTCGCTGCGGCTCGGCGTCGATCCGAAGCACGCCGACCAGATGGTGCGCGGCACGGTCGTCCTGCCGCACGGCCTCGGCAAGAGCAAGCGCGTGCTCGCGATCGCCGGCGGCGAGAAGCAGAAGGAAGCGCAGGAGGCCGGCGCCGACGTCGTCGGCGGCGAGGAGATGGTCGAGAAGATCCAGGGCGGCTTCATGGACTTCGACGCCGTCGTCGCGACGCCCGACATGATGCGCGCGCGTCGGCAAGCTCGGCAAGGTGCTCGGTCCGCGCGGCCTGATGCCGAACCCGAAGACCGGCACGGTCACCGTCGACATCGCCAAGGCGGTCAAGGAAATCAAGGCCGGCAAGGTGGAGTTCCGCGTCGACAAGACCGGCATCATCCACGCGCCGGTCGGCAAGACGTCGTTCGCGGCCGACTCGCTCGATGGCCAACGCCCACGCGCTCGTCGACAGCATCGTCAAGGCGAAGCCGTCGGCGGCCAAGGGCAAGTACTCAAGAGCGTCACGCTGTCGTCGACGATGGGACCCGGGCGTCCGCATCGACACGACGCACATCGACGTGGTGGTGAAACACTAATGGCGGTCACGCAGAGCAGACAAGGAAGCCGAGCTCCAGCAGCTGGAGGCGGCGTTCAAGGGATCCGACAGCGCCGATCCTCGTCGACTACAAGGGGATGAACGTGCCGCAGGTCACCGAGCTGCGGCGTCAGCTGCGCACGCGCGAAGGCGAGCTACAAGGTCGTCAAGAACACGCATCGCCAAGCGCGCGCTCAAGGGCACGCTCGTTCGAGCCGCTCGAGAAGTTCTTCGAGGGGACGACGGCGGTCGCCTACACCGAGACCGATCCGGTCGCGCTCGCCAAGACGCTGACGACGTTCGGCAAGACGGCGCCGACGCTGAAGATCAAGGCGGCGGTCGTGCAGGGGCGCGCGGTCAAGCCGGCCGAAGTCGACCGAGCTGGCGGCGCTGCCGGGCAAGCCGGAGCTGTACGCCAAGCTGCTCGTCGTGCTGCAGGCGCCGATGGTGCAGATCGTCACGCGTGCTGAACGCCGCGCCGCGCGATCTGATGAGCGTGCTGGTGCAGGCGGAGAAGAAAGCGCCAGGAAGCCGTCGGCATCAGGAATTAGTCAGCGGATTAGGCGATTCGAGCGACTTCGTCAGTGAGGAGATAGAACAATGGCCGAAGTGACGCAGCAGCAGGTGGTCGAATACATCAAGGGCATCAGCGTGCTCGAGCTCTCGCAGCTCGTGAAGACGCTCGAATCCGAGCTCGGCGTGTCGGCGGCGGCGGCGATGCCGATGGCGATGCCGGCGGCGGCGGCGGCGCGGCGGCGGCGGCCCCGGTCGAAGAGAAGACCGAGTTCACCGTCACGCTGACCGAAGTCGGCACCAACAAGATCAACGTCATCAAGGTCGTCCGCGAGATCACCGCGCTCGGCCTCAAGGAAGCCAAGGACCTCGTCGAGGCGCGCCCAAGCCGATCAAGGAAGGCGATCCCCAAGGAAGAGGCCGCGGCGATCAAGAAGAAGTTCGAGGAAGTCGGCGCGAAGGTCGAAGTCAAGTAGACTCGGCGCTCGCGCGATCCGCGGCTGCTGGCCGGGACTGCTGGGATCCGCGAGCACTCGTCGACCCGGCTGACGATGTTCGCCAGGCCGCGCGCGAGGCGCGACTCCGGTCGAGCGCTCTGATTTTCCTCGAGGTCTAAAGAATGTACAGCCTTCCCAAGAACGTCTACCGCGAGCGCATCGACTTTTCGAAAATCAAGACGACCGTTCCGATCCCGAACCTGATCGAGATCCAGAAGAAGTCCTACGAGCGCTTCCTGCAGATGAACCGTCTGCCGAGCGAGCGCGAGGACGCGGGTCTCCAGTCGGTGTTCAAGTCGGTCTTCCCGATCAGCGACTTCCGCGAGAACTCGTCGCTCGAGTTCATCGAGTATTCGATCGGCAACTGGGAGTGCAAGTGCGGCAAGCTGCAGGGGCTGCACCACCTGCGCAAGCCGTGCAGCAACTGCGGCGCGACCCTGATCGCCGATCCCTACGGCGACCGCGAGGTCCTCTGCCCGCGCTGCGGCAAGGCGAACCAGGCCCGCGGCGACGTCTGCGACATCTGCGGCAACACCGTCGGCCTGAAGCTGAAATACGACGTCGACGAGTGCCAGGAGCGCGGCATGACCTACGCCGTGCCGCTGAAGGTGACGATCCGCCTCGTGGTCTGGAACAAGGACCCCGAGACCGGCGTCAAGACCATCCGCGACATCAAGGAGCAGGAGGTCTACTTCGGCGACATCCCGCTGATGACCGAGAACGGCACGTTCATCATCAACGGCACCGAGCGCGTCATCGTCTCGCAGCTGCACCGCTCGCCGGGCGCCTTCTTCCACTCGGAAGACAAGACGCTCTACGTCGCGCAGATCATCCCCTACCGCGGCTCGTGGGTGGAGTTCGAGTACGACACCGAAGAACCTGCTCTACGTGCGCATCGACCGCAAGCGGAAGTTCCTGGCCTCCGTCTTCCTCCGCGCCCTCGGCCTGCGCGGCGCCGACGAGATCATCCGGCGCCTTCTACAGCGTCGACAAGCTGCACCTCAAGAGCGGGACGATCTACTGGAGCGTCAGCCGACAGCCTGGTCGGCCTGCGCGCCGCCGACGGACATCAGTCGTCCCGGGCGGCGAGCTTCACCGATCCAGTCGGGCAAGAAGATCACCAAGAACGCGATCGAGGCGCTGAAGAAGGCGAACGTCGAGGCGGTCGAGATCTCGGACGCCGAGCTCGAAGGCGCCTTCGCCGCCGCCGACGTCGTCGATCCGTCGACCGGCGAGGTGATCCTCGAGGCCAACGAGCCGCTCGAGCCGCGCGTCATCTCGATGGCGCAGGAGAAGAACGTCGACCGCATCGAGATCTTCTTCCCGGAGCGCGACGAGGTCGGCTCGATCATCGGCCAGACGCTGAAGAAGGATCCGATCCACACGCACGAGGAAGCGCTGATCGAGATCTACCGCCGCCTGCGGCCGGGCGATCCGCCGACGCTCGACAGCTCGCGGTCGCTCTTCGAGAACATGTTCTTCAACCCGCAGAAGCTACGACTTCTCGCGCGTCGGCCGGCTCAAGCTGAACACCAAGCTCGGGCTCGAACACGCCGCTCGACGAGAAGATCCTGCACCCGCAGGACTTCTACGAGGTCATCAAGTACCTGCTCAAGCTGCGCAAGAACCCGGCCGAACGTCGACGACATCGACCACCTCGGCAACCGCCGCGTCCGCTCGGTCGGCGAGCTGCTCGAGAACCAGTTCCGCATCGGCCTGGTCCGCATGGAGCGCGCGATCAAGGAGAAGATGTCGGTCTACCAGGAAATGGCGACCGGCGATGCCGCACGACCTGATCAACGCGAAGCCGGTGATGGCCGCGATTCGCGGAGTTCTTCGGGTCGTCGCAGCTGTCGCAGTTCATGGACCAGACCAACCCGCTCTCCGAGATCACGCACAAGCGGCGTCTCTCGGCGCTCGGGCCGGGCGGCCTGTCGCGCGAGCGCGCCGGGTTCGAGGTGCGCGACGTCCACCCGACGCACTACGGCCGCATCTGCCCGATCGAGACGCCGGAAGGCCCGAACATCGGCCTGATCTCGTCGCTGTCGTGCTACGCGCGCATCAACGAGTTCGGCTTCATCGAGATCGCCGTACCGGAAGGTCGAAGGACGGCCGCGTCACTCGACTACGTCATCGTCACCAACGCCGCCGGCACGCAGCTACAAGGCTCGGCGACATCGTCGAGGCCGACGAGCTGGTGTCGCGAGAACGGGCGCGCTCGAAGAAGAAGCGGCGTCGAGGTCGAGCCCTACTCCTTCTACCTGTCGGCGTGGGAAGAGGACAAGTACATCATCGCGCAGGCCAACGCCGCGGTCGGACGACGACGGCAACCTGACGCAGGACCGCGTCAACGCGCGGCCAGGCCGGCGACTTCATCCTCGCGCCGAGCGCGAACAGTCCAGTTCATCGACGTCTCGCCCGAAGCAGCTCGTCTCGGTCGCGGCGTCGCTGATCCCGTTCCTCGAGAACGACGACGCCAACCGCGCGCTGATGGGCTCGAACATGCAGCGCCAGGCGGTGCCGCTGCTCCGCGCCGCGGTCGCCGTTCGTCGGCACCGGCATGGAGCACATCACGGCGCGCGACTCCGGCGCCGTCGATCGTCGCCAAGCGCGTCGGGCATCGTCGACTACGGTCGACTCGCAGCGCATCATCGTGCGCGTCGAGAGCGAGGACGCGAGACCGGCGAGCGCAGCAAGGAGATCGGCGCCGACATCTACCCGATGACCAAGTTCAAGCGCTCCAACCAGAACACCTGCATCACCCAGAAGCCGATCGTCCGGGTCGGGCAGCAGGTGCACAAGGGCGCAGGTGCTGGCCGACGGCCCGTGCACCGAGCACGGCGAGCTGGCGCTCGGGCCGCAACGTGCTGGTCGCGTTCATGCCGTGGCGCGGCTACAACTTCGAGGACGCGATCCTGGTCTCCGAGCGGATGGTCAAGGACGACTACTACACCTCGATCCACATCGAGGAGTTCGAGATCGAGGCGCGCGACACCAAGCTCGGGCCCGAGGAGATCACCCGCGACATCCCGAACGTCTCGGAGAGCGCTCCTGAAGGACCTCGACGAGAGCGGCATCATCCGCATCGGCGCCAACGTCAAGCCGGGCGACATCCTGGTCGGCAAGGTCACGCCGAAGGGCGAGACCCAGCTGACGCCGGAGGAGAAGCTGCTGCGCGCGATCTTCGGCGAGAAGGCCGGCGACGTCCGCGACGCCAGCCTCGATCTGCCCGCCCGGCATCGAGGGCATCGATCGTCGGCGTCAAGATCTTCTCCCGCAAGGGCATCGAGAAGGATGACCGCGCGCAAGGCGATCGAGCAGGAAGAGCTCGACATGATGGAGAAGAACCTGCAGGACGAGATCCGCATCCTCCACGAGGAGGCGCAAGAAGCGGATCATCGATCATGCTGCGACGGCCAGCAGCTGCGGTCGGACCTGGTCGACGAGCGCGGCCGCGAGCGGCTGCTCAAGAAGGGCACCGATCTGAGCGCAGGAGATCCTGCAGGAGATGCCCTACGAGCGATGGTGCGGCTGAAGATCGCGACCGACGACTCGAGGCTCGAGGACGACCTGCGGGATCTCGAGGAGCGCGACCGAGCGCCAGGTCGAGGTGATCCGGAACCTCTTCGAGGAGAAGAAGGAGCAGATCCGCCAGACGGGCGACGAGCTGCCGCCGGGCGTCATCAAGCTGGTCAAGGTCTACGTCGCGATGAAGCGCAAGCTGTCGGTCGGCGACAAGATGGCCGGCCGCCACGGCAACAAGGGCGTCATCGCGCGCATCCTGCCCGAGGAGGACATGCCGTACCTGCCGGACGGCACGCCGGTGGAGATCGTGCTCAACCCGCTCGGCGTGCCGTCGCCGCATGAACGTCGGCCAGATCCTCGAGACCCACCTCGGCTGGGCCGCGCACGCGCTCGGGCTCTACTTCGCGACGCCGGTGTTCGACGGCGCGACCGAGATCGGAGATCAAGAACTGGCTCGATCGCGGCCGGCCTGCCGAAGCGGCGGCAAGACCGCAGCTCTTCGACGGCATGACCGGCGAGCACGTTCGAGCAGGAGGTCACCGTCGGCTACATCTACATGCTGAAGCTCTCGCACCTGGTCGACGACAAGATCCACGCGCGCTCGATCGGGCCGTACTCGCTCATCACCCAGCAGCCGCTGGGCGGCAAGGCGCAGTTCGGCGGCCAGCGGTTCGGCGAGATGGAGGTCTGGGCGCTCGAAGCCTACGGCGCCGCGCACATCCTGCAGGAGCTGCTCACCGTCGAAGTCCGACGACGTCGACGGGCGCGCGCAAGATCTACGAGGCGATCGTCAAGGGCGACGCCGTCGTTCACCGCCGGCCTGCCCGGAATCGTTCAACGTGCTCGATCCGCGAGCTGCAGTCGCTCTGTCTCGACGTTGAGCTGATGAAGACCAAGAAGAAGCCGTGAAGTCGACTCCTCAACCGGTATTGGAAGAGGTGTCAGATAGCATGACGACCTTCGTTCCACGAACGCGGCGCCGCTGACCAAGCGACTTCGACGCGATTCGCGATCAGCCTCGGCCTCGCCCGAGAAGATCCGTGTCGTGGTCGCCACGGCGAGGTCACCAAGCCGGAGACGATCAACTACCGCACGTTCAAGCCGGAGCGCGACGGCCTGTTCTGCGCGAAGATCTTCGGCCCGATCACCGACTGGGAGTGCCTCTGCGGCAAGTACAAGCGCATGAAGCACCGCGGCGTCGATCTGCGACAAGTGCGGCGTCGAGGTCACCCAGGCCAAGGTGCGCCGCGAGCGGATGGGCCACATCGAGCTGGCCTCGCCCGGTCAGCCACGTGTGGTTCTTCAAGGGCCTGCCGAGCCGCATCGGGCACCTGCTCGACATCTCGCTGCGCGATCTCGAGCGCATCCTCTACTTCGAGGCGTACGTCGTCATCGATCCGGGCGACGACCGAGCTCGAAGCAGAACGAGCTGCTCACCGAGGAGCGCTACCGCGAGCTGCGCGACGAGCACCGGCGACGCGCTTCAAGTCGCGCAGATGGGCGCCGAGGCGATCAAGGAGCTGCTGCAGCGCGTCGACGTCGAGACGCTCGCCGACGAGCTGCGCGATGATCGATGCAGCACCGAGACGTCGGCCAGATCAAGCAGCTCGAAGGCCGCCAAGCGCCTCAAGGTCGTCGACGCGTTCCGCAAGTCGGGCAACCGGCCGGAGTGGATGATCCTCGACGTCATCCCGGTCATTCCGCCGGAGCTGCGCCCGCTGGTGCCGCTCGACGGCGGCCGCTTCGCGACCTCGGACCTGAACGACCTCTACCGCCGCGTCATCAACCGCAACAACCGGTTGAAGAAGCTGATCGAGCTGCAGCGCGCCCGACGTCATCGTCCGCAACGAGAAGCGCATGCTCCAGGAAGCGGTGGACGCGCTCTTCGACAACGGCCGCCGCGGCCGCGTGCTGCGAGGGCCGAACAACCGGCCGCTCGAAGTCGCTGTCCGACACGCTCAAGGGCAAGCAGGGGCGCTTCCGCCAGAACCTGCTCGGCAAGCGCGTCGACTACTCGGGCCGCTCGGTCATCGTCGTCGGGCCCGGAGCTGAAGCTGCACCAGTGCGGCCTGCCCAAGAAGATGGCGCTCGAGCTGTTCAAGCCGTTCATCTACAACAAGCTCGAAGAGAAGGGGCTCGTCGCAGACCATCAAGGCCGGCCAAGGAGATGGTCGAGCCGCAGCGTCCCGAGGTGTGGGACGTCCTCGAGGAGGTCATCCGCGAGCACCCGGTGCTGCTGAACCGCGCGCCCGACGCTGCACCGCCTCGGCATCCAGGCGTTCGAGCCGGTGCTGGTCGAGGGCAAGGCGATCAAGATCCACCCGCTCGTCTGCACGGCGTTCAACGCCGACTTCGACGGCGACCAGATGGCCGTCCACGTGCCGCTGTCGCCCGAAGGCGCAGATCGAGGCGTCGGTGCTGATGCTGTCGTCGCAACAACATCCTGTCGCCGGCGCACGGGCGCGCCGATCGCGATGCCGTCGCAGGACATCGTGCTCGGCTGCTACTACCTGACCAAGGCCAAGCTCGGGCACGAAGGGCGAAGGGCGCATCTTCGCCGACTTCGACGACGTCATGCTGGCGCTACGAAGCGGGCGAGCGTCGAGACGCTACCGCCGATCCGCGTGCGCTACACCGGCGACGTACATCGACCTGACGACGCAGTACGACGACCAGGACGTGCTCCACGCCGAGGTGCAGAACGTCGAGCGGACAGCTGATCGACACGACGGTCGGCCGCGTCATCTTCAACCAGCGCGCTGCCGGACGACGATGCCGTTCATCAACGGCCTCCTGAAGAAGAAGGGCCTGCAGGACCTCGTCAGCTACTGCTACCTGAAGCTTCGGCGACGAGATGACGGTCGAGATGCTCGACGACGCTGAAGGACCTGGGCTTCACGCTACGCGACCCGGCCGGGCATCTCGATCGGCGTCGACGACATGGTGATCCCGGCGAAGAAGGACGAGTTCCTCGCAGCGGCCCGCGAGCGAGGTCATCGAGGTCGAGGCGCAGCGTATCTCCGGGCGTCATCACCGCCGGCGAGCGCCACAACAAGATCATCGACATCTGGCACCGGACGACCGAGAACATCTCCGACGAGATGTTCAAGCGAGATGAAGAGATCCGACCAGGTAGGCCAGCGAGTTCAACCCGATCTACATCATGGCCGACTCCGGCGCCCGCGGCATCGAAGCAGCAGATCCGCCAGCTCGCCGGCATGCGCGGCCTGATGTCGAAGCCCTCGGGCGAGATCATCGAGACGCCGATCACGGCGAACTTCCGCGAAGGCCTCACGGTGCTGCAGTACTTCATCTCGACGCACGGCGCCCGCAAGGGTCTGGCCGACACGGCGCTCAAGACGGCCGACTCCGGCTACCTGACGCGCCGGCTCGTGGACGTGGCGCAGGACGTGATCATCATCGAGGACGACTGCGGCACCGTCGACGGCATCACGGTCGCCGCCGATCATGGAAGGCGGCGACGTCATCGAGCCGCTGCGCGACCGCATCGTCGGCCGCGTGGCGCTCGGAGGACATCTACGACCCGCTCACCGAGCGAGAAGCATCGTCGACGGCGAACGGAGATCACGCGAGGAGCCTCGCCTCCGCGATCCAGGACGCCGGCATCGAGCGGGTGAAGATCCGCTCGGTGCTGACCTGCGAGACGCAAGCGCGGCGTCTGCGCGCCTCTGCTACGGCCGCGACCTCGCCACCGGCAAGATGGTCGAGATCGGCGAGGCGGTCGGCGTCATCGCCGCGCAGTCGATCGGCGAGCCGGGCACCCAGCTGACGATGCGGACGTTCCACATACGGCGGCACGGCGTCGCGCGTCACGCGAGCAGTCGACGCACGCGGCGAAGAACGCCGGGCACGGTCAAGTTCCTGAACGTGGCCGACGGTCCGAGCGCAAGGACGGCAACCTCGTCGTCGTCAACCGGAACGGCAAGATCGCTGATCATCGGACGACAAGGGGCGCGAGCAGCGAGCGCTACTCGGTCGTCTACGGCTCGACGCCTCAAGGTGCACGGACGGCCAGGAGGTCGAGCCGGGCCAGGAGCTGGTCGAGTGGGATCCGTTCACGTTCGGCGATCCTGACCGAGGTCGGCGGGCAGATCGCGCTTCCAGGACATCGTCGAAGGCGAGAACCGTGCGCGAGGAGACGGACGAGGTCACCGGCCTGTCGCGCAGAAGATCATCGTCGAGTCGCCGGACGACGAAGAAGCAGCTCGCCGTCGAGATCATGCGTCGCAGGGCAAGGACGGCGCGCAAGTACCTGCTGCCGATCGGCTCGCACCTGATGGTCGCCGACGGCGCAGGATGGTCCGCCGGGCGACGTGCTCGCCAAGATCCCGCGCGAGACCGACCAAGACCAAGGACATCACGGGCGGTCTGCCGCGCGTCGTCGAGCTCTTCGAGGCGCGGCAGCCCGAAGGACGCCGCGGTCATCACGGAGATCGACGGCGTCGGTCACGCACGGCGCCGATCGCCAAGGGCATGCGCAAGATCATCATCGACCGGCGACGACGGGCGAGACCGCGCGAGTACCTGATGCCGCGCTGCGCCCACGTCAACGTGCAGGAAGGCGAGCGGGTGCGCGCCGGCGAGCCGCTGATCGACGGGCCGATCAACCCGCACGACATCCTGCGCGATGCTCGGCGAGAAGGAGCTGCAGCGCTACCTGGTGGACGAGATCCAGGAGGTCTACCGGTCTGCAGAGCGTCGACGATCAACGACAAGCACATCGAGGTCATCGTCCGGCAGATGATGCGCTGGGTGAAGATCGAGGAGGTCGGGGACACGGAGTTCCTGATCGACGAGCAGGTCGACCAGCTTCCGGTTCGTCGAGGAGAACGAGCGCGTCATCGCGGCGGACGGGCAGCCCGGCGCATCGGGCCGGCCGCTGCTGCTCGGCATCACGAAGGCGTCGCTCTCGACCGGACTCGTTCATCTCGGCGGCCTCCTTCCAGGAGACGACCCGGGTGCTGACCGAGGCCTCGATCTCCGGCAAGGTGGACTACCTGCGGGGCCTGAAGGAGAACGTCATCGTCGGCCGCCTGATCCCCGCCGGGACCGGCATGGAGTACTACCGCAACGTCGTGCTCGAGCGGGAGGAGATCCCGCAGGTCGAGGCCGGCGCTCGAGGACTTCCTGATCGACCCGGCCGAGGAGCTGGCCGCTGGCCGAGGCCGACGCCGAGGTGGACGCCTCCGAAGAAGAGATTCAGCAGCTGAAGCCTTTCACGGCCGTCCGGCGAGGGTGCTGTCGCGACCGGTCGGTCCGAGAGCCACCTCTCCCTCGAACTGGGGTAGGGCCCACCGGTGGCGCCGTGCGTAGGCCTCTGGACCAGGGCCGACACGGGGAGGTGGGTGGCCTACGGCCAATCCGCGGCAGGCACGGCGCGTTACAGGGCAGTATTCCTCTTGACAGGCCAACCTGACGGCGCGTAGGCATCCGTGGGTTTTCCCTCGGACTTCGGCGGGTCGGTGGGACTGGCTTGCCGGGTCAGGGCAAAGCAGATTACGGTCGATCTCGGGCCCCTTCTCTACGGCTCCGAGGGGCTCAGGGAGACACAGGAGAGTCGATGCCGACAATTTCTCAACTGGTGCGGAAGGGCCGCGAGCGCGTGACGCGTGAAGACCGCGAGCGCCGGCCCTGGACTCTTCGCCCCAGAAGCGCGGCGTTTGCACCCGCGTCTACACGGACGACGCCGAAGAAACCGAACTCGGCGCTGCGCAAGGTCGCGCGCGTGCGCCTGACCAACGGCATCGAGGTCACGACCTACATCCCGGGCGTGGGCCACAACCTCCAGGAGCACTCGATCGTGCATGATCCGCGGCGGCCGCGTGAAGGACCTGCCGGGCGTGCGCTACCACATCATCCGCGGCACGCTCGACGCGGTCGGGTGTCGCCAACCGCAAGCAGAGCCGTTCGAAGTACGGCGCCAAGCGCCCGA
>ERZ1370068.1599-contig-11503_pt1 | contig 13563 bp, 16 predicted proteins | sample MGYA00561227_ERZ1370068 | MGnify/ENA primary metagenome ERZ1370068 (study PRJEB38410, sample SAMEA6850437) | metagenome | study: Metagenomic assessment of the ecological functions of the soil: analysis of the soil microbiota associated with the...
GCGAGAGCGTATGCATGTTGACACCGGGAATCGTTGAGGCAACCGCGAGCAGCACCGGAATCATGGCCGTGACGTGGGCCGTGACGCTGGCAAACAAGTAGTGGCCGAAAAAGTTGATCAGCAGCAGCATCGCGACCGCTGATTGCTGGCGAAGATGCCGGTCAGCTGACTGGCGACGGTCTGCGCAAACCACTTCACAAATCCTACGCGAGTGAGGCCATCGGCAAGCGCGACCAAGGTCGCGAACCACGCCAAGCGTGTTCCAAGCCGCGGAGTTTTTCGTGATGTCATCCCAGGTCACCACGCTGGTCAGCAGCATCAATGAGATGACGATGAGCGCAGCGGTGGTGGCGTTGACTTCATCGCCTCGAAAGATCCACATCACCAGAGCGATCACGACCAGAACTGCCAGGATAATCTCGCGCTGCGTGAACGCCGCCCATCTTCTCCAGCTCCTTCGCCGCCCAGCTCTGAGACCTCCGCACCCTCCTTCACCTCCGGCGGATAGATCCAATAGACCAGCAACGGCAATACCGCGAGCAGAAGGATGCCCGACCGGAGCGAAGTATATAAACCAGTCGACCCATGCGAGCTCGATCTTGCGCGGTCTTCTTGCACCAGCTCCACCGCGAGCAGGTTGGGCGCCAGGGCGGTGAGAAACATCGAGCTGGTTACGCAGGTCGCCGCGATCGCCACCCACATGATGTAAGAGCCCATCCGCCGCATGGACGGGTCGTCGGGTTGCGAATCATAAAGCGGCGGCAAATTTTTAATCACTGGATAAATCGTCCCGCCGCTGCGCGCGGTGCTCGAAGGAGTGAACGGCGCCAGAATCGTATCGGCAATCACCACCGCGTAGCCGAGAGTTAGCGTCTTTCGCCCCATCGCTTTTACCAGCATCAGCGCGATGCGCCGGCCGAGCCCGGTCTTTTCGTAACCGAGAGCAAACATGAACGCGCCGAAGATCAGCCACACCGTGCTAGTTGGAGAAGCCCGAAAGCGCCCAGCTCAAGGAGGCGTTAGCTGGATTAAAACCCGGCTTCGCGAGTTGCTCCGGCGAGTATAGGACGTAGTCGGATAAGCCGCGCGACCAAAGTCACGCCGATCAACCCGATGGCGCCACCCGGGCAAAGGTTCAAACATCAGACCGACAATCACGCCGGCGAAAATCGCGAAGTAATACCACGCGTGCTGCGGCAGCCCCGCCGGCGCGGGAATGAGAGCGATAACGATCGCCACCACGATTGGGGCGAAATGTTTCCAGGTGATTTTCATAGAACTCTCTTTTTGACGCTGACGGTGGTGCCACCGGTGCCGTTTCGACCTTACTCATGGGAGACTCCTTGTCCGCGCGCTCGACACGGACGCTCGACAGCCTGACATCTGCATCGATTCACTTCCATCCCATCGGCCACCATTTTCCGCCTCAGAAACGCGATCTGCGTCGCCAGCGGCAGGTCCTTCGGGCAGACGTCGTGGCAGGCGATCAGCGACATGCAGCCGAAAACGCCGTCGTCGTCACCGATCAACTCGAAGTAATCGTCATCGTTGCGCCGGTCGCGCGGATCGAGACGGAAGCGCGCGATCTTGTTGAGTCCCACCGCGCCGACGAAATCCTCGCGCATGCGCGCGGTGCCGCAGGCGGCGACGCAGCAGCCGCACTCGATGCAGCGATCGAGCTCGTAGATCTTTTCCGCGAGCTCCGGCTCCATTTTTTCTTCGAACTTGGCGCAGATCGACGTCCGGCTGCTTCATATGCAGCCAGGTCTCCAGACGCTCGCTCATGCCGCGCATCCATTTGCCGGTGTTGACCGACAGATCGGCGATCAGCTCGAAGACCGGCAGGGGCGCCAGCGAGATCTCGGTGCCCAAGTCTTTCGTCAAGGTACGGCAGGCAAGGGTCGGGCGGCCGTTGATCATCATGCCGCAGCTGCCGCAGATGCCGGCGCGGCAGACGAAGTCGAACTCCAGCGACGGGTCCTGCTTCTCGCGAATCTCCATGAGGGCGATAAACAGCGTCATGCCTTCCGCTTCTTCGATCTCGTACGTCTGCATGCGCGGCACGCTTCCCGGCTCCTGCGGATTGAAGCGCAGAGCGCTGATCTTCAGCGTGCGGTTCACGGCTTCATTTTTCATTTTCAATTCTCCTTCATCTCAGTCGAATCTCAGGTGTCGAGGGTCGAGGGTCGGTGTCGAGGGGGTCCGGTCACTCGTCACTCGACACTCGGTCCTCGTCACATTCCCGGAGTGATCATTTCTTCGGGCTTGATCCACTTGTCGAAGTCCTCAGCCTTGACCAGGCCCAGCGCCAGCGCCGCTTCCTTGAGCGTAGTGCCCTCGGCGTGGGCCTTCTTGGCGATCTTGGCCGCGTTGTCGTATCCGATGTGCGGATTGAGCGCGGTGACCAGCATCAAGCTTTTCTTCATCAGCTCGTCGATGCGCGCGGCGTTGGGCTGGAGGCCTGCGATGCAATGGTGCGTGAAGCCCTCGACTCCCTTGGACAAAAGTTTCGCCGAGTGAATGAAGTTGTGGATGATCAGCGGCTTGAAGACGTTGAGCTCGAAGTTGCCGCTGGCTCCGCCGATGTTCACAGCCACATCGTTGCCCAACACCTGGGCGCAGATCATCGTCAGCGCCTCGCTCTGGGTCGGATTGACCTTGCCCGGCATGATCGAGCTGCCGGGCTCGTTCTCCGGAATGCTGATTTCGCCCAGGCCCGCTCTGCGGGCCGGAGGCGAGCCACCGCACGTCGTTGGCGATCTTCATCAGCGAACAGGCGAGCGTCTTGAGCGCGCCGTGAGCGAAGACCAGCGCGTCGTGGCCGGCCAGCGCCTCGAACTTATTCGGAGCGCTCACGAAGGGCTGGTTCGTGAGCGCGGCGATTTTGGCCGCAGCCTTGTCCGCGAACTCGGGATGGGTGTTCAGCCCAGTGCCCACAGCCGTGCCGCCGAGGGCGAGCTCGTAAAGATGGGGCAGTGTCATGGCGATGCGCTGCAGGTTGTTCTCCAGCATTTGTGCCCAACCCGAAATTTCCTGACCGAGACTGAGCGGCACCGCGTCCATCAGATGGGTGCGGCCGATCTTGATCACGTCGGCGTTGGCGCGCGCCTTTTCCTCCAAGGTTTTTTTCAGTTCCTTGACCGCTTCGGCCACAGCGGACAAGACCTTCCACCGCGGCGATGTGCATCGCCGTCGGAAAGGTGTCGTTGGAGCTTTGCGCTTTGTTGACGTCGTCGTTGGGATGGATCGGTTTTTGCTTCCCATCACACCGCCGGCAATCTCGATCGCCCGGTTGCTGATCACCTCGTTGACGTTCATGTTGGTCTGCGTGCCTGAGCCGGTCTGCCAAATGACGAGCGGAAAGTGATCGTCGAGCTTGCCGGCGATGACTTCGTCGGCGACCTGAGCGATCAGATCGCCTCTTTCCTGGTCCAAAAGCTTCGAGCTCGACGTTCGCCATGGCTGCCGCTTTTTAAGGATGCCGAAAGCCTTGATGAGCTCTCTCGGCATCGTGTCCCGCCCCGCCCCTGCCTGAAAATATTTGAGCGACCGCTGGGTCTGCGCGCCCCAGTAACGGTCCGATGGGACGGCAATTTCGCCCATGGTATCTTTCTCGATCCGAGTCTCAGCCATGGCGATGCTCCTTTCGTGTCCTTTGCGAGAAGCACTCAGGTTGCGAAGGTTCAACGTCAATTACCCATGCGTACCGAGTTTCGTATTCACTCGGTTCTGAACCTCAGCTCGCTGAGCGCGAACCGCGCGTCTGCGCTCAGCTTTCGCCGAGACGTTCATTCCTGCCTTGGAGGGTCTTCGGCATCAGATGCTCGTAGGGCATCAACTTCCCCTGTATGGTAAAGCGATCCGCGCCATCGCGCGCCTGCTTGAGCGCTTCGATCTCGGCCGTGCGTCCGGCCGTATCCGGATGATCGATGTGATCCTTGGCGCCATAGCCGCGCCAACCCGGCGGCAACTCCATTTTCGTGACATCGAGTTGTTCGTACGCGAGCGACGGTAGAGTATCGTTCTCGGACTTCCAGGTTGCCAGGGTACGGTTCAGCCACTGGGCGTCGTTGCGGCGCGGGAAGTCCTCGCGGAAGTGAGCGCCGCGGCTTTCGGTTCGCTGGAGCGCGCCGTAGGCGACGCAAAGCGCCATCTTGAGCATCTTCTGCACCCGGTAGGCCGTCACCAGCTCCGGATTGGCGCCCCGCGCCTTGTAGCGCAGGCCGATGTTGCGGCTGCGCAACAAGAGCTGTTGCAGCTCGTGTACCGCTTCGTCCAACACTCGGCCGCTGCGAAAGATGCCGACCTTCGCGGTCATGATCGTCTGCATCTCGGCCATGATTGCAGCGGCGTTTTCCGTGCCGCGGCCGTCGATCAAGGTGTCGAGCTTGGCTTGCTCCCGGCGCAGCGTTTCCTCGATCACACCGGTGGGAATATTCCCCGATCTTTCCCTCTCGCAAAAGTCGGCGATAAACTCGCCGACGATCATGCCGGCCGCCACCGTCTCGGCCACCGAATTTCCACCCAATCGGTTGAAGCCGTGCATGTCCCAGCAAGCCGCCTCGCCGGCCGAAAACAGTCCCTTCAAGGTCGGGCTTTCGCCGGTGTGGTTGGTGCGCACTCCGCCCATGGTGTAGTGCTGCGCCGGCCGCACCGGCACCCAGTCCTTCACCGGATCGACGCCCATAAAAAAGTGGCAGATCTCGTAAACCTCGCGCAGGTTGTGTTTGATGTGGTGCTCGCCCAGCAAGCGTGATGTCCAACCAGAGGTGCTCGCCGAATCGCGACTTCACGCCTTTGCCTTTGGCGATGTGCTCTTCCATGCGCCGCGACACGACATCGCGCGACGCCAGCTCCTTTTTCTCCGGTTCGTAGTCGGGCATGAACCGATGGCCGTCGACGTCCTTCAGCAGCCCGCCGTCCCCGCGGGCGCCCTCGGTGAGCAGAATGCCCGGCGGGAAAAGCCGGCGTCGGATGAAACTGCACCGCCTCCATATTGCCGAGGGTCGCGACACCGGTCTCCAGTGCGATCGCGGTGGGAATGCCTTCCGAAATCACCGCGTTGGTGGTGACGCGGTAGAGCCGACCGGCGCCGCCGCCGGCGATCGCGGTCGCCTTGGCGACGTATGCTGCCAGCTCGCCGGTGATCATGTTTGCGCACGATGGCGCCGTGACAACGGCCGCCGTCGTGGATCAAAGCGATCGCTTCGGCGCGCTCGTGCACCGGGATGCCATTGGCAATCGCTTGATCGCTCATCGTGAACAGCATCGCGTGGCCCGTGCCGTCCGAGACGTAACAGGTGCGCCACTTGTTGGTGCCGCCGAAGGCGCGCTGCGCGATCAGCCCATGAGCCTCGTCGCGTTCGGTGATGGTGACTTTCTGCCCGTTGATGATGACATCGCGGTCGCCCCTGGTCACCCGGCTCCAGGGTAGACCCCAGGCCGCCAGCTCGCGCACCGCTTTGGGCGCGGTATCGACGAACATGCGCACGACTTCCTGGTCGGCGCCCCAGTCGCTGCCGCGCACCGTGTCTTCGAAGTGCACGTCTTCGTTGTCGCCTTCGCCCTTGATGACGTTGCCGAGACTCGCCTGCATGCCGCCCTGCGCCGCTGACGAATGTGAGCGCTTCGGCGGCACCAGCGATAAAATAATCACGTCGTGGCCGCGCCGTTTGGCGCCGATGCCGATGCGCAAACCCGCAAGGCCGCCGCCGATGACCAGAACGTCGGTGTAAATTATTTTCATGGCTTAACTTCCTTCGTTAGAATCGCTGTCAACGAAGCTGTTCGAATGTTCGAGCCAATCACCGTCGCAAGCCTCACCCGCGAGCCGAAACATCGGAGTTGAACGTCGAACGGCTGGAACTGTTGAGTTCTATTTGCGCCATGAATTGTCAACTTGCTGTGCTTGAACTCACTTGCACTAGTGCTGCTGCGTCGGCGCGGCGATAGGACGGCAACATAGCGCTCGCCGACGCGGTCGCGGCGCTCGTGGCCGAGCTTCATGTACGCCGCCAGGGTGAGCAGTCCCGAGCGTCAGAGAAAAATACCGTGATTGCCCCACTTGAGCCGTTTGAGCATCGTGCGCGTCCGATTCGGATCTTCGCCCTCGAACCAGCCCCACTTGACCGCCAACCGGTAGAGACCGACGCCGCCGTGCAGCTCGACGGCAAACAACAGAACCAGATACAGCGGCCACCAGCGGCCGCTCCACACGCGATCCGCCGATTCGTAAGGGCCGATATCGCCGGGATGCACGAGCATCTGGTAGAGATGAACCGAAGCCAGAAAGAAGAGCGCAAAGCCGGTCCACGCCTGAACCCACCAGAGCGTGGTGTCCTCATGGCGCAGCATTTTCCGGTGGCTGGCGAAACTTTTGTATTCGTGAAAGTTCGCAGGAAACTTTCGCATGGCGAGCAAGCCATGGAGCACGAACATGCACCGAAACCAGCGCGACGACTGCAGCCAACGATGCCGGAATATGCTTTGCCAAAGATAAACTGTCCCTCGAACATCTTGGTCACCCACCACATGGCATCGTTGCTGATCAGGATCGTCGACACGAAAGCCATGTGTCCCCACATAAAAAGACCGAGGAACAATCCGCTCGCGCTCTGAACAAAGTCCAGCCGCGCGGGCCAGTGACTCTTTCGCGTCCGTCTGATCCAGTCCGACTCCGGCAATGACATCGACTTCGTTGTTCATTGTATTGCTCCTTGTCTATGTCTACGTTTACCATCGCGCGATCGCTTATCGATCAGTTTCTCGAGCGCATGCGCCTGAAAGAATTTCTATCGCTAGAATTGAGACGCGGTATATTGGACCTTAGTCCAATAGGGTCGGATGCTTCATTGTCGCGCCGATCGTACACTCGGCTGGCCGTAAACTGTTGGCGTGACTGCACGCGGGCACATTACTATTCGGTACGTCCCATCGCTGATCGCCGAATCAGCTTCTCGAACGCGTGCGCGGTGTCGTAGCGTTATGCCCGCCGGCGTCACCTTGCGACGAAAAGCAACCAGGGCGTTCCCAGCACCAGGAACACGAGCAGGCAGAACCCCGTGGTCAGCAGGCCGAGCCGGTAGAGCTCGCCCTGGGTCAGGTAGTTGCTGCCGACGAAGATGACGTTCTGGCTGCCACCCTGCGGCGTGATGGTCGAGAAGTAGCTGCTTGCGAACAGCAGCGCAAACGCCATCAGGGATGCGGGGACGCCGGTGCGCACGGCGACGTCGAGGAACACACCGAAGAGCGCGAGGACCTGCGCCGACTGGCTCACGAACATATAGTGCATCAGCACGTAGAGCACCAGCAAAACGACGTAGGCGACCGGCCAGGCTACGCCCCCGAGCAGCGCGGTCAGCTTCCCGCCGACGTAGCCCATGAAACCGAGCTCATTCAGCTGGCCGCTCAACGCGAAAAGCACCGCGAGCCAGAGGAAGGTGACCAGGGTGCTGCCCTGCAGGTTGATGTCCTCGAGCGTCAGGACGTTGGTCGCGAGGAGCACGCCCAGGCCGGCGAAGGCCACCGCAGTGAGGCTCAGGTGCAGGCTGTCCGCCATCACCCATCCGGTCACCATGACCGCAAAAGTCACCGCGACGATCCACTCGTCGCGCGCGAGCGGCCCCATGCTGTGCAGCTCTTTGCGCGCGATCGCGGGCGCATCGGGCGTGTCGGTCACCCCTGGTGGAAACAGCCGGGAAAGGATCAGGGGCAGCAGAAGGATGGTGGCCAGTGCCGGAACCGACGAGGCCAGCAGCCACGTGCCGAAGGCGATCTTCACGCCGGATTGCGCCGCCAGCGATACGCCGATCGGGTTGGCGGAGGTGGCAGTGAGCCATAGAGCCGACGAGACGCTCAGGCTCGCCATGCCGCAGAACATGAGATAACCGCCCAGGCGGCGCCTGTCTGCATCTTCCGGCCTGGAGCCGGCGCTCTGGGCGAGGGAAAGAATGATCGGGTAGAGCACGCCGGCGCGCGCCGTATTGCTCGGAAACGCCGGCGCGATCAGGGCATCGGTGAGAAAGATGCTGTAACCCAGTCCGAGCGTGGACCGTCCGAATGCGCTCACCACGAGCAGGCTGATGCGACGTCCGAGTCCGGACTTCACCACCGCATTCGCCACCAGGAAGGCGACCACGACCAGCAGCACGCTCGAGTTCGCGAAACCGGCGAAGGCCTTGGCCGGGTCCACGGTGCCGGTCAGCACGACTGCGCCCACGGCGAGCAGCGAGGCCGTCAGGAGCGGAAATGCGTTCACGATGACCGAGAAGATCGCGGCCGCGAAAACGGCGAAAAGGTGCCAGGCCTCCCTGGTCAGCCCGGCCGGGATCGGCGCGAACCAGATGCCGAGGACCAGGGCGAATGAGAGGGCTTGTTTGCCCAGCTTGCGGAAGTCGGCAGGGGCTGCATTCATCCGCCGGGCCCTCCTGCAGGCGCGGTAGCGGCCTGGCCAAACCGCGCCCGGCCCTTGAAGTCGACGACCCGCCCGCTCACCGCGCCGTCTTCGGCATCGACCACGTACTGCCACTGGAACGTGTAGTCGCCGGTCACGCCGGCGTAACGGCCTGTCCCGCCAATGAACGTGCCCACGATACGGTTACCGCTGCCGACCGCACTCGCCCCTCAACTCGCTGTAAACCATGTCGCCGCGCTCGTCGGTCCAGACGCAGCGGCCCTGCATGCCTGGCGCGGCTGTCGGAGAAGCCGATCGCCTGCGCCCTGAACCCGACCGCCGGCCGCTGCGCGCCGGTGAGCAGCAGCGACCCTGTCAGTTCGAAGATGGCCGCGCGGTCATCCGCGACCCAGGCGCAGCGTCCGGCGCGTGCCTGCTGCAGTCCACGTGCCCTCGAACGCGTGCCATTCGCCGGCGGGAGAGTCTGCGTGGCGGGACCGCCCGGACTGGCCGCACGCGGCCGTGAGCAGGAGAGCGGCGAGCGCCAGCCATCGCCACCCGGGCAACAGTAACGGACGTTGTCGAGAAATCACTCTCTCCCCCTCGAACCGGACCATCGATCCCAGTTGGCGCACTCTGACTCCCATCGTCCGCGCTGACTATCGGGACGGCTGCACCGCCGGCACATAGCTGTTCTTCCGTCGCGCCGCGGTCGCCGTCGCCGATCAGCTTCTCGAACGCTTGCGCGATGGCGAGCGCCTGATCGGGCCGCACGCCCGAGCCGGGGAGCGCGGCCATGCGACGGATGGTGGCGATGCGCTCGGGTTGGGTCTTGAGCACCATCAAGTTGAGCGTCTCCTCGCCATGGCAGCGCGCGCAGCGAGCCACCAAGAGGGAAGCGGCGATGCGCTCGAACTCACCGGGCGAAATATTGGCGCCCGGGTGGGTTTGCATGCGCTCGACGGTGCGCTGGATCTCCGCCGGCTCCATCGACACGGTCACCCCAAGACGCCGGGTGCTGTGACACTCCACGCAATTCTGCATGAGGATCTCGCGAACCCGCAGCGGCCGTAGCATGGCGACGTCGCGCTTGCTGGCCAGATCCGGAGGCAAGCTCGCGACCCGCTGCTGAAGCTCGCGCACCTGCGTGATAACGGCGATGGTGAGGATGAGGTTGACGAGCACCACCAGCATGACAACGATGCGGAAAGCCGGAGTATCGCGGCGGTCGTTCCGTCGTCATTTCAGGATACTCCTTCCGCGCCGCGCAATACGCCCGCCGGTTGAGCTGCAGGATGCGCAGGCTTGTCGCCGGCGGCGGCAACTCTTCGTGGATCGGCAGGATGCGCGCCAGCCAGCCGAACGCAAACAAGGCCGCCGCCGTAATGCCGAGCGTGATACCGACCTCGCCGAGTGAAGGGAAGTAGGTTTCCCAATGCCGCACGCGCAAGCCGATCACGGCCACGTTCAGCCGGTGCAGTAATACGCCCGCGATAACCAAGGCTGCATGCTGTGGCGAGCCCGCGCCGCGCTTTCGCGTACCTCCGGCATCATCAGGAGAACAAAGGGAAGCATCAGGCCGAAACCAATCTCGACCCAGAAGGAAACGGCGAACCATGAAGCCGCTGAACATGGCGTCGGCGGCGCCGCGATAGAAAAGATCGCCCATCTGAAAGGCGAGGAAGAGCCCCACGAGCCAGGCCTCGATGCGGGCGAGGCCGGCGAGCAGATCCATGCGCGGAGCGAAGCCGAGCCAACGCGCGGCGGCGAGGTGTTCGAGGATCGCCATCGCCGGACCGGCCATCATGGCAGAAAATAGAAAGAGCAACGGCAACAGATCCGACCACCACAATAGATTTACCTTGTGCGGGATGAGCGTCATCAGAGTACCGAGCGAGCGACTGGTGGAGGTGCGATAGCGTCACGCCGAGGAGCATGATCGGAATGTAAATCGCGCGCACGATGCGAAACGTGCGCGTCCCCAGCCGAGCCTGTTCGAGCGGCACCTGCGCGAACTCCAAAGCGAGCACACGTGAGATACAGGAACGCGCACCAGCCGACTTCGTACAACGCGGAGGTGGGCGCCCAGGAAACGAGGACCATCCAGACCATCCACGGCCGGCCAAGCTCCACCATGAGCATGGTAATCGCGCTGGCGTAGCAGAGAAGCGCCATGAGCACGGCGGGGCGCACGAACGAGTGGTAGCGATGCACGCCCAAGATCTCCACTAACGCCGTGATCGTGAAGCCGACGCCGCCGATGGCGATCATCGTCATGATCCCGTAGCCGACCCACCATCCCCACGGGATAGGCGTTGTTGATATTGGCGACGGTGCCGATGCCGGTCGCGAACCGCACGAAGGCAATGACTGCGGCCACCGCCATAATCGCTAGCAGCGTTTTGTCCCACCAGGTAAGCCGGATGCGCCAGTTCATGTGTGCTCTCCATCGTGCTCTTGGCGGCGCATGCGCCGGCGCACGATCCAGTTGAGCGCGCCAAACACCGCGTACAACACGGCGAACACAGGCGCCGTGACGCGCAGCCAGCTGATGCGTGAGGTCGGGCATCGGCGTCTTCGGCAGGCCGGTAATGTAGCCGATCTGCTCGAACGGCACCGACGAAAGGTGCAGCACGCTGGTGCCGCCGACCTCTTCGAGGCCGTAGATCTCCGGGATGTACGTGCCCGGCGCCGCGGCGATCCGCCGCTTCGCTTCGGTAACCATATCGTCGCGGTCGCCGAAGCTGATCGCGCCGGTCGGGCATACGGTCGCGCACGCCGGTTCCAGCCCGACTTCCAGGCGGTCGGCGCAGAACGTGCATTTGTGGATCTTCGGCGCGAAGCTCTCGTAATCGTATTTCGGAATGATGAACGGGCATGCCTGCATGCACGCCCGGCAGCCGATGCAGCGCGACTCGTCGAACACCACGGGGCCGAGATCCGTTTTGAACATCGCCGTGGTCGGGCACGCCGAGGCGCAGGCGGGTTGTTCGCAGTGCATGCAGAGCTGGCGCCCGAACACCCAATCGGGCTGTGGCGCCGGTTACGATCTCGTTGAAGGTAATGAGCGTGTAGTTGTTGGCGTCGAGATCGCGCGGGTTCTGATAGCCTGCGCCGGCGAAGAAATCTGTCTGGTCCTGCCGGCCGGTCGTTCCACGACTTGCACGCGACCATGCAGGCCCGGCAGCCGATGCACCGGGTGTTGTCCTGGATCATCGCTTTCGGTTTCACCGCGTCGGTGTGCTCATGCTCGGTCCTTTCTCTTGATGTTGCAGAGAAACACTTTGGTCTCGGGAATCTGCGAGTTGGGGTCGCCGACGCTGGCGGTGAGATCATTGGCGATGTCGCCGGGCACGATCCCCGCGTAGCCCCAGTGCCACGGCAGGCCGATCTCGTCGATCATCCGACCCTCGATAAAAAACGGTTGGAAACGTTCGGTGACCAGCGCGTAGACCTCGATGGAGCCGCGCGCGCTGCTCACAATCACCCGGTCGCCGTTCTTGATCCCTTCGCGCTTGGCCAGCGCCGTGCCGATTTCGACGAACGCGTTGCGGCACGAGGCCGACGAGCCAGGGCATGTTGCGGCTCATGGCGCCGGTCTGCCAGTGTTCGGAAACCCGGTAGGTGGTGGCGACGATCGGAAAGACATCGGGTTTGCCGTATCGATCAAATTCGGTGGACTGCCAGACCTGCGCGCAGGGACTCGACTGAATCTTGGAGAACGGGTTTTGCACCGGGCTCTCCACCGGCTCGTAGTGCTCGGGAAACGGCCCGTCCACAAGATCCGGCGAGTAGAGCTGCCCGACCCCCGATGCCAGCATGATGAACGGATTCATCTCGCCCGGCGGCATGGCGCCGTCGGGAACATCGCCTTCCCATGTTTTCTTCTCAGCGTTCCAGCGGATGACCCATTTGCGCGGGTTGAACGGCTCGCCTTTGCGATTGACCGAGGCGCGGTTGTAGAGAATGCGCCGGTTCATCGGCCACACCCACGCCCACTTCGGATGGAGTCCGATGCTGTTCGGCGCATCGGTCATGTCGCGGCGAGCCGCCAGGTTGCCCTCTTCGGTGTAGCTGCCGCAGTAGATCCAGTTGCCCGACATCGTGCTGCCGTCGTCGCGCAACTGCGCGAAGCCGGGCACCTGCTTGCCGGCGGCGAAGCTCTTGCCGTCTTTGTCGGTCACGTCGACCAGGAAGCGTCCGTTCAGCTCGCGCGCGACGCGATGCGGATCGGCGTCGATCTCCATAATCCCATGCGAGGTGGCGGATCGGCTCCGGAAACACGCCGTCCTTCTCGTAGGCGCGCTTCATGGCCTTGGCGAGCCCGTCGACGATATCGAGGTCGGGGCGGCAGTCGGCGATGGGCTTCACCGCGCTGGTAGCGCCACTGCGCCCAGCGCCCGCTGTTGACGATGCTGCCTTCTTTCTCGACGCCGGAAGCGGCGGGGAGAACGAATACTTCGGTAGGAATCCGCGCCGGATCGACGCCCGGCCGCTTCCAGAAGCCCGCGGTCTCGTGCTCGAACAAATCGGCGACCACCATCCAATCGAGCTTGTCCAGTCCGGCGCGGATCAGACGCGCGTTGGCGCCGCCGACCGCGGGGTTCTGGCCGAAGCAGAAGAGCCCCTTCATTTCGCCGGCGAGCATGGCGTGGGTGAGCGCGAGAAACGCGTAGCCCTGTCCTTGAAATCCGCGGCCGAGCTTGGGCAGGTGAGCGAAGTCGAAGTCATTCTCGCTCGTGGCGTGCTCGCCCCACCACGCTTTCAGCAGACTGACGACATACTTCGGCGTGTTCTGCAGCCAGTTCGCGCTCGCTCGCGGATTCGCGGCCACCGGAGTCACGCGTTTGCAGATAGCTCTTCAAGTCGGCGTCCGCTTCGACGGGCATCTTGAGATAGCCCGGCAAGCCATCGTTAGTTCAGTCCCTGATCCGTGGAACCCTGCACGTTGGACTCGCCGCGCATCGCGTTGACGCCGCCGCCGGCGACGCCGATGTTGCCGAGCAGGAGCTGCAGGATCGCGTACGAGCGGATGTTCTGCGTGCCGTGGCTGTGCTGCGCCGTGCCCATGGCGTACAGCCACGTGCCGGCCCGGTCGGGAGCGAAGGTCGAGGTGTAGAGATCGCAAACCCGCAGGTAGTTTAGCAAATACGTAACTGAACGAAGTACAA
>ERZ1370068.7773-contig-667_pt1 | contig 13560 bp, 19 predicted proteins | sample MGYA00561227_ERZ1370068 | MGnify/ENA primary metagenome ERZ1370068 (study PRJEB38410, sample SAMEA6850437) | metagenome | study: Metagenomic assessment of the ecological functions of the soil: analysis of the soil microbiota associated with the...
GTTGTACTTCGTTCAGTTACGTAACTGCGGCGACGCGATCGAAAACCGGCACGCCCATCGCGTCGGCCTTTTCCACCACTGCCTTGATGAATTCACGGCATTCTGCATGCACGCAATTTCGTCATCGACCCTCCGGCAATCAGCCATTAAGTTTTGCTTAACCCGCTATCTCCGGCAATTAACTGCAAAAAAACGGGTTGGGAATACCGTGCCTGGACTACCTGGACGCGAACATGGTCGAGCACACGTCCGCACAAACAGCCGCACGCGGCTGGCGAGATGATCATGTTGACCGGCAGCATCGCCTTCGCGGTCAGCTACAGCTTGTTTCATTTCGTCTTTGCCGGTCTGGCACGTGGGTCAGCGTTGCGCCGGGGACAGACCGCACCCGCTCACGCGCGGCGCGGCGGTCGAAGCTTTAATATTGTGAAAACAAAGGACTTCGCAGGGCTGCCCGGTGTCCCGCGCCGTAGCCGAAGATTTGCTGCATCGGCGCGCCGGGTCGGCTAGCGTGCTGGCCAACAGATTTTCGAGGCGGAGACGTTTAATGCGGTTGGGCTACTTCACCATGCCTGTGCACCCGACTGGGCCGGGACTGGTCGCAGACGCTGCGCGAGGATCGTGAGGCGATCATCCTGGCCGACAAGCTCGGCTTCCACGACGCCTTCATGGGCGAGCACCTGACCGACGCCTGCGAGAACGTCACCAACAGCATGCTTGTTCCTGGCGACGCTGATTCACGACACCAAGACCATCAAGCTCGCGACCGGCACCACCAATCTCGCGCAAATGCATCCGGTGGTGATCGCGGTGCAACGCGGCGATGTTCGACCATCTGTCGCAAGGCCGTTTCATGATGGGCGTCAGCGCCGGCGCGCTCACGTCCGATTCTGAAGCGATCGGCATCCTCGACCTGGACCGCAACAAGATCTTCGCCGAGGCGATCGACGTCATCCTGGCGGTCTGGGAGCGCGATCCGCCCTACGACATCGATTTCCCCGACAACCGTTTCAAGGTCGGCTTCGCGCGCACCGCCGCGCTCGACCTCGGCGTCGGCATCCTGGCGAAGCCGTTCCAGAAGCCGCGGCCGGAAATCGTCGGAACCGTGGTGGCGCCGTTCTCGCCCGGCGTCGTGCTGATGGGCAAGCGCGACTTCCATCCGCTGTCGGCGAACTTCCTTCTGTCGAAGCATCTCAAGTCGCACTGGACCAACTACGCCAAGGGCAAGGCCGAGGCCGGCGCCAAAGCCGACATTCGCCGATTGGCGCGTGGCGCGCACGATTTTCGTCGCTGACGACGACAAGGTTGCGGCGCGCTATGGCCGACGACGACGCCAACAGCCCTTACCGATTTTACTTCGAGCAAATGCGCGCCAAGATGAAACGCGGCAACCGGCTCTATGTATTCAAGAGCCACAAGGAGCAGCCGGACGAAGAGATCACGCTCGATTACGTCATAGCACAATTGCGTGACCTTCGGCACCGTCAACAAGGTTGTCGATCGAAATCCTCAAGCTGCGCGAGGAAACCGGCGACTTCGGCGAGCTGGTCTATGCCGGCATGGATTGGGTCGACCCGGCGCTGGCCAAACGCTCGATGCAGCTGATGGCCGAGGAAGTGATGCCGCGCGTCAACGCGGCGATCGGCAAGCCGGCCAAGACCGCGGCGGAGTAGAAGGCCACTCAAACTGGCCGTCACACCGACAAGGGATCTGTCCCAAGAGCGCGCGTAGAGACCGTGCCTGGCGCCCTGTGCGAACGGGACGTCCTTGTCGAGTTCGATCGATGCCGAGCGCACGCGCTGCGCCTCCGGCTCGGTCGCCGGAACCGCGCCACGCTTCCGGCCGCGGCCTTGCCGCGCGCAGCAAGAATCTTGCGTGTCATGACGATGCCGCTGTCGGTCGCACACAGATGCTCCTTGGTGCGATCCTGGATCGGCCCCATGCTTTCCTGGATGGAGGCGTCCTGCATCGCGATGCCGTCGACGCCGGTCGACGAATGGCCGTGGCGCTGCGACTCGCGGTCCATCAGATAGTTGTTCGCCTTGTTGGCGAGCGGGATGAAGGTGCCCGGCACGTATTTGACGTGGATGCCCTCGCCGTCCTGCATCGCCGAGACTTCCGATTTCGTCAGCGCGCGCTTGGGATGATAGTTGATGCTCCAGGCCCAGCAGGTTTCGTCGTCGATCGGGCACCCAGGCGTGCGCGCCCAGCGGATGACCGGCGCGCGGCGGGATGATCGAGTACCAGGGCATGATCCAGGGCGTGATGCGCCAGTAGTATTTGCCGCCGTCGGCGTTGCGCCGCGCGCCGATCAGCAGGCCGCCCGGGAATTCCTCGACCTCGAACAAGCGGCATGCGGTCCTGCTCGTTGTAGACGTTGCCCTTGCGAGCCCTTGAACAGCGGATCCTTGTTGAGCTCGCTGACCGTGCAGCCATGACACGTGGCTGGAATCGATGCCGCCTTCCATCGCCTGCAGGTAATTGCACTCCTGCAGCCGCTTGGAGACGAAGCGCTGCGGCGGCTCGACCTCGGTCCATTCCAGCGCCGGCGGCGGCGGCTGCGTGGCCGGCGGCCCCATATAGGCCCAGATCAATCCCGGCCTTCTCGATGCAGGGATAGGATTTCAAGCTTGATGTTCTTGCGGAAGCCGCTCTTCCGAGCTCCGACGGCAGATCGACGCATTGGCCGGTCACGTCGTATTTCCAGCCGTGATAGGGGCAGCGCAGCCCGCATTCCTCGTTCTGCCCGAACCAGAGCGAGACGCCGCGATGGCGCGCAGAATTCGTCGATCAGCCCGATGCGTCCCTTGCTGTCGCGAAAGCAGACCAGGCTCTCGCCCATCAACTTGCACGCGCACCGGCGGGCAATCGGGCTCGGGAATTTCCGACGACAGCAGGAACGGCGCCCAGTAGCGCCGCAGCAACTTGCCCATGAGCGTTCCCGGGCCGACGCGGCTCAGCTGGTCGTTCTGTTCACGCGACATCATGGCGACGTTTCCTCAGCGTCTTTGCTATGTGCTTTTCGCGCTGGCAGCGGGCGCCATTATAGGCAGCCGCACCGCATGACGGAAGCCAAGTGCCATGCCTTTGCCGCGCATCGCCATTGCAACCGGAGACCCGGCCGGGATCGGGCCGGAGATCGCGCTCAAGGCGGCGCTCGATCCGCGCGTACGCGCAGTCTCTGCCGGCCCGTTGCTGGTGGGCGACCCGGCGGCGGTGGAACTGCATGCGCGCGCCTGCCGGCCTGTCGCCCGATCTTGCACGTGATCTCAGAAAGGCATCGTGGCTGCGGATTGGATCGGACGGCGCGCGTCAACTTGCTCGACGCACGCGACGGCAGCTAACGCGCCGGTCAAACTCGGCACCGGTTGACGCCGCTTACGGCCGTGCATCGCTGGCGGCACAGCGCCGGGCCATCAAGCCGCGCTGGCCGGGGAGGTCGAGGCCGTGCGTGGCGGCGCCGCAGACCGAGCGCTCAATCGCCGCGGCAGGCATTGCCTTCGATGGCTATCCGTCGTTCGTCGCGCGCGAGACCGGCACGCCGGTCAACGACGTCTACCTGATGATCTGCTTCGACCAGTCCGGATCGTGCACGCCGACGTTGCATGTCAGCGTGCGCGAGGCGGTCGGCGTTGATACACGCCGGAGCATGTCGAACGCGCGTGATCCGCGATCACCGATGCGTCGCTGAAAAAGCTCGGCATCGCGCAGCCGAAGATCTTCGTCAGCGGACTCAATCCGCACGCCGGCGAAGGATGGCATTGTTCGGCACCGAAGAAATCGAGATCATCATCGCCGCGATTGCGCGCGGACGGCAAGGGATGGCATCGATGTGCATCGGGCCGTTCGGTGCCGACACGATGTTCCGCAAAAAGGTGCGACGCCTTCATCGTGATGCTGCACGACCAGGGTCACATCGCCGCCAAGCTGCAAGGCGTTCAACCGCACTGCCGGTCTTTCGATCGGCTCGCCGATTCTGTTTTCGTCGGTTGCGCATGGCAGCGCGCATGACATCGCCGGCAAAGGGCCAGGCTGATCCCGGCGCCATGATCGAGGCGATCACGCGGCTGGCGCGCGTCAACGCGCAAGGACGCGACGGCTAAGGATTGAGCAGCGGGATGTCTGTTCGCGTCGGGCGGCTTCAGGGATCGACTGCAGATAAGCGTAGATGTCGCGCGAGATCGCCGTCGGACAGAGATTTTCTCACTGTACGGCGGCATGGCGCGATTGGTCGAACGCACGAAAGCGTAAAACGTTTCCCAGGGCAGCGGATCGGGTGCGAGTCGTTTGCCGCCGCTGGTCATGATTCGAGCCCTGTCCAATCAGTGCCCGTGGCATCTGCCAACAGCCGTTCTGAATGAATGCCGTCTTTGCCATGTTCGGCCGACGCGGCGGCAGAGCACCGTTCTGTCGCGCACGTTGAGCGCCGGCAGCGCAATGCCCCAGCGCGATCATCACGTTCGCATCACGGCACGCTTCAACGCGGCTGCGTCACGACATCGACCAGCGCAGGCTCGCCGGCCTTGACCACCTGCACCGCCTTCTTGCAGCGCCGGCGCGAGTTCACTCGGGTCGGTAATCGGACCAGCCGACCACATCCCCATCGAACTCGCCAGCTTTGCCGTAGTCGATGGTCGGATTTTCGATGACGCGTGCCGACCGGACCCATGTCGTTGCGAAGGCTGGCGACGCGGTCGCGGCAGTTCGACATGCGCTGAACGCATGCATCACCTCCTGATGATAGCCGCGATTGTTGTGCATCACAGACAGCAGCGGAATCTTGTGCCGTGCCGCAGTCCACAACACGCCGGGCGCATACATCGAAGTCGCCGTCAGGCTGGAAGTTGACCGAGAGCGTCCGGCGTCGCGGTTGGCGAGCGCGGCGCCGACCGCAGCCGGCAGAGTCGTAACCAACGCCAAAGCCGCCCGGTCCGCCGATATGGTGATAGTGCTTGTCCATCGGCCACAGCCGGGTCGGCCAGCTCGACAGTTGGCGGTCGGCGCCGACCGACGACCAATCGAGATCCTTGATCTGCGCATAGACTTCCATCGTCATGCGCGCGGTGCTGATCAGGCTGGCGTCCCATGCGTACGATGCGGCCTGCCGGGTACGCTCGCGCGCCTCGCTCCAGGCTTTCTTCATGCCAGCGCCGCGCGCTCGATCGCGGCCTTGCGGCTCCGGATGGCAGCGCCTGTTTCACGGCCTCGATCAGCGCCGGCATTGTCGGCTTCCGCGTCGCCCGCCATGTCGACGTCGACGACCTGGAAACGCTGGAAGTCCTGGTAGTTCGATTTTGTGTTGAGCTCGGACGGAATTGATGCTGATGAGCTTTGCATTTGGCTTGATGTGGGATTCCTGCAAGCCCGCGCCATCGTTGTCGCCGTTGTCGACGAACCCGTTGACCGTGGCCCAGTAGTCCGAAAGTTCGAGGCCCAGGATCACGTCGGCGTCGCTTGATCAGCGCTTGGGCCCGCGAGTTCTGCAGCAAATGGTGGGTATTCCGGGAAATTCATTCGGCCTTTTTGATCGATGACAGGCGCTTGCAGTACTTCGGCAAGCTGAACGAGCCACTTTATGCCGTCCGCCGTGCGCGCGGTGCTTGTCTGCGATGATCACCGGATGCTCTGCCGCCGCCAGCAGGCGCGCGGCTTCACTGGACAGCGTTCATCTCGCCTTGCGGCGGTGCGGTCGGCACGTAGCGCGGAATGCCGAGCTTCGCGCGCGTCGATGCGTCGTCTCTTCTTGCAGGCCGGCATGCGAGCGCGATCATCACCGGCTCATGCGGCGGCGTCATCGCCAGCTTGTAGGCGCGCACCATCGACTGCGCGAAGTGCTGCAGCGACACCGGCTGATCGTCCCATTTGGTGAAGTCGCGCACCAGCGCGTTGATGTCCTGCGCCGAGTGGAAGGTCGGCACGCCGGCGGGCGCGTTGCGACGCATCAAGATCCGTTGCCGCCCATCACGATCACCGGCACGCGGTCGCACCAGGCGTTGTAGATCGCCATGGCCGCGTGCTGCAGACCGACGGTGCCATGGCACAGCACCAGCAGCGGCTTGCCGGCGATCTTGAAGTAGCCGTGCGCCATCGCCACCGAGGATTCCTCGTGCGTGCAGGTGAGGAACTCGGGCTTCTTGTTGCCGCCGTAGTTGATCAGCGATTCGTGCAAGGCGCGGAAGCTCGATGCCGGATTGCAGCCGGCAAATATTCGATATCGAGTGACTTGATGACATCGACCATGAAGTCGGAGTTGGGTATGCCTCCGGCTTGCGTCGAGGGTTGCGGCGTCGCGGTTTCCGCCGCGGCGACCACCGCGTTGGGCCGCAGCGCCGATGGCCGGGGTGAGGCTGGTGGGACCGACGGGGCCACGGCGTTTGACGCGTCGGCCGCCAGCGGCGACTCGCCGCGCCGGTGACCGCTACGCCGGCCAGGAATTTGCGCCGATTCAATCGGGTTTGCGATAGCACACGCGCCATGTCCGCCTCCGTTCAATATCGAGGCTCCGACCCGATGCTGCTCGGGCCGTGCAGATGGCAATGTTAGTGCAGTAGCGAGGGCGCGCCACGGCCGCGATGCGGTCTAACGCACGGGCGGCAGCGGCGAGGATGTAATCGCGGTGGAATTGCTGCGCGGTGCGGTGCCAGTGTTGACCGGCGGCGCAATATTGGCTGGCCCGCCTGCCGGCGCCGGACCGCCCGCAGCTGGTTGCATTCCGGTGTTGGCGACGTGCTCAGGCGGCTTGCCTCCTGGAAGCACCACGACGCGTGTGCCGACCTGCACGCTGGCTAAACAGATCCTCGATGTCATCATTCAACAGGCGGATACAGCCCGACGACACGAAGGTGCCAATGGTCGAGGGCTGATTGGTGCCGTGAATGCGGTACAGCGTCTTGCCGAGATAAAGGGCGCGCGCGCCAAGTGGATTGCCCGGGCCACCCGCCATGAAGCGGGGCAGATAAGGCTGGCGATCGATCATCTCCGACGGCGGGTGCCAGTCCGGCCATTCCGACATCCTGCTGACTCGCTCGGTACCGGCCCAGGTGAAGCCTTCGCGGCCGACGCCGATGCCGTAGCGGAGCGCCTTGCCGCTACCGAGCGCCAGATAGAGGTATGTGTTTGATGTATCGATGATGATCGTGCCGGCTGGCTCCTTGGTGCGCAAAATCCACCAGCTGCTTCTTCAGATTCTGCGGCAGTTCCTTCGGCTGGCCGGTTTCCGGACGATCCTCCGGTGGCAATGCCGCGGTCGCCGACGGCGGCGTTCCCTGCGGTGCAACGCCTATACCAGCCGGCGGGCGCACCTCGTCCGGATCGTTGCCTCATCGGGAGAGCCGCGCCAGGCATCCATTGCTGGCGGCTGTTGGGGATCAAGCTGATGGCCATATCCGACTGGGCGCTGTCTCGCGCGGGCCGAATAGACCGGTCGGGGGCGGCAGCGGCGGGTCCTCATCCGGATAGGGAAAAACGCGGCTCGGAGCTCCAGCGCTGAACTTGGCCGAGGACGCGCTGCACGGCCTGGCGGCGGAAGCACGTCCTCATCGTCATAGCTGCCCATGACAGGCGGCAGCCGTTCTTCATAGATCGCTGGCGGGGGCAGCCGCTGCTGCTGGCCCAGCGCGGGCGCAGCCGTGAAGGCCGCCGCAACCGGTAGCGTCAGCAGAAATGCAGCAGAAAGTCGGACCATTATCCACCTTTGGTGGCGAGACAGCCTCAAACCGGGCCCTGATTGCCCCGGGATGAAGGCACATTCAAGACCAGAATACGGCCATCTCGTTAACGTCACTTTGCCGGCGCCTCAGGCTTTCTTGGCCTCCGCTGCGAGTACCTGTTTGGCGACGCGGTGGCAATCCACCGCCGCCGGGAACCCGCAATATACAGCGACCTGACGCAAAATGGCGGCAAGCTCCTGCGGGGTAAGCCCGTTGCGCAGCGCGCCACGGAAATGCGCCTCGAACTCGTGCATCCGGCCAAGGCAGGCAATCATGCCAAGATTGAGGATGCTGCGCTCGCGCGGCTTGAGGGCGTCATCGCCCCACACCGCACCCCAGCAGTAAGTGGTGAGCAGCTCCTGGAATTGCCGGTTGAAGTCGTCCGTATTGGCGACCGCACGGTCCACGTATTCGTCCCCGAGTACCTTCCTGGCGCATGGTCATTCCACGGTCGTAAAGTGCCTTGTCCATCGTCGAACCTCCCGAATGGTGTTGATTCGTCTCGCGAATACCCCATGTTGACAGAGACTTGAGCGATTTCGTCCATTCTTGCGCCAAATAACAAATTGAATCGAAGACGGGAGGAAACACCATGCGGACCACATCCACGCGCGCAATCCAATTCTCTCTTGTCCTCGGCATTCTGGCCTTCGCGGCCAACTACGGAGTGCCCGATGCCGCGAGCCAGGACGCTGGCTGGGTCACACTATTCGACGGCAAGAGCCTGGACGGATGGGACCAGGTCGGTGAATCCAACTGGCGTGTCGAGGACGGCGCCATTGTCGCCGACAAGATGGCGGGCAAGGAAGCCGGCTATCTGGTGAGCAAGAATTCGTACAAGAACTTCGTCGTGCGGGTCGGAATTCTGGCCGAGCGACGATGCCAACAGCGGCATCTATTTCCGCTGCCTCGATCCGAAGAAAATCACCGACCGGACCTGCTACGAAGCCAACATCTTCGACCAGCGTCCTGACCCGAGCTACGGCACCGGCGCAATCACACGTTACGTCGAGGTCGATCCGATGCCGAAGGCTGCTGGCAAGTGGAACACGTATGAGGTCACCGCCAAGGGCCGTGACATCACGGTCGTGCTCAACGGCCAGACGACGGCGAAGCTGCGCAACGGCATGTTTGACGAAGGTCCGATCGTGCTGCAGCACGGCGCCGGAGCAGTCAAGTTCCGCAAAGTGGAAATCAAGCCGCTGTAAGAGACAAGCCAGCGGGTTGGCGTGACGGAATGGACGTAGCGATTGTCGGCGGCGGCATTTGCGGGCTCTCGCTCGCACTCAATCTCAAGGAGCGTGGAATCGCCTGCCGCGTATACGAGCGCGCGCCGGAGATCAAGCCGCTCGGCGTCGGCATCACTCTGCTGCCGCATGCGATGCGCGAATTCACCACGCTCGGCCTTGGCGGTGAATTGCTCGAGGCCGGCATCGAAAACCAGCGACTGCCGTTTCTTCAACCGTTTCGGACAGCTGATCTACCGCGAGGATCGCGGAAAGTTCGCCGGTTATCCGTTTCCCGAAGTTGGCATCCATCGCGGCCGGCTGCACGTCATTCTCGTACGAGGCGGTGACAAAAGCGGCTCGGCCAGATGCGGTCGTAACCGACTATGAATGTGTCGGCGCTTGAGCAGGATGACGGCGGCGCGACCTGTCCATTTCAAGCAAACCAGCACTGGCACAACGCGCGAAAGCGTGCGCGTCAGATCGTGCGTTGATAGCCTGCGACGGCATCAATTCGGCTCTTCGCAAGCAATTCTATCCGAACGACAAGATCGCGTTTTCCGGCATCAATACCTGGCGCGGAGTGACGCGGCGCAAGCCGATCCTGGGCGGCCGCACCTACATGCGGGTCGGCTCGATTCTCACCGGCAAGATCGTGATCTATCCGATCGTCGATGACATCGACGGTGCAAGGCAACCAGCTGATCAACTGGATGGCCGAGATCAAGCGCGACACAACCGAGCAGAACGACTGGAACAAGCCAGGCAGTCTGACGACTTCTTTCCGCTTTACGCGAGCTGGCGTTTCGACTGGCTTGACGTGGCGCAGATGATCCGCGATGCCGACCAGATCCTCGAATATCCGATGGTCGACAAGGACCCGATCGACCGCTGGACTTTCGGGCGTGTCACGCTCGCCGGCGATGCCGCGCACCCGATGTATCCGCGCGGCTCCAACGGCGCGGCACAGGCCGCGATCGACGCCCGCACGCTCGCCGATCTCCTTGCGAAACAATCTGATCCGCGCGAGGCGCTCAAAGCCTATGAAGCTGCGCGGGTCGCACCGGCGGCCAAAGTGGTGCGCACCAATCGTGAGCAGCCACCGGATTTCATCAATATCAAAGTCGAGGCATTGGTCGGCGACAGACCGTTCGACAATCTCGACAAATACATCACGCAGGACGAGTTGCGCGCCCTGTCGGAGAACTACAAACGTATTGCCGGTTTTGCGTTGACCGATGTGCCCCCGCGGGGTGATCTGCCTAGTTCTCAGCAATCCGATAACCGATGCCCGGCTCGGTCAAAATAATCCGCGGGTCGTCGGGATGATCTTCAATCTTCTGCCGCAGCTGGCCGATATAGACACGCAGATATTGCGTATCCTCCGTATGCGCGGGGCCCCACACCGCAGTGAGAATCTGCTTATGGGTCACCACGCGGCCGGCATGCCTGGCCAGGAATGACAGAAGCTCAAATTCCTTTGGCGTGAGCTTGAGCTCGCCGCCGGCACGGCTCGCACGATGGCGTACCGCGTCCACTTCGAGATTTCCGACCCGCAGCACGGGAATTTCTGATTTGCGCTGGATCCGATGCCGCAACGCCGCCCGCATCCGAGCGAGGAGTTCACCGACGTTGAAGAGGCTTGTTGACGTAATCGTCGGCACCGAGATCGAGCGATCTGATCTTTCGGTTTCCCGTTCGCGCGCTGACAGGACGATAATGGGAAGGTCGGACCATTCCCGCGCCCGTCTGATGATATCCTTGCCGTCCCCATCCGGCAGCCCCAGATCGAGCAAGACGACATCGGGTGTCTCGGCGGCAATCCGTTTAATACCCTCGGCGATCGTCCCGGCACTTGTCATTTCATAGTTGTTAGCCTCGAGCGCCGGCTTGAGAAAGCGGAGGATTGCAGCCCTCATCGTCAATGACCAGCACGCGAATTTTTGCGCTCATGCCGGAGGCTCTTCGCGCGGGAATGTCATGATAAAGCGTGCGCCGCGGCCGTTCTCGGCGGGGCTTTCTCCTTAATCGCGCCGCCATGGGCCTCCATAATCCTCCTTGGCAATAGCGAGGCCGAGGCCAGTGCCAGGCCCGCCGTCCGGACGCACGCCCTTCCGGCTCGCCCCCTATGGCGAACTTTTCAAAGATGTACGCCAGCCCATCGGACGGAATGCCAGGCCCATCATCGGTAACGCGCAGCGCGACGCTATGCGGCGCAACGTTGGCGTCCAGCAGAACTATGCGTTTCGAAAGGCGTGTGCACAATTGCGTTGGCAACAACATTTCCAATGGCCTGTTCGGCCAAGGTGGCATCAGCTCGCACCAGCGGAAGATCGGCCGGCAGGTTGATCTCGATACGCTGCCGCGCTCCGTGCCGACGTTGCGGCACTCAACCACGCGCTCGGCCACCTCTCTCCAGATCGATCCAATCGCGACGCAATTCCAATGCGCCTGCGTCGATTCGGGTGATCGCCAGAAGATTGCGCACCATTTCATCGAGGTCTTCAGCTTCCTTCTTGATTTGGCTGAGCAGATCTTCTTCGCCGTTTCCTCGAGTTGATTTCCGTAGTCGATCAGGCTGGTGGCCGAACGCGAGTATTGGAGGACAACGGAGTGCGAGAAGTCGTGCGAGACAGACGCCAGCAATGTGTTACGCACGCGCTCGGTCTCCGCGTGCGGTCTTTGCCGTGACCATGTCACGAGCGAGCGAGGCGCGTTCCAAGGCGGCCGCAGTCTGTTCCACGAGGGTAGCGAAAGCAGAGCGCGCGCTTCGGAGTCGAGCGGCGCTGCATCCTTTCTCCTTGGAAACCCCGATCACGCCCTAGCGTCTTCGTGCCAATACGAAGCGGGACGAAATACCTATGGAGATAATCGGCAATGTGCCGGTATCAGCACCGGCCGGCTCGACATGGCCGTAGGCCCATCGCGCGGCCGTCATCGCGGCAGCGTCAAGAGTATCTCGGGCGGCCACGCGCGCAATGGAGCACAACGTCGTCACCCTTGCGCAAGCAAGACCACAACCGGACGGCCCAGGCTTGCATGGATCTCGCTGGCGGCTGCCTTCGGCCACAGCATCAAGTGTCGCCAATCCGGACAAACGCCGCGTGAATTCGTACAATCGGCGCATCGCACGCATGCGGCTCCCAGAAATTCTTGCGCTGCTCCCGCACTCGGCCGGCCAGTGCCGAACTGATGACGGCGACGACCAGAAAAATCACCAATGCTAGCAACTCATACGGCTCGGCAATCGTGAATGTGATAGAGCGGCGGGATGAAGAAAAAATTATGGACGAAGAATGACAAAACCGATGCGTAGATCGCCGGGCCAGATGCCGAAACTCATGGCCGTCACGAGAACAGCCAGCAAGAATACGATCGAGAGGTTGGGAATTGGCGTGATCTTGGTGAGCACTTCACCCACAGCGAGCGCCGCCGCAACAGCAAGAGTGGCGTAGAGGAAATGCAGTGGAGCGCAGCGCGAGAGTTTTCGGCCATCGCGGGAGAGGGGTCTTCGCAGACGCTTCCGCTTCCCGCGGTGACGAGGTGAATGGCAATATCGTCTTCCGTGCGCCGCACCAGCTCGTGCGGCAGCGATCGGCGCAACAATTCGCTCAATACGAAACTATCTCGTGACCGGCCAATCACGATCTGGGTGACGTTCTCGAATTTCGCAAAACGCAGCAGCTCCGCCGGCAGATCCGGAACCGCTCAGCGTTTGCGTTTCAGCGCCAAGACTTTCGGCTAATTTCATTACCTCATCCAGCCTTTGGCGAGCGGCCGGGTCGAGGTTCGTGCCCGGCCTTTCCACAGTGACCGCGATCCACGGCGCATCCATCAGGTCGGCCAGCCGCTTGGCCGCCCGTACGACCGTGTGGAGATATCGGATCTGGACCGACGCAAGCCAAAATACGCTCGCCCGCAGCCCAAGGGCCTTCGATGGCCTGCGCCTGCATGCGTTCGACGAGGTCCGCATCAACCCGCTCGGCCGCGCGCCGCAACGCAAGCTCACGCAAAGCCGTCAGATTTTGCGGCTTGAAAAAGCTCTCAACCGCGCGCGCCGCAGTGTCCTGAACATAGACCTTTCCTTCAGCCGAGTCGCTTGAGCAACTCGTCCGGAGGAAAATCGACGAGCACGACCTCGTCGGCTTTGTCGAACACCACGTCCGGGCACCGTCTCGCGGACGCTTGCATCTTGCTGATTTTCTGCACGACGTCGTTGAGGCTTTCCAGGTGCTGGATGTTGAAGAGTGGTCCAGACGTCGATGCCCGCCGCCAGCAGCTTCAGTCGATATCCTGCCAGCGTTTCGGATGGCGGCTGCCAGGGACGTTGGTGTGGGCATATTCATCGACGAGCAGCAGGTTCGGCCGGCGCACCAGCGCGGCGTCCGAGGTCGAATTCCTTCATGATCTGGTTGCGATAGACGATTGGCTTGCGTGGAAGGATTCTCGAAATCCTTCGATCAACTGCTCGGTTTCGCGCCGGCCATGCGTTTCCGATCAGGCCGGCGACGACATCGCGCCCGCCCGCCTTTCGGCGCGGGCGGAGCTGAGCATGGCATAGGTTTTCCGACGCCCCGGCGCAGCGCCGAGAAAATCTTCAGGTGGCCCCGGCCTTCCTTCTGGCC
>ERZ1370068.9170-contig-7968_pt1 | contig 13559 bp, 21 predicted proteins | sample MGYA00561227_ERZ1370068 | MGnify/ENA primary metagenome ERZ1370068 (study PRJEB38410, sample SAMEA6850437) | metagenome | study: Metagenomic assessment of the ecological functions of the soil: analysis of the soil microbiota associated with the...
ATTCATCGTCACCTGGTCGTTGGACTTCGCGGAAAGTTCCGTGCCGATCACGAGCGTAACTTCGCCGTCGATTATCGGCTTGGCTATGCCGAAGAAGCGGGCGACAGCTTCCGGAGGATTGTTGTGCCGATCCATCGCCGCGCGATCAGGTAACGCTCGTACGTCGGCGGCGTGAACACGCACGGATCCGTCGCGTCCTGCGATACGTGGTAGCCGACGATCGCTGGTTCATTTGCACGCACGCTACTGACGACCTCGAGCAGCGCCTCACGCATGGCGGTCTCGTGCCCCTTCCTGGCCCGGATGATCGCGGTGATGGTCAACATGTCGTTCTCTGACTCACAAATGGTCGGCGCTGCCCGATCAACTTTCAGCTCGCGCACGGCAAGGATGCCTAGGGTCCGGCGCGGCAGCGGCGCCAATTCAATTTGCCTGCCGGCGAGACTGGCATATGGTCACAACAATAATGGTGTCAGGGTGATAAATGGCAAGGCATTTGGTGGCGGCGGCTGCTCTTCTGATGGCAGCCGGAATCAATGGCGCGCAGGCTCGAGGATTATCCCGCGAGAACGGTCACGATCATCGTTCCGTTCGCCGCCGGCGGGCCGGCCGATATCACCGGCCAGGATCGTCGCCGACATTTTCAGCCGTCATCTCGGCCAGAAATTCGTGGTGGAGAATGTCGGGGGCGCCGGCGGCACCGTTGGCGCGCTTCGCGCCGCGCGCGCGGCGGCCGACGGATACACGATCCTGTCCGGTCACCTCGGCACCAATGCGCTGGCGCCGGCGTTCTATCCGAATCTCGGCTACGATCCGCAGAAAGGATTTCGAGCCGATTGGACTGACGGCCGAATATCCCGGAATTGCTGGTCGTCCGCAAGGACTTTCCCGCCAATAATCTCAAGGAATTCGTCGCCTACGCGAAAGCCAATCCGGACAAGCTCAATGTCGGAGCACGCCGGGCTTGGCTCGGTATCCTACATCGGTTGTCTGCTTCTTCACGCGGCGATCGGCATCAAGCCGACCATGGTTCCGTTTACCGGCACGGCCCCGGTGTTGAACGCCATGCTCGGCGGTCAAATCGACTATGAATGCGATCCCGTGCTCGGAACATTGAGCCAGGTGCGGGCGGGCAACGTCAAGGCGCTGGCAGTCGCCGCCAGAAAACGCAGCCCGCTGCTGCCGGATGTGCCGACTTCCCACGAGCAGGGTCTGCCCGAATTCGACATTGCGCGCCGTTTTACGCGGTGTTCGCGCCGAGCGGCACGCCGCAGGCCAGTCGTCGAGAAGCTTGCGGACGCCCTGAACAAGGGCCTCAAGCGAAGAGGCCGGTGCAAAAGCGGTTGGCCGAGCTCGGCGCCGATATCGTCGAGCCGAGCCGCCGCGGACCAAAGGCCCTCGCGGACCTGGTGAAAAGCGAATCCGCGCGGTTGATGCCGATTCTAAGAGCCGCGGCGGAGAAATAGGCGCGGCAAGCATCGCTCTCGAATGCATTCGCTTCCGTCGAGATCGTATCGACATCGGCTAGTGCCCCGATGCAGATAATCGGCGCGAACCGGCGCCGGCCCTGATGGCGGCACGTCGAGGCGCACGGCAATGCCCTCCAGTTCCGGGCTCGGAGCCGGATAAAGCTTCATGACGAGCGGATCATGCCCCGGAACGATGTGGCTCTCGTCCGGCGCCAAGCGCCAGCAGCCGGTCAGAACCCTCCAGCATTTCGCCGATATGAAGGGCGGTCGTAAACGGACGCTCGCTCGCCATGTTCTCGTAGAAATGGCTGACGTCGGAGGCGAGCACGACGAATCCCCGGCGGGTCCTGACGCGAACGAACTGAAGCCCGGCCGAATGGCCGCCGGCCGCGTGTATCGTGAGGCCGGGAGCGAGCTCGGCGTCGCCATCATAGAACAAGACGCGGCGCGCATAGTTCAGCCGCACAATCCCGCAGACGTCCTCGACCTCGAATGAATGCGACAACCTCGGATATCGCATGAAACGCGCCCGTGGCATACGCAAGTTCGCGCTCCTGGAGATGGAATCGCGCGTTTCGGAAACCGGTCGAAATTGCCCACATGGTCGTAGTGCAGATGGGTGAGGATGACATCCTCGACCGCGTCTGCATCGATGTCGAACGCGCCGAGCGTCTCCACCGGACAGCGCAGGAACGTCCGCTTTCGCCTGCTTCGCTACTTCCGCGTTGAAGCCGGTGTCGATGACGAAGCGTACGGCCTCCTCCTCTTGCCAGCCACATGAAGTAGTCCATCGGCATCGGGCCGTCGTGCGGATCGCCGCCGATGAAATGCTCGCTCCGCCGCGCCTCGCGCGTGGCATAGCGGATCGCAAAGAGTTCGTATTCCTGCTCAGCCATGCTATCTCCCGATAGAGCCGACCGCGTTCATCACTTCTGCGTCGACTTCGTTGAACGCCTCTGCGCGCATTGCGGAAGGCATCGATTCCCGATGGAATGCCGCAATACACGCGCGACCTGAAGCAGGATCTCCTTGATCTCGTCCTTGGTGACGCCGTTCTTCAGCGCTCCCTTGACGTGCAGCTTCAGTTCGTGGGGCCGACCCAGCGCCCCGAGCATCGCCAGATTGACGATGCTGCGGGTGCGGCGGTCGAGACCCGGCCGGGTCCACAACGCGCCCCAGCAAAATTCGGTCGACCACTCCGCCATCGTCCGGGTGAATTCGTCGGCGCCCGCGATGGACTTGTTGACGTAGTCCTCGCCGAGCACTTCCTTGCGGACCTTCAGTCCCTTGTCGAACAACTCGCTCATCATTGGTTCCTTCCGTTGTTTGAGTACTGTTTTTCAAGGCAGCGCGGCTCAGCCGCGCGCCCTCATCAGGCTCGAGACGTCCGCAAGCGTATCGAGACGCCAGACATCGTCGATGATGCGGTCGATATCCCAATCGGTTCCGCCCAGCCGCGCGCCATCGCGCAGCTTTCGCTTCGATGTCGCGATCCGACAGCGGATCGGCCAGACTGCCCTTCGCAGCCATCACGATCTCGCTGAACGTCTCTCCCGAAGTCAGCTGAATAGTGACGCGCGCGGCACCATCCGGAAGCGAAGCGTCAAGCGCCGCCCTCACCTTCTGGCGCAAGGCCACGATATCCGGCCGAAATACGGTCGCATCCGAGAACTCGGTGACGCCGGCCGCGCCCAGCAGCAGCGCACAGGCGGCGCAATGATGGATGCTGACCCGCGCGTCGCGTTCGTTGCGAACCGGCCGGTCGCCGCGCGCCAGCAATAGCGCCGAACCCTGCACCGTGATGGACGCGATATCATCGATGCGCTGGCCCAGCTTCGCCCGCAAATTGAAGCAGGCGTCGATCACGGCATGAAACACGATGCCCGCCGGATAGGGCTTGTAGGTGTTCTTCGCGATCTCCCAGGTCTTGCCGAGACCGCCCGTCAAGCGCCCAAGATCGGGCTCGTCCCCATGGCGCGGGCCCAGCCGAGCGGCCCTTCGATGGCCCGTGGCGACGCGGAATAACCTTCAGCCGCGAGCAATGCCGCAAACAGGCCGTTGCGCGCCGCATTGCCGACGCTGACATTCTTGGCGGCGCTCGGAAGATTTTCGACGATTCCCGGCCGACTGGCTGGCGGCAATTCCGATCGCATTCGAAATCTGGTCCGCCGAAAGCCCGAGCAGCTTCAGGCGCAAGCGCACGGCCGCGCCGAACACCCCGCAGGTCGAGGTGATGTGCCAGCCGCGCGCATAATGTCCGGGCGACACGGCGTTGCCGACGCGGCACTCGACTTCCACGCCGAGAATGAATGCCGTGAGAACGGCCTGCCCCGAAAACCCTCGCGCCTGCGCCAATGCCGAGCACGGGCGCCGCGACCGGCGCCGCCGGATGAATGATCGTATCCGAGATGGGTGTCGTCGAAATCGAGCAGATTGGCCGAGATCGCGTTGACGAATGCCGCGCCCATCGCATCGAGCCGTTCGGGACGGCCGATGATACCGCGGATGTCGCAGCGCCGCTGAACGGCAACAGCGTCCGCAGCGCAGCCGGTAACGGCAGGGTCGTACGCCGAACCCAGCGCGGTCGCGAAGAAGTTCAGGATCGAGCGTTTCGCTTCATGATTTTGCGCGGCGACATCCGCCCACGTGGTGTCGGCAGACGAAATCGGCGAACGTTGTGCCGGCGCCTTGCGCTTTCATCTTGCCGCACTGAGCGAATTCCTCCGAACCTTGTTTTTCCAACCCTATTCCGGCGCGCGGTGGCCTGTCGACAGAAATCTTATGCTTGACAGATTGACTGACAATCTGGAAATTCGGCGAAACGCGGCCAGGAGACCCTGCCGCGGCAAGAACAACAAAGCGCCCGTACTTGCGGCGCGACAGGGAGCGAACCATGGCAGCAGAAACAATCGGCTTTGTCGGAATCGGGCCGCATGGGCGGACCGATGGCCGGGCGCCTGCTCGACGCCGGCTATTCGCTGTGCGTTTACGACACGCAGAGCGAGGCGACCAAGCCGCTGGTGGCGCGCGGCGCACGACTTGCGAAATCGCCCGCCGAGGTCGCATCGAGCGCGGAGATCGTGCTGGCCAGCCTGCCAACTCCCGACATCGTCAAGGCGGTCACGCTCGGGCCCGATGGGATCATTGCCGGAAACCGCGCCACGATTTTGCATCGATCTGTCGACCACCGGGCCCGGCGCCGCCAAGTTGATCGCCGAAGGATTCGAACCCAGGAACCTGACGCTGGTCGATGCGCCGGTCAGCGGCGGCATCAAGGGCGCGGTGAACGGCACGCTGGCGGTGATGGTGTCCTGCCCGAAGGCAACCTATGAACCGGGTCGAGCCGATCCTGAAGAATTTTGGAAAGCTGTTTTATACCGGCGACCAGCCCGGCACGGCGCAGAACTGCAAAACTCGCCAACAACCTGATGGCGGCGGCAGCCTCGTGATCACCTCCGAAGCGGTGGCGATGGGCGTCAAGGGCGGCGTCAACGCCAAGGTGCTGATCGACATCATCAATGCCAGCAGCGGGCGCAACAGCGCGTCGGAGGACAAGTTCCCCCGCGCCGTGCTTCCCGGCACCTTCGATTTCGGATTTACCACCGGCCTCTCCTACAAGGACGTGCGGCTCTGCGTCGATGAAGCCGAGGCCATGGGCGTCCCGATGGTCTGCGGCTCGGTGGTCCGGCAGATGCTGGCAATCACCAACGCCAAATATGGTCGCGTCATCCGACTTCACGTCGATCGCGAAGGTGCTGGAGGAATGGGCCGGCGTGGAAATGCGCAGGCTGAACGCGGGCCGCCATCGAGCGAGGGACGATTGCGATGACGAACGGATCGACGGGAACAGGCGAGGTGTCGCTGGCGCGAGCGCTGGCGCGCGCAGCGCTTGCCGTCGATCTCGGCCGTTTCGATGCGGACGTCGTCGCCAAGGCGAAAATCTGCCTGCTGGATTTTTCTCCTGTGCCTTCGAGGCGCGAAACCACCCATGGAGCCGCCAGGCGATCGGTATCGCGCGCGCGGTCGGAAACGGCGCAACGATTGTCGGAACCGGCACGCTCGCCGCGTCAGGCGATGCAGCCTTCGCCAACGCAACCATGGGCCACGGCCTGGTGCGCGAAGACATGCACGCCGCCAGCATCTGTCACCATGGCGTTGTGATTTGGCCGACCCTGCTCGCTTTGTCGGAGCGAACGGCGCTGTCGGGCCCGAGCATTCCTGGCCGCAGCGATCGTCGGCTATGAAACCGGCGCACAGATCGGCCGGGCGCTTTTAACGCCGACCTCGCCCGCCTCTACCGGCCGACCGGGCTTGTTGCGCCGCTGGGTGCTGCGCTCGCCGGAAGCTACGCGCTCGGTCTCACCGAAGATGCCGCAACCAGCGCAATGGCCATTGCCGCCAACACATCGTCCGGCCTGAACGAATGGCCGCGCGCCGGCGGCTCCGAGATGTATTTTCATCCGGGCTTTGCGGCGCGCAACGCGATTGCCGCGATCGAACTGGCTGAAGCCGGCGCACGCGCATCGGAAACGATCCTGGAGGGCGAAGCCGGACTGTTCGCCGCCTTCCGCCGCGAGCCAGCCCCGACCGAGATCCGATTGTTTGCCGGCGCAGAGCCGGAGATCATGGCCGTCTACAACAAGCCGGCTCCCGCCTGCAATTTTGCGCAAACCGCGGCGCAGACAGCCTTGCGTGTCGCGCGCGAACTCGGGACATCGGAGGACATCGAAACGGTTTCGATCCGGGTCCCGGATGCGGCAGCGCGCTATCCCGGCTGCGATTCCAGGGGCCGTTTCGCAACGCGCTGCAGGCCAAGATGAGCATTCCCTTCAGCGTCGCTGCTGTGCTGGCGCGCGGCGCGCTCGAGGAAGGCAATTACGCGGACGTCGACGAGCCCAGCATACTTCGCCTCATCGAGCGGACCGAGCTGCAAAGCGAGCCGGGTCTTACCGCCGCGTTCCCGGCCAAGCAGGGCGCCGAGATCCTCGTTGGCCTGCGCAACGGGAACGACCATCCATCAGCGCCTCGACAATGTGATCGCCGCGACGCCGGATGAAATCCGCGCCCGTTTTCGGCAGGCTGCTTCCGACGTCATCGGCGACAAGCGTGCACGGGATCTGGAAGATCTGGTCGACAATTGCGCATCGCTTCCGGACAGCCGCGTCATTGCCGCCCGGTGCCGGCTTGAGCCGGCCGAACAACGGCTGCGGCCAGCATCATGATCGATAACGAGAAAAACACGACGGAAGCACAATGCGCAGACTGCAGACGGCCGACGCGGCCATATCTATGGCCGGTGCGAGACACCGATATGCTCTCCGCGCGCGAGGTGCTTCGGTGACCCAGGCCCTGGAAGGCTTCCTGCAGGCATTGTCCGCCGGACTTTTGATCGGCGCGATCTACGGCTTGATGTGCGTCGGGCTCGGGCTGATTTTCGGGGTGATGCGGGTCATCAATTTCGCCCAGGGCGACTTCATGATGCTCGGCATGTACGCGGCGTTCTATTTCTTCACCGCGCTCGGCGTGCAGGCCACTTTCGGCAGCACCTTTGGTCCGTTCGTCGCGATCCTGCTTGGCCGGCCCGGTGCTGGCGGTGTTCGGGTACTTCGTACACCTGACCCTGATCTCGCGCGTATCAGGCATGCGCACCTCTTCGCTCGAGGGAGAGGGTCACTATGCCCAGCTCATTCTGACGCTCGGCATCGCGCTCATCCTGCAGAATGGCGGCCTGCTGGTGTTCGGCTCGGTATTGGCCTCGATCCGGACGCCGCTGTCGAGTTCAGCGTGGGAGATTGGACCGCTGCTTTATGACGTCAGCGTGTTCATCAACAAGGCGCGCGGGATCGACGCCGTCGTTTCGCTGGTGACGATGCTGCTGCTGACGCTGTTAATCACGCGGTCGCGGATCGGAAAATCGCTGCGCGCCGCCGCCGACAATCCCACCGCGGCAACCTACATGGGGATCGACGTCGACCGCGCCCACCGCGTCGCCTTTGCGCTCGGCACCGGCATCACCGCGATCGCCGGCGGCCTGCTCGCCACCAGCTATCCGTTTCATCCCTTTGTCGGCGTCGAATACGTCATCGTCATGTATGCCGGCGTCGTGCTCGGCGGCATGGGCAGCATCATCGGCGCCTTCTGGGGCGGCATGACGATCGGCCTGGTGCAGCAGATGTCGACGCTGATCCTGCCGACGCAGCTGCAGAACGCCGCGATCTTCGTCGTCTTTCTCCTGATCATCTTCTTCCGCCCGCAAGGTTTCTTCGGGCGCATGGTCGAGAGGACATGATGATGCGCGGATGGCGATCGCTGCTGCCCATCATCGTCTTCACCGCGCTCTATGCCGCGGTGTCGCTGAGCGTGACCAATTCCTACTACCAGCTGGTGATGACGCTGGTCCCGGTCTGGGCGATCTTCGGCCTGTCGTGGAACCTGCTCAGCGGCTACACCGGCTTGATCTCGTTCGGCCACGCCGCCTTCTTCGGCGTCGGCGCCTATGCCGTCGTACTCGGCCAGGTCTATTTCGATCTGTCGCCATGGGTCGTGATCCCGATCGCAGCCGTCCTCGGCGGCATCGCCGGGCTGCTGATCGGCTTTCCGACCTTCCGGCTGCAGGGGCACTACTTCGCGCTGGCGATGCTCGCCTACCCGCTCGCCATCCTCTACGTGTTCGAATGGCTGGGCTACCAGGAAGTTACGCTGCCGATCAAGCGCGACAATCCGATCGCCTATATGCAATTCGCCGATCACGCGTATCTACACGCTGCTGGCGCTGGCGATGATGCTCGGCACCATCCTGCTGACGCGGATGGTCGAGCGCTCGCGCTTCGGCATGGCGCTGCTCGCGATCAAGCAAAACGAAGCCGCCGCGGAAGCTGCCGGGATCAACACGCTGGCCTGGAAGCTCCGCGCCATCACGCTGAGCGGAGCCATCGCCGGCGCGGTCGGCGGATTTTACGCCGTCGTGCTGCTGGTGGTGACCCCGCAATCCGTGTTCGGCATGCTGGTGTCGGCGCAGGCGCTGACGGTCGCCATGTTCGGCGGCGTCGGAACGGTCTGGGGTCCGGTGATCGGATCGGTGATCCTGATCCCGCTGGCCGAAACGCTCAACGCCGAAGCGGGCTCGCGCTTTCCCGGCATTCAGGGCGTGATTTACGGCCTCGCCATCATATGCGTCATCCTGCTCGCGCCGGAGGGCCTGTTCTGGAAGGTGCGCGATTTCCTCCGCAAGCAGTCGGCGCCGCCGGTTGCGGCAACACCGGGCCCACCGGATCTTTCGACCGCCGCCGCCGTCGTCCGCCGCTCCGGTGCCATTGCGCCCAAGCGATCCCTCGGAACCGGCGATGTCGTCCTCGAAGTTAGAAACCTGTCGCGTTCCTTCGGCGGATTGAAGGCTGTGCAGGACGTCAGCTTCAAGCTGCGACAAAACGAGATCCTCGGAATCATCGGCCCGAACGGCGCCGGCAAGACCACGCTGTTCAACCTGCTGAACGGATTTCTGCGGCCGGGTACCGGCGAAATTCTGCTCGATGGGCGCGACGATGTCCGGCCGCAAGCCGCACGAGCTCTGCGAGGCCGGCATCGGCCGGACCTTCCAGATCATGCGCCCGTTCATGCGCATGTCGATCTCGGACAATGTCGTGGTCGGCGCCTATGTCCGCGCCAAGACCGATGCCGAGGCAAGGCAACTGGCGAGCCGAAGCGATCGCGCGCGTCGGCCTGTCCGAGATCGCCGACCGCATCGCCGGTGAACTCACGACCAAGGAATTGCGGCTGATGGAGCTGGCTCGCGCGCTGGCCGGACAGCCGCGCATCCTGCTGCTGGACGAGACGCTGGCAGGCCTCGGGCATGACGAAGCCAACGAGGTCGTCGCGGTGATCCAGCAGCTCGCCCGCGACGGCATGACGATCGCGATCATCGAACACACGATGCAGGCCATGGTGCGGCTGGTCGACAGTTTCGTCGTACTCGACCACGGCGCCGTCATCGTCGAGGGCGAGCCTGAAGCCGTCACCCGCGACAGCCGCGTCATCGAGGCCTATCTCGGCAAGAAATGGGTGGCCCATGCTCCGCATTGAAGGGCTGACCGCCGGCTATTCCGCGATCCCCGTCTTGAACGGCGTCTCGATCAAGGTCGAGCACGGCCAGTTCGTCGCCATCGTCGGGCCGAACGGCGCCGGCAAGACCACGCTGTTCAAGACGATCTCCGGCATCGTGCGCCCGAGCGCGGGGACGATCACTTTCGAGGACCACGACCTGCTGTCGATCCGGCCGGCACAACGCGCGCATCTCGGCATCGCCCATGTCCCGGAAGGACGCCAGGTGTTTCCCTCGCTCACGGTGATGGAAAACCTCGAAATGGGCGCGATGACCGAGGCCGGCCAGCGCGACTGGAAATTCAACATCGAGCGCATCTTCGAATGGCTGCCGATCCTCGCCGGAGCGACGCGGCCAGTTCGCGGGCACGCTGTCGGGCGGGCAGCAGCAGATGCTGGCGATCGGCCGCGGGCTCGCGTCGTCGCCAAAGCTTCTGATGCTGGACGAACCCTCGATGGGCCTCGCGCCCACGATCGCGGATTTCATCTTCGAACGGCTGATCGAAATCCGGCGGCAATCGAACCTGACGATCCTGCTGGTCGAACAGCGCGTCGCGGAGGCGCTTGAATCCGCCGACCACGGCTACGTTCTCGAGGCCGGCCGCGTCGCGCTCGAAGGCAACAATCAAACCTTGCGGGCGGACGATCGCATCCGCAAGGCCTATCTCGGCATGTAACGAACGAGCGATCAACAACACCATTGGGAGGACGAAGATGAGCCAGGATAAAGCATCCAGCAAGGTATCGAGGGCGACGCTGACGCGGCGAACCGTGCTCTCAGGTGCTGCCGCCATGGGCCTGTCGACGGTGGCGCGCGCGCAGCAACCGGCCGAGGTCAAGGTCGGCCTGATCGTGCCGCTGTCGGGCATCTACACCCGCCCGGGCCAGGTGATGCGCATGGGCGCCGAGATGGGCATCGAGCACATCAACGCGCAAGGCGGCATCAAGTCGCTCGGCGGCGCCAAGCTCAAGCTGGTCGTGATCGATTGCGGCGACACCACCGAGAAGGCCAAGAACGCCGCGCAGCGCATGGTGGCGCAGGAGACCGATCTGGTGGCGGCGACCGGCTCCTATCTGAGCTCCTTCACGCTGGCGGTGACCGAAGTCACCGAGCGCGCCGAACTGCCGATGCTCACTCTGTCCTATTCGGATCTGCTGACCGAGCGCGGCTTCAAATACATCTTCCAGACCGCAGCGCCCGCGAGCCGGCAATCGGAGCTCGGCCTGCCCGAGCTGATGAAGCTTGCCGAGAGCCGCATCCGGCAAACGCCCGAAGACGGTGGCGATGCTGATGGACAACACGGCGACATCGGTCGCGACCGCCAAGGCGCTCAAGGAAAGACTCTTCGCGCAGGAAGGCCTTCAACTGGTCGTGGAGGAAGTCTGGACACCGCCGCTCTCCGACGCCACGCCGCTGATCCAGAAGGTCAGGTCGGCCCGTCCGGATCTGCTGCTGTTCATGCCCAACGCGATCTCGGACGCCAAACTCGGTCTGGAAAAGATCAACGAGTTCGGGCTCGGCCAGGGCAAGATTCCAACGGTCTCCTTCAGCATCACGATTGCGGAGCCCGACATGCTGCAGAGCGTCAGCCCCGACGTCGTCCAGGGCATCGTGACGATCGTCGCCAATTGGGGCTCGAAGGGCCACGAGGATCTGATCGCCGAGCTGAAAGCAAAATACAAGGAGCCCTGGATGACGCAGAACGTCATCTCGACCTATGGCGACATGTGGCTGATGAAGGCGGCGCTGGAAAGGCCGGCAAGGCCGACCGCCGCGCCGTCGCGGAAGCCTGCTCGGACGCTGGATGGCGGACCGTCGAAACATTATCCCGGCGGCCAGCTGAAGTTCGACGAAAAGGGTCGCCGCGTCGGCGCCGGCGTTGTGATCGTGCAGTGGCAATCCGGCGTGCCCGTCACCGTCATTTCCGCCCGATCTCGGCACTGGCAGCGCCGTTCTGGCCGAAGAAATCCTGATCGCAACTCAGTCCGCAAATTTCGAGGAAAGTCATGCGTCATGACAAGCGATCACGCGACGCAGCGCTGCTTCGCCGGCGCATCGGTTGGATTGATATCGTCTCGCGTGTGGGCGCAAGCAGCCCGCCGAGGTGAAAGTCGGACTGCTGGTGCCGATCTCCGGGCTCTATGCGCGCCCGGGCGCGGTGATGCGCCACGGCGCCGAGATGGCGGTGGAACACATCAATGCGCAGGGCGGCATCAAGTCGCTCGGCGGCGCCAAGCTCAAGCTGGTCGTGCTCGATTCCCGGCGACACCACGGAGAAAGCCAAGAACGCCGCGCAGCGCATGGTCGCCCAGGAGACCGATCCTGGTGGCGGCGAGCGGCGCCTATCTCAGTTCATTCACGCTGGCGGTCACCGAGGTCACGGAGCGGGCCAATCTTCCGGTCTCACCCTCTCCTACTCCGACCTGATCACCGACCGCGGCTTCAAATATGTCTTCCAGACCTCGGCAACGGCGGGATCGCAGGCAAAGCAGGCGCTGCCACAGATCGTGAAGCTGGCGGAAACCGCCTCCGGCAAGAGCCCAAGACGGTTGCGATCGTCACCGACAACACCGCGGCATCGGTCGTCCTCGGCAAAGGCGATGCGCGACGGCCTGCTCGCCGAAAACGGACTGCAACTGATCGTCGACGAAACCTTTACCCCGCCACTCGCCGACGCCACCTCGCTGGTTCAGAAAATCCGATCGGCCAAACCTGACCTGCTTGTTCTTCCTGCCGACCGTGATTTCCGACGCCAAGCTGCTGCTCGAGAAGATGAACGAGTTCGGCCTCGGACAAGGCAAGATCCTGACCATCTCGTTCGGCATCGCCATCGCCGAACCCGACATGCTGCAAGACCGTCAGCCCGGAATTGCTGCAGGGCGTGCTCACCTGCGTCGCGAGCTGGGGCGCCAAGGGCCACGAGGCGCTGATCGCCGAACTCGAAGACCCGCACAAGGAGCCATGGATGACGCAGAACGCGATCTCCACCTATGGCGACATGTGGGTGATCAAGGACGCGCTCGAGAAGGCCGGCAAGGCTGACCGCGTTGCGGTCGGCCGACGCGCTGCGCTCGATGGATGCCGGCCCGTCGAAATATTACTCCGCTCGGCGAAATCAAGTTCGACGAAAAGGCCGCCGCGTCGGCGCCGGCATGACCATCGTGCAGTGGCAATCCGGCGTACCGGTCACGGTATTCCCGCCGCAACTGGCGCTGGCCCAGCCGTTCTGGCCGCAAAACTAGCCAAGAAGATTGGATAACGATCATGGACAAGGCGACATACGATCGAGGCCTCCAGATCCGCAAGAGCGTGCTGGGCAACGAGTTCGTCGACAAAGGCGATCGCATCGGCCGACGACTTCAATCGTCCGATGCAGGACCTCACGACGGAATATTGGCTGGGGCTACGTCTGGGGCCGCGATGGCCTGACGCACAAGACCCGCAGCTTTCTCAACCTCGCGATGCTGTGCGCGCTCGAACCGGCCGCACGAACTCAAGACCCACGTGCGGGGCGCACTGAGCCAACGGCGCCACGCGCGAGGAAATACGCGAGGTGTTCATCGCAGGTCGCGATCTATTGCGGCGTGCCGGCCGGCGTCGACGCTTCCGTAACGCGCAGGGAAGTGTTCGCCGAACTGGACAAGAAGATAGCCGGGAAGCTCGAAGCGATGCTGAAGGGCAAATGGGCGCTCGTGACCGGGGCGACGGCGGGCTTGGGCCTGGCCGTGGCCGAAAGCCTTGCCGGCGCGGGAGCCAATATTGTCCTGCACGATCTGACCGAACCGGCGCAGACGCGAGATCGTCTGCGCGCGCATTTTGGCGTCGAGGTGAGTCAGCGTTGCTGCCGACCTGTCGCAGCGCGTCTCCATTGAAGCGATGATGGCCGACCTGCTCGGCCGCATCGGCGCGGTCGACATCCTGGTGAACAATGCGGTGGTCCGGGCATTTTTCACCGGTCGAACACTAGCAACACGTAACCGGAACGAAGTACA
>ERZ1370068.3402-contig-2512_pt1 | contig 13555 bp, 22 predicted proteins | sample MGYA00561227_ERZ1370068 | MGnify/ENA primary metagenome ERZ1370068 (study PRJEB38410, sample SAMEA6850437) | metagenome | study: Metagenomic assessment of the ecological functions of the soil: analysis of the soil microbiota associated with the...
AAGTTACGCATTAGCTTATTTATTCGCTCTGCCATTCGGCATTTGTCATTAGTCATTTCTTTTGCACGCTTCGATCGGCAATTTGCTACTGCTACGAGTTGATTTCCAAATCGCAAAAGTTAGAAGGAAAAAATATGCTTCACCTCATTTGGTATATCTTCGTCGGCTTCCTCGTGGGTTGTGTGGCCAAGGCGCTCATGCATGCCATCTATCGATCACGTGGACAGTCGTGCTCGGTATTGTCGGCTCGATCATCGGAGGCGCCGTGACTCATCTGTTTTATCCGCCCAGTGGAGGCAAATTTCATCTCGAGGATTAATTGTATCCATCATTGGAGCGCTTCTGGTTTCAGGCATATTTGGCACAGGTCGGCTCAACCGGCCTCGCGGATAGAATGAGCAGGACCTGAACGCTTTCGAATCGTCTGATTGTCTCGCGTAGCGCCAAAGGCGCCTGATTCACATCGAGCCGGGGCACCGCCCCAGGATTCATAAATTCCCGGCACCAGCGCTGAAAGCTCGATTCAGTCTTCGACGCGAGTTGACCAACCACTGATCTGAATCGCGCTTTCAGCGCTCGCTGGCTGAGGTCCTGAATCCTGGGACGATGTCCCAGGCTACGCTGACACAGCTCCACAGCGCTAAACACATACGAAACTGTCGGTTCCTTCCAAGGCAAAATTGACTTGGACCAGTTCGACTCTAGGTTGGGTTGCGCTCGCTCGCGCCGTCCAAATTGTGAAAAGCGTCCTCTTTGTCTGCACAGGTAACATTTGCCGCAGCCCGATTGCGGAAGGGCTTTTTCGCCGTCTGCTTGGGAACCGAAAGGACATCGAAGTCGCTTCGGCCGGCGTGCACGCGGTGCGCGGCCAGCCGCCGAGTCTTTATGCAGTGCAAGTCTGCGAAGAGGAAGGCGTGGACATCAGCGATCTGCGCAGCCAGCCGCTGACGGCGGCGCTGGTCGATCGCGCGACGCACATTTTCGCCATGACCGGCGCGCATCTCGAGACGATCCACACGCTCTTTCCTCAAGGCGCCGAAAAATCGTTTCTGCTCCGCGAATTTGAAGAGCCGGGCACGACCGTGTGGCGCGATGTGCCGGACCCGATCGGTCTCGGCCGCGAAGTTTACGAGCATTGCGCGCGCACCATCAAAAACGCTTTGCCGAGCGTGCTCGCATTCGTAGAACAAAGCGAACTGCGTGCCGGCCTGGTGCGCGCGCGCGGCGCGAGCTATCTTCTCATCCGATGGACCGATCTTCCTGCATCCGATTGAGACCGGATCGGCTGGTTCGACACCTCGCCCCGTTACGGCGAGGCTCTGCGCAGAGTCGATCCTGAAATTTTCGACGCGATCGTGGCGGAGGAAAAACGGCAGCGCGAAAACATCGAGTTGATCGCGTCGGAAAATTTCACCAGCCGGGCAGTGATGGAAGCGCAGGGCAGCGTGCTGACAAACAAATACGCCGAAGGTTATCCGCGAAACGCTGGTATGGCGGCTGCGAGAATGTCGATATTGCCGAGCAACTGGCGATCGATCGCGCGAAACGACTTTTCGGCTGCCGAGCACGTGAACGTGCAGCCGCACAGCGGCGCGCAGGCGAACATGGCGGTCTATTTCGCCGCGATTAAACCGGGCGACAAGATTCTGACCATGAATCTCGCGCACGGCGGCCATCTCACGCACGGGCATCCGGCAAATTTTTCCGGCAAATTTTATCAAGTCACGCATTACGGCGTGAGACGAGAAGACCGAGCAGATCGATTACGACGCGCTTGCAGAAACAAGCCGAGGAAGTCCGCCCGGCAATGATCACCGCCGGCGCGTCGGCCTATCCGCGCATCATCGATTTTCCGCGGCTGCGTCAAATCGCCGATTCGGTCGGCGCGATTCTGTTCATCGACATGGCGCACATCGCCGGGCTTGGTCGCGGGCGGCCAGCATCCGAGTCCGATCCCGCACGCGCAATTTGTCACCACGACCACGCACAAGAGTTTGCGCGGACCGCGCGGCGGCATCGTCATGTGCGAAGAACGATTCGCCAAGCAGATCGATTCGACGGTTTTCCCGGGATTCAAGGCGGCCCGCTCATGCACGTGATCGCAGCGAAAGCCGTTTGTTTTCACGAAGCGCTTCAGCCGCAGTTCCGCGAATATCAGCGGCAGGTCGTGATGAACGCGAAAGCGCTCGCCGCCGGTCTCGCCAAGCATGGTTATCGCATCGTCTCCGGCGGCACCGACAATCATCTCATGCTCGTCGATCTTCGCCCGAAAGAAATCAACGGCAAGGAAGCGCAGGAAGTTCTCGATCGCGCCGGCATCACCGTGAACAAAAACGCGATTCCGTTCGACACCTATCCGATCTTCAAACCGGGCGGCATCCGCATCGGCACGCCCGCCGTCACCACGCGCGGCATGAAAGAAGAAGAAATGCTGGAGATCGCGGACTCTGATCGCCGAAGCGCTGCGCGAATCGCATCGATGCCGACGCGCTGGAGAGAGTGCATCGAAGAGTCCTCGACTTAACGAGAAGATTTCCGTTGCCAATTTGAGAGCGAGTCAGCTCGAGGCAAGTCGAGGAATCCCGTTGCACGTACTTATGGTGACACCGCGGATCCTTCGACTTTGCGGAGGCGAACCTGAGCGCATGAATCGAGTCGAACGCTACGCTCAGGACGACGAGGTTTTGTAGCGCATTCTCGCTCTACCTAACCGGCGAAAATCTGCGTAGTTTGCGCTGTCCTATGAATCGAGCGGCCGATCAACCGGAACCAAATCCGCTGCGCGAAGGTTTGTCCGCGCGCGCCGTGCCGCAGCCGTGCATCGATTGTGATCTTCGGCGCGACCGGCGATCTCACCCATCGCAAACTTGTCCCTGCGCTTGTACAATCTCGCCGCCGATGGCGACCTGCCGCCCGCCGTGGCAGATTGTCGGTTTCGCGCGCCGGCGAAAAGTGACGACGAATTCCGGCGCGAGCTCGAAGAAGCCACGCGCAAGTTTTCGCGGCAGACCGTGCGCGATGAAATCTGGAAAAACGTTTGCGCAATCGATCTTTTATCACCAGAGCGAGTTCGGCGACGAAGTCCGGTTACAAAGCGTTAGCCAACGGCTCGACGAAATCGACAAGAATCGCGGCACGCGCGGCAACCGGCTTTTTTATTTCGCCGCTTGCTCCCGACCAGTTCGAACCGATTCTCAAGCACCTGAAAGCCGCCGGCTTAAACCAGACCTGCAAAGGAAGCTGGGCTCGCGTAATCGTCGAAAAACCGTTCGGCACCGATCTCGCCTCAGCGCGCGAGCTCAATCGCGTCGTCCGCAATTCCTTCACGCGAAGAACAAACCTACCGGATCGATCATTTCCTCGGCAAGGAAACCGCGCAGAACATCCTGGTGCTTGCGCTTTGCGAACGCGATCTTCGCGCCGCTCTGGAACACGCACTACATCGACCATGTGCAGATTACCGCGGCGGAAACGCTCGGAGTGGAGAATCGCGCCGGTTATTACGAACGCGCGGGCGCGTTGCGCGACATGGTGCAAAATCACCTGCTCCAGCTGCTTTGCCTCGTCGGCAATGGAACCGCCCACCGACCTTGGCGCTGACAGTATCCGCGACGAAAAAGTCAAAGTCGTGCGATCGCTTCGTCGATTGTCACGCAGACGAAATCGCCGGCCAATGTCGTGCGCGGTCAATACGCCGAAGGTGCCATCAACGGCGAGCCGGTGGTGGGTTATCGGCAGGAGAAAAACGTCAACCGGATTCGCAAACCGAAACGTTCGTCGCGTTGCGGCTTCTACATCGACAACTGGCGCTGGGCGGAAGTGCCGATTTACATGCGCGTCGGGAAACGGCTTCCGAAATCGGGCTACGGAGATTTCCGTCCATTTCAAAAAAGCGCCGGCGGTTCTTTTCAACAAAGATTTGCATCGATCAAAACGTGCTGCGTGATTCGGATTCAACCGGACGAAGGAATCTCGCTGCGGATCCACGCCAAAGTGCCGGGCACGAGTTTTCGCATCGAACCGGTAAAGATGGATTTCCATTACGGAACCTCTTTCGGGAAAGCGAGCCCGGAAGCATACGAACGCTTGCTGCTCGATGCGATGAGCGGCGACGCCACACTCTTTGCGCGCCGCGACGAAGTCGAAGAAGCCTGGGCTTTCATCGATCCCATTGAAGAGGCATGGCACGCGAAAAAGGATGCGCCTGAGTTTGTTTTTTTATCCCGCCGGCTCGTGGGGACCGGAGGCAGCAGATGATTTGCTCGCGCGTGACGGACGGGCGTGGAGAAGATTATGAGTGATCTATTTGCAATGTCATCCCGGGCGCCGCGAGGGACCCACAAAATCAGAACTCATCACCCTTCGGTGAGAGATCCTTCGCCTCCGCTCAGGATGACCGCGCGTTGTAAATATGGCAGCGATCGCTGAAACATACTCGTTAGGCGCTTCGGTCGAACTCGGCAAGATCGACCAGGAGCTGAAGAAACTTTTGGCAGGAAAGCGAAGGCGCAGCGACCCGCGCTTCCCTGGTCAATCTTGCTGTTTACAGCGAGGACGCTGGCTCTCTGAACAAAAATACGCAGTTGATGGCGAAGATCACTGAGAACCACGCCTGTCGCGCCATTGTCATCGAAGCCGATTGCAAGGCGACAAGAAAATCGCGTGGAAGCCTGGATCAGCGCGCACTGTCACGTTAGCAGCGTCGGGAGCAAGCAGAGTTTGTTCGGAACAAATTTCATTTCTGCTCAAAGGCGCATGTACGACCTTGCTGCCAAGCATTGTTTTCTCGCACCTGGATTCAGATTTACCGTTCTATCTCTGGTGGCAGGAAGAAGTTCCGTGAGCCGATGGATCCGCAGCTTTGGGCGTGGGTCGATCGAGTCATCTATGACAGCCAGAACTGGGAAGATTTTCGCGCGCAAATGGGTCTGTTAGAATCCGCAGAACAGGAAGCCAATCAGCGCATCGTGCTTTGCGACTTAAATTGGACGCGCCTGATAATGTCCGCTTCGGGCTCGCGCAGTTCTTCGATCATCCTGCCTCGCATCATCAATTTTGCCAAGATCAACAAGTTGAGAATCGACTTTGCGCTCCGGCTATCGATCCACCGCTGTCCTCTTTGCCGGGTGGCTTGCGGCGCAATTGAACTGGCAAGGTGAGAAAACGGATGTGCCAAACAAGCTTTCATTCGTTAGTCCCTTTGGCTCCAAGATCGACATCGAACTGCGCGAACGGCCTGGAGAACCGATCAGTGAAGTGGCGATGGCAACGCCCGACGTGGAATTTCTGGTCACCCACGCCAAGTGTGGAGACCTTTTGGAAGTTTCACGCGGAAAGCCGGGCGAAAAGCGCATGCCACAGTTGATGCCCGCAGGGAAAAACGATCCAGTCAGTCTGATGAGCGAAGAACTGATGCGCGGGGGACCGCACCACGTTTACCTGCACGCAGTCAATCGCGTCCGCGATTTGCTGTAGCGGCGGTCTGTGACCGCCGGCTTGGGCCGAGAAGGTGTCGGCGCTCCAGAGGCCGCTACGAAGCAGCGCGCGCAACTCGCGCACCGCTCTTTGGTAAGTCCCGCGGGCTACTGAGAAACCTTGTCGAAAAGGTCTTAGAATCTCTTCTTTAGCTGGACGTACCAGAACCGGCCTTTGATCGTGGCAAGCGATTCGTCGTAGCCGTTCTCGAAGCTGCCGGCCACAAACGGCGGGTCTTCGTCGAACACGTTCTGCATCCCAAGCGTAATCGTCGTGTTATTCAACCAGGCGCGCCATCCACAGGGATTGTATTCGGCCGTGGAGACAGGCATGACGTTTTTCTCCTTGCCGTCCTTCATCTTCACATTTTTACCGCCATCCTTGGCAAAGCCAGGCACCTCGGCCGGAGCGGGCGGTGGCAGGTTGAACGTGTAGTGATGCGATCAGGTCGAGCGTAGTCCACGCGGCCACTTTCCGCGCGCGCCAAGGAAAGAGGCACGCTATCTCGGCGTCTGTTGCTTGGCATATTCGCTTCGGCGATCCTGTCAGACTGACATTGTCATCTTCGTATTGGCCGGTGTAGTGGACTACCGCGCCGACATCCAAACCCTGCATCCACGTATCAGCCGGGCCGTCGTAGAACAGACTGAAATTGGCGCGATTCCATGGCAGCGAGCTGGTCAGGCTGAATCCCGGCGGGATGAACTCGCCCGCGATACCGAACCGTTTTGTATCGGGCGAAATCTGAAGCTCAGCCCGGGATAGCCAGGTGCCGTTGACCGTAGCCGTCAGTCTGCCAAAATCCCCGTGACCAAAAATCGAAGAGTCGAGAATATAGATCGCTTCGTAGTCGAGACCTTCAAAAATCGCGCCTGTAAGATTTTCGTTGGGATCAATGACCAGGATGATTGGGCCCGGTTCACCAGGAATCGCTAGGAGGACCACGGATAACCAGACCGGGGATATTATTCTCGACAATGAATTGCGCGCCGAGGAAGGACGCGATCGATCGCATATCAATATGCCACCAATCCGCGCTGAGCGTCAGGCCCTTGATCCATTTCGGGCTGTAAACGGCGCCGTAAGACCATTCATAGGCCACCTCCGGGTGTAGGTTGGGATTTCCTATAACGCGTTCCTCGGCATTCCCGGTCTGCCTCGAAAATGGATCGAAAACCGATGTGAAGCCCTGCGAGGAAGCGGGCGAAATCTCCGACAGAGTCGGCGCATGAAACGCTTCGGTGTAGCTGCCACGCAAGGTAAGCGCGCCGATATATTTGGGATCAAGCGGCTGCCAGCGCACGGAAACCTTTGGCTTCTGCGCGTTATACTGGCTGTGGGCCGCCGGCTGAAATGGGAAGGCTCCAGAAGGTAGAACTGCAGAGGTGTTCTGGCTGTACCATTCCTCGCGCTCGGCAAAGTCAACCTCGAAGCTGTAGAAAGCCGGGAAGTTCCACGTCGGGCTGGTGAAGGGTACCCGCACTTCCTGGTAGATTGACCAAACATCCCGGTTCACCCGTGCGCTTCCCCCATCCGTCGAGCCAATGCTTTGAAACGTTGTATTGAGCGGGTCGCGATCGCGCGTCCACCTCGGCGCGTCATACTCACCGCCGAGAGCAAAGGAGACAGGCCCGGCAGGAAGATTGAACAAGTCGCCGTTAATGGTGGCATAACCAATAGGCAACTCATATTCGCCTGAGTTATGCAGGGTGACATAAACTCTGCTGCCTGGCCGCCCTGGTGTTGTGGGCAGTGAAATTCAGGAACGGATCAAATGCCGTAGCCGGGTTCGTATCCAGCAGCGCGTCCCGCAACCCAGGCTGGCTGACTTCGCCGACGGACAAATCCTGCCCCTCATTCCGGGAATAACGAAAACCCAGCTCCCAGTTCCAAGTCTTGAAATAATCGCCAAATTCTCCCATCTCACCACGCAGCCCGACGTCGAACAGCGAATCCCAGTAGGTGAACTTTTCATGTCTGGGACCGGTGTCGTTAATGCCGCGAAACCGAACGCCGGTAGTCACCGGGAGACCGGACTCCGTCAGGAAAGAAATTTGGAATAGTCGCATCCGCGACTGTGAACGGATTAAACGGATTCGAGATTGGCACACTGATGCCGACGGGGACTAAAGCCTATGTTAGTGCCTGGGATCTTGAATGGGTCGGGCGCAAACGGCACAGCTGCCAGGGACGCATCGAAAAATGAGCGGACATATTTAAAGTCGGCAAACACCGTCAGGTATTTGTCGCACAGATCGCGCGTGAACGAACCGTAGAAGGCTTGGCGATCAGCCGGCGGAAGCGCTGGCGTGAAAGCCGCGAAGTTATAGAAGAAGTAGTCGCCGCCGCCCTTATAATCAGTGCCGATCTGTGGAACGAGTTGGATTGCATTGGACCGATGATACCGGGGCGCCTGGATATGCATTGGGATTAACCAGCGATAAGGGAGATCCTCGTATAAAATGGAGAAGTCTGCCGCGTTCGGAGCTGAATGCGGCAGCGGGGTGTTCACACCGAACTGCGGAAGACCTCCGGGGCCGAAAAACATTTTCGGGAGCAAGCGGAAGTCGAAACCTCCAACGCTGCCAGGTTCATCACGCTGCGATCATCGAATCCTCCCCAAGGTATTTGAAAGCGCGTTAGCTGGAAATGTCCCGGTCGCGACTGAAAAGGCCGCCGGTACGCTCCCAGAAATCGGCAATGACCACAATATCGGTCTTGTCATCTCCGGTGCCGGCTTTGAGCCATGCCTCCCACTCGCCCATGTCGTTGGACGCTCCCAGGTTTGTGTTCCCGTAACTGCCCCCGATCTCCAGCCCACGGAACTTGTGGATCAAAAGAAGTTGACCACGCCGGCGATCGCGTCGGAGCCATACACAGCCGAGGCGCCATCCTTCAGGATGTCGATGTGATCAATCATCGGAAACGGAATCAGGTTAATGTCCACACCTCCGCTGAACCCGACGGCGTTCAACGAACCAAAGGCGACACGTTTTCCGTCAACGAGCACGAGGGTTTCTTTGGCCAACAAGCCGCGCAGGTTGAATTGGACAGTGCCGTCCCCGCCATTGGCGATGTTCAGGTTCGATGGTTCCGCCCGCCTCCTGTGGCAGAAAAGTTGTCAGGTCCGTTGCATTGCGGATGCCCAGTTTTTCGATGTCTGCCGGACGATACGTATCCACTGGGTTCGGGCCGACTTCTTCCGCGGTCGGAATGTTCGAGCCCGTCACGATCACCTCCGCTACTATGGCGACACGCTGGTCAGCCTCCCGAGATGTGGACACAGTCTCCTGGCCAAATGAGATCGAGGCCAGAAGCAAAGGAATTCCGACTATGCTCCATCCGGCACACCAGATGAATGGTCGCTTGATGACAAGCTCCTTTCGTTAGACTTGCGTCGTCTTAGCAAACTTCCCGACAAACAACAAGTTTCATTTGGACCGATCCTCGCCTTCTGCCCGGCGCGGGGTCGAAGGAAAGCATCACCCTGTCGATTGCGATTCGAGTGACAGTCGCAGACCGCCGCTACAGCATAACGAATTTATCGGGCCACACTGGGTGAAGGAGCGAGCTGATCTGGAGCCGGAAAGAGCGTTAGTAATTCCGGCGGCGTCGCTCGCGCATCCTGTAACTGGCCGTCGAAATACACTCGGACAATGAATCCGCCATACTCGCGTCCGTCAGCTGAAGGCGATTTGGTCTTCGGACGCACGTAAGTCGCTGCCAGGAATTTCGGAGTTGCATCCGTCCAGTCCTCGTGAAGCGTTAAGCCAACTATAACTTGTCCGCGCATCAGTCGGCTTCATTTTGTTATCTTTCGTCCGGTCGTAGAAGGAGACGATAATCCTTAGCGTGCCCATTTTGCGTACCTGGTCGTGGCTTTACTCCAACCTTCAGGGTCAGGTGAGTCTGGGCGTTCGGATCGGTAATCTCTGACAGAGTTGTCTCGGTGATCGCCAAAATTGAGCTGTGCGAAACGCCGATTCGCCGCAGAAGATGAGGGAAACGTGCATCGGAATGGAGCGGCACGAAATTCGGGAAGAAACGCGATCCACTGTAGTATTCCCGAGTGCTCGGCAAAGGCGCGTTCGAGCCAGCGGAAAGCTTCTTCTTTGTCGCCGAACGCGACGTAAACTGCGGCGATCGACAGGTGCCGAGACGTATCGCTTCTCCCTTGCTTGCAGAAGCTGAGCGAGAATATTTCGCGCCTCCGTTTGCCGGCCCATGCGCGCGTAGGTGATGGCAAGGCCGCTGCTCGGGAGATGCGTTGCCTCCTGGGCTTTGGTGTAAAGCGCGATCGCTTCGGCGAAGTTGCCTTTCTCGCGATAGGCGGCGGCAAGATTCGAATCCAGATAAAAGTAATTTGGATCGAGCTGGAGCGTCCGCTGGCCCTCACTAATTGCCTCGTCGATCTGGTCGTTAGCCAGGTAGGCGGCGGTGGCAACGTAGCTGGTGATGGGCGACACCGGATCCAATTTCTCAGCTTCCAGCACAAGCCGCAGCCCTTCTTTTAGCTCGCCTCGGAAGAGCGGGCAGCAGCGCCGAGAAGAAGTGAGCTGGGCGCCGAGTTGGGATCGAGCTGCGAGCGCGCGTTTCAACTCTGCATCCGCGCCGGCCAGGTCCCAGTCGAGGACCCGTTTCGCTTCGCTAAGGTAGCAATGCGCCTCGGCATCCTTTCTCGTCGAGCGCGATTGCCTTTAACGCTGCTTCTTTTGATGCTGGGTAAGCGTCGAGTGGTTTTACGTAAACGTCCGCCAGAAAATACCAAACCTTCGCGATCCCAGTCCAGGCACGCGAAAATGTCGGATCTTTCTCGACGAGCGCGCTGAAAGAAACTGAGCGCCCTCCGCAAATCCTCCTCGCTGCCCTTGTTCGAGAAATAGAGGCCTTGCAGATAAAGATCGTATGCCTCCGTGTTGCGTTGTTCATGGGCGGGAAGCGAAACGGCGAGCTTGATCTTGAGCGCGTCAACAATTGAGCGAGTTATTTCATCCTGCAGCGCAAACACGCCTTGCAGTTCGCGTTCGTAAGTTTCCGACCAAAGATGAAAACCGTTGCGCGTATTAATCAACTCGCGCGGTAATACGAACGCGGTTGCCCTCGCGTCGCAAACTTCCTTCAAGCACATTCTGCGACGTTTAGCTTTTTCCCAACCTCGCTCACGTTCGCGCTCTTCCCTTTGAATGAAAATGACGAGGTGCGGGCAACGACGCGCAGCCCATCGACCTTCGCCAGCGCGTCGAGGATCTCCTCGCTCATGCCGTCGCAGAAATATTCCTGATCTTTTGCCTGGCTAAGATCGAGGAATGGCAGCACGGCGATGCTTTTCTCCGGTGGTGAGCTCGTCGTCAGGTTCCGATGCCAGTAGAATGGAAGCGCCAGCGCAAGAGCAGACACTAACAATACGAGCACCAGAGCGGCGGGCGATCGTGTCCAGCGCAGCCATGAAGGAGCCGCAGTGGCGCGCTCCAACTCAGCCTCGACTTCCAGTTTGTGACGAAGATTCTTGAGCGCCTCAAGCAGTTCGCTGGCGCTCTGTGATACCGCTCTCGTCGATCTTTGCGCAGCGTTTTGCTGATAATCTGCTGAAGCTCAGCGGGAGTGTGCGCGATGTAACTGCGTGAGCGGCGGTGGCTCCTTCTCAAGAATCGAAGACATCACCTCTCTTGGTGTGTCGCCGGTGAATGGCGCATGCCCGGTTACCATTTCGTAAAGGACTACGCCGAGACTCCAGATATCGGTGCTTTTATCAACCTGCGCGCCGCACGCCTGCTCCGGCGACATGTAACGAACGGTTCCCAGTATCGAGCCCAGATTGGTCTCAACCAGCAACAGCGCTTCGTCTCTCGGCATCGTTGCCGGCACTTCCTGTTCGGCAAGCTTTGCAATCCCAAAGTCGAGCACTTTCACGTATCCGTCCGGCCGGAGCATGATGTTCTCCGGCTTGATGTCGCGATGGACAATTCCCGCTTCGATGGGCGGCGGCGAGCGCACTCGCCACCTGGATCGCGACGTCAACAGCTTCACTCAACTCGCATTCGCCCGCGCATCAGACGTTGACGCAGCGTCTCGCCTTCGATCAGTTCACTGGCGATGTAATGAGTTGAGTGATCCTCGCCGATCTCGTAAACCGTCAGGATATTTGGATGATTGAGCCCGACTACGGCGTGCGCTTCCTGTTGAAACCGCTTCAGGCGCTCCGCATCGCCGGTAAAGCGCATGGGCAGGAGTTTGAGCGCGGCCTTGCGGCCCGCTGTCATGTCGGTGGCCAGATAGACTTCGCCCATCCCGCCGCTGCCGATCCGTTTGGAAATTTTGTAGTGACCGATCGTCTGACCGACGAGCAAGTCAGCTTGCCCGTTCTCGACAATGCTCGTCAGCAAGAGCGGCAGACCGGGGTTTCGATGAAATTCCCCGCTTGTTGATGTGAAGCTAACAGCGCTTCAACGTTAGCGCGCAAAACCTCATCGCCAGCGCATGTCGTCATCCAGAAATGCGTTGAGTTGGTCCGGCTCGCAATCCAGCGCCGCGTGAAAGATCTCTTTGATGGTTTGTAGCCGCGCCGGCGTCATACGTCACGACTGCACAATTATCACAAATTTTCACGGGCGCATCGAGCAGTGCTAATTCAGTGAAATTCGTGTCTAGGCGACGTTGTGCAATTCCTTGTATAACCACGCCTTGGCAAAGACCCAATCACGCCGAACTGTCACAGGTGAGATCTTCAGCACTTCAGCCATTTCGTCCTGATTGAGTCCGCCAAAGAACCTAAGCTCGACCACGTGAGCCGTTCTTGAGTCGAGCATCGCCAGTCTCTCCAGAGCGTCATTGAGATCGAGAATCGCCCCTGTCTGCTCGGGCGAGATCAGCGCTGCCTCGTCCAGGTCTATTTTGCTTGCACCCGCGCCGCGCTTTTGGCGCTGCTGCGCTCTTGCGTGATCGACCAGGATCTGGCGCATCGCCTTGGCCGCCACGGCAAGAAAGTGCGACCGGTTCGTAAAGCTTGGTTTCCTCTGGTCCGCAAGACGCAGATAAGCCTCGTTCACCAACGCCGTCGTTTGCAGCGTGTGATCGGGACGTTGTCCCTCCATATAATGATGAGCGAGACGCTCGAAGTTCTTCATAAACGAGCGGGATCAGCTTTTCGAGCGCAGCATGGTCTCCATGGCTCCAGTTCGCCAGTAGCTGGGTCACCTCCTGCGGACCCGCTGGTGCGGCTCCTTGGAAATGCGTCCCGCAGCCGCGGGATTAGCCGATTCTAATTCGCTGTTCATTTCGGCGTCCCTCTCCAAAAATTTTCCTAATCCGATGATCGGTTTCAACCCCGTTCATCGTTTATCCGAGTAGAAGACAAATTACAAACCAAAGAGAAAGGAACAACAATGAATCCACCGACTCACTTCAAAAAACGCGAATCCTACCACTCCTCATCGCACCGGCGCTGATCGTCGGCGCATTCACGCCTGTGCCTGCGATCGCAGAAACCCCGGCTGCGGTTTTAGTAACCGGAAATCTTTTAGCGCCTGTGCCGGCTGGCTACTTTCCATCCGGCTTGCTGAACTTGATGTGTAGAAGCAACCTGCCGGATTGGTTTCTCCTCACGCGGATCAGAGGTGACTCGGACGTCTATGTCACCGAGGTCACCTTCCAACCTGGGGTCAGACTGGGTGGCACTCTCATCCGGGTCCCAGTATGATCACAGTCACAGAGGAACGCTCACGGTGTGCACGACGACTGCACGTTCGAAAGCCTACAGTGCAGGCGAGAGCTTTCACCGACTTAGGTTGCGGGGACATCCACAACGTGCGCAACGAAACGGGCGCGGAGGCGAAAGACGTCACGGTGCAGATTGTTCCGCACGGTGCCCCGAGGCGAATCGAGGCGGACGACCCAGGTTGCGCAAACGTGCTTCCTTGCCCGTAATCGTCCGTTCTAAGAACGAGGAGAGAGGAGGAAGAACAGCTCGACATGCCCGCCAGCCGGCTGCCGCGGCGGCGGGCTAACGAGTCAAACCCAGGCGATTGAGGTCAATCGTCAGTACTTGTCTTAACAAGCGCGCACAACTCGCGCACGTTCTTCT
>ERZ1370068.4117-contig-3208_pt1 | contig 13552 bp, 16 predicted proteins | sample MGYA00561227_ERZ1370068 | MGnify/ENA primary metagenome ERZ1370068 (study PRJEB38410, sample SAMEA6850437) | metagenome | study: Metagenomic assessment of the ecological functions of the soil: analysis of the soil microbiota associated with the...
CTCAACCAGCTCTCGCAGGACGACGAGCGCGTCGTCGCTCCAGCGCGGGATCGACGCCATCGTGAAGGCCTCGGGTCGCCGGCCGCGCGGATTCCGCGCCCCGTCCTACTCGTTCTCCCGCCACACTCTGGGCCTCCTGCTCGACGAGGGCATCGAGTACGACTCCTCGCTGAAGGGCGACGACATCCCGTACCTCCTCGACCGACGGCGCCCGCACGGCGGTGGAGCTGCCCACCGATCTCTCACTCGACGACTGGACGCAGTACGTCTGCCTGAAGGACTTCGGCTACATGCTTCCGATCGCGTCGCCCCAGCGCGCGATGGAGGTCTTCCGGCGCGGAGTTCGACGCGGCCCACAAGTACGGCGGGATCTGGGTCGCCGTGTGGCATCCGTTCGTGTCCGGGCGCATGTCGCGGGCCGACGCCATCGCCACGCTCATCGAGCACATGCTGGCGGCAGGCGGCGTGTGGTTCGCGCCGCTGGGCGAGATCGCCGACCACGTGCGCCGCGTCGTCAGCGACGGCACATGGACGCCGCGGGTCGACCGCCTGCCGTATTGGGACCGCCCGGTGCCGGGCATCCTCTCGGAACCGGCGTTCTGCCGGGCTGACCGGAGGCGCATCTCTCGGTCATCTCCCAGAACGCTACTGGGCGCTACCGCCGCGGGACGCCAAGGTCACGGGAGGACGTCGATGCCGAGGCGCAGCGGGCGCCGCGCATGATGTCGATTGGCCTGCACTGCCGCATCGCCGGCACGCCGGCCCGGTCGCGAGCCTTCGCCGACTTCCTCGAGTACGTGAGGCGGTTTCCCGGCGTGTGGTTCGCCAGACGCGTGGACATCGCCCGCTGGTGGCTCGAGCACCAGCCGCCACCCGCAGCCTGATCCCGATCAGATCTCGCGCACGCTGTGCCCCCAGCGCGATGCGCTGCTACCTCTCGGTGAACGCACCGCTCCGGCGTATTGCACGCCAGTGCCCAAGGCCGCGCGCTTGACTCACCCGGACCGGAACGCGCTATGGCGTGTCCGATACGCGTCGAGAGGACGGGGGTTCGCGCTCAGCCTTGGAAGGCGTCACCAGCATCGCATTCGATCTCCTGAGCTTCAGCGCGATCACCGTCCTCGTCGTGATGGGGCTCGGCATCATCGCCAGCATGATGGGCATCTTCAACTTCGCCCACGGCGAGTTCCTCGCTCCTCGGCGCGTACACGGTGTACCTCACCCACGCGCTCGGCTATCCGGTGTGGCTCGGCATGCTGCTGGCGCCGCTGGCGGTGGCGCTCGTCGGCTTGCTGCTCGAGCGCGGCGTGATCCGATTCTTCTACACCGATCCCGTGGTCGCGATGCTCGGCACATACGCCATCGGCCTCGTGATCCGGGAGAGCGTGCGCGGCCTCGTCGGCGGCTTGTACCACTCGGTCCCCGAGCCGGTCGCCGGCTCGTTCAGCCTGGGCGCCATCGCGGTGTCCAAGTGGCGCGGCATCATCATCCTCGGTGACCGCCGCGGTCATGGCCGCTTGCCTGGCTCGTCCTGACCCGGACGCGGCTGGGCCTGCAGATCCGCGCCGCGCTCGAAAATCCCGCGCTCGCGCGCGCCTCCGGCCTGTCGACCACGCGCATCTATGCGCTGACGTTCACGGCCGGCGCCGCGCTCGCCGGGCTCGCGGGCGGCCTCGTCGTGCCGCTCTTCTCGATGTTCGCCGACCTCGGCGTGCGCTTCTTGATCCAGAGCTTCCTCGCCGTGCTGCTCGGCGGCGTCGGGACGTTCGAGGGGCCGGCGCTGGGAGCCGGGGTGATCGGGGTGCTCAGCGCGGGGCTGCCGTGGGTGACGAGCCCGGTCCTCGCCGACGTGCTAGTATTCGTGATCGCCATCGTGATCGTGAAGTTCCGCCCCGGAGGCCTCTGGTCGAGAGAAAGGAGTTGAATCATGCGCGGACAGGACAGGACGGCCGTCTTCAATCCCGTGTCGAGTCGCCGCAGCTTTCTCAAGAGCACGCTCTGGATGGGCGCGATCGCGACGGGCTCCGGGAGCCTCGTCATCCCGCCGGCCTGGGGGCAATCCAACCCCATCAAGGTCGGGATCGCCACGGACCTGACCGGCCCCATCGGCTTCGCCGGCAATGCCAACGCCAACGTCGCGAAGATGGTGGTCGCCGACATCAATGCCAAGGGCGGCATCCTGGGGCGCTCGCTCCAGCTCTTCGTCGAGGACACGGCGTCCAACGAGTCGGTGGCGGTGAACAACGTGCGCAAGCTGATCCAGCGCGACCACGTGGACGTGGTGTTCGGCGGCATCACCAGCTCGATGCGCAACGCCATCAAGGACGTCATCGTCACGCGGGGCAAGACGCTCTACATCTATCCCCAGCTCTACGAGGGCCAGGAGTGCACGCCGTTCATCTATTGCACCGGCCCGACCCCCGCCCAGCAGTGCGATGACTTCATCCCGTGGCTCATCAAGAACGGCGGGAAGCGGTTCGCCCTGCCCTCGGCGAACTACGTGTGGCCCAAGCTCCTGAACAAGTACGCCCGCAAGGTCATCGAGAGCAATGGCGGCGAGGTGGTGTTCGAGGAGTACTACCCGCTCGACCAGATCGAGTACAGCGCCACCGTCAACAAGATCATGACCAACAACGTGAACGTCGTGTTCAACACCGTCATCCCCCCGGCGTGGGGCCGTTCATCAAGCCAGCTCTACGAGGCCGGCTTCACCAAGAAGGGCGGACGGCTGTCCTGCGTGTACTACGACGAGAACACGCTGAACATCAACGCCGCCAACGAGTTCGAGGGGCTGGCGAGCTGCCTCGACTACTTCCGGGCGATCGACGACGCCTTCAGCGCCCAGCTCTCGGCGGAATACGAGAAGCGCTTCCCGGGCACGGTGCTGTTCACGGCGGGCAGCGCGGCCACCGGGATGTATCGCGGCCTCAAGCTGTGGGAGGTCGCGGTGAAGAAGGCCAAGAAGGTCGACCGCGAGACCGTGGCCGCGGCCCTCGACAGCGCCCGGATCGACCAGGGGCCGGGCGGGCCCGCCGAGATGGTGCCGGGCAAGCGCCACTGCAAGATGAACATGTACATCGCGGTCGCGAAGAACGGCAAGTACGAGGTCGTCGGGCGCAGCAAGGGCCTCGTCGACCCGAAGGAGTGCTAGATTGATCGAAGTGGCCTAGACGGCCCCCTCCGAGCCTCCCCACAAGCGGATTGCGCCGGCGAAGCCGGCGCTCGAACGACGGCTACTTCAACTTACGCACCCGGTCTAGAGCAAACTGCAGCGATCTCGAGCGCGCTGGACGATGGAGGTGTTGGAAAAGGGTGGGATCGCCGAGCTGGCGGTGAGGGGCCGCCGGCTGTCTGCGATCCGCGTGCTCGAGATCGTGCTCCTGGCCGCGGCCCTGGTGTTGCCGCTGTTGCTGGACCAGTTCTGGGTCGTGCTCGCCACGCGGACCTTGATCCTGTGCCTCGTCGCGCTGAGCTTCGACCTCCTCTGGGGCTACACGGGCATCATGAGCTTCGGTCAGGCGCTGTTCTACGGCGCCTCTGCCTACAGCGCCGCGCTCTTCGCGCGCGACCTCGGGATCACGTCGATCTTCGTCATCGCGCCGCTGTGCACGCTGATCGGCCTCGTCCTCGCCCTGATGATGGCCTGGTTCCTCCTGCTCGGGCGCTACCCGCCGAGCACGATCTTCGTCGGGCTCGGCACGCTGACGGGCGCCTATGCCGCTGATCGGCTCGCGCGCGGCTGGTACTACCTGGGCGGCCAGAACGGCATCCCGTCGATCCCGCCGCTCACCGCGGCGGGCTACCAGATCGTCGAGGGGGCCGGGTACTACTACCTCGCGCTCGGGATCCTCGTCGCGCTCTACCAGCTCTGCCGCTGGCTCGTGCGCTCGCAATTCGGCCTCGTGCTGGCCGGGATCCGCCAGCACGAGGAGCGCCTCACCTTCCTCGGCTACCGGGTACAGCACTTCAAGGCCATCATCTTCACCTTCGCGGGAGGGATGTGCGGGCTCGCCGGCGCCCTCGCCGCCTTCCACGACGGCTTCGTCTGGCCGAACATGCTGGGCGTGCTCCTGTCGACCCAGATCGTGCTCTACGTCCTCTTCGGCGGCGTGGGGACGCTCGTCGGCGCCATCGTCGGCGTGGCGAGCATCGACTACATGAGCTTCGTCCTCGCCGATCGCTTTCCCGCCTTCTGGCCCATTCTCCTGGGCCTGCTTCTGCTCTTCGTCGTCCTCGTCCGACCCACCGGCCTGTGCGGCCTCGTGGTGTCGGAGCAGGAGCGCGGCGGGCGCTTCGGCCGCGCCCGGGTGGCGGTGCCTGCCCCGGAACGGAAAGGCTGATGGCGCTGCTCGAGGTCGCGGGAGTCGCCAAGCGATTCGGTCAGCTCCAGGCCCTGGCCGGCGTGGACCTCACCGTGGAGGCGGGACAAATCCACGGGCTCATCGGGCCGAATGGATCCGGCAAGAGCACGCTGATGAAGTGCATCGCCGGCGCCCTCGTCCCGGACGCCGGCACGATCCGCTTCGCCGGCCGCGACATCACCATCGCGCCCCCGCGGAGCGCGCACGCGCCGGCCTCAGCATCAAGTTCCAGATCACCAGCGTCCTGCCCGCGCTGTCCGTCTACGACAATATCCTCCTCGCGCTGCAGGCCCAGTCCTCCTCGAGAGCCTGATCCGGTCGGCGACCCGGCGCGCGCTGCACGAGCGGGTGCTGGCGGCGCTCGACCACGTCGCCTTGCTGGATCGGGCCGACGACCTCGCCGGCGTCCTGTCCCACGGCGAGCAGCAGTGGCTCGAGATCGCCATGGCGCTGGTCTCGGCCCGACGCTCGTGCTCCTCGACGAGCCGACTGCCGGGATGAGCCTCGAGGAGCGCCGCGTCACCGGCAAGCTCCTCCGCCGATCAAGCAACACTGCTCCGATCCTGATCGTCGAGCACGACCTCGACTTCATCCGGGACGTCTCGGACGTCTTGACGGTGCTCGACCAGGGCAGCGTGCTCGACTGGGGGACGATCGACGAGATCCGCCGGAGCCGCAAGGTCCAGGAAGTCTATCTGAGCCGTGCCTGAGCCCGCCCCGCCGTCCGCGCCCATCCTTGCCGTGCACCGGCTCTCGACCTACTACGGCACGAGCCAGGTGCTGTTCGACGTCGACCTCCAGGTGGGTCGCCGAGGCGGCGTGGCCGTCCTCGGCAGAAACGGCGCCGGGAAGACCACGTTGATGAAGAGCATCGTCGGCGAGCTCCAGCCGCGGCGTGGCCGCATCGAGCTCGACGGGCGCGACCAGACGCGCATCCCGACCGAGCAGCGGGTTCGGTGGGGCCTCGGCTACGTGCCGCAGGAGCACGCGGTGTTCGGCCGGCTCACCGTCCGCGAGAACCTGGTGGTCGGGGCCATGGCCGCGCGCGATCCGTCGAGCATCGACGAGGTGGTGGCGCTGTTCCCGAAGCTCGGCCAGCGGCTACACCAGGCCGCGGGGACGCTGAGCGGCGGGGAGCGCAAGATGCTGGCGGTGGGCCGGGCCCTCTTGACGCGGCCCAAGCTGCTGCTCCTCGACGAGCCGACCGAGGGCGTCTGGATCGGGGTCATCGAGGAGATCGGCCAGCGGCTCAAGGAGCTGGCCGCGCGCATCAGCCTCGTGATCGTGGAGCAGCACCTCGAGCTGGCGCTCGCGGTGGCCGCCTATGCCTATGTCCTGGACCGCGGGCGCGTGGCGCTCGCGGGGCCGTCGGAGGAAGTGAAGCGCGATCCCCAGCTCTTGCGGTATCTCGCGCCGTGACGCGGTAACGCGAGCGGGGAGCGCAATCGTCCCGGGGCCTCGAGAGCGCTCGACGCCTCGGCGAAGGAGGATGCCATGCCAGTCTCCGTCCCTACACCTGACCAGATGAAGGACATCGCCGCCGAGATGGGGCTCGCGCTGACCGACGCCGACATCGACTCGTTCATCACGCTCATGAAGCCGAGCATCGAGGGCTACAACGTCGTCGACAGCCTGCCGAACAACCTCCCGCCGGTGACATACCCGCGCACGCCGGGTCACCGGCCGGGTCCCGAGGAGAACAAGCACAACGCCTGGTACTACAAGAGCACGGTCCAGGGCGCGCCCGCGGGGAAGCTGAAGGGGAAAACGATCGTGCTGAAGGACAACGTCATGCTGGCCGGCGTGCCCATGATGAACGGCGCCTCCACCCTCGAGGGCTACATGCCCGAGGTGGACGCCACGATCGTGACCCGGATCCTCGACGCCGGCGGCACCATCCTCGGCAAGGCGCACTGCGAGTACTTCTGCCTCTCGGGCGGCAGCCACACCAATGCCACGGGGCCGGTGCACAACCCGCACAAGCGGGACTACTCGGCCGGGGCTCCTCGTCGGGCAGCGCCGTCCTCGTCGCCCTCGGCGAGGCCGACATGGCCATCGGCGGCGACCAGGGCGGCTCCATCCGCATGCCGTCGTCGTTCTGCGGGACGTACGGGATGAAGGCGACCCACGGCCTCGTGCCCTACACCGGCATCATGCCGATCGAGATCTACGTCGACCACACGGGGCCGATCACCGCGAACGTCAAGGACAATGCGCTGCTCCTCGAGGTGATTGCCGGCGCCGACGGCCTCGATCCGCGCCAGTACGCGCCCGTGGTGCACCCGTACACCGAGTCGCTCGGCAAGGGCGTGGACGGCCTTCGCATCGCGGTGGTGCAGGAGGGCTTCGGTCATCCGAAGTCCGAGCGCGACGTCGACGAGAAGGTGAAGAAGGCCGCCGAGCGCCTGGGCAAGCTGGGCGCGAAGATCACGGAGGTGTCGATCCCCTGGCATCACCTCGCCGGCGCGCTCTGGCTGCCGATCGGCGTCGAGGGCCTGACCCAGACGATGATGTGGGGCGACGGCTATGGCCTGAGCCGCCCCGATCTCTACGTCACGAGCCTCATGGACTTCCACCGCGGGTGGCGCCAGCGCGCCAACGAGCTGTCCGAGACCACGAAGCTCTTCACGCTGCTCGGCACCTATATCCACAAGAATCACGGCAGCCGCTACTACGGCAAGGCGATGAACATCACGCGCAAGCTGATCGAGGCCTACGACGCGGTCCTCGCCCAGCACGACCTCTTGCTCATGCCCACCACGCCCATGAAGGCGCAGCCGATGCCCAGCCGGGCGCGGCACGCGAGGAGACCGTCGAGCGGGCGCTCGAGATGATCAGCAATACCGCGCCGTTCGACATCTCGCATCACCCGGCCATGGCGGTGCCGTGCGGCATGAGCCACGGGCTGCCCGTCAGCATGATGCTGGTCGGCAAGCACTGGGACGAGCCGACGATCTACCGGGCCGCGGCGGCGTTCGAGGGCGCGGGGGACTGGAAGAAGATGTAGTACGATCGCCCCACGGTCGTATCCCACGGCAGATCTCCACCAGAGGACGGCACATGGCATACAGCGATCTCAAGGGACTGGCGGTTTCCACCTCGTCTTCCGAGGCGCTCCACGCGTACGAGCGCGGGCTCGATCTCTTTCTCCGCTGGCGCGGCGGCGCGATGGACGCCCTGAATGCCGCCGTGAAGGCGGATCCGCGCTTCGTCCTGGCGCACTGTGCGCGGGCACTCATCGCCTGGCGCATGGGGCAGGTCGCCGTGGCGTCCTCGGCCCACGAGCAGGTCATGGCCCTGGCCGACCATGCTCACGACGAGCGCGAGCACTGGCACGTGCAGACCGTCGACGCGTTGCAGAAGGGTGACCGGGAGAAAGCGCAGACGCTGCTCGAGCACGCGTCCGAGCGCTACCCCCTGGATCGCCTGATGGTGCGCAGCGTCGGTCTCAATTGCATCGCCCGGGGGACTACGAAGGCGGCATCGGAATCTCCCGCCGCAGCCTCGATGCGGATCCCGCCGAGCCGCAGTTCATGACCATGCTGGGATTCTTCCTCGAGCAGTCGGGCTACAACGACGAAGGCCTGGCGATGAGCGCGCGCTCGCTGGCACTCGACCCGACCAATCTCTACACGTACCACGCGGTGGCCCACGCCTATCAGGCGCGGGGGGACTATCCCAAGGCCCTCGAGACGTTCGAGCGCGCGGCCTCGCTCGAGCGCTACGCCCACATCCTCTGGCACCTCGCCGAGGCCAGAAGCATCCTGGGTTACGAGCGGCTCACGCGCGACTACTGGGGCTCCACGACGCCCGCACTCCCGGTGCACGAGCGCGTGGAGCTGCTCTGGCGGCTCGAGATGCTGCAGCACATCCCCGACGGACGACGCGGTCTGGACGGAGTTGGCCGCGGAGAGTGAACGGCTCCTCGAGCACGCGGACGCCTTGACGCTCTGGATGCATCACTGGATCGGTCTCGCCTTCGCCCGGGCCGGGCAGACACCGAAAGCCGAGCGGCAGATGGCCTACCTCCGACAGCTGCCCGAGGGACGTGCGAGCGGGTACTGGTCGACGCAGGGCGCGGATATCCTCGAAGCGGAATTCGCGATCATCCGGGGCGACGAGGCGAGAGCCGTGCAGTTGATGGCGACGCCGATCCGGCACATCCACCGCATGGGCGGCGGCAGCCGGGAACAGAAGGACATCTTCAAGGACATCTACATGGAGCTGCACCGTCGCCTTGGCGATACCGACGCCGTGATCGCCCTGGCTCAGGAGCGCCTGCTGCAGAATCCGAACCATCTGCAATCGCTCGCCGCGCTGGCCTGGGCGTATGGACGGACCGACCAGGCGGCCCTCGAGCGGCAGGCATGCGCACAGCTCGTCCGCAAAGCCGAGGCCGTCGGTGTTCACCCGGACGCCCCGACGCTGGTCGGAGCCCGCCAAACCCTCCACGCGGGATGCTGAAAAAGGCCCATCTGCGGTGGCGCCCTCGGCAGCCGGCTCACGCTGGGCGAGCCGCAGCCGGAGGCGGGTGAGCGAATCCGGAGATCATGGCGAGCGTGAGCGAGGCAGAGAAAGTACGCCTCGCCGGCTGCCGTCGGGCGCCGCCTCGCAGCTGGACCTTTTGAGCATCCCGCAACAGCCACTTTCTAGAGAAGGACACTGGCGCCATGCCCTACTTCCCATCGCGCGACCACTGGGACGCGAAGTCTCCGGCCGAGCTCGGCCTGGCGCCTGACGCGCTCGCCGCGGCGATCGACTATCACAAGAGCCACGAGACGACGTGGCGCCGGGATTTCCTCACCGCCTCCGGACGGTACATCGGAGTGGCCGACGAGCCGCCCGCGCCCGACGACGTCCTCGGCCCGGTGGAGCCGCGTCAGGGGCCGAACGGCCTCGTGCTGCGCCATGGCGTGATTGCCGCCGAGTGGGGCGATACCGCCCGGGTGGACATGACGTTCAGCATCGCCAAGAGCTATCTCTCCGTGCTCGCTGGCGTCGCCGTGGGCCGCGGGCTGATCCGAGATCTCGACGAGCCCGTCCATGCCTACGGGCTCGACGACGGCTTCGATTCCGCGCAGAACCGCTCCATCACCTGGCGGCATCTCCTGCAGCAGACGAGTGAATGGCAGGGCACCCTCTGGGGCAAGCCCGACAGCATCGACCACAATCGAAATCTCGGCCAGAGCGAGCTGGGGTTTGCCGACAAGGGCACGCCGCGACCGATGCGGGCGCCGGGCAGCTACTGGGAGTACAACGATGTCCGTGTCAACCGCCTGAGCCTCTCGCTGCTCCGGCTCTTCCGCCGTCCGCTGGCCGCGGTCTTGAAGGACGCTGTCATGGAGCCCGTCGGCGCGTCCGACACGTGGCAGTGGCAGCCGTATCGCAATGCGTGGGTCGAGATCGACGGTGTCCGGATGCCGTCGGTACCCGGCGGCTCGCATTGGGGTGGCGGCCTCTGGATCGGCAGCCGCGACCACGCGCGCTTCGGTCTCCTGATGCTGCGCCGCGGAGACTGGCAGGGACAGAAGCTCCTCTCGGAGTCCTGGATCGAGGAGATGCGCCGCCCCTGCCCGATCAACCCCGGCTACGGGCTGCTGTGGTGGCTCAATACTGGGCGGGCACCGATGGCCTTCGCGCCGGAGTCGAGCTACTCGGCGAGGGGCGCGGGCAGCAACGTGATCTGGATCGACCCCGAGCACGACCTCGTCGTGGTCGTGCGCTGGATCGACAGGGGACACGTGGAGCCCTTCCTCCGCCTGATCGTCGAGAGCGTGAAGGGCTGAGCCTAGCAGGATGCTCGGAAGAAGGCTCCGCCTGCTTCGATGCCTCCCTCGGACCGCGGACTGCGCCGGCGAGAGACTACGCCTCGACGGCGGTCCGTCGGACACGCGCCTCGCATCTGGACGCTTTCGAGCATCCTGCGAGTTTTACCGCATCCTGCTAGGCGGCGCCCCGGATCACCCCTGCGGCGCGCGCGGTCTCAGTACGGGACGTCGAGCAGGCGGTCGCGCGCCGAGCGCATGTCCTTCGCGAGCACGTCGAAGAGGGCCCGGGCGATCGGGCCCGGCGTGCCGTCCCCGATGGGCTTGCCGTCCCACTCGACGATGGGCGCCACCTTGATCGAGCTGCCGATCAGCAGCATCTCGCGGGCACCGCGCGCCTCGGCGACCGGAACGTCGCACACCTCGACTCCGCGCAGCAGATTGCCCTCGAGGCCGCGGGCCAGCTCGAGCAGGCGGAGCGACGTGCACCCGGACAGGATGTGGTCGAACTTCGGGTGCTTGAGAACACCGTCGCGGGTGACGAACGCCACGTTCATGTTCGAGCTCTCGCCGACATTGCCGGCCTCGTCGACGAAGACGCCGTTGTCGAGCCCCGCCTCCTGCGCCTCCATCTGCATCAGGATGTTCGGCAGGTAGTTGGTGCTCTTGGTGACGGCGTAGAGCGGCGGCTTGATGGGGTACGTCGTCGTCATGACGCGCAAGCCCTTCGAGTACCACGTGTCCGGATACGCGAGGCCGGCGTGGATCATGACGAAGAACCCGGGCTCGGCACCGGCCGCGGGAGGCAGGCCGAGGCTGCCCGGGCCCGCGGAGATCCAGTAGCGGATCGAGCCGTCGCGCTTGCCGCTCGCCGCCGCGGTGCGCGCGATGACGTCGCGCATCTCCTCGCGCGCGCACGGCAAGGTGAGGCGCGACGTCGTGGCCGAGCGGATGAACCGGTCGAGGTGCGCCTCGAGGTCGTAGATCCTCCCGTCGACGATGGCCGCGGTGTCGAAGACGCCGTGGCCCCGATGCACCATGTGATCGTCGAAGGGGATGACCATGAGCGCGGGATCGGTCACGATCCCTCCGAGCTGGCTCGAGTAGAACGCCCAGTAGCGGACGGGTTGACGGCTCCGGAGCGCCCTCAGGTGATCGAGGACCTCGTCGGTCTGGAGCAGGCGCGGCATGAGCGTCACCGACATGGCGGGCCTCCTAGAAGATGATCACGCCGCGGCCGACCGCGTCGGACTCGAGATCGTCGTAGGCGCGGTTGATGTCGGCGAGGCCGTAGCGCCGGGTCACCAGCCCGTCGATGTCGAGCAGCCCGCGGGCATGCCAGTCGGCGATCCTGGGCATGTCCTGGCGAGGCCGGGCCGAGCCGTAGTAACAACCGCGAATCGTCTTCTCCATCCGCGTGATCACCATCGGCTCGAGCGTGACGGCATCGCCCACGGGTGCGATGCCGACGATGACCGCGGTGCCGCGCTTTCTGAGCATGTCGACGGCCATCCGCGTCGTCGCGCCGCCGCCATACGCCTCGAAGGCGAACTGCGCGCCGCCGCCGGTGATGGCCTGCACGCGCTCCACCGCCGCCTCGGTGCGCGCGTTGACGGTGTGGGTGGCACCGAACTTCCGCGCGAAGGCGAGCGCCGAGTCCTTCACGTCCACGGCCACGATGGTCGTGGCGCCGGCCAGCCGGGCGCCCTGGATGACATTGATGCCCACGCCGCCGCAGCCGATCACCGCCACGCTGTCGCCGGGCCCGACACCGCCATTGAAGACCGCAGCGCCGACGCCGGTGGTGACGCTGCAGCCGATCAGCGCCATCTGCGCGAAGCCGAGGCCGGCGGGCGCCGGGATGCAGCCGGCCTCGGGCACCACCGCGTACTCGGCGAAGCACGCCACCTTTCCCATGTGGGTGAGATCCTGACCGGCGAGAGTGTGCAGGCGCGAGGTGCCGTCGAAGAGCTTGCCGCTGGTGCGCGCGTGCTCGTCGCAAAGGTGCGGCCGGCCGGTCTCGCACGAGTGGCAGTGCCCGCAGTTGGGCACGAAGCTCAGGATGACGCGATCGCCGGGCACGACCATGCTCACCCCTTCGCCCACGGTCTCCACGGTGCCCGAGCCTTCGTGCCCGAGCACGGCGGGCAGCGCGATGGTCGCCTCGCCCTTCTGGAAGTGCAGGTCACTCCGGCAGATGCCGGCGGCGCCGACCTTGACCAGCACCTCGCCGCGCTTCGGCGGGTCCAGCTCCACTGGCTCGATCGAGTACGGCTTGTTGACGTCGTAGAGCACGGCGGCCGTGATGCGCATCGTTCCCTCCCGGTTCGCTGAGAATGGTCCTCTCGGGCGCTCTGCGGTGTCTGCAGTGCCGAGGAGGCGCCAGCCTAGCGAAGATCGCCCCCAATGTCCAGACCGCGTATCGCGCCATCTAAAATGTTACCGAGCGACATATCGTCGCGCCATTCACGATGTTACTTTCCGCGGTCTCATGGAGAGGCCTCCTCGCGCAGGAGCGTCATCGGCAGCCGCCTTGACCGTCTGGCGCGCGTCCTTGTAAGTTGCCCGCGGGACCCATGCAGCTCGACCTCTTCCTCGACGGCCGAGAGGCCATCCTCGTCAACGACCTCGTCGGCGCGCTCCTCGCGGGACGTCTGGAGGGCGCCCGCGATGCGCTGAATCGGCTTCGCAAGGAGAACCCCGCTCACCCGGATCTCGCGGCCTTCGATCGCCTCGTCCGCTCGGTCTACGACAAGCCGCCGGCGCCGCTGAGCGCCGGAGAGCCCGGTCCCCTGATCGAAAGGCTCATGGTCCTCGTGCCTGCGGCCAACCGGCTGCTCGGCCTCGGGGCCGCGGCCTTCCTGCTCCCCTGGTGGCAGGCGCTCGCCCGGACGGAGGCGGTGCTGGATCCGGCTGAGGCCGCGCCACTGCTTCGGTATTGGATGGGATCCGCTCGCTGGCATGACGGCGACGAGCGGGAGGCGGTCCGGCTCTGGCTGCCCTTGTGCTGGCTGGAGCCGGAGTCGTTCGCTCGACAGGCGCCGGCGCTGCCGAGCCGCATCGTGCGCGAGGCCTGGGCGGCATTCGACGCGGAGCCTGATCCCGGTGACGGCGGCGATGCGCGCGGCGGGATGTGCCGTGGTTCCCGGCTTGGCTGGCGCTCCGGCACCGGTGGGTTGCGCACGTGTTTCGTGCCGACGAGGTTCCCGACACCGGAGCACCCCTACAGGCGCTCCGACTCCTGCCCGGGTTGCTGGTGCTGGAGAGCCAGGGCTTCGGCGACGAACTGGTCCGGCAGCGCAGGGCCTTGCGGGACATCAGCCCGAGGTTCTTTCAGACGTACCGCCGGCTCGTCGTCGAGACTCGAGCGCAGGCGAGGTGATGCGAGCATGTCATCACGGGAGGAGCACCAGCGGCCCGCTCGTC
>ERZ1370068.2534-contig-1678_pt1 | contig 13548 bp, 20 predicted proteins | sample MGYA00561227_ERZ1370068 | MGnify/ENA primary metagenome ERZ1370068 (study PRJEB38410, sample SAMEA6850437) | metagenome | study: Metagenomic assessment of the ecological functions of the soil: analysis of the soil microbiota associated with the...
AAGAATCCTTGACCCTCGGAGGTTTTGACAGTCTCAACCACCGTCATCTCGAGCGCGAAGAGTGGTCAGCACTCACGGGCCGTTCACCGTATCAGCGTCACCGTATCTGACAAGAGTCGCCTCCGGCCAACGACCCGTGCTGGAACTGGCGAGGTGATCGCAGACCGCAGATATGCCGATCACTGCGCGTCCCCTGAGGTCAGTGGGAAACCGAGGATCACGACGTCCATCGGAGCCAAGCTGACGGAGAACGACGCGCGCCGCCCGGACGAGCGCGAGCCATCGCCTTCTTCGATGTCCGCTGGCCCGCTCGTGCTCACGGCGCAAGCCTGCGGCTCCGGCCAGGTTCGTGAACAGGACCGCCATGCTCGACGGCGAGGCGTGAAGGGGGCGTCCACGATCACCTGGCCCGAGAAGGTGGAGGACGTGCTGCAGTTTGCGACGACCACGATTTCTCGCTTATGGAGGATCCGCGAGAAGGCGAGCACGCCTCCGCGAAAGTCGGAGATGCCAAAATGCACGCCGTCCCCAGAGAGCTGGCGAAAATAGAGCCGACCGTAGCCGGAGAGCCGGCTCTGCAGCCTGAGCGTTGCCAGTTGCTGAATCGTCAGGTAGAACGGGCTGGCTTGATCGAAAGGCGCGGGCGCTCCCCACAACGCCTCGCGCACTGCCAAATCCGCGTTGCCGACACCCGAAAGGCCCTGTTCGGTGCCGTAGTAGAGACAAGGAATACCCGGCAGGGTCAGGAGGCAGGCCAGCCCGAGCGTGGTCTGCGGGTCGAACTGTGCGCTGTTGAAGCGAAAGCGTGACCGCTGATCGTGGTTGTCCAGAAAGGTGACGAAGTAGCGTGAAGCCTCGCCGTGCGAGCTCACCACGTTCCGCTCAACGCGCTTGCGCGTCTGGTACATGTCTACCAGCGCGCGCGGCGCGACTTGAGCCTTGGCCACGCCCGGCAACACGAAAAACAACGGGAAATCCAGCGCGGCGTCCACGCCGACTACGTCCTCGTCGGCGGCTGCGCCCTCGCCCGATGAACTGCGCGATGCGCTGCTCGTCGTCGTACACCTCACCCGAACGTGAAAAAGTTCTTCTTGCCGATACTCAGCGCAAACTCGCGCATGGCATTGCCGAAGGTCAGCGCAAACTCGTCGTCCAGGTACTTGAGCGTATCGATGCGGAAGCCGTCGATGTCGAATTTGGCGATCACAATACTGATAGCAACTGATCAGAATCTGCCCGAGCTCGACATCGCCGGTGAGCATTTGCTTCAGCGACTCGAAATCCCCTTCGGTCTCGACCGGACCCCCGCTGCCTTGTTGCCGGAAGAAACGATTTTTGCGCAGCTCGGTGGGAAAGAGGCATGGCCGTCGCGTCGGGCATCGCCGCTCCGTCCGAGACGGTGGTCGGGTTTCCGTTGCTGTCTCGCCAGCGAACATCTCGCCGACTTTGGCTAAAGGGCGCTTGGGAGCCGAAGCCCGGATATTCGAAGACGTCACCGGTGTGATTGAGGACGATGTCGAAGATGACGTAGATGCCGAGCGCGTGCGCCGTATCGATGAACGCCAAGAGCTCCTGCTCTGCCCCCGCGGGGTTCGACGCGAGGCGTGGATCGATACTCACAGAAGTCCGTGATCCCGTAGCCGTGATACGTGCCGCCGTTGGCCGCGCCGTTCAGCATCTGGCCGTTGAACAGCACCGGCGTGAACCAAACGGCGCCGACTCGAGCTGCTTCAAGTACGGCAGCTGAGCCTGCATGCCGGCGATGGTTCCGCCTTTGAAAGCCGCCAAATTGCGCGTCGAAGGGCAGGTTGCGCGGCGGCGCGTTCGGATTGTTGAAGCGGTCCACCATCAGGAAGTAGATGAGCATATCGCGCCAATCTGCCGGCGAAGGGTGACGCGCGCTGGCTGAGTCGTGAGCACCGTACGAACCGCGGCCGCGTTGATCGATGACGACATGTTTGCTCTCCAGTCGAGGTCGGCACACCGGTGGGGCTAGCCGCAGATCATGAGCGTGGCCAACACTAGCGACGCTCCGGCGGCGATCGCCGCGCCCCTGGACCCTATCACCGCGACATAATCTGCCACACTCGGACGCTGGTCGCCTTCAGGAATCCCCAGGAGCTCGATGCCACAGCGCACGTTAGCAGCCACCTCGCGTGCCGACAACGCCTCGCTGACGACTACCCGCTTCTAACCGATGCCCTTTGGGCTATTGAGCGACCGAATTATCTAATTTACTAAATTGGTCTAGCAAACTAGCATTGACAACCTGCGAGGCCCACACTTTCTCGAATCAAATTCCGATGCCGACATATCAAAATAAGATCGCAATCATTATCAGAGCGGATCTCCTCGAGTGGCAGAAATTAAACGTGGCGGCGTTTCTCGCCAGCTCGGTTGCCGTAAAGTTCCCCGAAACTCATGGAAGACCGTTCGTTACCGCAAGCCGGACCGAGTACTTGCCGTTCCCAAAGAATCCCATGCTTATCTACAGGGCGGAAAACGATCAGCAAATCCGGCGTGCGTTTGTGCGAGCAAAAGAGCGAGGATTGAGCATTGGCATCTACACAAGGCCGCTCTTCGCGACGAAGGGAGAAGAAGAGAACCTCGCTGAAATCCTCAAGCTTCCTGACGAAGAGCAGGATCTTGTCGGGATCGTTCTCTATGGGGAAAATAAGCAAGTTGACAAGGCGATCGATGGCTTAAAGCTCCATCCTTAATCGGCTCGATCCGGCCGCCTCGGCATCCGGCAGCGGCCGCCCCGTCGGTGGGCCTCGTCACCCTGATGTAACCTCCCGAGTCGGTCGCCGGCCCGCCCCAGGAACCGATGGCACAGCGGTGGTGGCCAGGCGGCGGCCATAGATCTCGCGCAGGGGCGGGGCGCACAGCGAGAGGACGGTCACCACGATGAAGGCGAGACCCGGCAGCGCGAGCACCGCCCCGGTGCCGAACCCGTCGGCCAGACGGCCGGTGGCGAGGTTGCTGAAGGCCATCACCCCGCCGCTCGACCCCCAGTACAAGGCCAGCACCCGGCCGCGGACGTGATCGGGGGTGGCGATCTGGAGCAAGGTCGTCGCCAGCGCGATGAACATCGACTGTGTCAGACCGACGGCCGCCGCCGCGAGCAGCGCACCGGGCCAGGAGACGGCGTAGCCGAGGGGCACCAGCGTCAGCCCGCTGAGGATGCTCGTCGCGAAGAGCAGATACCCGCAGTGGACCCGTCGCGCGAAGCCGGCAAGCAGGAAGGCGCCGACGAGCGAACCGCCGCCGATCGCCATCACGAGCAGGCTATAGGCCGTGCCGGACGCACCGAGCACATCAGACGCCAGCCGGGGCAGGGCCGCGTCGTAGCCCATCGTGAAGGCACAATGAAGGAAGACGAGCGTGATCAGCGAGGCCACGACCGGGGCGTGGAAGGCGGAGCGGACACCCTGCCCGAACTGCGCCAGCGGGTTGTGGTCCGAGCCGCTGCGCTGGTGCGGTACCTCGCCCAGCACCCAGATCTCCCAGAGCGCCAGGGCAGAGAGCGCGGCCGCGACGAGGAAGGCGCCGGCGCCACCGCCGACGTGGAGCAACGGCGCGGCCAGCAGCGGCCCCAGCAGCCGCGCGCCGTTCAGGTTCGCCTGGAGAAGGAGACCGCGTTGAGCAGGTCGCGCTCGGGACGAGGCTCCCGAGCATCGCCTGCTCCACCGGCGTGCTCGACGAGCGGGACGCGCCATGGATGAAGGAGAGCGCGACGAGCGGCCAGACGTTCTGGCCTCCCGTCCATGCGAACCAGGCGAGCACGAGGGTCGAGAGCAGGCCGATCGCGTTCATGGTGAGCAACATCGTCCGCCGGTCGTAGCGGTCGGCCAAGACACCGGCGAGGGGGTGATGATGAGCGATGGCAGGAAGGAGGCGAACACCACGAGGCCGACGGTGCTCGAGTGGTGGTGCAGGTCGAACGCCACCCAGCCCCGCGCCGTGAGCGCGGTCACGTAAGCGACGCCCGACAGGATCGACGCCGTCCACAGCGGCCGAAAACGCCTGTGCTGAACGGCTGAAAAAATGCCCGCCCGATCTGCGCCCGTCACGATGCTTGGTCGGCATCCGCTCTAGGCTGCGGCCCCTCGCCCCCGGCGTCAAGCGGGACATCCGGTCGTGTCTCGGGATGAGCGCCATCAACGGGCGCGCCACGCTCGAAGCGAACGTCAGCCGGGCGCTGATGTCGCCACAGCCGTTTCTCCGACTCCAACCCCACCGGACGGTACCCTGGACGCGGCCGGTTGACGACCGTTGTTCGCGCGCGTAGGGTAGCCGCGTGCCAACCCAAAGGAGGGTTCGCGACATGGACCAGCCCCGCCTCGGCCGCAAGGAATCGCCGGCGCTTCCTCAAGACCGCAGCCGGAACGACCGCCGGCGCTGCGCTGACCGCGTGGTCGCTGAAGCACCCGGCGCCCGCCCGCGCGGCTGTTCGCGCCTGACCGAGCCTCCGCGCCGCTGAGCCGAACCCCAAGCGCGGCGGCGTGCTCAAGTGGGCGGGCCCGCCGAGTGGCGCACCTCGACGTCCACCAGGGCACGTCCCGCGCCATCCTGGGCCAGATGGCACAACAACCTGGTGCGCTTCAACCCGCCGCTGACGGGCCTCAGCGACGATCATCCCCGATCTGCCGAGAGCTGGAAGGCGTCGCCCGGACGGCAAGACGTACACCTTCAAGCTGCGCGACGGCGTGAGTTCCACGACGGAACGGCGTTCAGCCTCGGCCGACGTGGTGGCCACGTTCTCGCGCATCATCTTCCCGCCGCCCGGCATGGCCAGCATCTACAAGGACCAGCTTCGCGGCGGTCGCGAAGTGCCGAGGCGCGATCGACCGCCTCAACTGCGGCGTCGTGCTCAAGGAGCCGCAGCCGTACTTCCTCGAGCTCTTCACGCCCTCTGTCGATGATCGTCTCACTCCAAGAAGACCCTGGATCGAGAACAACCAGGACCTGCGCAGGATAATCGTCCCGGCACCGGCGCCTTCATGTTCAAGGCGCAGCAAAGTCGCCGAGAATGGGTGATGGTGCGGAACCCCGAACTACTGGATCCGGATCCTCTACCCTGACGGCATCCGAGCTGCCGCATATATCCTGGCGTGGACGGACCGGGGCACCGCGGTGTCTCACCATGGCCAGGCCGACTACTCCTCGGAACGTCTCGCTCGAGACGCACCAGGAGGGGCTCAAGCCGCAAGGACATCGTGGGGACGGTGCGGCATCCAGGCGAGTTCAACTCCTACCAGGTGCGACATCAACAACGAGCGCAAGCCCTTCAACGACCTCCGCGTGCGGCGCGCCATCAACCTGGCCGTCAGCCGGCAGAACCTGATCAAGGCGTTTGGCACCCAGGAGCCGATCGTGCTCACGCGCTGGATGACCCACGCCAGCGAGTTCGCAGTCCCATGGGCGAGCTGGAGAAGCTGCCGGGGTATCGCGCGGACAGGAGCGCTGACATCGCCGAGGCGAAGAAGCTGATGGCCGCCGCGGGCCTGGCCGACGGCATCAGGGCGTCGACTTCCGTGTCGGCCTCGGTCGCGCCCCACGCCGAGATCCTCGCCCCCGCCTTCCGGGACGAGCTCAGGCGCACGCTCGGCATCGAGTCCAAGATCCGCGTGATGGAGCGGGCGCTACTCATCGAGGGGATGAAGAAAGGGCACCTTCGACATGATGGTGCAGACGGAGTATCGCTCGCCCATCGTGGATCCCTGGACCGGGCTGGGAGATGTGCCTGAAGACGGGCGGGTCCTGAACTTCTCCCCGGTACTCCAGCCCCGAGTTCGACCGGCTGCTGAAGCAGATCAACAGCGAGACGACCAGGCAAGCGCAAGCAGCGCTCTTCGCGCAGGGCATGGCGCTCCTGGATCAGACGGTGCCGCTCTATCTCATCGGGCTCACCGACCACCTGCCCATGTGGCGGAATAACCGTCACGGGCCACGCCAGCGAGGGTCGTGTCTTCCGAGCCGGGTCGCGTGGACACGTTCTGGCTGGACCGGTAGCGCTCACCTCCCGACCGCGGACCAGCCGAAGGACCTGACGGGGACAGCCCCGGCTGACGGCGGACCATGCGCAGTACTTGGCCCAGCGGCTGCTCACTCGCCATCCCGACGCTCTTCCGGGTCAGCGCCTGCTCATCTTCACTCGCCATGCGCGTGCTTGCCCGGCGATCCGCTCTCCGCGATCTCCGGCGAGGGCGGAGGCACCACGTCCTGAGCAATGAGCAGCCAGGCGGCGCGGGCTGAGCCTCGGGCCTGGATCGACCGTACGTGGTCCAGCATCTCGACTGGCTCTGGACATCTCTGCGCGGCGACCTTCGGGAAATCGTTTCTGGCGCGGCGAGCTCCATCCGCGAGCTGATCTTCCGCCGGGCGCCCATCACCGGTCAGATCGCGCTGATGGTCATCATCCTCTCCTGGGTCATCCGGTTTGCCCGTGGGCGTCGTCGGGGCGCTGTGGCGGAACTCGTTCACCGACTACGCCTCCCGGCTCGTGGTCACGTTCTTCGTGGCCATCCCCAGCTTCGGGTCGGGCTGATGGTCGTCCTCGCTGGTCCTGGCCTTCACGTGGAGACCGCCCCCGACCGATCGTGCACCTGTGGGACGACCCGATCCGAAATTTGCAGATGACCACGGGTCCGGCCCCGATCCCGGGGTCGCGCTGGCTGCGATGATGGCGGCGCATCACGCGCTCCTGGTGCTGGAGGTGCTGGGTGAGGACTACGCGCAACCGCCCGGGCCAGGGCCTGCGCGTGAAGCGGATCGTGGTGTGGCGCCACGCGCTGGTCAACGCCATGCTGCCCATCCTGACCGTGTCGGGGACGCGCTGGGCGCGCTCCTGGGCGGCTCGGTGGCGGTCGAGCGCGCCTTTGGCGTCCCTGGGCTGGGCCTCGCGCTGGTGTCCGCCGTCGCCGAGCGCGACTGGATGCTCATCCAGAACCTCGTCCTCCCCTCACGGCACCTATCTTCGTCCTCATCAACCTGGTGATCGACGTCAGGCTACGGCTGGTTCTGATCCCGCATCCGCTACCAGTAGCCGCGCAGCGCCGATGGTCGTGGCGCGCTTCTTCCGCTCCTCGCCGCTCGGCGGCCTCTAGCGCACTCCTCTTGCTGGTGCTGGCCTCCGTGGCCGTGCCTGAGCGCAGCGGGTGGCGCCCCACAACCCGCTGACCGCGAACTACGCTCCACCCGCGATCCGCCCCTGGGTCGCCACGTCCTGGGCACCGATCACCTGGGGCGCGACGTGCTGGAGCCGGATCATCTTTGGCGCGCGCGCTGACCCTCTTGGTGGCGATCAGCTCGGTGCTCCTCGGCGACACCATCGGGTCTCGTCTGGGGCGTGGCGAGCGGTTACCTCGGGCGGCCGGGCAGATCTGTTCAGTCAGCGGGTGCTCGACGTGCTGATGTCGCTGCCTGCGCCCTCATTCTCGCGTTGCTGCTCATGGCGAGCCTGGGGGCGGGCCTGTCCACGGTGATCATCGCCATCGCGGTCACCCGGGTACCGCTGAGCACCTCGCGTCGTCCGCGTCGATGGTGCTGTCGGTCAAGGAGCTGTCCCTACGTGGAAGCGTGCAAGGATGCTGGGGGCGTCGGGCGCGCGCGTGATGGCCCGGCACGTCGCGCCCCAGTGCGTGGCCCCCTTCCTGATCATCACCACCGGGCACCTGGGCGCGGCCATCTTCATCGAGGCCGCGCTGAGCTTCGTGGGGGTCAGCGTGCCGCCGCCGACGCCGAGCTGGGGCAACATGCTGGGCGGCGTCCTCGCCGAGGCCTTCAAGCCGCCCTGGTGGATGGTGGTCTTCCCCGGGACGGCCATCACCGTGACGATCCTCGCGGCGAACCTGTTCGGGGACGCGCTGCGCGACTCCTGATCCGAAGCTCAGGTGAGCCGCGCGCGTGGCTACTGGCATCTCCCGCTATCGAGCGAGTCTCGACACTGGCCGATCTGGCGTCGAGGCGAGAGTCCAATACGACAGTCCCGCCGATTGCCGGCGGGTGGAAACTCACGAAGCCACCTGATTCCCATCGCAGCCACCGCAGCGCCGGGTCGCGCAGCTCGATGTCGAAAAAGGAACACGGCTTCAGTGGGCCAACCGTCGGCGGTGACCGAGATCACCCCGACGTCCGTCCCCGCCAGCCGCACTCCGCTCGAGTGGGGTCATGCGGTACTCACCGCGGAACAGCGCCTCCTGCCGACCGATCCAGCGTACCCGGATAGTTCGCGCGTCCACGGTGGTCACGCTGACCGGCCCCGCCCCTGACGAAAGCACCCGCGTATGCGGTGGGATCGGCTGCCCCTGGTGCGCTCGGACGAACAGAGAGTAAGCGACGATCACCACGCTCGGCGCATTGATCGATGACCGCGCGCGGCTGTCCAACAAGCAGGCTCTCTGCGATCCGCTCCAGCGACGTGTCCGCAGCGCCCTGGCGGCACTCCACGCCAAGCGCACGGGTGAGACGACAAGATGGACGACCATGAGCATGCACGCGAAGCGCAACCGCCGGCCAGCGGCAGGCGGCCCGCTCTGGCGCCCCAGCAACCAGAGCGCACGCAAACTGGCGAGCAGGCCCGCGGCGCCGATCCCTACCGAGGAAGAGACAGCGGTCAGAGGGAGCGCCCACGCAGGCCGGCATCGACCGCCAATACCTGACCCAAGCCCCAAAAGCGAGCGACGGGCTTCCCCGGAGCAGCGGTGTCAGCAGGATGATCAGTCTCCAACGAGGGCCAACCCGAGTCCCGCGGCGGGCCAGCGAGTAACAGCTCGGCCGAGAGCCCCGTCCACTGCGCGAGCAGCAAGCCGGGGCCGTGTTCCGCAAGCGCGCGGGCAAACTGAAACGGTCTCGCGCAATCGGGCTCCGGTACGCCGGTGCAACCCAAGCGACGCCGTAGCCGAGCGCAATGTGAGACAACCTGCCACACGACTGCAACGGCCGCGCACGGTGGCGATGAGCCGCCAGTCGGCGTGCCCCATGTGCCACGGTCGAGGACCAATGCATACGCGACAACATAGGCGAAAATCCCCACCGCCGCCTCGGCGCTGAGTAACGCCAACCCAGCAAGCAAGCTGGGCTGAGAAGCCGGCGATTCGCCCACCGTCACGCCGCCACTGGTCGTACAACACCAACGCCAGCGTCCCGAAAGAGCGCGCCGACGAGCATGTTGCGCGCCGAGATCCAGGTGACTGCTTCCGCGTGCGCGCCGTCAACCGCGTACAAGATCGCTGCGACAACGGCTATGCGCGCGGCAACAGCCGGCGATACATGAACGCTGTGGACCGCGACCAGCGCGCCGTACCACAGCACGCTCTGGAGGCATCAGCGGAGGGCGGCGGGGCCACAGAGCCGCGTCAGCAAGCCAATGCGTCACCGCGCTCGCCGGCCGCCAGAATGCCATCTGAACATGCGGGGTCGGTCCACCACGGCAACACACTGAGATCCACTAAGTGGTGTCTCGCGCGTGGGGTCAAAGAAGTTGAAGATGTCGAGTCTCGCCGGGTAACCCTCGCGCAGCGTACCTGACAGTATCCTCGAGAATGACGTGGTCATCCGCGTGCAGTCCAGCCCGTACAGAAGGGTAAGACCGGGACGATCGTTGCGACGGTGATGATAGGTAAGAAACCAACGGCCGCAAATCAGAACCTGAAGAAACGCCCCACATCAGGCTGCGTGATGTAGAGAAGCAAGCAGCGTCGTGGGTCACGCGCGGGACGAACGGCATGGAGACGCGCTAACCATTGGGTCAACTTTGCGTCGTCCTCCATGGATGCGCAACCCTGCTCATCTCGATCCAGGGCTGCAAGCGGCCCCGTCGACATCGCCCGACCATCGTGATCGCAGGGGCCGCCTTTCGCGGCGAAGGCAGTATGCGATCCCGTCGCTGCGCCTGATTGCGTTTCATCGTGCGGCGCTGCTGCCGATTCGCCGCACCCAGCCTGGCGTACTGAGCATTGCGCCGTCGGGCGATCCAGCGGCGGAGCGTCGGCGGCTACTAGCTCGGCGGCTATGTCATGGCGGCGCCCCCAACGCGTATGAGTGCAAACACTGGCCAATACTGGCGCGTGACGCGAAAAGTCCCAGGTGTGTCTGGCGCCTTGAAAGCCGAAACCGGGGTACTGGTTTCGAGGCAGCGGCACGACACTGCGGCGGCGTGGCGACGGCACAAGGCGAGCGCCATTGGCGCAGAGCGCCACCACCAAACGCGACCAACCAGACCAGTATCGCGTGTGAACACGGCGGCCTGTACAGATCCGCCTCAAACGAACAAGCCGGTCTTTGACAGCAACGGGAACCTACCCGGCTGGCGCGCGAAAGTAGCCTGGCTACATCGCCGCGCGCAACCAGGAACGGTGAAAGGTCACGCATATCGCTGGTGGATGTGGCGTCAGCGGCTGCAATGGGCTGAACCGACCACACCTGGCGGCATCGCCACCAGCAGCCGCCGCACGCTGGCTGGCCGAGGCGTCGCGCGCTACCACGCCAGTGACGCGGCGGCGAAGTACAGCGTGCACTGATGCCGATAATGTCCATGGGGCGCGACTGCGGTTCAACAGAGGGACGTCACACTGGTCTGGCTTCGGAACAAGGCGCGTGGCCGCAACGATGATCGGCCACTCACTGACCGTTGACACTGGTCAGGGCGCAGGGGCGATGGGCAGCGTCGCTGGCACGAGGCAATAAGCGAGGTAGGAAACTGCCTCGACGGGAGAGGCTCTGAGCTGGACCGTCCGCTGACCCTACGCGTTGTTTTCAGTTCCAGGCGAGTCACCGCCCAGCATGTGGAAGACGGACATCGTCGTCGCCATGCGTGCCGGTGGTCCCGGCTGGCGCAGCACATGCACCACAGCCAAAGCGTAGTAGGCTTGGGGATCCGCGGTGACGCGTCATATCCAGAACGCCGGGCACCGCTGACAGTCTGGTATAACCATTTCGCGATCACAGAACCGATGAGGTGGGTTGTTCAGGACGAAGCAAAACGGGTGATCGATCGCTTCGGCGGCGCTTACCAGCGCGCTGGCGTGGCTTCACACCATCGCACAACTTCAGGTGGCGCCCCAAACATGCGCTCGGTCACGTCGTTGGAGCGTGGGTCGAGGAAGACGCTGAGGAACGCGGTGCCAGCGAGACCGCGAGCTGCGGGATAAGCGGCGCTTGGTATCAGTGGCGGGATACTAGCGCTGGAAGCGCGCGACCACTGGCCAACTTTGCGCATCCGCGCTGGCGCGGTGTCCGTCAATCACCGCACCAGGGGAGTGGATCTCTGGTCGGCGCCCACGCGGCTCCGCGATCGTGGCGTGGCGACGCGGCGGACGCGCGACAGCCGCCCCTACGGCGCGGCACCGGGCGTGGCGGGCCGCGGAGCTCGCGCGGGCGGGGCTGGCAGCCCGGACGGCTTCGATCAGAACGACGACGCCGCCGTGGTGGCGTTTGGCGGCCGCGGCCCTCGGCCGAAAGACGGCGGCCAGCTGACGCCGCTGGTGTGTCGCGACCCGCGCCAACGACCTCGAGTCCGGTCAAGGTGCTGCTGGCGGCAGGCGCCGACGTCAACGGCGATCACCGGCTACGGCTGGAGCCCGCTGCTGGTCGCGACACAGAACCGCTACTACAAGCTCGGCGCCTACCTGCTCGAGCACGGCGCCGACCCGAACCTGGCGAACAAGGGCGGCTGGGTGCCGCTCTATCTCGCCACCGACAACCGCAACATCGAGAACGGCGACTATCCGGTCCGCAAAGGTGACATGGATCACCTGGAGTTCATCAAGCTGCTGCTCGACAAGGGCGCGAACGTGAACGCCCGGCGTGAAGGACAGCACCGAGACGCGGACGGTGTTCACGAACCAGTGGCTCGACGAGAACGGCGCGACGGCGTTTCTGCGCGCGTCGCAGTCGGGCGATCTCGTGCTGATGAAGCTGCTGCTCGCGCGCGGCGCCGATCCGAAGATCAAGACCGAGCTCGGCGTCACGGCGCTGCACGTCGCGGCCGGCATCGGCTGGGTCGAAGGCATCACCTACGAGTGGTCGCCGAAGGACACGCTCGAAGCGGTCCGGATGCTGCTCGACCTCGGCCTCGACCCGAACGCTCAGGCCGACACGGGCCGCGTCGCCCTGCACGGCGCCGCACATAAGGGCGCCACCGAGGTCGTCCAGCTGCTGGTGGACCGCGGCGCCCGGCTGGACATCCGCGACTACGGCAACACCGACAACCGCGGCAGCAAGGAGCTCGCGACGCACACCTGGCTGCCGGTCGACTACGCCGATGGCCTCGTCCGCGTGGGCGTGCAGTCGGCGATTCCGCATCCGGAAACTGGCCTGCTGCTGCGCAAGCTGATGGCGGCGAAGGGCCTGCCCGCCTCCTGTCGGCCATACTCAAATCATCTGCATCACCGAGGCCTGCCAGTAGGCACGGGCGATCGGGTGCTAAGCACCAAGGCCGACAGTAGTTCCTTACACGCAGCGCGCGAGATCGCGCGCGGAATCCTTCGCGCCAACGTGGCCCGGTTCTGGCATCGTCGTTGAAAGGAGGTACTCCTGTGTTCGGAACTGGCCGTTGTTCGACCATCTCCGCAGCGACCTTCGGCCACATCGTCCATCGACACCGGATACGCGGAACTGGCGCAGTCACTGGATGAGGTTGGATCGCGCGCTGCGCATTGCTGGTGTTGCTCGTGACGGGCGTTCTGGTGATTGCGCTGGCGGGTTTAGCTAGCGGACGAGGTTATCCGTACCCAGATCGCCGGCGCTGTGCTGGCCGCCTCTGGCCTGATCGCCATGCTCGCCATTTGACGCTCGACCTCGACAGGAGTGCGCAAGCTCACGCCGCCATGCGCGACGCGCGGATGCTGGACATCCGCGAGCGGTATCGTGCCCTGCTTTCGGATCTCACGACCGGCGCGCTCGGCAATCGATGCGGTGCGGAGGAGGCGCGACGAGCTGATCGCCGAGCTCCGTCAGGGTGTGCGAGGACGCGCCACCTGTCGAGCGCAAGCCTACCAGACGGCTGACCAGGCGATCCGCACGGAGGACGAAAGTCGCTGAGCGACGAGGAGATCGTATCGTTTCTCCATCGAAGTCGCTGCAGGCCGCCAAGACGCCTACGCGCCTTGACGTGTCGTGCGCGACGGCCGTTCGATTGACGGCGCGTAGCGAATACACGACACTTTGGCCGTCGATGGCCGAGGACTGCGTTCATCAGCTACGCCTCGAAGACGAGCCGACGGCGGCCACGATCAGCGCGTATCTCGAACGAAACGGCGTGTCGTGCTGGATCGCGCCGCGTGATGTTCGCCCGAGGCTCGGACTACGGTTCCGAGATCATCGACGGGATCGAAACCAGCGCCGTCCTGGTGCTGGTGTTATCGGAAGCACGCCAACTCATCCACGTTCGTCAAGCGGAGAGTCGGTTTCGTATTGCCGCGCGCGGGTTTGGTGTTTCCGGGGTATGCAGGCAGGTGGTCGCGTTCCATCCAGTCAAGCTGAGCTGTTGTGTCGTCGGCTGTACCATGGCAGGTATAACCCGCCTAACATCCGAACAAACATCCG